>Ga0136634_10000016_pt1 | contig 81602 bp, 62 predicted proteins | sample AntDrymUQ8332106_2_FD_104654 | JGI IMG/M metagenome (GOLD analysis project Ga0136634, IMG submission 104654) | Polar desert sand microbial communities from Dry Valleys, Antarctica - metaG UQ833 (21.06) | ecosystem: Environmental > Terrestrial > Soil > Desert | place: Antarctica: Dry Valley... | reverse complement strand
TGTTTTGAGGGAATCATTGATTTTTTTTATTGATACGAGAGCAGCTAAAGATAATTCATAACTTCTGACGGCGTTTTTTGTTCCCACCTTACTAATTAATGCATGAAGAGGCGTATCAATTTCATATTGTAATAGCCCGGTACAGGCAGCCGTTGATCCAAATCCTATGTGCCGCTTATCAACCACATTGACGGAGAACCCTGCATTACACAAATGGTAAGTGATTAATGCTCCGGTAATACCGCCACCAATAACAGTTATATCGGCACGCTGATTTTCACTCAATGATGGATAAATATTTTTGATACCGTGGCGTAATAGCCAGTACGGATTGTTTGAACGGAGATCCATATGTAATTCTAATATTTACGCTTCAACAATTTTTCCAGGAAAAAGTTTGTAAAATAATTTGATTGGCAAAGGACTTACGTTTAAGATTGGAGTATTGGATTTGCTTCTTTCCTGGTTCTTTCCGCCTAAAGAAGCCAGCAAATATACTCCCAAACATCTCTTCCTTACAAATCATCTGATCTAATGAAGGAATTAGGCAAAGTGATCTTAGAAATACATTTTCAGCTAATCATGCTTTTCACGATACAATTGATGTAAATTTCAAAATTTAGATGCAATGCTTATAAACTATGATCAATTCCATTAGATCTTAATGTAACAGCGGATTACAATTGGTCCTGCAAAGTGGTAATTGCGTCTCAATAAAAATGATCAATCTAAACAGGAATGGAACACATTCGTAACGACTTCATTTTTCACACAACAACAATCGAAGAAGCCACAGCATTGCTCAACAGCAATACTGACCAGGGGCTAACCCATGATGATGCTAAAGAAAGGATAGCCCATTTCGGCACAAACTCTATTGAAGAAGCCATACCCGTCAGTCCATTTAAAATTTTATTAAGCCAATTAAAGAGCCCTATTGTTTTCTTGTTGCTGTTCGCAGCGGCCCTGTCTTTCGGATTCAAAGAATGGCTAGATGGTATTGCTATTCTTATCGTCATTTTCATCAATACCGCAATAGGTTTTTATATGGAATTTAAAGCCCACAAGTCCGTGATGGCTTTAAAAAAACTCTCATCAATACCCGCAAAAGTGGTGCGAAGTGGAACATTGCATGAAATTAATTCTGAAGAAATAGTACCTGGTGACATTGTGTTTACGGAGGCCGGAGATATGATACCAGCGGATGGCAGGATCATTCGTTCCACACAGCTATTGATAGACGAATCTGCACTCACCGGGGAATCAGTACCCATCGAAAAAAAGATTGATGTTCTTCCTGAAAATACAATCCTGGGAGACCGCACCAATATGGTATATAAAGCAACCCATGTGTCAAAAGGCAATGCGCATATTCTTGTTGGAACAACCGGAATGAAAACAGAGTTGGGGAAGATAGCCAACCTGGTTCATTCATCAAAGCAGGCAGCAACGCCTTTAGAAAAGAAGCTGGACGAGTTTAGCAAAAGGCTGATAAAAATTACCATTGGTTTAGTAGTAGTCATTTTTATCATTGGATTGATTAATGGAGAAGAAATTATTGGTATGCTTCAAACGGCTGTTGCTCTGGCAGTGGCAGCCATCCCCGAGGGATTGCCCATTGTTGCAACGATGACTTTAGCCCAGGGCATGCTAAAAATGTCGCGGTATCATGTCATTGTAAAAAAACTTTCTGCTGTTGAAACTTTAGGAGGCACCAATGTGATTTGCACAGACAAAACAGGTACACTTACTCAAAATAAAATGGAAGTGGTTTTTGTAAACACTGCTTCCGGTACATGGAAAAAAGATACCCCTTTTACCGGAAATAAAGAGCACTTGGAATTAATATCTCAATGCGCTGTTTTATGTAACACAGCCGACATTGAAATTTCAGAAAAGGAAACAAAAGAAATTGGTGATCCTTTGGAAATAGCCTTACTAAAGTTTTCAAAAGATAAGGGCGAAGACATTCATAAGATACGAAAAGACTTTATAAAAAAAGATGAAGAGCCATTCTCCAGTGAAACAAAAATCATGTCAACCATGCATGAACATGATGGCAAGTATTATCTGTTTGCAAAAGGCGCTCCTGAAGAGTTGTTGTTTAAGTGCACACAGATTTATGAAGATAAGTTTGAAGCTATGGATACCGCAAAAAGAGAGCAATGGGTGGAAAAGGCTGAAAAATTTTCCGCATCGGGTCATCGCATGATTGCTATGGCCTATCGAATGACAGATAGTGTACCATCTTCATTAATAAATGACCTTATTTTTCTTGGATTTGTGGGCATGATTGATCCCCCAAGACCTGAAGTGCAAGCTGCCATTAATGATTGCAAAACCGCGGGAATCAAAGTGGTTATGATCACCGGAGATCATCCTTCGACGGCACATTATATCGGAACCCAATTGGGGATATCAAAAGAAGATGAAGTGCCAGTGATTGGAAAAGACATGAAGGAATATGAAGATTTAACTGAAGAAGAAAAACAGCATTGGATCAATACTTCCGTTTTTGCGCGTGTTAATCCTAAACATAAACTGGACCTGGTAAAAGTTTTCCAGGAAAAAGGTTATGTGGTGGGTATGACGGGTGATGGTGTCAATGACGCGCCTGCATTAAAGAAATCTGATATAGGTATTTCTATGGGACTACGGGGAACGCAGGTAGCCCAGGAAGTTTCTGATATGGTATTGAAGGATGATTCCTTTTCATCTATTGTAATAGCCATTAAACAGGGTCGAATTATTTTTGAGAACATTAAAAAATTTGTAACCTTTCTGCTTTCCTGTAACCTCAGTGAATTGGCGGTAATAGCGGTGGCAGCCATCATGAGCCTGCATTTTCAGTTGTTGCCCTTACAAATACTATTTATAAATCTTATAACAGATTTACTACCTGCTCTTGCTTTAGGGGTTACCAAAGGTGGTGCTGATATTATGAAGTTGCCTCCCCGAAAATCATCCGAACCTATTATTGATAAAAGCCGTTGGAAACTTATTTTCTTTTACTCGATAGTAATTGCAACAGTAAGCACTATCGGGGTATTTATCAATCACTATGCGTATGGTACCGGACAGCCCTCAGATGCTGCTATGAGCAACAATATCTTGTTTTTTACCCTTATTTTTTGTCAACTCTTTCATGTATTCAATATGGGCAGCGGGCCATTCTTCAATAACGAGGTTATGAAGAACAAATATGTATGGTATTCAGTCATTGCAAGCTTATTGATATTATTTGGAGTGATTCAAATTTCCTACGTTCGCAAGGCATTGAATATTATTCCAATGACCATTCAGGAATGGGTTATCATTCTTGCTGCCGCTTTTTCATCCCTAATAATAATTCAGGGAGTTAAATCTTTAAAATTATTTAAATAATCAGCAATCATCTATAATAATTTCCAAGTTGGAAAATGTAGAAAGGAACCCCGGTGAAGGCATCCAGCAGATAAAGTAGGATGTGAAATTTCAACTGTACATCGCATGGAAAAAGAAACAAAATTGACACTGATAAAAAGCATACACACATTGGTATGGGTATTCTTCAACGTGGTTATTTTCTATATGCTGTATGCAGTTCTCATAAATAAACTTGACACCTGGCTATGGATTGGTTATGGATTAATAGTTCTGGAAGGGATCACCTTAGTCATTTTCAAATTCTTTTGCCCATTGACCCTGATTGCACGCAAATATTCAAATTCAACAAACGACAATTTTGATATTTTTCTTCCGAATTGGCTCGCCACGCATACTAAGTTGATATATACAGCCATTTTTATAATCATCGTTTTGATAACCATTTTTCAATTTTTGAAATAAGAGCTATTTGGCCAAGTGTTATATGCGAAGTTAGTCTGACTCGCATCATGCATCAACCAAGTGCTTATGGTGATTAAGATCATACTTAATCAACCAATAGATCATTTATGTTGGATTCCGGGATAATTATCTTTGTGTAAACCTTTTAATATGTCATCAAACATTACAATAACCAAAAAGCCGAATGCCCCGTTTTTTAAATCCAATGAAAATGAAATATCCCAGGTCGAAAGTACCCAGAGTGCTCCCGGGGTAAATATCAATGAAACAGAGGAACATTACCTTTTGTCCCTCGCCGTACCAGGGTTGAAAAAAGAGGATTTCAATATTGAGATCATTAATAATATCATCACAATTAGCGCAGCTAAAGAAATGGAGCCCCTGGAGAGTATTAATGACCGTTGCGAATATGATTATACTCATTGGACCCGGTCTTTTACACTACCTCCCGAAGCTGAAGTGGTTCTGGCAAAAGCCAATTACGACGAAGGAGAATTAATCATCAGAATTCCTAAAGGGGGAATCTCGGAAACAGAAAAACCGCTTAAAGTTTATGTTTATTAAACCCAGGATATGACACTACATATTTCAGAAGATAGAAAGATCAGTGATTTGCAGGAGGATTTTAATGACCAATATCCTTTTTTAAAACTTGAATTTTATAAAAACAATGCTGCCTCAGCAGGGTTTCGTCAAAGAAATCATCTGCAAAATTCAGCAACTTTGAAAGCAGCTGGCCTGATCAAAAATGGCAATTTTGAATTCAACGATTCAATGACGGTGGGAGAATTAGAAAATATATTCGTTAATGATTTTGGTTTATCGGTACAGGCTTCGCGTAAGTCAGGCATCCTTTGGCTCGAAACAACCATGACTGATAACTGGACTCTCAAGCAACAAAATGATCATGGAAAAGAACTATCCGAACCAGTTATGAATAAACAATTACTAAAGGATCGCGCTGTGGATGAAGATGAATCTTAATAAACAAGGTTCTTTAATTTTTCCATGTTTGCAATAGTAATTTTCCCTTCTTTGATCTCAATTAGCTTTTCTGCTTTATAATCGCTTAAGGTTCTGATCAACGATTCTGTAGCAGTGCCTACATATTGGGCAATCTCCTCTCTTGAAAATTCGATGGGCTTATTCTGGTCTCCTGTATTAAACTTCGAATGAATATCAACCAGTGCCTTGGCTATCCTTTTGCGTAATGAACTGTAGGCAAGGTTCAACAATCGTTCTTCCTTTTCTTTTACATTCTGGGTAATAATTCTTATAAATTTTGTTGCAATCGTAATGTCGTTATATATCATTTGCAAAAAATCCTCCCTTGGTATTTGCATTATCTCCGCTTCTTCTAATACCATCGCCGCATCATTATAAATTTTATCTTCTATTATAGCAGAGTACCCAATAAAATCCCCCTGGCTGTAGATATCGGTGATGTATTCTTTCCCGTCGGGGTGGGCTCTAAACGCTTTTACTTTTCCTTTTGATAAATAAAACAGGAATCGCGGTCTTTTCCCTTCCTGGTACACTGCTTGTTTCTTAGGATATGATTCTATATCATACTGTTCAGAAAGCTGTTTGATCAAACCTGAATCCTTTACATCCTGAATAAACTGCGAGACACCCTGTTGTGTGGGCGAATATTTGAATTCAAGAATTTCTGATTTTTTTAACCTTACCTCTATTGCATTGAGTAATTCAATATCATCAAATGGTTTGGTTATATAATCATCCGCTCCCATTTCCATCCCTTTTCTGAAATCACTTCGTTCTGTTTTAGCCGTCAGGAATATGAACGGAATACTTTGTGTTTCGGGGTTCCTGCGCAACAGATGTAATACTCCATATCCGTCGAGTTCAGGCATCATAATATCACAAACGATGATAGATGGTTTTTCCTTCACTGCAATATCCACCCCTTGCTTCCCATTTTCTGCAGTAAACGTTTTATATCCTGCCAGTTCCAGGATCTCGGCAGTATTATCTCTAATATCTGCATTATCATCAATAACTAATATGGACTTCATCACTCATGATTTAATATGGGAATGCTTATTGAAATAGTTGTGCCCTTATTTAATTGACTTTGTACTTGGATCTTACCACCTAAAAGATCAACATACCTTTTTACAATATGCAAACCCAAACCTGTTCCTTGAATATTCATTGCATTTTTGCCTCTGAAAAAACTCGAGAACAAGTGTTCCTGGTCTTCCTCCGATATACCAATTCCCCCATCCGCCACAGCAATGAGAGCAGACCCTTCATTAAGGCTACTTGATATTTGGATGGGCCTGCTATCTTCCGAAAATTTAATTGCATTCGTAATGAGATTGATCAGGATATTCTTTAAAAGCTTTTTATCCGAATTGGCCAGAGTATTTCCTTCCGGATGAAAAACAATATCCTGATCTTTTTTTAACAATCCTTTCATTTCTTCTGCAGTATCGGTAATAAGTTCGTTCAGGTCAAATACCGAAAAGTGAGCCGTAACCTTTCCTTCCTCCAGTTTCCCCAGGCTAAGAAAATCTTCAAGCGTCTCATTAAGGTCTTTTACCGATTGCTTTATACGGTTAATATGTTTAATACGCTTTTCCTGATCTTCCGTAGTTATGTATTTAGACAAGAGAGATGCTGAAGAAAGAACTGTACTCAGTGGGGTCCTGAATTCATGGGACGCCATAGAAACAAAACGGCTCTTTATTTCATTAAGTTGTCTTTCTTTATCAAGCGCCTCGCTTAATTCCTCCTGTGATTGTTCCAACTTCATCAACGCTTCTTTCAATATGATGGTCCTTTCTTCTACTTTTGCTTCGAGCTCCGTATTTAGTTTGCGAATATCATAAGTCACTTTTTCCAACTCCTTTTGTTGGTGATGCATACTTTCTTCAATTTTTTTTCGATGAGTGATGTCTACTATAAATGCTATCACAAAGGATTGTTCGTTTTGCTTATAGAAACTTAAGCTGACCTCTACTGGAAATTCTTCGCCATTTCTTTTAGTACCATGTAAATCCCTTCCATGGCCCATAACCCTGTCTTGCGGAGCACGATGAAAACCTTCTCTCAATGTTACATGGCCGCCCCTGTACTTTTGGGGTACTAATATATCAATATTCTGACCGGTCAATTCCTTAGTATTGTACACAAACATTTCTTCAGCTGCGGGATTTGCTAAAATGATCAATCCCTCTTTATTTGTCAGAATAATTCCTTCAGTGGCATTCTCGAATAAGGATGTCAGATGTGTTTTATCAAAACCGATATCTCTGTATAATCTTTTTACATAGAGTACAATAATGGTTGTGAAGAGAACCAACAGCAGAACAAAGAGATGTTGGGTGATGGCCTCCGGGCTGTACAACTCTTTTTTATTGTATAGAATAAAACCAATAATTACTACAGCGCTTCCTAAACCTGCAATAATGGTCCATCGTGAATCTCCAAAAAAAACAGAAAGGAAAATAACAACCAGTAAGCCACCGATGGTTATGGTATAACCCGGCAAAAAATAGCTTATGCCTATGGTAAGTGTAAAAACCACTGCTGCATATATGGCCGCCTGCCTGCTACTGAGCTTTGGCATTTATAAGGAGATTTAAATAATCCAGCTTAAATAAAGAATCTGGTGAATGTACGGATTAATGCAGTTGAAGGAATTACTTTCACTGGCAATAGCTAGTATGAAAAAATATTTTCCCACTATTAATGGCAGATGTTTACTCTTTTTTTTGTGATCAGGTGACTACTGATTATTATCACCCCAACCTTGTTTCAGGTCATAACATTTACTTCTTTGGGAAATATACCTTCACGTTGCTCAGTTAGTATACCTACCATTTAGTTTGCCTATTGTAGGAAGCAACATAAAACCTTTGTAAGGTTTTATGCTATTCAAAAATTTATGAGAAATAAATAACTATGATCATCGATGTATTGTATAAAGAATCCATGTATTGGATAAGTCAGTTCCAAACATTCAGGAATGAATCAGAAATGATTAAAAAGTCAATATTACATTCAGGTGCAAACATTGACCTGTGCGACAAGGCCAAAATAGATGAGCTTTTACGATGTATTGTAGTCTTTAACGAACGCCTCGACGATACAGAAGAAATTATTTTATCAAGTATTAACAACGGCACTACCTATTGGCCGGATCGATGTAAAACCTGTGATTTTTCCAAAAAAGCAAAATCTACGGATGAATTATTTGATAGGGTTAAAGGTAATTACAACGATTTTATAGAAATGCAGCGCTCCGCGTCATACTTTCTGAATCATACAATATTGTAATATCCCACTCCATAATGAGTGTTTTATATGATGAATATCACATTTTCATTTGATAAACATCATGATCTTACTCAGCTCCCCCCGATAATTTTGCGTGATTAAACACTCGATCCTCTTCTAATAAAATTAAATCATGAAATACAAAGCACTTTTTCACACAGCACTCTTTATTGTAACCTGCTTATTTTCTGTTGCATGTTCTGATGGGAATAATAAAGCAAATCAGGAAAAACCTTTAGATGGCACAGCAAACAATCAGGCAGAAAAACACGGGGACGCGATCAAGCCAGGGGATGTAACGCTCACAACACCTTTGAATCAGCAATGGGTAACCGCGGGTAAAGGCATTTATGATCTTAAATGTCAGAGCTGTCATAAACTGACTGAAGATAGAGTGGTCGGTCCGGGATGGGCAGGAGTTACTAAAAGACGCGAACCAAACTGGATCATGAACATGATTACCAACGTTGACATGATGCTGGAAACAGATCCGGAAGCGCAAAAATTATTAGAACAATGTCTTGTACGCATGCCAAATCAAAATATTACCCAGGACGATGCCCGACAAATTTTAGAATTTATGCGTGATAATGATGGCATCAAATAATGAATAAAATAAATAATTGAAATATATGGTACGCTCCACAATCAAAATTTTCGCCGCCTTAAGTTTATTTCTGATTATTATCAACAGCCAGCAAAGCTGCAAACCCAGAACAGCTCAATCCGCAGCCATTGGCGATGCATCAAAATCATTCGTAGCTCCTGGTAAATACGATGAATTTTATAACATTGTATCCGGTGGTTTTAATGGACAGATAGGTATATACGGTATACCTTCCGGTAGACTCTTACGAATTGTGCCGGTTTTTTCACAATCTCCTGAAAGTGGTTATGGTTTTAGTGAAGAAACAAAACCGATGTTAAACACTTCACATGGTTTTGTACCCTGGGATGATCAACATCACATTGCCTTATCACAAACTAAAGGTGAACATGATGGCCGCTGGGCTTTTGCCAATGGAAATAACACTCCAAGGCTGGCGCGGATAGATCTTACAACTTTCCGGACTGCGGAAATATTGGAAATACCTAATAGTGCCGGCAATCACGCGTCGCCATTTATTACTGAGAACTCTGAATACATAGTTGCAGGTACCCGTTTTAGTGTACCATTAGACGATCAGAATGGAGATGTTCCTATTAACACCTATAAAGAAAATTTCAAAGGATCAATAAGTTTTGTATCTGTCAATCCAACATCCGGCGAAATGAATATCGCTTTCCAGATCAGAACCCCGGGAGTAAATTTTGACCTTTCCCGTGCCGGAAAAGGAAAATCACATGGATGGTTCTTTTTTAGTTGTTATAATTCTGAAAAAGCCAATACGCTTTTAGAAGTGAATGCCTCAGCCAAAGACAAAGATTTTGTAATGGCTGTAAACTGGAAAAAAGCAGAAGAATATTTAAAAGCCGGCAAAGCAAAAAAACAAGCAGTCAAATATGCACACAACGTGTATAATGAAAATACGCATACAGCTACTTCTGTAATTAAAACCGAAGTTCTGGTATTGGATCCTGCGGATTGTCCGGATATGCTTTACCTTATCCCCTGCCCGAAATCACCACATGGAACAGATGTTGACCCAACTGGTGAATACATAGTGGCATCGGGTAAGCTGGCGGCCAGCATTCCCGTGTTCTCCTTCACCAAACTACAAAAAGCTATTGCCGATAAAACATTTGATGGTGTATATGATGGCATTCCAGTAATCAAATACGAAGCTGTTTTACATGGAGAAGTTGCTAAACCCGGCCTCGGGCCATTGCATACAGAGTTTGATGGAAAGGGAAATGCATACACTTCCATGTTCGTTTCGTCCGAAATAGTAAAATGGAGAATCAGTAATCTTGAAGTACTGGATCGTGTACCTACTTATTATTCCATCGGTCACCTCTCTATACCAGGTGGACCAACAGCAAAACCCCACGGTAAATATATGATCGCTTATAATAAAATCACCAAAGATCGTTACCTCCCTACCGGTCCAGAGTTGACACAAAGCGCGCAATTGTATGATATCACCGGGGAAAAAATGAAACTGCTGCTAGACTTCCCGACAACCGGTGAACCTCACTATGCTGAAGCGATACCTGCAAGCATGTTGATGAATAAGCAAAGGAAAATCTATAAGATTGAAGAGAATACCCACGCGTATGTTTCTAAGGGTGAGGGACAAACTAAAGTGGAACGCAAAGGAAACCAGGTTCATGTCTGGATGACGGCAATACGCTCTCACCTAACACCCGATAATATCGAAGGTGTTAAGCTAGGAGATGAAGTATATTTCCACATAACTAACCTTGAGCAGGATTGGGATGTTCCCCATGGCTTTGCAATGAAAGGGGCTAATAATGCAGAGATACTAGTCATGCCTGGCGAAACACAAACTCTTAAATGGGTAGCTGAAAGAGTTGGTATGTTTCCCTTTTATTGCACTGATTTTTGTTCGGCGCTGCACCAGGAGATGTCTGGTTATCTTCGGGTATCCCCCACTGGATCTAATGTGGCACTCCATTATAGCACAGGTAGTAACAAACCTGCTGTAACTGATGCAGATTCTTCTAAGGCAATCGGCAGCACTACAAAAGTCAAATAGATTGAGGCCTATAATTTAACAAAAGTGTTCCAAAATATTAATCAATTCAAGCTAACGCTACCTAAAAAGTGCTGGTGACTTTAATACCAACGTTTAAAAAGTGAGTATAACATCCAGGATTATAATAGCCATTGGATCATTAGTAATGATCATCATGTACTTTGTTCCGGCATGGTCCATTTACCTGATCGCTCCGCAATATCCGGAAGGGTTGTCGATGCAGATCTGGTTAAATAAGATTACCGGCCAGGTAGAAATAATCAATGGTTTGAATCACTACATTGGAATGAAGCAAATAAAGGCAGACATGTTTCCGGAATTTCACTTTCTTCATTACATTCTGGGATTCTTTATTATTACTGGACTCGCTGTTGCAATCCTGGGGAAAAGGCAATTACTATTAGCCTATCTTATTCTTACAGCTATAGGCGGAGTAGCTGCGATGGTAGACTTTTACATGTGGGGTTATGATTACGGGCATAACCTCGATCCAACTGCTGCCATTCAAATTCCAGGATTGTCTTACCAGCCTCCCCTTATTGGACATAAAAAGCTGTTGAACTTCGATGCTTATTCATATCCGGATACGGGTGGATGGATCGTGATTGCAGTTACCAGTCTTTTTCTAATTGTATGGTTTATTGAATGGCGCAAACAAAAAAAACATAAAACAATGCTGCACCTCAGAAAAACTTCTTTAGCAGCCGGCACGCTCTTAGGTTTTCTTTTCATTGCCGGATGTAATCCTAAACCTGAAAAAATTTCTCTCGGGAAAGATAATTGTGTCGAATGCAAAATGACGATTATGGATCCAAAGTTTGGGGGGGAGGTTGTTACCAAAAAAGGTAAAGTATACAAATTTGATGATACACGTTGCATAGCTACTTTTTTAGAAAGACGTGGGGTGGAACTCGATGATATTTATCAGACATTATTTGTGGAGTATAATGCTCCCCATGATTTTGTAGTTGTAAAGTCAGCAGAATTTGTTGTTAGCAGCCAGTTCAAAAGCCCTATGGGGGGCAATGCTGCTGCTTTTAAAAATACTACCGAGGCCAAAAATATTTCATCCAAAATGGAAGGAAGTAAGATTACCAATTGGGCTACTGTTTATAATATATTGATCAAGTGAAAAATTTTCTAGTAATAATCCTCCTGGTTTCGATTACTGATGTCCTGGCTCACACCATTATCGTTGGTAAGAATAATGCTATTACGAGTTTAAAACAGGGAATTAAAGCCGCTAAAAGTGGAGATACTGTTTTGCTGAACAAAGGAGTGTATAAAGAAGGTAATATCATAATCGATAAGACCATTTATTTAATTGGAATTAATAACCCCGTATTAGATGGGGAAAATAAAAACGAGATTCTTACGCTTACCGGAAAAAATATACTTATAAGAGGTATTCATTTCGCCAATGCGGGGTACTCATCAATGAACGATTATGCCGCGATCAAAATAATTGATGCATTTAGGATTATTCTTGAAAACAATACCATCACCCATGCCTCTTTTGCTATACACATCGCGAATACGGTTTACTCAACGATCCGGAACAATACTATAAAAGGAACTAACAAATCAGAACATTCATCCGGTAATGGCATACACCTTTGGAAATGCGGTAACATGATCATTGAGAATAATTCAATCCAGGGGCACCGGGATGGCATTTACCTCGAATTTGTCACACAATCAATGGTCAATAAAAACATGAGTGAAAGAAATGTCAGGTATGGGTTACATTTTATGTTCTCCCATGATAATTCGTATCTCAATAATATATTTCGGAATAATGGTGCCGGAGTAGCAGTAATGTACACGAAAAATGTAAGGATGGAAAACAATGTGTTTGAAAAAAACTGGGGAGCCAGTGCTTATGGAATTCTATTGAAAGATATTTCAGACAGCCATATTGAAAACAATACATTCATTCAAAACACCGTCGCTATCCACATGGAAGGCAGCAGCCGAATTGATATTGGCAAGAATATTTTTAAAGGAAACGGATGGGCTCTTAAAGTTCAGGCAAGTTGTGATGATAATACATTTCACCATAACAATTTTTACGGTAATTCATTTGACATAGGAACCAATGGATCAATAACACTCAATAGGTTTTCAAATAACTATTGGGATAAATATGATGGTTATGATATAAACAAGGATGGTTTTGGTGATGTGCCCTATCATCCTGTAAGTATCTATTCAATGATAGTTGAACAAAATCCGAATTCATTAATGCTTTTAAGAAGTTTTATAGTCTCGTTGCTAGACAAGGCAGAGAAAGCAATACCAAGCCTGACCCCAGAAAACCTGGTTGATGAAAAACCAATGATAAAGCCCAATAAGCTATGATCAGAATTGAACACTTAATGAAAAGATTTAGAAAACTACAGGTATTGGATGATGTGTCAGCATCCTTCACGAAGGGACAGGTAATTTCTCTCATAGGCCCAAATGGCTCAGGAAAAACAACTCTGATAAAAAGTATACTGGGTATGGTAAAACCAGATAGTGGTAGCATTTATTTTAACGATACAGCCATTAACGAGGATTATGAATACCGAAGAGATATTGGATACATGCCCCAGATCGGTCGTTATCCGGATAACATGAAAATTGGCCAGCTATTCAAAATGCTAAAACATATTCGTAGCAAAGAATCTAAAGACCTGGACAATGACCTTGTTGAGAAATTCAAGCTTCCTGCTATTTATGATAAACCGATGCGGACGCTTTCTGGCGGTACACGGCAAAAAGTAAGTGCAGCGCTGGCATTTCTATTTAATCCCGATGTATTGATATTGGATGAACCCACTGCAGGACTCGATCCCCTATCATCAGAAATTTTAAAAGAAAAAATCATTTCTGAAAAGAATAAAAAGAAATTAATACTGATTTCCTCACATATCCTCAGTGATCTTGATGATCTCACAACACATATTATGTATTTGCAGGAAGGCAAAATGAAGTTTTTAAAACCCTTGAAAATGCTTCAGGACGAAACGGGGGAAACAAGGCTGGGTAAAGCAATTGCACGGATCATGAAAAATGAGCAAACAAAAGGAGAAGGTAGATATGATACCCCTATAAAGAAAACAGACAAGGTCCTAAATTGAAATTATGTTAAAGCTTTCGCGATATGTCTTTTATGATATTTTTCAAAGTAAGGTAGTAATAGGTTATACCTTATTCCTTTTCCTCATTTCAATGAGCTTATTTAATATGGAAGAAAATAGCAGCAAGGCTATGCTTAGCTTATTAAATATTGTTTTGATTGTTGTTCCATTGATAAGCCTCATTTTTGCTACAATACATTACTATAATTCCTACGAGTTCATTGAGCTGATGTTGTCACAACCAATGAGCCGGACAAAAATTTTGTTGAGTGAATTCAATGGTGTGAGTGTATCATTACTAACTTCTTTCCTGGTTGGGGTAGGTATCCCGGTATTTATGTACTCTTTTAATGAAACCGGGATGGCGATGTTGTTTGCCGGCAGTTCTTTAACAATGATATTCAGTTCGATTGCTTTTTTTGCTTCCGTTACATCCAGGGATAAGGCGCGAGGGATTGGAGCGGCGTTATTGCTTTGGTTCTATTTTGCATTGATTTATGATGGCCTGGTCCTGATGATCCTGTTTGCGTTTAGTGATTACCCGTTAGAAAAATTAACCTTGCTTTTATCATCACTCAACCCTGTAGACCTGGGACGCATTTTCATTATGCTGAAAATGGACGTTAGTGCACTGATGGGTTATACAGGCGCCTTATACAAAGGCTTTTTTGGTAGTCCTTTAGGCATTTTTTACACCATCGGAGTAATGCTACTCTGGATGTTGCTGCCCCTTGGCCTGGCAGTTAGGAGATTTAAAAGAAAAGATTTATAAATATTCCACCACTCTAAAACTATTATATGACTGAATTAAGAACTAAGACCCTTGCTCAAATTGTTAATACAAATTACAAGACAGCTTCGGTATTTGAAAAATATAATCTTGACTTCTGTTGCAAAGGCAAGCGCACTTTACAAGAAGCCTGCGGAGAAATCAAACTGCCTGTTGATCAGATTATTTCTGAACTTGATAATATTTCAATTACTGGCGATATCGGGCTGGATTTTAATAAGCTGTCCTTAACGCAGCTAGCAGACTATATTGTGATAACTCATCATGCATACGTTACCCAGCAAATGCCTGTAATCTTTGAATACCTCCAGAAACTTACATTTAAACATGGGGAAAAGCATCCCGAGATCTTCAGGATATTTGAAACATTTGCCGCAGTTCAGACCGAAATGAAGCTGCATATGGAAAAAGAAGAACATGTATTTTTTCCCGGTATCAAAAAACTTGAACAATCTACAACTGAAAATAAACAACAGAATACACAATCTTTTTATTTGAACTCACAGATAGAAGTGTTGGAAGGGGAGCATGATCATGCGGGAAGTATGCTGGCAGAAATAAGGATTTTGACCAACAACTATACTCCTCCTGCGGACGCATGTACTACTTACCGGTTAAGCTTCGCGTCGTTACAAGCTTTTGAAACCGACTTACATCATCATGTACATTTGGAGAATAATATTCTTTTCCCTAAAGCATTGAGCTTATTCAAAAAAAGGAATGAGGCTTCTTTAAATTAAATCCCAAACCCATACAATCCAATTTAATAGCTAAAAAATATAAATGATCGAATATAGATCTGCGGAAGAGGCATTAAAAATAGTCAAAACTGGAGACAGGGTATTTATTCATGGAAGTGCAGCAACTCCTTTGTGTTTAGTACAAACCTTGCAAAACAGACATAATGAATTAGAGAGAATAGAACTGGTAAGTATTACCAATCTGGGAGATATTGATTTCGATAAACCTGAGTATAGAAAAAGCTTTTTCTTTAATTCATTATTTGTTTCAGCAAATACCCGATCTGTAGTAAATAGCAATGGCGGCGATTACGTGCCGGTATTCCTCAGCCAGATTCCACAATTATTCAGAAAAAATATTTTGCCCATCGATGTGGCCCTGGTACAGGTATCACCTCCGGATTTACATGGGTATTGTTCGCTCGGTACGTCAGTGGATATTGCAAAGGCTGCTGTAGAAACTGCAAAGTTGGTTATTGCACAAGTAAATCCAAAGATGCCACGCACCCATGGAGATGGCTTTCTCCATGTCAACAATATAACTGCAGTGGTTTGGCTCGAAGTCGATCTGCCGGAAATTGATTATTCCACTAAAACGTCTGAGGCTATTTCTCAAATAGGAAAAAATGTTGCATCACTTATTGAAGATGGAGCCACGCTTCAATTGGGTATCGGGAGCATACCTGACCAGGTATTGCAAAATTTGTACAATCATAAGAACCTGGGCATCCATACTGAAATGTTATCTGATGGTATCATCCCTCTTTTAGAGAAAGGAATTATCAATAATAGCCTGAAGAAATTAAATGTGGGCCGGTCTGTAACTGGTTTTATGGCAGGAACTCGTAAATTATATGATTTTGTACATGATAATCCTGCAATGCGGGTTATGGATATTGCCTATGTTAATGACACAAGCATAATACGGCAAAACCCAAAAGCCACAGCTATTAATAGTGCTATTGAAATTGATCTTACCGGACAAGTATGTGCAGATTCCATTGGAACATATCAATATTCAGGAATTGGCGGGCAAATGGATTTTATAAGGGGGGCTTCTTTATCGGAAGATGGCAAACCGATTATTGCACTCCCCTCTGTCACTTCAAAAGGGTTATCCCGGATTGTTCCTTTTCTAAAAGAAGGAGCTGGTGTGGTTACTACTCGCGGTCATGTTCATTGGGTAGTAACAGAATACGGAATTGTAAATTTATTTGGAAAAAATTTGAAGCAAAGAGGAAAGGATTTGATAAGTATCGCTCACCCCCAACATCGGGACTGCCTGGAGAAATCTTTTCATGAAAGATATACTTGATGGCGGGCTATTCAATGGTTTGAATAGCATAACCATTCGGCTTCCCATACGATTATTTTGGTCAACAATCTAAATAAGAGATGCCCCTATAAATACATGTTGCAATAAGATTGGCCCGCTGCTGACTATTTTCGTACACTTTCAGCCTGGGGTGATGAAAATCAATGTCGATTCCGACCATAGTCATGCTGCCCCATAGCGATTACAATTAATTTTGGAGATGGAAAGCAATGTACAACCTATCAGTCGTTCCCAGCAATTAGCACCTCTTTCCCGCGAACATCACGATGGCTTGTTATTCGTATGGAAATTACGCCAGGGTTTGAAGAATGATATTTTTACTGAACGATTAAGCCGCTTTTGTGCCTGGTATTGGAAGTTCCATATTAAACCGCACTTTAATCAGGAAGAAAATATATTATTACCTTATCTGGAGGCCGATCATCACCTGGCAAAACAGTTATTGAGAGAACACAATGAAATCCGCGAATTACTGATTTCCATAAATCACAATGCCGATATTTCAACTATTAGCACACTAGCTGATTTTATAGATCGCCATATACGCTTTGAAGAACGAATACTTTTTAAAAATCTTGAAGAGACACTTTCTCAGGAGCAGTTAACTGAAATTTATCAGCAGTTGGAAGCGGAGCCAATCTCTTCAGGCGAATGGGCTGATCCTTTTTGGGGAAAGACTAAATAATCAGGATTATTCTCACAATACGGATACACTTCCTGTATTTATACGCACTCTGGGGTTCCTATTAGTTAAAAACATTTATTGAATCTGGAACATTTGAAAGGAGGCAGGTGACTATACTCATGTTACTTGCAGCTATCGGTCATGATTATCCTTTTCACAGGATAGTACATTTGTGCAGATTTAATTCACACGTTTAAATTAACATTTATAAACATTTTATGTCTCATATTCGACCCATCAGTGTCCATTCTATTGTTCTTCTTTTACTAACCACCATAATGTCTTTTTCGGCTAACCCAGTAGTTAACGATGTAAATTCCCGTCAGCAAAACGTATCAGTAACTATAAAAGGTACTTCAACTTTGCACGATTGGGAAATGAAGTCAGACAAAGGACATGTTGAGGTTTTGTTAGGGATGGGCAATAATGATAATATCCTTGGTTTAACAACATTAAAATTTACCATTGAAGCAGAAAGTTTAAAAAGTGGGAAAAATGCCATGGATAAAAATGCCTATAAAGCCTTAAAAACGGGCTCAGCGAAAAACATAAGTTTTGTACTTTCTTCAGCCAAGGTGTCGCAACTAAATCCAACCACCTTTCAAATTAATACCTTAGGAAAGTTAACGGTTGCAGGTACAACACACGAAACGGGCATACTGGTTAATGTCAAGTTCAATAAGGCTGATAAAAGTTTCACTGCTACCGGAACAAAGAAGATAAAAATGACAGAGTACAATGTTAAACCTCCTTCCTTCATGATGGGATCTGTCAAAACCGGCGATGAGATATCAATTTCATTTACCACACAAATTGTTCAGTAGTCCATACCAAAATGATAATTAAATAAAAGCAATGAAAAATTATATTTTTTTAAAATCTGTTACGCTTGTACTCTTTATGGGTCTTATCCTGCCCCATATAACGATAGCTCAAAATCTTAAAGAATTTTATTTACGGCCATCCTATTGGAGACCTTACGATAAAGCAGGTATCAATGTTTTTGAAACATCCAAACAAGCAGACTCGATTGCTTTTGAAGGGTTAAGGTTTCGCTTCGGGGCAGGGTTTACTCAGCAATTTCAAAATTTAGAACACCAAAATAAAGGAGCTTTTAACTATGAGTCCACAAATAGATTGTATCCGCTTGCATCGGGTTTCATGACGGCACAGGCAAACCTGAATCTTGATGTACAGTTAGCCGATGGGATCCGTTTGAACCTTGAAACATATTTATCCTCACGTCATCATAATGAAACCTGGGTAAAGGGTGGGTACATTCAGTTTGATAAACTGCCTTTCAAAGGCCAGTTCTGGGATGACCTGACGAAACTGACGACCCTAAAAATCGGTCACATGGAAATAAACTACGGAGATGCACATTTTCGCAGATCAGATGGTGGACAGACTATGTACAATCCATTTATGGAAAGCTATATAATGGATGCCTTTGCTACTGAGATCGGTGGGGAAGTGTACCTCAAAAAGAATGGTTTATTCGGAATGGTGGGCATTACCAGTGGGATGATAAAAGGCAATGTGGATTCAGTGAATAAAACTCCTCAGGACGCGAATACCAAAAAATCGCCATCCTTGTATTTAAAAGGCGGTTTTGATAAACAATTAGCACAAAATCTAAGGGTTCGTATTTCCGGAAGCTATTATCACAATGGCAGCTCAGCAGCCAGCGGACTCACATTGTATGGTGGCGATCGCACAGGTTCTAATTACCAGAGTGTAATGGAAAAAGCACCCTTGGGAACTCCTCTTCCTTCCGGTACCGCTGCAGCGTTTTCAGGTCGTTTCAACCCGGGGTTCAGCAAAAAAGTGGATGCAATAATGCTAAATGGATTCCTGAAAGTTAGCGGCCTGGAATTGTTCGGAACTTATGAGACTGTGAAAGGAAGAACAAAAACAGAAACCAACAGCAGGAAAGCAAACCAATATGCAGCAGAGGGAATTTATAGATTAGGCAAGCAGGAAAATGTTTATGCAGGAGTACGCTATAATAATGTAAAAGCAAGATTAGCTACCACCCCAGCCGTTACTTATACCGATGATGTACAAGTGAATCGATTTGCCGCAGTGGCTGGCTGGTTTTTAACCAAAAATATTCTATTAAAAGGCGAATATGTTATTCAGAAATACAAAGGATTTCCAACCAGTGATTATCGCAGCTCAGGAAAATTCAACGGTTACGTTGTAGAAGCAGTGGTTGGATTCTAATATCTCTTTGTCTTAATATATAATCCAAAATCCAAGAGGTCTGGTTCTACAACCAGGCCTCTTGTTCAGATAAACAAGTCAAGCAGTATGTAACCATGAAATCGGCACTTTCAATCTTAATCAGTTTAATATGTTTTGATCGGCCAAGCATTCCAGTTGAAAGATGGGTAATCGGGAATAAGAGCAGTTTGAGTATTGAAGGAAAAACCAATGTCAGTACTTTTAAATGTGATATTATTGAATACCTAAACCAGGATACAATTTTATTGCTTAGAAACCCGGAGGATAAAAAACCAATTACCGTAAAAGGCGGACTAACGCTAAATATCAATCGTTTTAATTGCCACGATAACCACATTACGTCCGATCTCAAAAAAGCATTGAAGGCACATGAAAATGCTTACCTGAACATCAATTTACTTACTCTGCAATATATCCAACCAAATAAAAGAATTTTCTGGTTAAAGGATATGTTGAAATTCTATTGGCAGGAGTTACAAAGAAAAAAGAAATTGAATACACGGTATTTCAGAATGAAGCTGGATTTCTCCACCTTATAGGTAATACACAATTGCTGTTCTCTGATTTCGATTTAACTCCACCCAGGAAACTTGCCGGCCTTATCAGAGTAGAACAGGAAATTAATGTGCGGTTTAACCTTATGTTACGATTGGTTGTTTAATATTTATTTAAGATATAAAATGAAAAAAGTTGTAATATCTGTCCTTGCATCTTCCGTTGTGCTTCTTTTGTTAAGCTTTGGAATGTTATACTTTTCCATTTATTTTTTTCCTGGATTGTCTCATGAATATTTCAGTCCTGTATTCAGATCAGCCGGCAAACTGGACTGGATGTATTTTGTGCACCCAGTTGTACTAAGTATTGCATTGAAATGGTTTTGGGAACGATACAAAAATATACTGAAGGGAAATATTTTACTAAAGGCTATAGAAGTAGCATTAGTATATGGAGTTGTGGCACTTATTCCTGTTCTATGGATCACATTCAGCGCGATTGACATATCCTTAAAAATGATCCTGACCTGGCTGTTATATGGTTTCATTCAATCCTTTGCTGCAGGACTTGTATTTGCAAAATTGAACCCCTGATCACATTGCCTTTGCGGGTTTGGGACATCAGCTGCCTCACTAATATTATTTTTTATAAAAGAAAATGGTGTTACTGTCAGGTTGGTTAATTCCAAAATGATTTCTGACTAACTATTGATGTCAGACCCAATCCGGGATCATAATATTACAGAAAGTATTGCACTCAAATTCTCCTTTAAGAGGGAGTTATCCGGCTGTTTAACTAAATAATTAACGGCCCCTAGTTGCTTCATCTCATCTATATCCTTTTGATGTGAGGAAGTTGTATAGATAACTACAGGGATTGAACTAAATCGTGGCTCTCGTTTTAGAGTAGCGAGGAATTTCTGCCCATTGATGCGGGGCATATTCAGATCCAGAAAAATTAATGAAGGAAAAGGGATGGCATTATTTTCCAATTTTTTGAGGCCCTCCTGACCATTCATTGCCGTATAGCAGTCGCAGGATGGATCAATTTCTTTTAATGCTTCCATTAAAAATTCCTGATCGTCGCGATCATCGTCGATTATAAAAAGAACCTTAGGTTGGGTCATAAGTTTAGTAAGGGGATGCTTTAAATATAGTATTTATTCCTCAAAAGCTGATAAATTGTTAACTTCATAATTGATTTTTCGATTATGCATAAAGATGATAATACTTCTATCCAAGTTCTTTCGGAAAATCTTTTTCCTGTTGTTGGAGTGGGTGCGTCAGCGGGAGGTTTAGATGCATTTAAAGAACTTGTAAAATCGATTCCGGAAGAATCAGGGATGGCTTATATACTCGTTCAACACCTGGCACCACAGTATGAGAGCATCCTCTCAGATATTCTTCAGAAGGCAACAACCTTACCTGTATTGGAAATAATGGATAATATGAAGGTAATGCCTGATCACATTTATATTATTCCTTCCAATAAATTACTTACAGCAAATGATGGAATTCTTCAGCTTGATCCCCGGATTGCGGGTGAAAAGACGAATACTATAGACCTTTTTTTTACTTCACTCGCTGAGATACACCAGGAACATGCAATCGGGGTGTTGCTTACGGGTACTGGGACCGATGGTACAGTAGGTTTAAAAACGATCAAAGATCTTGGCGGGATCACTATTGTACAGGACCAGGCCTCGGCTGCCTATTATGGAATGCCTCAAAGTGCAATAGATGCAGAAGTGGTAGATTTTATTCTTCCACCGGACCAAATACCGGGGCATCTGAAAGAACTGGTGCTCCATTCAAAAATTGCACCTTCGGATTTCACGATTGCAGAAGAATCTAAGGAAGAAGAGAGTATCAGACAGATAATTACTTTGCTTCGGGCGAAGCAGGGTGTGGATTTTTCTTATTATAAACAAACTACCATACGGAGACGGATATTTAGAAGAAAAAATATAAATAGAATAGAAAAACTAAGAGACTACAAGAATTATTTATTAGAAAATAAACAGGAACAGGATGCCTTATACCTGGATATTCTTATTCCCGTAACTTCTTTTTTTCGGGATCCGAAAGTATTTACCGCATTATGTGAAAAGGTTTATCCAGTACTCTTTAAGGAAAAACCACTGCCTGAACCTATCCGCATATGGATTGCGGGTTGCTCTACCGGGGAAGAAGCATATTCCATGGCAATATGCCTGCATGAACACTTTGGTGCTGATACTGTAGGCAGAAAAATTCAAATTTTTGCCACGGATATTTCTGAACCCGCTATTGCAAAAGCACGAAGTGGCATTTATCAAAAGAAGGATATTGCAGGTGTTTCAGAATTCCGGGTTAAAAATTTTTTTACAAAAATGGATGGGAGTTACCAGGTTAATAAAAATATCCGGGAAATGTGCGTCTTCGCCTGCCAAAATTTTTTAAAAGATCCTCCATTCGCAAGATTGGACCTTATCAGTTGCCGTAATGTTCTTATCTATATGGAACCTTATCTGCAGAAAAAAGCATTTACCATTTTCCATTATGCGCTGAATTCTTCGGGAATTTTGCTTTTAGGAAAATCTGAAACCGTTGCGGAGTCTTCAGTAGAATTTAGTGTGTTTAGCCAAAAGGAAAAAATGTATAAAAGAAAATCGCTGGCCGCCAAATACATGGATGTAGTGAGTGAAGGAAATGAAGCAGCAATAAAGCGGAAAGATGATAGTTCCTCGAAAGATGCCAGAAAGGATGATTTCAAAAAAGCGGGTAATGAAGCCTTACTCGCTAAATATCGAACGGTTGGCGTTATCATCAATGAGCAGTTAGATATTGTGCAATTCCGTGGATCAACAGGATCTTACCTGGAAGCTCCACCTGGCAAGGCAAGTCATAATATTTTAAAGATGGCACGGGAAGGTTTATCGTTTGAACTACGCAGCGCCATTTACAAAGCAAAATTGAATAAAGAGATAGTAAGCAAAGAGGGAATTACCATTGATAAAGGAAAACGAAAAATTAATATTGAGGTCATCCCTCTTGAAAACACGATTGAATTGTATTTTTTAGTTGTTTTTGAAGAAACCAAAGAAAACGAGATTTCGAAAATCAAAAAAGAAAAGAAAAAACTTACCAAAGAGGAAAAGATAAGCCTGAGTATTGAACTTGAGAGGATTAAACAACTGGAATTGGAGCTGGCCCAAACCAAGGAAGATATTCGATCTATAACGGAAGACCAGGAGGCGGCGAATGAAGAATTGCAAAGTGCAAATGAAGAGTTGCTGTCTGGCAGTGAGGAACTTCAAACTTTAAATGAAGAATTGGAATCTTCCAAGGAGGAAATTCAAAGTACTAATGAGGAGTTAACCATTCTCAACCAGGAATTGATTGATCGTAATGAACAATTGGTGTATACCCGGAAATATGCTGAAGCCATTGTTTCAACAATTCATGAATCTCTTATTATTTTAACAAAGGACTTTCGAATAAGAACTGCTAATAAATCTTATTATGAAAAGTTTGCTGCCACAGAACAAGAAACGGATGGAAAAATGTTTTTTGAAATTGATGGAGGAAAATGGAATATGCCAGTACTGCGGGAGAGACTAAAAAAAATTCTACCGGATCAGTCCCATGTCGAAAATTTTGAAGTATCCATTACTTTGCCTTCCGGAAGCCAAAGAATAGTACTGCTGAATGCACGACAACTAATCAATGAGAATAGTAACGAACAATTGATATTACTCGCCATACAGGATATCACTGATCAGAAAATATTTGAAAAAGAATTGGAATTGCAGGTGTACGAGCGGACCAGGGAACTTAAGGAAGCCAACATCAATCTTATGCAGACCAATGAAAACCTCGAGGAATTTGCATCCATTGCCTCGCATGACTTGCAGGAGCCACTTCGAAAGATCAAAACATTTACGGCAATATTGAACAGGCGATTTGGAAAAAATAGGGAGGGCGAAGAGAAGGACATGATCAATAAAATAATGATGTCCGCAGATAGAATGTCACAATTAATCAAGGAAGTGCTTCAGTATTCAAAAGTAGCCCACACCGCTAAAGTATTTGGATCAACAGACCTTAATAAAGTTTTAGAAAATGTAATGAATGATCTGGATCTTCTTCTGTCGGACTCAGGGGCTGTTATTGATTATAAACAACCTCTGCCTATAGTGGATGCCATTCCCTTACAGATGAACCAGCTTTTTTATAACCTCTTGACCAATTCACTTAAGTTTCAAAGGGAGCTGACGTCACCTTTGATTACTATCACTTATAGAATGCCTGGATTTGATGAACTAAAGAAATATAATAATCTAAGTGAGGATTTTTCTTATGTTGAAATCCAATTTTCAGATAATGGTATTGGGTTTGATCAACAATTTGCCAACCAGATTTTTCAACTATTCGAACGATTGCATTCACTGGAGGAATTTGAAGGCACAGGTTTAGGTTTGGCGATATGCAAAAAAATAGTTGAAAATCATCATGGGCATATTTTTGCCCTATCTAAAGAAGGCGAAGGCTCCATATTTCATGTTATACTCCCTCTCAAGCAATAATTGACTATTTCATTTTATGTGTTTAACTATCTATTATTAATCTGATAAATACGCTAAACAATAATCCCTGGCACAATCTTTAAATTATAGAATTTAAAGCAAGGTCTTCAACAATGACCATTTTCATTAAAAATATGGTTTGCCTACGGTGTAAGATGGCAGTTCAATCGGTATTGGATAAACTTGCTATTGAATATCACACGATCGAATTAGGGAGTGTCAAACTTAAGCAAACCCTTAGTTCAGACCAACTCACAAAATTTAATTCTGGCTTGCAACATTACCAGTTGGAGCTGATGGAAGATAAAAAGAAGATCCTTGTTGAGCGCATAAAAGTTTCTCTGGTCGAACTATTTAATTCCTCCGATTACGAAATGCGATTAAAGTTATCTGAATATTTAAGTAAAAGGCTCAATTACGATTATACATATCTATCCAATATATTCTCCGAAATGGAAGGTAGTACGCTTGAAAGATATTATATCGTTCGCCGAATTGAACGCGTTAAAGAATTAATAGTATATGATGGATTAAGCATAACTGAAATTGCTTATCAGTTAAATTACAGCAACGTCTCCCACCTTTGTGTTCAATTTAAAAAAGTCAGCGGGCAAACCCCTTCTACGTTTAAAAAATTATGGGAGAATGGAGAATTTGTTTGGAGAACCTGTGAATGATATAACTATTTTCTAGAAATATGTAATAGAATTTAGTCATAAATATCGACTTTTGAATAGCTGGCAAATACAAAGTTTGTATCATTTATCATTCCTGTTAACTATTCAAAGTTATGAAAGACCATATCAGCTTATTAGTCGTTGATGATGATGTTGATGATAGAAATCTTTTTATAGAAGCAGTTAAAGAAATTGATGAGGATATTGAATGTATTATTGCCAGTGATGGTCAGCAGGCACTTGATTTATTGAAGGATTCAACCGAACTGCCAGATTTCATTTTTTTAGATATCAGGATGCCTCGTTTTAACGGCAAAAAATGTTTGCTTGAAATAAAAAAAGATGAACGCTTAAAATCGATTCCTGTAATTATTTATTCTACTTCCAGGGAAGTCGAAGAATCAAAAGATCTGAGAGATATGGGTGCTGTTTATTTTATAACCAAACCCAGCAATCCGGAAGAAATATACTACCTCGTATCTTTTGTACTTGAAGAAGAATTAAAATTTTTCCGCCAGGATAAGCGCTCTTGATTATATTTTATCTCTTTCTTTTGTAAGTAGCTTAAAAAGCGCTGTATGCTGGACTATGGATAAATCCAACTGAACTTATACGAAAAAGCTTGCGGAGTCATTCTTTCAGCCAATTTAAGCAACCTGGATGGTAAAATTAATATATAGTCTCCTGCTCTTTCACCGGCCTCGGTAAGATTATTAATAGCTTCTAGTTTCCAATCCCTGATTAAGGAGACAAGAATATTGATATAATCAGTTGCGGTATAAACTCCTAAACGCTGTGCAGCTTCAGAGAAATGCCGGAAGCTTTCTCCTTTTGCTATACCTTTTCTCTTAAAAAATGCGCGGGCATAATAATTCTCTTACGCATCATGTCTTAAACGCAAGCATCATTTTACTCGGGTCTATTTTAAAAACTTTTGAAACAAACAATTTTCTTCATCAAAAATATTTACGGTTAATCCAAAGGTGCAGATTCATATGCTGTAAAAATTAAATTACAATCAATTCTAAATGATCAAGCAGCTATTTTTATTTATCAGGAGTCTGGTTGTTTGAAGGTGAGGCAATGCAAGAAATAAAGTAGTATACAATTCTGAATATCTCTGATATAATTCCCAGATTAATTTTTGAATATTTTTAGACTGAGTGCGTAGACTGAGGTCAGCATTTCTATCCGTTAATCCACAGATAATTTATTTTTCTACCTGAATTGATTCCTGTGAATTATATAGTAAATGGTCAGAATTGTATAGTAAATTATTCTCCTTATATCCTCATCTTTAGCGTCCACATTTTCACTTCTTAAAAAATATTTAAACAGCAACCGATTAAAAAAAATTACTGTTATGAAAAAATATCTTGTCCTGGTCTTACTAACGACTGTCCTTGCATCCTGCCAAAAAATCGTAGATGTAATTAAAGAACATAAAAAAGATCGTAAAACGGAAGATATCCTCTATATCCAGACCAATGATTTTAATGATAACAAAAATGCAGTATTAGCTTATCATCATGTTAATGGCCAACTGCAACAATTCGGCGGCCCTTTTTATACTAAAGGTTCAGGTGTTGGAAACCCGGAACAAATACTTGGCCCCCTGGACTCGGATTACGAATTGAGAGTATCCAGCGATGGTAAATATTTAATGACCGTTAATTCCGGAAGTAATACAATTGCTGTGTTCGCAATAAAATCTAATGGGGCTTTAGATCATGTGCCTGGTTCGCCATTTCCTTCTGGTGGACAGACACCAGTTAGTATAGACATAGCCGGCAATTGGGTATTTGTAGTAAATAAGAGCCAGGATCCTTTACATCCAACACCACAGGCTCCCAACTATGCAACTTTCAAAATAGATGGTAATGGAAAACTTACTTTCGTGTCCAAGTTCGAAACCACTCCAGGTTCCTCACCCACACAGAATCTGGTATCCAGGAATAAAAAATTTCTTTTTGGAGATGATTTCCTTGGATTTATGTTGAAGCCTCCGGTTGGAACGCTTCGTTCTTTTATTATTGGAGAGTCTGGCAGTTTGATCCCCGTAGCAGGTACCCCGTACTTTGTCCCAGGAAATGCAACCGGCATGAATGGTGCTCTTGGATTATGGGAACATCCTGTATCCCCTGTATTGTATGTAGGTTTCCCTGTACTAGGCCAGGTAGCCTCTTTCGCGATAGATCAAACCGATGGTTCATTAAAACACCAGGCAACCTTACCAGCTGGGAAGGCTGCATGCTGGATTCGTACCAATAAATCCGGCAGTCGTACGTATGTTTTAAATTCCGGCGAAAATACGGTTTCGGTTTACAATAGTTCCAATGCTGCTTTTCCAACCTTTATCCAAAAATTAACCTTGAAGCAGTCTGGCCCAATATATACAGTACCGGGATTGGGAGACCTCACCACAAGCGAACCTTTTTCATTGGCATTCTCAACTAATGAAAAAATTTTATATATCGTTAACCAGCATACCAATAAAGATTTTAGCATAGGGAACTTTAATTATTTACATCATTTGGAAGTATCGGATGATGGAATGTTATCAGAGCCATCGGAACCCATACAAATACCCGTACCCAATACTGTTAGACCTAAAGGATCGGTGGTTATTCACAGGTAATACGATCACAGATGAAAGGGCTTGTTGTGATACCAACAGGGAATGGAATTATAATAATTCAATTATGAAAAATAAATACTGATCGACTATATGCAGCAGGTACTTTTATGGAGATAGTGCCTATGCAACCAAAATTTTAAAAAATCTTCGATACCCCTTTCATTGTCATGTAATGCTTATTTGTTGAAACCGGAAACATAGTTTAGATAACCGGAATAAAGAATTATATGGTGAGTGAAAATCAAATAGATCAGGTATTTAAAAACATAGATATAAAAGAATTTACGGACTTATATGATAGGTACGCACCTTCCTTATATGGAATGATCCTCAAACTCACTCCGGATTCTTCCACGGCAACGAAAGTGTTAGAAGAAAGTTTTATAAGAATGTGGTTAGAGCGGGATTCGTATAATCGTTCAAACAGCAGGCTGTTTACATGGATGCTTGGGATTGCGTTAAAATATTATACCGATAATATGCTAGTATCAAAAAAAGATTTGCTACATAAACTTATGGTGAATGGCACAAAGAGGTCTCATCATGATCCCTCTTCCGATTATTTCATTAAATAAACCATGAATATGAAAAAACAAAATAATATCCTTGCTATTGCCTTGCTGGCTGGTATTGGATTCTACAGTTGCGATTCAGCAGAATCAGACGACAAAAGCCTACGAAGTGACTCTTTGAAAACATCCCAAAATAATGCAGGTGTTACGGAACAAGGAAATATGGCAGATGTATCGGGATGGCCTGAAAGACCCCGGCTTGCTGTGAAAGAAATGACGGTAAAATATGGATCCCCTCTTGAAGTTTCATCAGAAGCTATGATTTGGCATAATGCCGGCCCTTACAAACGGATTATGGTTACAAAAAAAGAAGTGCCTCATGACTTTCCATTACCGCATATGGATTTCCTGGAACACACCATTTCATATAATGTGCCTACTGATAAAGTTGATGATTTAGTTGCGTTTGATGCAAGTATGACCATTAACAAAACCGCAGGGGAAATGTCCGCTCGTTGCGATTTGGAGGGACATAATATACTTACTCTTAACATTGCCCGCGACATTATAAATGGTACAAAAACCGTTGAACAGGCAAGAGTCGCTTTTGGTGAAAACGTAAAAGCTGATTTTGGCGGTAAGCACCCTGCTTATGTAGAGAAACTTCAATTTACACCCCCAACTGAAAATGTTTTATTTCCCGATAAACCCATAGTTGCCGGCTCGCCAATGCGTGAGGTACCCGGAACAGAAGGGACGGATGCAGAAGTATTGTCCTTTATAGTAGCTGTAGACGTTAATGAAATTCTGGCGGCTTCAGAAGCACAGAAAAAGAAAATAGCCTCCCCGGTGATGGATTATGCAAAAATGCTGCACACTGCGCATGGAGAAAATATGGCAAAGACTTTACAACTTGGGCAATCCATTCAGGTTACACCAAGTGATACAAAACCCGTTGATGCGCTTAAGAAGAAAGGTGCCGGAGAGTTGGCTATGCTGATTCCCCTGGATGGAAAGGAATTTGAAACCGCTTACCTGGATGCGATGATCAAAGGACATACAGAAGTGCTGGGAATGATCGACGACCAGCTTTTAAAAACTGCAAAGAATGAAAAGTTGAAAGGTCATTTAACGCAGACACGAGGCCATGTAGCTATGCACCTTGATCAGGCAAAAAAGTTAAAAGATGGAAAGTAGATTAAATTCCAGGTATAATTAAAGAAAGGCATTATGGAAGTCTAAAAATTTTTTGGTTCTTTAATGTAGATGGTCTGCATAAACCTTAGCTGAACGCTAGGGTTTTTGCTTTTGAAGAACCTGTCAGGCATCCCCAGTAATTATTATCTACAAAGATCAGGGAAAGGAGACTGCCCCTTTGAAAATACGGCTATGGAAACTTGAAGAAGAGGAATTAACTTCAACCCTTAATTTTACCAACTTATATGTTCTCGTATGCCGCAAGATAAAAACAGACAATTTCTGGATTTTGAAAAACCTATCAAGGATCTGTTCGAAGATATTGAGAAGCTCCGGCTTACCGCTGAGAAGAGTAAGGTGGATTTAAATGATTCAATTAGTAAACTACAAGATCAGGTAACAGAGCGCAGAAGGGAAATCACCAGTCATCTGACTCCCTGGCAAAAAGTGCAGTTGAGCCGGCATCCCGACCGGCCGTATACCTTGAAGTATATCGAGAAAATGTGTACAAATTTTGTTGAACTTCATGGGGATAGAAATGTGAAAGATGACAGGGCAATGGTTGGAGGTTTTGCCTCGATGGATGACCAGACAGTGATGATCATCGGCCAGCAAAAAGGCATCAATACAAAAATGCGTCAACTCCGCAATTTTGGAATGGCCAACCCTGAGGGTTACCGGAAGGCCCTACGACTCATGAAGCTTGCAGAAAAATTCAATAAGCCTGTTGTGACCTTAATTGATACCCCGGGCGCATATCCCGGACTAGAAGCTGAAGAAAGAGGACAGGGCGAAGCCATCGCCCGGAATATATATGAAATGATCCGGTTAAAAGTTCCTATAATTTGTGTGATCATTGGTGAAGGGGCGTCAGGAGGAGCATTAGGAATTGGCGTAGGGGATAAAATATTTATGCTTGAAAATACATGGTATACCGTGATCTCTCCTGAAAGTTGCAGCTCCATTTTATGGCGTAGCTGGGACCAGAAAGAAACAGCTGCCGACCAATTAAAACTGACTGCCGATCACATGTATAAGTTCGGTCTAATTGATGAAATTGTACCTGAACCTATAGGTGGCGCACATTGGGATTACAGTGAAGCCGCCAAATTATTAAAACCCAGGATACTCGGATCAATAAATGAATTAAAACAGTTAAGTGCGGGCGAAAGGGTGAAACGGCGAATTGAGAAATTTGGTAAGATGGGATTTTGGGATGAAATACCTGCTTGAAAAATAAATTCTGCCTTGTATTAGATGATGTAGTTCATTAAATTATTCTTTAAATTTTCAATTTATATAAAATGTTCTTAAGAGAAACATTGGGGGGAACCGGCGTAGCACTTGTCACCCCTTTTTCAAATGATTTTGAAATTGATTACCCGGCATTAAACAAACTGATCGATTTGGTGATTGATGGCGGAGTAAATTATGTAGTGAGTTTAGGTACCACAGGTGAAACACCAACCCTGGATAAAAAAGAGAAAATAGCCCTTATTGAATTCACATACGAAAAAGTGAATAACAGGGTACCTGTTGTAATTGGCATTGGTGGTAATGATACTCATGAACTCATTAATGACTTAAAAACATTTCCATTAAATAAGGCAACTGCCGTTTTGAGTGCAAGCCCATATTATAGTAAACCTTCCCAGGAAGGACTTTATTTTCATTACAAAGCGCTTGCGGAAGCCTCTCCCAAACCAATCCTGTTATATAATGTGCCTGGAAGAACAGGCAGAAATATGACTGCTGCTACTACAATCAAACTCGCTAAAGAAGTGGAAAATATTGCAGGGATAAAAGAAGCTAGTGGCGATCTGGCACAATGCATGCAAATACTTCGTGACAGACCCGAACATTTCTTAGTAGTGAGTGGTGATGATGCTCTGGCATTGCCACAAATGGCCTGCGGGATGGAGGGAATTATCAGTGTAGCCGCAAATGCATTACCCAGGGAATTTAGTTCCATGATTCGGGCATGCCTGAAAGGGGATTACAAAGCTGCGAAAAAACTAAATGACAAACTGATAGAAGCATACGATCTTATGTTTGCAGAAAACAATCCTGCCGGAGTAAAAGCTTTTTTATCAGAATTGGGCATCATCGAGAACATAACCCGGCTTCCGGTTGTTCCATTGAGCGAAGGTTTACACAACAAGGTAAAATGCTATCTGCAAAAAGAATTAAACATGGCTTTACATTAAAATAAATTGTATGAATTGAAATGAGGTCTATAATTTATTGATACAACAACTCATGAAATCAACTTTAAGTACTGATAGAAAATATACGGATCAGCAAACTGACCTCCCGGATATATTGTCTAAACCCGCATTGAGAGCATTTCATGCCTTAGGCTATACCACACTTAAACAGTTCACAAAAATAAGTGAGCAGGAAATGTTGCAGCTGCATGGTGTAGGTCCGAACGCAATAGTTAAAATAAAAGAAGCACTTGCTGCTAAAGGATTGGTCTTTACTAAGTAAAAGGTAAATTTAAATGCGTGTTCATTTAAGAATATTTGATCAAACATTATAAGTTACGCCCTCCAAAGCAATATCGGTGTTTCTAAAAACTTCACGGGCTTCCTGTTCAAAGATTTCAAGTTTTTCATATTTCGAACTAAAATGGCCAATCAGTAATCTTCCGACATTTGCCATTTTTGCAATAGCTGCTGCCTGCACTGTTGTTGCATGAAAACGGCTGAGGGCACGGGCTTCCAGATCTTTCAGATAAGTGGTTTCGTGATACAGCATATCCACTTTCTTTACTTTTTCTACTAACTCTTCATCATAAATTGTATCAGCACTATAAGCATATGATTTAGGTTTAAGAGCAGGATCGGTGACCCATTCATTCGGAATCACTTCACCACTCTTTGTGGTATAATCATTTCCTGATTTTAAATAATCAAAGAACGAGGAAGGTACTTCATGCATCAATGCTTTTTCAGGATTCACTTTTCGTGGGGCTTTCACTTGTTCAAATTTAAAACCCCAGCATGGCACACGGTGCCTGGTAGCAAAACTATGCACCTGGAACTTATCGGTTCTCACCAACAATCCTTCCTGCTGCAGAGGATGAAAATGCAAAGTATAAGGCAATACTGTATTCCCGGCATGGAGTTGCAGATCCAGGATAGCTTTCAAGGGTGCGGGAGCGAAAAGGTGTAAATCGTGTTCGCGGTTTAGTAAACCCATGCTGTGAATAAAACCCGGTAATCCAAAATAGTGATCTCCATGAAGGTGGGAAATGAAAATATAATTGATCCGTCCCCAGCGAATTTTATATTTGGCCAACTGCATTTGTGTGCCTTCACCACAATCAACTAAAAACAACTGGTCCTCCAAAGTTACTACCTGGGAGGTTGGGTGCCTGTCGTATGCAGGCAAGGCAGAGTTATTTCCTAAGATAGTGACCCCGAGCATCAGTTGTTATTAAAGGTTACGATTCTGTTTGTATGCAGCAGGTGATAAGTGAGTCGTGAAAAGGGAATGGTAAACCAGATGATTAACCTCCATTTTCACCCATCAAGGTTTTCACTTAATTGTTAAGATGACATCAGTAAAACCACTGCATACCGGCAAAATAGCTGATTCCCGCAAGTAACCCAAATCAATAATTTTGTATGGTGGAAATGATACGTTGCAAGTATCCTTTACCAAATAAATTCAGATGAATTAATAAGGGATATAAATTACAGATTTCCCATTGCTGAACATAATTAGAGGGAAGCGTGAAATGCTCCTTATACGATTCGTAAAATAACGGATCAAAACCTCCAAATAATGTTGTCATCCCTAAATCCATAGCCGGGTTACCATAATACACCGCAGGATCGATAAGCACCGGCATACCCGAATGATCACACAAAAAGTTGCCGTTCCAAAGGTCACCATGGAGCAAGGAGAAGTTATTCAGGGGAAAAATACCGGGCAATTCTGTATACAGTTTTTCAAACTGGTGTAGATGTTTAAGTTGCAAAAACTCATTATCAAGTGCCAGCTTGATTTGAGGTTCTAAACGTTGGTGAATAAAGAAATCTATCCAATCCGATGAAGGTTCGTTTGATTGGGGAAGAGCTCCCATATAATTATTTTCCTGCAAGCCTGAATAAGTGCATGAAATGCTATGCAAAGCAGCCAGCTGCTCACCAAATAAATTCCAGAATCGTTTGGATGTACTCGCCTGTTCAATCCATTCCAACAAAAGAAACTGGTAATCATTTTCTATAAAAGAACCAAGGACCGTTGGGACACGGAAAATTTTTTTAGAAGCTAATAATTCCAGACCGTTCTTTTCTTTTTCAAACATCGAGGGAAACCTGCTTGCTGAATTGACCTTACAAAAAAATTTCTCTTTTCTATCAACCAATATTTGAAAGGTTTGATTTATAGAACCTCCTCCTACCGGAAAATATTCAATAGACGAAAAAGAAATTGAAAGCTTTTCAGCAATGAAAGTTTGAATTGTATTTTGTAAGGTCGAAAAGAACATTTAAATACGAAGTTTGAAGTACGAGGTACGATGTACCATGTACGATGTACTGTATTTTAAGTAAAGGGTTGAAATAACTCTATCAAACATCTTCCATCAAACATCGTACATCGTAGATCTAATCTCGTACATCAAAGACTTTACATCATACTTCGTACATCTAACTTATTTATAGATCGCTATTCCAAAACTTCCATCACTGCTTCGAAAAGCGCGGTACATGCCTGCGCTATTAAAAACCATTGCAGGGTTTCCATTTGCATCCACGGCTACCAATCCTCCTTCACCATCCAGGGCTATTAATTTTTTTAACACCACTTCCTCACAGGCCTGTTGTAATGAATATCCTTTGTACTCCATCAAACAACTAACATCATAGGCTGCTACTGCCCTGATAAACGGCTCTCCATGACCAGTACACGATACGGCACATGTATTATTATTTGCATAAGTGCCCGAACCAATAAGAGGGGTATCTCCAATGCGGCCATATTTTTTATTTGTCATGCCACCCGTGCTGGTGGCCGCGGCAATAGTACCTGCCTGATCACAGGCTACAGCCCCTACCGTGCCAAATTTTTTATCTTTCATAAGTTTTTCAAGAGGTGAATGATCAAGGGAAAAATTATCCGAATCACGAACTGCTTTCCATTGATCATACCGGAACTGGGAGAAAAAATATTCATCAGATTCCATCTTAATCCCACGCATAATGGCAAAATCGTTCGCTCCTTCCCCACTTAAAAAAACATGATTGCTATTATTCATTACCTCGAAGGCCAGCTCTATAGGATTCCGGATATGCCTGATTCCTGCAACTGCGCCAGCCTGTAAGGTTTTACCATCCATAATGGCTGCATCCATTTCATGCAAGCCTTTGTTGGTAAATACAGAGCCTCTGCCTGCATTAAACAAAATATTTTCTTCTAATTTGACAATGGCGGCCTTCACGGCATTTACTGCTGAACCCCCTTTTTCTAATTCGGCAAAACCTACCGCAAGCGAATCCTGCAGACCTTCCAGATAGGCTTTTTCCAAATCAAAGGTCATATCCTCTTTCAGAATCGTACCTGCACCTCCATGAACAACAATTGTGAATCTCTTCATTATTAATTTGAAAAAGTGTAAATGAGCAAATATGGAATGGTTTTCCACCCAGAAACTGCAAAACTAAAATTTTCATTAGCAAATTTGCTAATTACAACAAGAGTTTACATTCCCTAAGAAGTATTTCCTTACGAATGGCAACAGTACCGACTTCTTCGCAAACAATCCCTCCTGCGATATTGGCTACTTCGGCCATCAGATCAAGGTCTTTGGTAGCGGCATATAATAAAGAAGCTACAGCAATCACAGTATCCCCTGCTCCCGAAACATCGGAAATGCTCCGTAAGTGGGATGGGATAATACGGGATGAACCGCTCTGCTGATAAAAAACACCTTTTTCAGAGAGCGTTATGAAAGAGATACTATGCTTTAATTTATTCTGTAATTGACCATGAATATCTTCGAGTATGGACAAGCTGATATCATCCGTAAGAAGATTCAATCCATCCTTCACTTCCTTCAGATTCGGTTTAAATATGTCCACTCCATCATAACTGAAAAAATTTTTCCTCTTTGGATCTACTGCCGTAAGCACTCCGTAACCTTTGCAAAGTGCTATCACTTCTTTAATCACTCTTTCAGTTAATACACCCTTATTATAATCTTCGAAAATAATTACCTGTGGTTTTTCATTTTGAAGATATTGGTCTACCCGTTCTAATAATTGGCGTTCTTCCCCCTCCGTTAGATCGGTGGTGATTTCAGCATCCAGCCGCATCATTTGCTGATTACGACAAATAATACGCGTTTTATTGGTTGTAATTCGTTTGTTACTGTGTAATAGGAAATTGGTTCGAATGGTATTACTTTCAAACATTTGTTTTAAAAGCGCCCCATCCTCATCATCTCCTATCATTGAAAGAACCGATACTTTTGCTCCGAGCGATGCAAGATTTAAGGCTACATTGCCGGCCCCACCGATACGGTATTCCTTTTTGTCAAGGGCAACCACAGGTACGGGAGCTTCGGGTGAAATTCGATCCACATGCCCCCACCAGTATGTATCGAGCATTACGTCTCCAATAACTCCTGCTTTGATTGAAGAAAATTGATCAAAAAGTTTGTCGAAATTGATAGCAGACATAACAGCTACTCCGGGGTTTTGTTTTTATTAGCTACCGCAATGTAATATAGAGGGATGCCCAGTAATACGATGATCATGCCTGGCCAGGTATAGTCTCTTTTATAAAGAATGAGGAGTATACAGAAAGTAATTCCCATAAGTATATAAATAGCGGGAAGAAGCGGGTAGCCAAATGCTTTGTAAGGCCTGTCCGCATCGGGGCGTTTTTTACGTAAAATAAAAATGCCGAATATGGTTAACACATAGAACAACACTACCACAAACGACACCATATCCAGAAGATCTCCATACTTTCCACTAAGGCACAGAGCGCATGCTACAAGGCATTGAATCCACAATGCATATTCGGGAACTGAATTTTTATTTAGCGTGCCCGTTTTCTTGAAGAATAGACCGTCTTTAGCCATCGTGTAATAAACCCTGGCCCCGGCAAGTATCAACCCATTATTGCAACCAAACGTAGAAACCATGATCAATACAGCAAGTATGATGGTTCCGCTGCTGCCGAATATTTCGTTAGATACAGACAATGCTATCCGGTTATCCGTAGCAAAGGCCAGCTGCTGTATGGGTAATACAGACAAGTACATAATGTTGGTTACAACATATATAATGGTAACTATAAGAGTACCGAGAAATAAACTTAGCCCGATATTTCGCTTTGGGTTTTTCACCTCCCCCGCAATAAAGGTTACATTATTCCATGCATCACTGCTGAAGATACTTCCAACCATGGCTGATGCAATAGCTCCTAAGGCAATCATCCCGGTTAGGGGTGCCCAGGTATTTTCAGTGCTTGCAGGATCTATCCTGGTTATATGTTGCTTTATTGTCCATGCATCCTGCCAGTTTTGATTCCATACATCTGCATTGAAAGCAAGCAGGAATCCAAAAGCAATAAGTCCGAATAAAGCCAGCAATTTAGTAGTTGTAAAAGTGGTTTGAATAATCTTACCAGTCTTGATTCCTTTAGTATTAATATAAGTCAGCAATAAAATTAAAGATATCCCTACCAGTTGGGCCGCAGTTATTTTGAATGTGGAACTTACCTGCCAGATAATATTCCTGTCTCCAAGTTCTGGCACCAGGTAACCTAAAAATTTTGCAAAGGCTACCGCTACTGCTGCAATAGTTCCTGTTTGTATCACTGCAAAAAAACTCCATCCATACAAAAAACCAATAAATGGATTATAGGCTTCTTTCAAATAAACATACTGACCTCCTGCTTTAGGGAACATGGCACTCAGTTCACCATAACTAAGGGCGGCAGTGAGTGTCATAAATCCTGTAATCAGCCAGGCAGCAATGAGCCATCCCGAAGAGCCAAGATCTTTAAGCATATCTGCACTTACAATGAAAATACCTGAGCCGATCATGGAGCCGGCAACGATCATCGTAGCATCAAACAATCCTAATGAAGGCTTGAAAGCAGGCGTTTGTTCTGGCATAGAATTCAAATTAAACGGAAGATAGGAAAATCAAAATATAAATCTGAAATTCTGCAAATAAGTACCAGCACCTGTAACCGTTAAGGAGATTAACCCCTTACTGTCAAAAAATACAGAGGGCTAATGAGTGAGATGATTCGTCAGTGGGGAATGGTATGTTTTTATGAATAGTTGCAGCAGGGGGTGGCGCTCATGATATCTCCATACTCACTAATCCTTTAATTTGCTTTTATATTTTTCATTGAGGCCACTTATAAGGTCACCTGTAATATCAAATAAAGGGTCCTTATAATAAAGCATAAAACCAGGTTCATACGAAAGGATAAATGCATACCCTTTTTCCTTATTGTACTCTTTTAGATAATCTTCAACTTTTTTGCGGAGGTCGGTCATCAAATCAACTTTTTGTTTTTGAAGCTCCTGTTCCAGATCCATTTGGCGCTTCTGGTAACGTTGCTGCATCTGGGCATATTCCCGTTGGGCTGCCTCCCCTTCTTCCTGGGTCATATTGGTCCCCCTATCCTGCCATTGTTTTATTTTTTTCTGGTAAGAATTCTCCAGGGTACGCAACTCTATAGTCATTGCATTCTCCCTGGCTTTCATTTCGTTAGATACTTTTTTGAAATATTCAAAATGCAATTGAAGGGAATCAATATCAAAATAAGCGATCCGGAATTCGGCCGCCTGGGTTTGACCTTTTGCAGGAGATGAGGTTTTTACGATGCTCTTTTGTGAAAAATGTAAATAAAATAAAACTCCAATAAGTACAAGACACAGGCTGCTTAAGAGTGTAGAAATATTTTTCATTCAAGATGTATTTTCATGATATGCGCAATTCGGCGCGGATCAAGCTTTGCAAGATATAAGGTTATGTAATAAGATAATTGTTAAATGTAACATAGGTATTTCATCAGGATAAAGCCTCAATATCAGGTATGTTTACTCCCATGCATTAAAATAAATGAGTTATTGTCCTAAGTAGATACCACACTTAGGTAATGTAAATAAAGGTTCAAATACTTGCACCGCATTTATATTTGTTTACTTTTGTGGGAATTAAACCCTTGTATGAAAAACGACTGAATACATGCATAATGTATTAGTAATAAACTTACTGTTCAAAATTCAATATATTGGGTAATAGAAAAAAACTTATTTTTTTTATTACCCATTTTTATGCCTTTTTTACTTAGATCAATGTGACTGAGGTGGCGAAGCTCTAAAATAAAAAGTGTGCATTTGTAGGATGTGGTTCAAATTTAAAAAACCCGATGGAAGCAATTGACATCATTTAATAAAAAGTTAGCAACTCATAATTAATTACCCGTTTGAAAATTTTACTATGTATCAACTTCCTTATCACCACGAAGACTTAGAATCTTCTCAGTTTTTAGTAACCGGCGGAGCAGGATTTATTGGCTCTCATATTGTTGACTATTTACTATCATATGGAGCAGGCAAGGTTCGAGTTCTTGACAATTTCAGCACAGGGTCAAAGAGTAATCTAAAGGATTTTATGGATCACCCGGCTTTTGAGCTTATTGAAGGTGATATTCGAGATCTTAACACCTGTCAGCAAGCTGTAGAAGGAATAGATTATGTTACTCACCAGGCTGCTCTTGGTTCCGTTCCCAGGTCCATTGATGATCCGATTACCAGCAATGATGTGAATGTGAGTGGATTTCTGAATATGTTGGTTGCATCGCAAAAAAGTTCCGTAAAAAAAATGGTATACGCGGCAAGTTCAAGCACTTATGGCGATAGTGCCGACCTACCGAAAGTTGAGAATAAGATTGGAAATCCCCTGTCTCCCTACGCTATTACCAAATTTGTTAATGAGTTATATGCTGGGGTATTTTCGAAGCAGTATGGTTTTCATACTGTAGGGTTACGGTATTTTAATGTTTTCGGGCCTCGTCAAAACCCTCAGGGGCCTTATGCGGCGGTTATTCCATTATTTATAACTGCGGCTTTAAAAAATGAAGCCCCTTTTATAAATGGTGATGGAGAAAGTAGCCGTGATTTCACCTTTGTAGGAAATGCGGTGCAGGCAAATATCAAGGCTTTATTAAGTAAGGGTATTGAACAACACGAAGTGGTAAATATCGCTTTTGGAGAACGTACAACATTGAACCAGTTATGGAATAATATTATTGCCATGGTAGGGACTGAAATACAACCTCACTACAGGGATTTCCGTCAAGGGGATGTAAAACATAGCCTCGCCTCTGTGAATAAAGCAAAAAGCCTTATTGGTTATGAACCAAAAATCTCAGTAGAGGATGGATTAAAGATGTCAGTAGAATGGTACAAAGGCTCAAAATCACCCATAAAAGCAGCTGAAGTATAATTAATGAGCGATCGCCAAATACCTTCTTTGGTTGGAACTCCAAAGTTTAATGATAGAATTAATTTAGGGTTTTTATAGATATATATGAAAGTTTTAGTAACAGGTGCTGCAGGGTTTATTGGTTATCACCTATGCGCAGCTTTAATCAAAAGAGGAGACCAGGTAACAGGTCTGGATAATATTAATGATTATTACGACCCTTCACTTAAAATTGCCCGACTCAAAGAATTGGGAATTACTGGTTTTAAGGATGGCGAAAAGATAATTTCCTCGTTATATTCTGCTTTTAGTTTTATTAAAATAGGTCTCGATGAGAAAGAAGAATTATTCTCCTTATTCCGGGAATATAATTTTGACGTTGTGATAAATCTGGCTGCACAGGTTGGCGTGAGATATTCATTGGTAAATCCAGACGCCTATATTCCCGCTAACATTACAGGATTTTTAAATGTGCTGGAAGCGTGCCGTCACTACCCTGTAAAACATCTGGTATATGCGTCTACCAGTTCGGTTTATGGTTCTAATACAGATATGCCATTTTCAGAACATCAGTCTACTAACCATCCTGTGTCGCTGTATGCTGCAACCAAAAAAGCAAATGAACTAATGGCACATAGTTATAGCCATTTATATAATATCCCAACGACCGGTTTACGTTTTTTTACTGTATATGGACCCTGGGGCCGGCCAGATATGGCCTTATTTCTTTTCACAAAAGCTATAATAAACGATGAACCGATAAAAGTTTTTAATAAAGGAAAGATGCAACGTGATTTCACTTACGTCGAAGATATTGTACAGGGAATTGTGAGAGTGATGGATAAGCCCGCTACACCAAATTCTAATTGGGATGGAGATAAGCCGGACCCTTCTACCTCAAATACACCTTATAGAGTTTATAATATAGGAAATAATAAACCCGCAGAATTAATCGAATTTATTGAGGCAATTGAAAAAGAGTTGGGAAAAAAGGGAATCAAAGAATTTTTACCCATGCAGGCAGGCGATGTTCCATCCACACATGCGGACATATCTAATTTAATAACAGACACGGGTTATGCACCTCAATTTTCTGTAGAGCAGGGAGTTAAGCATTTTGTTAAGTGGTATAAAGATTATTTTCAGGTGACATAGTAGGATTCTATGACAGGGCGTATATCTTTACAGTACCAAAGACGATCTCAACTAATAGTGATTTATCCAATTCTCCTCTGAAAATCCGCAATGGGCGAATCGTGTCAGACGCAATTTTAATGTTTATCCATCCATCCTATGATTTTAATTACTAAAATCAAAGCTTACAATTAATTACCGCAAAATAATAAACATGAAAGAAAGTCGTCGATTTGTCAATTTTTACATACTATTTGGAATTGCTTTGGCCATTTGGGTTAGTTTTTCATCATGCTCCGGTGCGAAAAATCTAAGATATTTTAATGATCTGCCTGATTCTACCCATGTCTTTTTACCCCCTATCAGCAAAGAAGAAAGAGTCATTGAATATGGCGATCACCTGAATATTCTGATTAATGCAGAAGAAAAAGATGCTATTGCCTATTTTAATTCCCAGGGAGGGGCTGCAACAGGCGGAGCTGTAGCCGTGGGATCAGGATACCTTGTAAACTCACTTGGATATATAGAGTTCCCTATTATTGGAAAGATAAAAGTATTAGGACTTACTGAGAGAAAGTTAAAAGAAACTTTAACTCAGATGATAGGAAAATATGTAAAAGATCCTTTAATTGAGGTTCGCTTTAACTCTTTTAAAATTACAGTTTTGGGTGAGGTAAAATCACCCGGCACATTCACCCTGGATATGCAGCGAACAACCATCCTTCAGGCCCTTGCAGCTGCCGGGGATTTGCCTCCTACCGCTAAAAGAAACGATATTCAATTATATCGTGATTATAATGGCGAAAGATCAATTATTAAAATCGACTTAAGAAAAAAGGATATACTCTATAACCCGGAAGTTTTTGAAATGCGACATAATGATGTATTGTATGTACAGCCTTTACGCAATCAGTTGTTTAAAGATGATTTCACTTTCATTACATCAGTTGTTAGTATTCTGGTAGGATTTGTTTCTATTGGATATATAATTTTCAAAAATTAATTTAACCCTAAAATACTTAGTGATGGAGCAGCAGACATTTATTGAGGAAAAACAAACCACTTCCCCCTTTGATATCAATAGATATTTTTCGAAGTTAATAAGTAATTATTATTGGTTTTTATTGACCCTCGCCATTTTTGGAACCTCGGCTTATATGTATTTACGATACACGCAGCCACTCTATGAGGTGTCAACATTTATATTAGTAAAGGGGCCAAATGATGCCATGAATACCACTTTGGGCGGCTCAGCATTTGCTGCAGGAGGTGCGCAAGGTGCTGCATCCGGACCAGGACTATACCCAGATCCCTCCAATGAAATATTCAAACTTCAATCTGAAGTTCTAATGGGTGAAGTAGTGGATTCCCTGAACCTGGATATTACGGCAGTAAGATTTGGAAGGGTTCGAAGCAAGGCAGAAGAATTGGAAGGTCTTCCATTTGCAGTAGGAGTTATTAAGACTTCCCCACAAAGTTATCTTCCTACTCACAAATTATTCCTCTCTGAAACCTCTTATTCGCTTCAATCCGAAAGTAAAAATATAAAAGGATACTACGGTCAACCTTTAGTAATTGCCGGAGATACTTTGATCATCACATTAAAGTCCTATTCCCCACAGGATTTTAATGTAGAGTATGGCTTGTCTTACGATACAAAATCGTCTGCTATTTCGAAACTTTCTTCCCGCATAACTGTTCAACCTGCTGTAAAAGCCGGTCCTGGCATGCTGCAGATTTTGGTAAAGGATGAATTGCCAAAAAGAGCCACTAAAATTATTGATGTACTAATAGATAAATACGACCATGCCAACCTGGAGTTTAAAAACCAGTCGTTAAGAAGGGAAATAGCTTTTTTAAATGATAGAGTATCTACTGTAGGCGGAGAACTACTTCAACAGGAAAACCTGATACGGGATTTTAAAGTGAGTAATAAAGTAAATGATGTTTCTTCTTCTGCCAGTCAATTGCTTACTAATCTGACTACACTTGACGCGAAGAAAAATGAGAATGAATCCAAAAGACAGATGGCTGAACTGGTTGAATCAAATATCAGGAATTTTACAGGTCAGGAACAAGTTATATCGAATGCAAGTAATCTGGGTGATCCGGTTCTATCGAACCTGGTTACACGGTATAATGAAAAGGTTCTTGAAAAAAATCGGATTCTTGACAGAGGTACCACATTCGACCCAAGATTGGGTGGTATAAGCAAGGAACTGCAGGACTATAGAATTAATATATTAAATAGTGTAGACAATCTTAAAAGGGAAATAAAATCTAATAATGATTTTTTAGCTTCCCAGGAAAGAAGCACCACATCACGGTTTCAAACAATGCCGGAAAAGGAAAAAGATTATGTACAGGTGAACAGGTTGCTGGGATTAAAGCAGTCTCAATATATGTTCCTCTTACAAAAAAAGGAAGATAAAAATATTCAACTCGTTTCTTCCCAAATTGGAGAATCACGTATCATAGACTCCCGTACCAATAATGATATTTTATATCCAAAAAGATGGTTAGTTTATGCTGTCGCCCTTGGCCTGGCTCTTCTACTACCAGCAATGATTATATTATTGAGAATGTTACTCAATAAAAGAATTGAAACAAGGAAAGATATTGAGAATGCCACCTCATTACCTATTGCAGGTGAAATTGAATTGGAACCACGTACTGCAAAAGAAATTATTGTATCGGCAGGATATCAAACTGATATAGCTGAACAGTTTAGAAGTTTACGTACAAACCTGATCTATTTAAAACAGGAAACCGCAGGAAAGGTTTTAATGGTAACCTCATCAATGCCTGGAGAAGGAAAAAGCTTCGTATCTATTAATCTTGCAAATACATTAGCGTTAACGGGTAAGAAAGTTATCCTCGTAGAATTAGATTTACGCAAACCTCAGCTTGCTAAAACTCTGGGTTTAAATACAAGACCGGGAATGACTGATTATCTGATAACAACAGATATGCTCCCTTCTGCTATTGTTCAAAAAAACAAGGAGTATGAAAATCTTTCATTTGTAACCTGTGGGCCCATTCCGCCAAATCCAGGGGAATTAATTCTGACCAAGAGACTTCAGTCTTTCTTTGATTACCTCCGCAATAATTATGACATCATCGTGGTTGATACCCCTCCTGTCGGGATCGTGTCAGATGCAATTATTATTGGCAATCAGGTTGACCTAACCCTTTTCATTTTACGTCATAGATATTCTTTCCGCTCCTCAATTAAACTGTTGAATGAGTTAAGCGCACTTAAGAAGCTTCCTCATGCATCTATCGTGATTAATTCAATAAGAAGAAATAAAGGTTTTAGTAAGGAAATTCAGGGTTCGTATCGTTATTATCTGAATGATGAAAAGAAACACAAACGCAAAAATAGCAATGGCGTTTTAACAAATAAGAAAGAATCGACAATAGTATAATTCGTTGGCAACAGGAGAATATTTATTCCTAAATATTCTCCTGTTTTTTTTGCACCACATTTCATACCCTATTCAAATCAAAAATGGTTAACCTAACATTAAAAAATTCATTCTGGGGTTATTTTAATTTCTATTACCGGATTGTTGGTAACAGATTGTTATTATACCTCGCCTTAAGTGTTCTGGTAAGCTTAATGGATGGCCTGGGGCTTGCCATGTTTATTCCTCTTCTGGAATTTGTTGGCAGCTCAGCGAAAACAGCTAATAGTGAAGAATCATTAGGCCAACTGCATTATCTTCTTGATTTTATTCGAAACCTCGGATTCGAGTTAACGGTTACGACTATACTTGGAATGCTGGTTGTTTTGTTTGTCAGCAAAGGCATTGTCAAATATATTCAACTAACTTTTTATGCAAGATTGCGCCACGCATTTATAATAAAAGTTAGAAGTGAACTCCTTTCCAGATTACAGGGACTTTCTTACAGCGGATTTCTGGAACTGGATGCCGGTAAGATCCAGAATACTTTTACTTCCGAGGTCAGCCGTCTTTTTTTATCAATGACTTCTTATTTCACTGCGGCGCAGTATTTTTTCATGCTTTTAACTTATATCAGTCTCGCATTCCTCGCTAATTATCAGTTTGCTTTATTGGTTCTGGTAGGATCATTTTTATCGAATTTTATTTATAGAAAAATTTATAAAAGAACAAAAAGGGCATCAATAGAGTTAACACAAAAAGCAGTATCCGCGAATAATTTTATCATCCAGACGGTACATAATTTTAAATATTTAAAATCTACCAATACATTTCCGAAATATGCAGACAGACTTAAAAAAATAATTAGCAAGTATGAAAATTTAAACCGCCGTATGGGGAAATTGAAGGCTGTTTCATTAAGTATTAAAGAACCCATTATCATTACGATAGTATGCCTTGTAATTCTGTTACAAATAACCTGGATGGGTACGGGATTGAATACGATCTTATTGAGTCTTTTCCTTTTTTACCGTGCTTTGAATTTTCTTGTTCAGGTTCAAAACGACTGGCAGGCTTTTGTAGAAAATATTGGAGGCATGTATGCGGTGTCGAATGGTGCCACTCAAATGTTAGAAGCGGAAGAAGTTATGGGAACAAAAGAATTTCAAACGATTAAAAAGCAAATTGTTCTGCGGAATGTAGAGCTTAATTATGATTCCGTTAAAGCACTCGATCGGATTAACATTAAAATCCCAGTAAAGCAAACTATTGCCCTTATCGGAGAAAGCGGTTCCGGCAAAACAACCATTGCCAATGTAATAGCAGGATTGTTTAAACCAGATACTGGTGATATACTCATCGACGATGTTTCTCTATCGCAATTTGATCTTAATAGTTACAGAAGTAAAATTGGTTATATCTCCCAGGAGTCAGTGGTGTTCAATGATACCATTTTTAATAATATCACCTTTTGGGCAGACCCTACTCCTGAAAATATAAAACGTTTTGAAGAAGTATTAGAAATGGCTTCCTTGAAAGATTTTATAAATTCTTTGCCTGAAAAAGAATTGACCAGTTTAGGAGATAACGGGATCCTGATTTCCGGAGGCCAGAAACAAAGAATTTCTATTGCCCGCGAGCTTTATAAAAATTGCGAAATTCTGATTCTGGATGAAGCTACATCTGCACTGGATTCTGAAACAGAAAGAGTGATTCAGGAAAACATTGAAAAATTACATGGAAGCTATACTATGATCGTGATCGCGCATAGACTATCAACAATTAAGGAAGCAGACATTATTTACCTTCTCGAAAATGGCAAGGTTTCAGCTTCAGGTACATTCCATGAAATGATTAATAGTTCGGTTCGATTTAAAAAAATGGTTTCTTTTCAATCCGTTTAAATCCTTACACAATAACTTCCTTCTGTTAATTAACCAGGAAGCAAGAATCCAATATTGATAATAAATTTTTAAGCTTTTATACTAACCAATTTATTTACTTTCCAATACACTCTTAAATTATAAAATGTAACGTAATCGCAACATTCAGAACTGATCTGAGTAGCTCCAAGTTTTCGTTATATTAATAATTTAAAGTGGCATCCATTATGAGTAAAACGGTTTGCGCGGTTATGATTACTTATAATAGGCTGGAGTCTTTAAAGACTGCTCTCGCTTATTTCCTGAATCAATCTATTCAGCCGGCCGCACTTATAATTGTTGACAATAATAGTTCTGATGGCACGAGAGAATATCTGGCTTCTTTGCACAACAACAAAAGCATCCATTGCCTGTATTTATCCTCAAACGTTGGGGCTGGGGCCGGATACAGCCATGCGATGGCTTATGCTCTTGAACATATGTATCTGGATTATTTCTGGATGATTGAAGATGACACTTATTATGAGAAGGAAGCGCTTTCGGACTTACTGTGTCATATCGAATCATCTTCTTTTGACATGATAAGCCTTAAGGGTTTTAAAAATAGTTTTGGATCAACTACTAATATTATAGGCAACAATCAGCTTCAACCAGTACAATCCGTCTTGTTGGATGGTTCGTTAATTAAAGCTGATATTATCCGTAAAATAGGGCCTCCAAAAAAAGAATATTTTATGATGTGCGATGATTATGAATTTTGTTTACGAATGAAAAAAAATGGCTATAAAATAGCGTTAATAAATATCGAGTCTGCCAATTATCTCCATTTAGGGGGAGAAGGAAAATTCACGCCCTCAACCTTATGGAGAGGGTACTATACATCCCGGAATCACCTCCTTATTTTAAGGGAATATTTTTCAATATTGAATTTATTAAGTTACTTGTTTAAACAGCTAAAGTATTTGGTTGCAGCAGCCGTTTATGCCCCTGACAGATGGAAGAGAATAAAATTCAGGTTATTCGGGATATGGCATGGGATACTTGGAAAACAAGGTAAAACTTTAGATCCTGCAACCTTAAAATTTCTTAAATCCGATAAAACATTCCAATAATACTATAGGTTTTTTTATAACATCAAATTATTAATATCATATTCCCGGCTCTTTTATCATGTCACAGATCAAGTTTACCATAATTACACCTACATATAATCGTGCACTCTTACTCCAAAGAACCATTATAAGCATACTTGCGCAATCCTTTCAAAATTGGGAATTGATTGTAGTTGATGATGGGTCTACGGATGGAACTGAATCTGTTATTAAAACATATCAGAATGAAAGCAGGATCGTGTACATTAAGAAAGGAAATACCGGTACGGCAGATTCAAGAAATGTAGGTGCCTCACATGCTAAAGGCGAGTATATAACGTTTTTGGATAGTGATGATGAAGCAATGCCTAATTGGTTGGAAAATATAAATGGCTTTTTAAAATCAGATACAGGTATTGCTTGTGCAGGTTCTGTTAAGATGATGTCGGATGGTTCAACGGTAGAGGATTACCCGTATAAAATCAATTTTTATGGTGAAGAAAAGAAAGTAAAATTCACTTGCGGTTCTTTGTTTATTAGACGTTCCCTATTTTTGGAGATAAAAGGTTTCGATACTGAAATGCCAACAGGCTTGCTTTCTGAACTGGGGTACAGATTGATTCAGCAATTGAAAGATTCAAATCTTCAAATCGTGTCAATAGAGCAATGCCTTGTTATTATCCATCTCCACGATGGGCCAAGGTTACGGAAAGACTGGAAAGGTTTAACTATAGATTGTACAAGGTTTGTAGATAAATTTTATGATTACTTTATTAAATGGGATAAAGGGGAATTAGCGCGGAATTATGCAGTGATAGCATATTATCATTATAAATCAAACGATAGAAAAGAAGCATTTTCTTTTCTTTCTAAAGCCATTCAGCTAAGGCCTTTCAATGTCAAAAATTACCTGAGAGTTTTTAAATATGTCTTTCTGTAACACGATTTTAATATGCCCTTGTTCAACGTAAACATGAATTCACAACGATGATTTCCATAATTACCCCAACATATAATAGGGCAAGTATGGTGCAAATAACCATCAACAGTATACTCAATCAAACTTATAAAGATTGGGAATTAATCATTATTGATGATGGTTCTACTGATAACACGGAACAAGCTATAACGAAGTATTTATCGGATAACCGGATCCGATATTTTAAAAAAGAAAATACCGGTCAGCCGCATAGCCTGAATATAGCTGCAAAGTATGCAAATGGCGATTTCATTACATTCCTGGATAGCGATGATGAGGCTTACCCCCACTGGTTAGAGACGGTAAACTGTAATTTAAACGGAAATACCGGCATAGCCTGCACGGGCGCTGTAAGAAAATTATTAAATGGAACCATGATTCAGGAGGAACCTAAAGAGACCACTGTTTTTGGTAAAAAGGTAAAATTAAAATTCACTTGCGGATCTTTATTTATCAAACGATCTGTATTTTTTGAAGTGGGGGGTTATGATCCCGCAATGAAATCAAATATTCAAACTGATCTTGGATATCGCCTGCTGACTTACCTCAAGAATACAGATTATGATATGATTTCCATCGATCAGAACCTGGTTCAACTCAATATTCATGATGGAGAAAGAATAAGAACAAACTGGACCAAAGTGAAAGAAGGTGGTTTGCAATTGTTGAGTAAACACTATGATATCATTAAAAAAAGCAATCCTGGTGAAATATCCAATATGTATATGGTAATTGCTTTTTCTAATTATAAATTAAAAAACCGAAATGGGGCCATACGCTATACATTAAAAGCAATAAGGCATAGCCCATTTCAATGGAAGAATTACTTAAAGATTTTTAAATATACTATTCTAACTCCCCTCTAGCCTGCCGCATGGTAAATAATCCGGGTACAAAGAAAATATTATTTGTTATCGACACACTTCAATTCGGAGGTGCCGAACAAAGTCTTCTGGAAAATACTTCACGATTTAAGAATATCAATCCGGTTGTATGTCATATTTATACCGGGGAAATTCTAAGGGAAAAGTTTATTGAAAAAGGAATCAAAGTTTACTCTTTTAACATATCGAAAAAGTATGGCTTCCGGGAAGCTTATAAAAAATTAAAGAACGTTGTAGAAATAGAGCAACCTGATTTAATGGTTGCGTACCTGACACGTTCAGAAATTGTTACCAGATTGATCGGACGATTACACCATATTCCCGTGATTGGTACTTTCGTTAACGATTTATATTGCAAATCTTATAATCAACATTTATCCTGGAAAGCGAAAGGAGTTGTTTCAATTTTTAAATATATCAACAAAGCTACAAGCAAAATCTGCGTAGGATTTGTTTCAAATTCCGAAGCCATTAAAGATGCGAATGCGAAACATCTAAGTATACAACCAGATAAAATAAAAGTTATAAACAGGGGACGGGACAGCGGAAAATTTCTTCGAAAAAATAGTAACGTTCAAAAAACCGGAAATTCAATACGCTTTTTGAATGTAAGCAGACTTTTTCAGGTAAAAGCCCACCGGTATATGATAATGGGGTTTAAAAAATTCCTTAGTAAATATCCCGATGCTTCATTGACCATTGTAGGTGACGGTCCACTACGTAATGAACTTACTACTCTTATCAATGATAATCAGCTGGAGAAAAACGTATTTCTTCTGGGCTCCAGAAATGATGTGCCAACTCTTCTTTCAGAATATGATTGCTTTGTATTTCCTTCCCTCGTGGAAGGGTTCAGTGGAGCCGTTGTTGAAGCAATGTTTGCCGGACTCCCCATTCTTGCATCGGATATTCCTCAAAATAAAGAAGCCATCACACATTTAGAAACTGGTTTCCTCTTTGGTAAAGAATCGGAAGAAGAAGTTGAAAAGGCTATGTTATGGTACAAGGAAAATACTGAGATTGCCAATACCCTTTCTATAAGGGCGTATGAATATGCAAAAGAAAATTTCGAACTGACCAAGATTGTCGACAAGTTTGAAGGCTATTTACATGAAATAATGATTAAAAACAATTGAAAGTTCTACATCTCATTCAAAAATCGCAATTGCGGGGAGCAGAAATTTTTGCTTCACAGCTTGCTACACATATCAATAATTCAGGTAATACGGCGATAATCGTAAGTGTATTTTCAGGTCAGGCAGAATTACCTTTCAATGGTAATATTATTTCATTGAACGGCAATCCCGAAGGCAGAATTCATGATTTGAAAGCATGGAAAAAACTTTCACAAATAATAAAAGAAGAAAACCCTGACATCATTCAGGCCAATGCGGGGGATACGTTGAAATATGCTGTTTTCTCAAAAATCATATATAGGTGGAAACAACCAATTGTATTTCGTAATGCAAGTACAATTAGTTTATACATTAAAACCTGGGCTCAGAAAACATGGAATAATTTTTTATTCCATTTCACGCATAAAATAATTTCGGTTAGTAATACTTCCGCACTTGATTTTGCAAAATTATTTCCGAAATACAAGCACAAGATTATTACCATCCCCATTGGTATTGAACATGGCGAAATTTCTAAAGTACTTAATGGAAGCATAAATGAAAGAGTACACCTGAATGGTCAGGGCCCCGTTATCATTCATGTAGGAGGATTTACTTTCGAAAAAAATCATACTAGCCTGATTGACATTTTCGAGCAGGTTTCAAGAAAAGATGCTTCTGCCAGGCTTTACCTCGTAGGAGATGGCCCATTGAAAAATCAGATTGAAACCCTTGTAAAGGCAAAAGGGCTTGAATCAAAAATTAAACTTTGTGGGTTTCAAAAGAACGCCATGCAATATATCAGGGGATCAGATGTTCTGATTTTGCCCAGCATTATCGAAGGGTTACCCGGAGTTATACTGGAGGCATTTTACTGTAAAATACCAGTGGTTGCATACGATGTAGGTGGAATAAAGGAAATCGTTATTAACCATCAAACAGGTAGACTAATACCAAATGGAGACGAGAATGCATTTGCAAATGCCATATTAGAGGCACTAAAAAGTACGCCAGACAATCAAAAGCTAATAGATAATGCCTACGCTCTGGTTACCTCTCAATATTTGAATTCACAAATTGCGAACCGATTCTTAAATATGTATAATATAGTAGCTTCATAGCCTATCAACCACATGAAAACTCTGAATAAAACATTAGTAAAACACTTTCCTGTGCCTACACAAGAACCCCAAATTCCTATCCTTCACATAATTAAATCACTTGGTCGAGGGGGCGCGGAAACGCTGCTGCCTGAAACTTTAAATAAACACAATAAAAAAAAGTATCAATTTCATTATATCTATTTTCTACCCTGGAAAAATCAGATGGTTGATCAAATTGAAAAAGAGGGCGGAATTGTCATTTGCCTTGATGCCAAAAACAATATTGAAATTTTATTAAGAGTACATAAGATAATGGCTTATGTAAAAGAACATAAGATCAAGTTAATACATTGTCATTTACCATGGGCGGGCATTGTCGGCAGGTTGGTAGGTAAACTAAAAAAAGTGCCTGTTATCTACACAGAACACAATACCTGGGAACATTACCACAAACTAACATATCATTTGAACAAGCTGAGTTTTTCAAGCCAGGAAACAGTTATTGCAGTTTCAAAAGATGTGGAGAATTCAATCAAGTTAAATTATCATAAGAGTTATCCCAAAATACAGGTTGTTCTAAACGGAATAAATACAGAAAAATTTTCAAGTTTGATACCTGTTGAAAGAGACATCCGAAAGGAACTTAATATTTCCTCCTCTACTGTTGTAATTGGAATTGTTTGTGTTTTTAGAGCCCAAAAACGATTACATGTTTGGTTAGAAATCGCGAAACAGCTGCACTTAAAAAATGCTGACTGTACTTTTATTATTGTTGGCGACGGACCTCTGAAAGAAGAAATTCATCAAAAGGCCGCAATTTTGAAAATTGAACATAATGTTCATTTTGCCGGCTTGCAGGCGGAGATAAGACCCTATTTGAAAGCCTTCAATATTTTTATGATGAGTTCGGAGTTTGAAGGGCTTCCGATTGCTTTGCTGGAAGCAATGAGCATGGGTTGTATGCCTGCTTGTACAGCAGCGGGAGGCATCCCCGAATTGATTACCGACGAAAAAAATGGAATAATGGTTCCCGCTGGCGAACCATTGCTTTTGATTAATAAATTAGAACGCTATTTGGATAACGGTGCCGAGTTACGAGAGTTAGGACAGGCAGCCCGTGAAACAGTTGTAAATAGGTTTAGCCTTCAGAAAATGGTTAGTGAACTGGAAAATATTTATGAAAGCGCGCTTAATTAAAGATTATGATTAGTGTAACGATTGGTGGTATCATCAGCGGAATAATTTTAATTATCCTGCTTTTTTTCATCAGCCTGCCATTTATTAAACAGTTTCAAGCCCGTCACCCATGGCTTGATGGCAACCTGATGAAAGGGCTTTATTGGTTCCATGCATTGTTTGCAATGGTATATTACATAACCATTATGGATTCGGCTTCGGATTCAGTGGCGTACTACCAGGTAACAGAATTGGGGTATACCGATTGGTTAAGCGCTTATGACACAAGTACCAAATTCATCCATTTTATATCGTACCCATTCGTAAATTATTTTTTCTTTACCTATGAAATGATGATGGTTCTATTTGGGTGGATGGGTTATTGGGGGTTTATCTATTTTTATATTTTTATCAAAGAAAATATTCGTTTTAAACATATTTGGCGAGGGATCGACCTTACAACCCTGATTCTGTTTCTTCCTAATATGCACTATTGGACAAGTTCTTTGGGAAAAGGATCAATCATTTTTTTAGGAGTCGCATTGACAACATACGGTCTTAGTCGATTGAGTTCAAGAAAAACGGGTTTACTCGTAGGTTTGCTGCTGGTATATCATGTACGCCCGCATATATTTTTAGTACTGGCTGTAGGTATTATTTTAGGATTGGTAACCGGGAGGCAAAAAATACCTGCCTATCAAAAAATTCTTGTATTTGGTGGAAGTGCCCTTGCCGTAATTCTGCTCTATGATAAAATTCTTGCCTTTGGAGGATTGGATACTGAAAACCTGATAGGAAGCTTTGATCAAACGAGTGCAAAACGTGCGGCTGATCTTTCCAGGTCGGGATCGGGATTGGATATATCCAGTTACCCTTTCATATTTAAATTAATTACTTTTTGGTACCGCCCCTTATTCTTTGATGCTCCCTCCCTCCCAGGCTTGATGGTGTCAATAGAAAATTTATTCTACATCTTTCTAACCATTAAATTATTTAATAGAAATTTTTTCAAATTCGTTTCTTCAAGCTCCAGTCTGGTAAAGGCAAGTCTGGTAGTCTTTCTTGGGGTCACTGTAGCTATGTGTAGTACCTTGTCCAATCTTGGTCTTATCATTCGGCAAAAAACCATGATCATGTACTTTTTAGTTTTTATAGTTCTTTCATTTATGGATTATAAAGAAATTGTACGGCAGACAAAAAAAGACAAAAAACCAATTCAAAGAGTACCTGGTCTCTCATTTCCACTTTAATGGAAGGCATCTTTACCATATCTCTGGATTTCGAGCTTCATTGGGGAGTATTCGATAAAAAGAATAGAGACTTGCGGAAAACATGCTATTTGAATACTGTAGATCTTATTCCAAAGATGTTGCAGCTGTTTACTCAATATGAAGTTCATGTTACCTGGGCTAGCGTTGGATCCTTATTTGCCAGGGATGCTATCGAATGGAATCAAATGAAACCGCAAATACTGCCTGCCTTTACTAATGAAATATATTCTGCATACTCCTTTGCCAGCAAAAATGGATTAGATGATTCCAATACCTGGGCTCATTTTGCTCCTGAAACCATTAGCAAGATTCTCCAGTTTCCAGGCCAGGAATTAGGCACCCATACATTCTCTCATTATTATTGCCTGGAACCTAAGCAAAATCCTGAAGCCTTTAGTGCAGATCTTGAAGCTGCCCGAAAGGCAGCGGCAAAATTTAATACAAATCTCAAATCACTCGTGTTTCCAAGAAATCAGTTTGAGCCCGCATTCTTAAATATCTGTTATCAAAAAGGGATACGGACTATACGTTCGAATCCTAAAGATTGGTTTTGGGAACCCATCCCGGATAGCCGGTCCGGGTTAATGCGAAAAGTGTTTCGCACGGGCGATGCCTATTTACCAATTGGGAAACGCACCTCTTACCCATTAGAGTCAATAAAGGGTAATCCGAACGAACCTATACAACTTCCGGCCAGCAGGCTTTTAAAAGCCTGGCAGCCCAAAGCTAGCTTTATGAACAAAATGCATTTTTCCCGGGTAATGAATGAATTAAATGTAGCTGCGAAGAAAAAAGAGTGTTATCATTTGTGGTGGCATCCTGAAAATTTCGGTGATTACCCAAAGGAAAACTTAGATCAACTGGAAATATTACTGAAGCATTTCCAAACTTTAAATAAAAAATTTGGAATGAAAAGTTGGAATATGGGTGAATATACTGCAGAACTAAATTGATTACACCCGGTAGGCCCTTAAAAAAGCTCCATATCACCCAAACTGTAATTCCAATTTTTTACATCTAACAGCTCGGCAAATTTGTTTTCCATGTTTAAGTTTCTGATCGTGACAAGGGGGCCCAAACTTCTTACAGGAATAATACCCATCCATTGAAAACATGCTTTCGAAGCCAGATATTGCTGCCCGGAAAAAGAAATAAAATCTATTTTATTGGTTTTTGTGAATGCCAATACTTCATTTTTCATATGGGAATTTACTATCCGGGTTGTAGCATTGGATTTTAATAAAATAAAATCAACGATGCGAAGCTCCCGGGTAAATGAATGATTTTTTATACGATAGATTAAAACATAATTTTCTTTATCAGTAAAGAAATTGTACCTGAATAATGGATTGTGAGCATATCGCCAGGTAACATATTCGGAAGTAACTGATGTTCTTAATTGACCTGTTTCCTGTTGTTGATAGTTTTTGAAAAGACCCAGGATGCTTACATCCCAGTCCTGGACAGGTGTAATATCTTCTTTCAGAGATGCTGAATATTTTGCCTCATCAAAAAACTTTGAATAGGCTAACGATAAGGGCCTTAGTAATTTAATTTTAAGAGGCATGCGCCCCTGTGTTTCCCAGCCCATTTTTAAATATCCTGGCATACTTTGTTCATTGGGGGTATTGAAAACAAAGTGAATTCCTTGCTGTTTACATTTCTCAACTTGCTGAAGAGTAAGTTTTTTAAAGATCCCTTTCCCCTGGTGATCAGGATGGGTAGCCGTATCAACGGCCCGTATGGCGCTATAGATTTTACCATTCCAAAGCCAATGCCATTGCATAAAGGCCCGAACACCTATAATATCCTCATTTTCGAGGGCTAAAAGCACGAAAGACGGCCCAAAAGCGTTTTGTTCATGTTTCCACACCCAGAATTTTTCTGTAATAGGAATGACGGATTCGCCTAACGATTTTTTTAAAAGTTCAATAATAGCAGGCTTATCAAATGGTGTGGCCGCTCTAAATATCATTAAAATTGTTTTTTTTAGTAAAAGTATTCAGTAGAATTGTTAGGCCGTTAATAATAATTATAAACTTAAAGTAATACAATCGATTTCCAAAAAACGCCTTACTGATCTTTTTAGTTTATATTAATAAATTTTGGAATCACATTTTACTACCCGGGGGTTATTATAGTTTTACATTAAGATGGCTATTTCAAACCCTTATTACTTAATTTTCAATTAAAAAATAAAGCTTGTGTGCGGAATATTTGGAACGATAAATTATAATCTCGATCACGAGAAAGAAATTATTTTCAGAGAATTATTCCATCGTGGTCCTGATCAGCAAAATTTTCTGGGAACTAACAATGTGGAACTCTACCATACCAGACTGGCAATCCAGGATTTAACAGAGAACGGCCGCCAGCCAATGATTCATAATGACCTTTACATTTCTTTTAATGGCGAAATTTACAATCACCTTGATCTACGAAAAAAATATAATCTGCATCATTCTTCCAGGTCAGATACAATGACCATCCTGTTGATGTATGAAAAGTTAGGAATGAAGATGCTGGAGGATTTTGATGGGATGTTCGCTTTTTGTTTATACGACAAATCCGCAGAGAAGGTTTTTTTGGTAAGAGACAGGGCGGGAAAAAAGCCGTTGTTCGTGTGGCAAAAAAATAAAAGCCTTGTATTTTCTTCTGAACTCAATGTATTAAACCAGGTAATTCGTCCCGCCATAAACCGGGAAGCGGTAGGTGATTATTTATACCTGGGGTACCATTTTAAGAAGCAGACTCCCTATGAGGAAGTGTGGGAATTAGAAAACGGCAGCTTTCATCAAATTGATTTAATAACTCAAAAAGAAAAAACTGAAAAATGGTTTGATATTGCTACCATCTACAATAAAAAACTCGTTTTAACTGAAAAGGAAGCCTTAGAACAATTAGATATTAAACTGAACGAAGCAGTAAAGTGCAGACTAGAAAGCTCAGACGTTGAAGTAGGGGCCTTTCTGAGCGGGGGGATCGATAGTGGATTGGTTACCGCTATTGCCTGCAATACCGGAAATAATCTGAAAACATTTACCGTACGTATGCCCGGGGCTTATGACGAATCTGAACTGGCACAGCAGGTCGCAAAAAAATATAATACCATTCATACTCCTATTGATATTTCATTTGATCACTTAAAAAATGATTTTGAAAAAATTGTAGGCAATTATGGCGAACCTTTTTCGGATGATTCTGCTATCCCAAGTTATTATGTTGCAGAGGCCGCAAAAGAACACATTACGGTTGTGTTAAACGGGGATGGTGCAGATGAACTTTTCGGCGGATACAGGAGATATGTTCCCTTCACGCATTATGATTTCTTTTCTTCCAACAAATATATTGGAAAGGTAATGGGTGCTGTGTCTTCTATTTTACCTGTAGCACATGAGAAGAAAAGTTCATATAATTATTTATATCGCCTGCTGGAATTTGCTTCCTATAAAGATGTTGTCAAAATGTATAGTGCTGCCACTTCTGACTTGTTTGTTGGCTATGAAAAAGCATTTATTAAACCACCTGGGTTAAAGTCCATACGCTCCATGCTAGGGGAAATTAAATCATTACCCATTACCGGTTTACAAAAAATGCTACTCGCCGATTTTAATGCTATTTTGTTTGGAGCCCTACTGCCAAAAATGGATATTGCTACCATGGCCCACTCATTAGAAGGTCGTAGCCCGTTTTTAGCCAAAGATATACTGGAGTTTGCTCCTGCTATTTCAGATAAATACAAAGTACGTGGTGTTACAACAAAATATTTATTAAGGACCCTGGCTAAAAAATATTTACCCGAGGAACTCATTAACCAACCTAAACGAGGATTTGAAATTCCTTTAAAACTGTGGATGGATAATGACCTCAAAGAAATTTTACAGGATTATTTATTTTCGGCCAATGCGCTTTATCCTGAATTCCTTGATAAAAAGTTTGTAACGGATATTTTTCAAAGGCGCATCATGATCTCAGATGAAAAGCGCGCCAAAATGTTATATACCATCCTGTGCCTGGAAGTTTGGAATAAGCAAATAACAAAAAAAACAGCCCCCGTATTAAAAGCTGATCAGCAATACTCTTAATCATCCCTTGAAGATAGTAATTGATGCAAACGAACAAAAAGATGATTAGGATCACTACTGTACCCATTTCATTACGGGTCTTGCTAAAACAGCAGCTTAGATTTATGTCTGCCTATTTTCAGGTTATCGGAGTCTCATCTCCAGGCGAAACATTAATGGAAGTTGCTAAACAGGAAGGCGTAACAACAATAGCGATCCCGATGACACGGTCGATCACACCAGTCAAGGATCTGAAAGCGCTTTGGCAGCTTTACCGGTTATTTAAAAAGGAAAGACCTCAGATCATACATACACATACTCCCAAGGCCGGTCTATTAGGCATGATGGCCGGTCGTGTTGCAAGGATCCCCATCCGCATGCATACTGTTGCAGGCCTTCCTTTAATGGAAAGCAAAGGTTTCAAAAAAAAAATGCTGGAATTTACAGAACGTCTCACTTACTCCTGCGCTACCAGCATATATCCCAACTCAAAAAATCTTGCGAATTTTATAATTAAAAAGAAATACTGCCACCCTGGTAAACTAAAGGTATTGGGAAATGGAAGCAGCAATGGAATTGATATGGAGTTTTTTAAATTGAACCCGGATTCAATATCTTCTGCTGATGAATTGAAAAAAAAATGGAATGTTACCGAGAATCACTTTGTTTTCCTTTTCGTGGGAAGATTAGTAAAAGATAAGGGAATTGAAGAATTGATAGACGCTTTTACAAGGCTAAAACAAACGCAAACAAGTATCAAGCTTCTTTTAGTAGGACCGTTCGAGGAAGAACTTGATCCTATTTCGGGAAAAGCCAAACAAATAATAGAACAGGATACAGATATTATTCATGTAGGATTTCAACAGGATATCCGACCCTATTTGGCCCTCAGCCAGGTATTGACATTTCCTTCATACCGTGAAGGATTTCCAAATGTTCCGATGCAGGCTGGGTGCTTTAACCTACCCTCAATAGTAACCGATATAAACGGATGCAACGAGATAATAGTGCATGGGAAAAATGGATTGATTATTCCGGTAAAAGATGCAGACGCACTACATCGATCCATGTTGGCACTAATGACCGATGTTCCACTATATTTGAATCTAAAGGCGAATGCTAGAAAAATGATTTTGGATCGTTACGAACAAAACAAATTCTGGGGAATATTGCTTGATGAATACCACGATCAATTAAAGAAATATGCCATTCTATCGTAATTATATAAAACGTTCATCTGATTTAATAATCAGCGTTGTGGCATTTACCGTGCTACTTCCCTTATTCCTGGTTACAGCAATTGTTCTTTTTATTGCAAATGAAGGGAAACCATTTTTTTTCCAACGACGGCCGGGAAAAAAAGGGAAAGTATTTTTATTGGTCAAATTCAAGACAATGAACGACAAAAAAGATAGTCATGGAAATCTTTTGCCGGATGAAAAAAGGCTTACTTCTTTTGGGAAGTTTATTCGGAAAACTTCATTGGATGAAATACCTCAATTAATGAATGTGATTACAGGAGATATGAGTCTTATTGGGCCAAGGCCATTGTTGGTTGAATATTTGCCGTTGTACAATCCTCAGCAGAATAGGCGTCATGAGGTTAGACCCGGAATTACGGGTTGGGCACAGGTAAATGGACGTAATGCAATAAGTTGGGAAAAAAAATTTGAATTAGACGTTTGGTATGTGGATCACCTCACCTTGCAGCTGGATATTCGAATTTTGATTCTTACTTTAAAGAAAATATTTAAGCCGGAAGGTATTAGCCAGGAGGGACATGCTACCATGCCGGTATTTAAAGGAGCAGATAATTAAAATGAACATTCTTATAACTTCCGCAGGCCAGCGGGTTTCTTTGGTAAGGGCCTTTCAGAAAGAACTAAAAACCTTATATCCTGGAAACAAAGTCTTTACTACGGATATGTTTCCTGCACTCAGTGCAGCTTGCAATGTATCTGATCAGTATTTTACAGTGTGCAGGGTCACAGACCCGCAATATATTGAGGAGCTGATTAAAATTTGCATTGAGAATAAGGTGAAAATGATTGTACCTACAATCGATACAGAGTTATTGGTTTTGGCACAAAATAAAGCCCGGTTTTGCGAATTGGGTATCCAACCTATTATTTCTTCTATTCAATTTATTGATCAATGCAGGGACAAGCGTAAAATCAACCTGTTATTCCAGGATAGGAATATTGACATTCCCAGGAATATCGATAAGAACAAACCCGAGTATCCATTATTTATAAAGCCCTATGATGGGAGTTTAAGTGCCAATACTTTTCTTATTGAAACCCCTGAACAACTAACTGCTTATCATTTAAATAATGAAAAGTTTTTGTTTATGGAATATATTAGTAAAGAGGAACATGACGAATACACCGTGGATATGTATTTTGATAGATTACATCACGTAAAATGCATTGTTCCAAGAAAAAGAATATTGGTGAGAGCCGGGGAAATAAATAAAGGTCTTACTTGCAATAATCTTATTGTGCCTTTTCTTAAAGATAAACTTGGTTTTATTGAAGGAGCAGTAGGTTGTTTAACGGTACAGGTATTTTTAAATCGAATTTCCGAAAGAATAATTGCTATTGAAATAAACCCTCGTTTTGGAGGAGGGTATCCGTTAAGCTATAGGGCAGGGGCAAACTATCCATTATGGCTGATTAAGGAATATTATAATAATGAATCCATCCAATATACTCAGGATTGGGAAGATCAAATGCTTATGCTCAGGTATGACGATGAAGTTATTGTACGTGCAAATAAAAACTGATCTTTGAATAAATTTTTCTACTTACCAATTTTAATAAGTAACCAGTCGCACATTCAATCTTGGATAGGAAAAGTATAAGAATGGAACCTGCTACGTTTTATCACAAATAATTTTAGAAGTTTATGCCGATGGTTTCTGTGATAATGCCTGTTTATAATTCCGAAAAATATGTTTCGTCAGCGATTCATAGCATACTAACACAGACATATACAGATTTTGAATTATTAATTTTTAATGATGGTTCAACGGATAATTCAAGAGAGATAATTCTGCAATTTAACGATCCACGTATTAAATTATTTGATTATGACACAAATGCCGGCATTGTAAATCGGCTGAATACGGGAATAGAGGAAGCCATCGGAAAATATATTGCCCGTATGGATGCTGATGATATTTCATTACCCCGGCGTTTTGAAATGCAAGTTGATTATTTGGAGAATAATCCTGGAATTGGACTTTGCGGCGCCTGGATATTTGAAATCACCAATTCGGATGATCCCCGCCAAAAAAAATTATATAAGTATGTTCAGGATCATGAGCAAATCTGCATTAAGTTACTGCGTCATAATTCGTTTGCTCACCCAGTAGTAATGCTGAGGCGTAGCATTCTAATGGAACATAACCTAAGATATGAACAGGAATTTTTCCCATCCGAAGACTACAGATTATGGATTAGGCTGAAACATGTTACAAGATTTTATAACATCCCGGAAACATTGTTGCATTACAGGATACATCCAAATCAAATCAGTACACTTGAATCGGATAATAAAAAATCTAACAGAATCAAAATTGAATTGATCAAGGAATTATTAGGTGATTTATCTGAAAAAGAAGAAGACTTATATACTGATATCATAAAACAAAAGTATAATAACAGCACGAGCTACCTTTCCGATCTGTATTCATTCATAAACAAGATCATAATTACAAACAAGATTAAAAAAGAATATTCTCCGGCTTTATTAACGAGAGAGTTTGAAAGTATATGGAAATCCGTAAGTAGAAAATGTATTGGCAAAAACCGAAAAGTTATTCTTTTCTGGATGAAATTATATCCGACAAAAACGTCGTTTAAATATTATGCTTACATTTTTTATCTTGTTTTGTCAAGCCTCAAAATGTCAAAACAACTGAAATAATATTGAATCGAAATAATTGACAACGGAATAGGATACTTGCTCATGGAACTAAAAACGGATTCAAAAAGCTTCTTTATTTTCGACCTGGATGATACCCTTTTCACGGAATTGGATTTTTTAAAATCGGCCTATTCGAATATCTCCTCGAAATTGGCTGTACCCTTAAAGGTTGATATTTATGATGAGATGATACATAAATATCAAAACAAGGAAAACGTATTTGCGTGGATGATTGAAAAATACCAATCGCACGTTCCATTTTTAACTTTCCAATGGCTCATAAATGAATATCGTGACCATTTACCCGCTATTTCCCTAAGTGAGGCCACATCATCATTTATAGAAAAGGCACATGATCTAAATATACCCATGGGTTTAATGACAGATGGGCGAAGTATAACTCAAAGAAATAAGCTTAAAGCCCTTAATATTGCAGATTATTTTAAGGACATCATTATATCCGAGGAATTTGGCTCTGAAAAACCTGATGAAAGAAATTATCTTTTTTTTCTAAATAAATATAAAGGAATGAGCTTTTGCTTTTTTGGAGATAATACATCAAAAGATTTCATTGTACCTGCAAGACTTGGCTGGACAACAATCTGTCTGAAAAATGCAGGCCATAATATTCATGCACAGTCATTAACGTCTGAACCGATTCCTGATTATGTGGTTTCCTCTTTTCAAGAGATCAACTTAATTAAGGATTTCTAATATGTATGTATGTATCATGAAAGCTAAAACACCGAAGATATGCCGATGATTTCAGTCTTAATGCCCGTATATAATGCAGAGAAATATCTGGCATTAGCTATTCAGAGCATATTGGATCAAACTTTTTCTGATTTTGAATTTTTAATTTTTAATGACGGTTCCTCAGACAGTTCCAGGGATATTATCCAAAGTTTTAAGGATCCCCGGATTAAATTATTTGATTATGCTTCAAATTCAGGATACGTAACACATCTGAATCATGGTCTACAGATTGCAGAAGGCAAATATATTGCCCGCATGGATGCGGATGACATATCATTACGCGAACGATTTGAGATGCAGGTTCATGTTTTAGAAAACAATCCGGAAATTGGCCTTTGCGGTGCATGGATTGATGAATTTGATGAAACTAACGTGTCATCCAAACGTATTTTGTACAAATATCCTCCCACCCATGAGGAGATTTGTGTTAAATTAATGCGCCATAATTCGTTTGCTCATCCGGTGGTAATGATGCGTCGGAGCGTTCTGATGGATCGTGAATTAAGATATGAACATGAGTATATGCCTTGTGAAGATTACAGGTTATGGGTTTCTCTTAGAAAATATACCCGTTTTCACAATATCCAGAAAGTGTTACTCCATTATCGAAAACATTTTAATCAAATCACCACCCAGAAAATGGGTTTGAGATTTCAGAATGCAAATAAAATCAAAGTTGAATTGCTTGGAGAATTATTAGGTAGCGTAACAGCAAAAGAAGCGAAAACATATACGGATATTTTGAATAAAACGTATTCAAGCAACACTAATGACCTTGAAGATATCTACACTTTAATCAATAAAATCATAAGCACTAACAACAGAAAAAAAGATTATCCGCCTAACCTGATCAACAAGCAATTGCAGAACATGTGGAAATCTGTTAGCAAGAACTCTGTTGCAAAAAATCCAAAGGTTATTCTTTTTTGGATGAAATGGTATCCCAATAAAAATTCATTTAAATATTATGCATACTTTCTTTACCTGCTTATTTTCCGTATGAGATTAACAAAATGACAATATAGTTTGCCAAGGATCGAATTAGAGGAGTCAGGAATTTTTATCCTATAGATTAAGAAACGATGAATAGTCTTTATTTTAATTTCAGAAAAGAATGTCCTGCATGTGGCGGTATAACTTCAAAAACCATTTATCAAAATTCTTTTGACCAAGCTCCCATAAAAGATTATCTGATTGACTTTTATGGTTCTCGAGGACGAATAGAACTTTCATATTTAGAAAATAGCAATTATATTTTGAAAGAATGCAGTAATTGCGATCTGATCTACCAGGAAGAAATTCCAAATGATCAATTAATGGAGCGGCTATATGAATATTGGCTCGATCCTAATATGAGATTTGAATACCATAAAAAACATGATCGCTTAGGCCATTATATATATTATGCCCAAGAAATTATGCAGGTTATTGGATTTTTGAATAAACATCCCTCAGATTTAAAATTCTTTGACTTTGGAATGGGATGGGGGAAATGGGCTCTTATGGCAAAAGCATTTGGATGTGAAGCTTATGGATCGGAGTTATCCAGGGAGAGAATCAAATATGCCGAGGCTAATGGATTGAAAGTTATTGGGTGGGAAGATTTTCCAAATTATCAATTTAATTTTATCAATACAGAACAGGTATTTGAGCATTTACCGGAACCATTAGAAACTTTACGGCATTTAAAAAAAGCATTGGCACCTGATGGTATTATTAAAATCAGCGTGCCTACAGCAAATAATATAACTGAGCGTTTAAAATTGATGGATTGGAAAGCTAAAAAAGGATCAAAAAACTCTCTTAATCCTGTGGCCCCATTAGAACATATAAATTTTTACAAAAGAACTTCATTGGTAAAAATGGCACAAAAAGCTGGAATGAAAGAGGTACTCATATCTATGAAAAAACAATATCAATATACAACTGAATGGAGTGGAATTAAACAGATAGCTCAAAATCTTTTGAAGCCTGTATCTCTTAATTTATTACGCACAAAAAATTATTTGTTTTTCAAAAAGGCGTAATTCCTCATGATACCCGATAAATTAAATCATTTTATAAAATGAAACCAAAAATATGGTTATCCTCTCCTCATATGGGGGAGCAGGAATTGGAATATGTAAAAGAAGCTTTTGCCACTAACTGGATTGCTCCGCTAGGACCACATGTTGATGGGTTTGAAAAAGACCTTGAAGATTTTTTAAAGAATGATTCACATGTAGCTGCTCTTAGTTCAGGAACTGCAGCCCTCCATTTAGCTTTGATTATACTGGGAGTAAAGGCAGGCGATGAGGTTATATGTCAATCGATGACCTTTTCTGCTTCAGCTAATCCCATTGTGTACCTCGGCGCCACACCTATATTCGTTGATAGCGAAGAATTCACATGGAATATGTCTCCCGAATTTCTTGAATTGGCCATTATTGATCGGATAAAGCTTGGAAAAAAGCCCAAAGCAATCATCCTGGTACATTTATATGGTATGCCTGCCCAAATAGATAAGATAAAAAATATAGCGAACTCATATGAAATACCAATAATCGAAGATGCTGCGGAGGCCTTAGGGTCAACCTATAAAGGACAACCCCTCGGCACTTTTGGAGAAATTGGCATTTTATCATTTAATGGAAACAAAATTATTACTACTTCAGGGGGTGGGGCACTGGTTTCAGTGAATGAACAATATATTAAAAAGGCAAGATTCCTTGCAACCCAGGCTCTTGACCCGGCACCTCATTACCAACACTCAGAAATTGGATATAACTATAGAATGAGCAATGTGTGTGCCGGCATTGGTCGGGGCCAAATGAAAGTATTACCGGAACGTGTTAAACAACGCAGGTTTAATTTTCAATATTATAAAAAGGCTTTTTCCAGTTTATCACAAATCAGTTTCTCTGAAGAACCTAATGAAGATTTTTATTCTAATCGGTGGCTCAGCACCTTTCTCTTTGAATCGGGAGGAACTTCTAGAGAAAAGATCAGGCTGGCGCTGGTAGCAGATAATATTGATTGTCGTCCATTATGGAAACCAATGCATTTACAACCGGTTTTTGCTGAGGCTCCATTTTATGGAAATGGTACAAGCGAGTCAATCTTTGAAAAAGGTTTATGTATTCCATCCGGGTCTAATCTCACCCAACTAGATTTAGAAAGAGTTGTGGATTGTATTAATGCAACAATGGAACAACTGCAACCAATGGAAAATTAACTCATATAATATAACTCCTTCAACATCCGCAACATAAAGTAATTTGCTGGGCTGGAGCCCACTGCCGGGTTTAAACAATGGGTATTCGGATAATTAATGAAAGCCTATACTTGAACTGCCTAAATTCTCCACTTATTGCATTTTCCTACTCTTCTTCCATATGTTCATAAAAAAATAACACGAATAATTTAAAATTTATTGAATCACTGTATTACCCGGTGATCATTACATTTTTTTAAATTTAATCTGCCCTTCCCGCCATTGTTTTAAATTTCCCCGATTAATTTCTTCGTATTTTTTTTAATCACAAGGGCCATAGATGTAAGCGTCCTGAAAATAACTTCCTCACTTTATCATCACCTACAGCTCTTATACTTCCCGCCGTAAAAACAACCAATTGTTCTCAATTTTATACAAGATTTTTTGAGAAAATACGTAGTAAATTTCCTATCAAAATTTTCACTCGACTTGCATTTTATTTAAGAAATAGTCATTCTGCCTAGAAATAGGCTTACGATTAATTCATTTTTTGATTTACTAACTTTATACTCTTACGAAAAAATACTCAACTTCTCTTCCTGCGCTTTTTCGGCATTATAATTGATTGAGTAAAAAGAATCCAATACCTTAATTAAACAAATGTTTGAAAGCCAATGAATGTCCCGCAAGTTGAAAATTCCCCAATGTCTCTTCGTAGTTTTTTTTCCACAATTATTAATTTTTAATAAACTTAATACTTAGTGAAAAACTCTTGAGATTTTTTTTAGAGCTCCGGGGGAGATGAGTAAAGTTTGCGGGTACTTAGTACGAAATTCAAAAATTGTTGTAGAGAAGGAAAAAATTTGATCATGTGAATGATAGGGGAATCCTATTGCCACACCATACCAAAACAAAAAACTAAAATCCGAATACCCGTTATAGCACCGAGTGTATAACAAAAAGAGTAGCTAACCAACTTGCTTAAAAGAAAAAGTAGATCCTAATGAAAAACAAATCAAGAAGAATCTTCCTGCGAAATACTTCGCTGGCAGCAACAGGAGTATGTTTGATTTCACCGCTTGCGGCTACAAAGAAAACAATTAGAAATGGGACATCTTTAGGATGTGCACCGAATTCCATCAGTGTACTTACCGGAACTATTTCAAGTGTACAATCCGGCAACTGGTCTAGCCCGGACACCTGGGGTGGTAAACTGCCTACTGCCTCAGATACCCCATTGATATCAACAGGACACACAATAGTGTATGATGTTAATGATTCAACTACTAGTGGAGTTAATATTAATAGTGGTGGAACCTTGAAGTTTGATGACACAAAAAGCACCATTCTCAGAACCTCCGCTAATATTGTTTTGGAAGGAAAACTACTGATGCAACCAAGCTCTCACTCTGTTTTTCAAACGATTGAATTCATTAACGTTAATGAAAATCAATATGTAGGCGGGGCAGCAATGACTGTATTACCAAGCGATGTGGGATTATGGGTAATGGGATCCGGCAAATTGGATTTGATGGGATCATCCAAAGTGGCATGGTTAAATGCTGCCGACAACATCAAACAAGGTGATACCGTGTTACAAACTAGTGGTTCACCAGATGGTTGGCAGGTAGGTGATGAAATTGCAATCACTCCTACTATGCTTAAAGACATGAATTTTGAAAGAAGAAAAATCGTATCTATAAATGGAAATACTGTTACTATTGACAAAGCTTTTGCGTTCGACAAATTAAAAATTGATAGCACATGGACAGCTGAAATAATGAACCTTAACCGGAATGTTACTATTCAAGGTACTCAAAAAGGTGCTGCTCACATAGTTATTATGTCTGGTGTGCCACAGTCCATCAAGCAGGTGGAATTTAAATATCTCGGGCCAAGAAAAGACATTAACGGAGATAATGTAAAGGAGTTTATTCGCGGACGTTATGCACTTCACTTTCATCATGCTGCAGATGGTAGCCGTGGAAGTATCGTTGAATCCTGCGCCGTACATGATGTATATAGTCACTCATATGTATTTCATGCCTCACACGGAATTAGTTTTAAAAACTGTGTTGCCTTTGATGTTACTGAGATACCATATTGGGCAGATCCGGGACACGCAATGCATGATACACTTTTAGAAAGTTGTATTGCAGCAAAGGTGAATGTTGTAAGAGACAGTTTAAATATGGATCAGGAGTTTGAGCCTGATGCTACAAAGACGCCAAATTTCGCTAGCAGTGGATTCAAACTTGGACTTGGTGACGGGAATGCATGTGTTAAATGTGTGGCTGTTGGAACATACGGTGACCCTGAAGGTAGTGGTGGGTTTGATTGGGAAGCGAATAATGATGGAGCCTGGAAATTTCTTGATTGCCTCGCACATAATAATGAGACAGGATTGTTTGTATGGCAGGCAACTACTCTCATGCACGTTATTGAAAACTACAAAGCATATTCCAATACCGGTCATGCAATTTTCCATGGCTCTTATGCAAATGTTTATAGGTTTTTCGATGGAAAAATATTCGATAGCACCTTGTGTGCCAAAGCTAATTCATTAGACAGACGAAGGATTCGTTTTGAAAATATTCAAGTAGATGCCAACGGAAATTTTCCTTATGCGGTTATTGCATTGGGAGCACAGGTATCGAATAGTATCCCGATTTTGATTCGTAATGTCACGATGAAAGGCTGGACAAAAAGTCCTTTTATATTAGATAGTAGTTTTAGAGAAGATGATTTACCCTATGGTACTCCTTTATTAAAACACGTAGATATCGTTCATTGTGATATGGGTAGTGCTGATCCATTTATTTCTCCAGATACCCATGCAGGAGAAGTTATAAGAGTGCAACCAAAGCCCGGACAGGGAGATTGTTACAAATTGACCCCTGGATTCAAAGGCAAAGCTGTAAAAGAAATCATTCCCCGTTTCGCTCCTGATATTTGGGGAACCGGTACAGGTCTTGCAGCAGAATATTTTCAAGGTAATGATTTCACTAAACTTTCATTTTCCAGAGTTGATCCCTATTTAGATTTTTCAGAATGGTATGATTCAACATTCGATAAAATGAATGTCAACTACAAAATAGCTCAAAATAGAGCTTTCTCTGTGAGATGGAAAGGATTTATTGAAGCCCAATTTACGGAAGAATATGATATCTCTATTAAATGCTCAGGCAGCGTTGTAGTAATACTCAATGGTGTTAAGTATACTAATTCAGGAAAGATAAAAGTGAACTTAGTTGCAGGTCAGAAATATTCCATTGAATTGTCGTTTAGCAATTCTGATGTACATATGAAAGCCTATTCATCTGCTGGCCTTAGCCTGATGTGGAGTTGTAAAAGTCTTGAAAGCTTTATCCAAGGTGGTGAACCCATTCCGATGAGCCAGCTTTATCCTGGTAATGTTATTGCCACCCCAACTCCACCCCCACCCGCACCAAACACAGGACCGGTTGCAAATGCAGGTGCTGATATTACTGTTACCCTTCCTGTACTAAGTGTTCCTTTAAATGGTAGCGGAACTGATGCAGACGGAACTATAAAATCTTATAGCTGGAGTAAGGTGTCTGGGCCCAGTTCATTTGCTTTCAGCAATGCTAATGTTAGTAGCCCTACCGTAAGCAACCTGGAAGCTGGAACTTATGTGTTCCGCCTTACAGTTACAGATAATAATAATGCAACAGCCAGTGATGATGTTCAGATTTCTGTAAATGCGGCTAATGCCGGCCCCAAAAAACCACTTATAGCTATTGCTGGAGGAAATCAGGTTATCACTTTACCAACTAATGTTGTAAACCTAGATGGCAACGGAAGCGATCCTGATGGAAATAAAGTTTCCTTCAAGTGGACGAAAATGAGTGGAAGTACTATAAATCTGCTTAACGATTCGTCAGCATCTGCGACAGCCATGAATTTAAAAGCAGGCACCTATATTTTTCGCTTAACCGTAAGTGATATTAAAGGTGGATCAGCTTATGACGATGTTGAAGTTAGTGTGAAGGCGCCAATAACACGAGAAGGGAACAATAATGGAAATAGCAACGGAAATGGTAATGGAAATGGAAACGGAAACGGACAAACAGGAACCATCGATACGAACCCAACCTTAGAGGTATCAGCCTATCCAAATCCATCTCCCACTAATTTTAATTTAAAAATCAAGAGTTCATCGCCTGACAATGTTAGTATAAATATTTATAACCGTTGGGGCAAGTTAGTAGAGTCAAAGCCTCATATTAGCGCTAATTCTTCTTTTAACCTGGGAGAAAATTACAAACGAGGTTTTTATTATGTACATCTTGAACAAGGGGGTAAAACAAAGATTGTTCGTTTGCTCAAATTGATGTAAAATAAATATAGAGTTGATAATCAATTACAACGGTTGAACAATCTGATACCACTTTTAGGTATTTGGATTTTAAAATGTTAACCATTATATTTGTCCACCACTTAAGCCGTATAACTACGATTTGGGTGGTGGACTTTTTTCATGGCTTATAGGAATAATAAAGACATCCTCTTCAATTTCAATTCTTAAAAAGCCGTACCCAATTCCTGTCAATTACTTTTTTACATTTTGCGAATCAATAAAGTATTTATTACCCTTAATAATTAAAAATGCAAAACTTCCTTTTATCGGGCAAAACAGTGCCAAGATGGGTAATTTTGCTAATTGACCTTAGTATTACAAGTCTTTCCTTTTCATTATCTTATTTCGTTGTAAAGCAATTCGAATTTGCCGAAATCCTTAGGGGTCACTTTTTTTGGTATACCGGTTTGTATGCATTGATTTCCCTAATGGTATTTTATTTTATGCGAATCCACACAGGGCTAATTCGCTATTCAAATATCCACGATATGTTCAGGATATTTGCTTCTGTCTTCATTTCCAGTCTCATTTACCCGATTGCCGTCCTTTTAATTTTAACGTATACCTATAATATCCACTCATTGGATGTAAGCAAAGTTCTATTGATTAATTTCTTTATTGCGTCCTCTCTGCACATAATGCTAAGAACAGCGGTTAAAGGCATTTACTATCAGGCTAAACAGCTTGCATCCGGAGATCAGAAAAAAGTTTTGATTTATGGTTCAGATAATAAAGCAGTTTTAATCAAGCAGGCTCTTCTATCTGGCAACCAGTTCCTATTTGTTGGATTTATAGAAACTGATCTTAAAAAAGTAAACAGTTCAATTCAACAAGGCAAGGTTTTCCATAAGAAAAATCTTGCTAAGCTGAAGGCTAAGAATAAAATAGATATATTAATTATAGTAAATGAACAACTGGAAAATAAAAATATCCAGGAAATCATCGAAGCATGTCTTAAACTTGGAATTAAAATTCTTACAGTTCCACCTTCTGAGCAATGGGTGTCAGGAAAACTAAGCCTGAAACAATTACAGGAACTTAAAATTGAAAACCTTTTGCAAAGAGAGCCCATCGTAATTAATAATAGCTTGATATCGGGTGAAATATTTGGAAAACGCATACTGGTAACCGGGGCAGCAGGTTCTATTGGCTCTGAAATTGTCAGGCAGGTTCTGACTTATGAACCCGAGATGGTGATTTTGTGTGACCAGGCGGAATCGGCATTATATGAGATCCAGCTAGAGATGGAAGAAAGATTTCCAAATGCTAACATTAAAATTTTTATTGCCAATATCCGGAATTACAAACGGATGCAGATAATCTTTAAAGAATGCCGTCCTCAAATCATATTTCACGCGGCAGCTTATAAGCATGTCCCGATGATGGAAAATCATCCTTCCGAAGCAATCTTCACAAATGTGATGGGAAGTAAAATAGTTTCTGACTTAGCAGTGTTATATAAAGCGGATAAATTTGTGATGATTTCTACTGATAAGGCTGTGAATCCTACAAATGTAATGGGAGCTTCGAAAAGAATTGCCGAAATATACGTTCAATCCCGAAATAATTCATTTGAAATCGCTGGAGATTTAATAAATACAGAGGGGAGTAGTTTTGTAGAAAATTCAACATTCAAAACTAAATTTATTACCACTCGATTTGGCAATGTACTAGGCTCAAATGGTTCCGTAATTCCCCGATTTCGTGAACAAATATTAAAGGGAGGGCCTATTACCGTTACTGATAAGGAAATAACCAGGTATTTCATGACAATACCAGAAGCTGTACAATTGGTTTTAGAAGCTGGTACAATGGGCAAGGGCGGTGAGATTTTTATTTTCGATATGGGAAAACCTGTTAAAATTAATGACCTGGCAATAAATATGATAAAATTAGCCGGCTTAGTACCGGGTAAGGATATTCAAATTGTTTACACGGGTCTCAGGCCAGGTGAAAAACTTTATGAAGAATTGCTTAACGACAAAGAAAAAACGGTATCTACCCATCATGAAAAAATAAAAATTGCCAAAGTACGTACCTGCTCACATAGCCAGATTTTAGCGGACATTCAGGAACTAATCACCATTTGCGAACAGGATGAACATTCGATGCTGGTGAAAAAAATGAAAGAGATAGTCCCTGAATTCAAAAGCAAAAATTCAAAGTATGAAACTTTAGATTTTGAGGAAGAGGCTCATCCAGTAAGTAGCAATGATCCGTTTATATTAGAACGTCGCCTCTCTTAATTTGAATCCTACACCAACTTTCCTGAATTCATTCCGTATTAATTAGACCTAAACATTATAACTACGGCTAGTAATCCCTATTCAACCATTATTTAAGGAATGGATTAAATAATACTCCAATCAAATTTCTGGTTTCTTAATCTCCATATCCCCAGGTGAATTAATTGTGTAGATCGTATACTTCACAATCATCCAAGCAATAAAAGTAGATACTTGAAAATTTACAATCTTTTACCTAAGAAAGTTAAAGCGCATTAAACGTTTTAGGATTAAGCTTACCGTTATAATAAAAAAAGTAGGAGGGTTTATTCCTCCTACTTATATTAAAATTTGTAATAATTAATATTACTCTTCCTCATCAAAACTCATGGCCTCCCGGGTAGTTTGTAAAAGCTCATACTCTTCTTTGCTACCGACGATCATGTTGTCGAAATCACGCAAACCTGTACCCGCAGGGATCGGATGCCCCGTAATTACGTTTTCTTTCAGACCAAGCATATCATCGGTCTTGCCCTGAATAGCGGCAGACGATAATACTTTTGTGGTTTCCTGGAAGGACGCTGCTGATATCCAGCTTTGAGTACCCAATGAGGCTTTTGTAATACCTAGTAACACTGGATGCGATGTGGCAGGATTCGCATCGCGGAACTCTACCAACTTTCTATCTGCCCGGCGCAAAATAGAATTCTCTTCACGTATTTCTCTTAAACTAACAATCTGCCCTGCTTTTAATTTAGTACTCTCTCCTGAATCCGCAATTACTTTCTTATCAAATATCCAATCATTCTCTTCATTGAAATCGAAACGATCTTCAAGATCCTCCTCAAGGAATCGTGTATCTCCGGGATCAACAATTTCTACTTTCTTCATCATCTGACGAACAATTACTTCAATATGTTTATCATTGATCTTTACTCCCTGTAAACGATACACTTCCTGGATTTCATTAACCACATATTCCTGAACGGCAAAAGGACCCTTTATGGATAGAATATCTCCAGGAGAAACCTGCCCGTCACTCAGTGGAGCACCGGCTTTAATGAAGTCACCATCCTGAACCAAGATCTGCCGTGTCAATGGCACTAAATATTTTTTTACAACTCCATCTTTGGCTTCAACGATAATCTCGCGGTTACCTCTTTTAATAGCCCCGAATGCAACTACACCGTCAATTTCACAAACAATGGCCGGATTACCTGGATTCCGTGCCTCAAACAGCTCGGTTACTCTAGGCAAACCTCCTGTAATATCGCGCTGCATACGCAGTGTCCTTGGAATTTTTACCATTACCTGCCCGGCCTTTACGTCTTCAGCTTCATCTACCACTATATGTGAACCAACAGGAAGATTGTATGTTTTTACCTCTTTGCCTTCAACAAGAAGGGTTGCGATTTTTGTTTTATCCTTTGTTTCAATAACTACTTTTTCCCTATGGCCTGTTTGCTCATCAGCTTCTTCACGATATGTAATGCCTTCAATTACATTTTCAAATTTTATCTGACCCGTAATCTCGGCTACAATAACATTATTGAAAGGGTCCCAGGTACAGATAATTTCACCTTTTTTAATTTGCTGACCGTCTTTTACCAACAGTGTTGCACCATAAGGAACATTATGAGTAATCAGAAGGCGGTCCATTTTAACATCTGTAATCCTTACCTCACCAGTACGTCCAATAACGATCTGAACCTTGTCACCATCATTATTTTGAGCACTTACTGAACGTAATCCATCAAATTGGATAGTGCCATCAAATTTAGAAACAAGAGATGATTCTACAGAAGCGGAACCTGCAACACCACCCACGTGGAATGTACGTAACGTTAACTGGGTACCAGGTTCTCCAATTGATTGGGCTGCAATAATTCCCACAGCATCCCCTTTCTGTGCCCTGTTGCCTGTAGCGAGATTCTTTCCATAACATTTTACGCAAACTCCACGCTTACTTTCACAGGTAAGTACAGAACGAATCTCAACAATTTCAATTCCTCCTTCTTCAATTTCATTGGCAACATCGTCATCAATTTCTTCTCCTGCGGTAACAATTACTTCATCAACCAATGGATTGTAGACATTATGAAGGGATGTTCTTCCCACAATTCGATCAAGCAATGGTTCAACTATTTCTTCATTATCCTTTAATGCAGCTATCGCAATTCCACGCAATGTGCCACAATCTTCTTCAGTTATCACAACATCTTGTGCAACATCAACCAAACGACGGGTAAGGTAACCAGCATCAGCAGTTTTTAAGGCAGTATCAGCTAACCCTTTACGTGCACCATGCGTAGAGATAAAATAATCCAACACATTCAATCCACCCTTGAAATTCGAAAGGATGGGATTTTCAATAATCTCACTTCCCGAAGAGCCACTTTTTCTTGGCTTGGCCATCAATCCCCTGATACCACAAAGCTGTTTGATCTGTTGTTTTGAACCACGAGCCCCAGAATCAAGCATCATATACACTGAATTGAACCCTTGTTTATCAGTACTCAATTCACGTATCAATGTTTCAGTAATCCGGGTATCAACACGGCTCCAGATGTCAACAATCTGGTTGTATCGCTCATTATTAGTAATAAGACCCATATTGTAATTATCCCACACTTCATCAACCTCAACTTTTGCATTATCAAGTACCTCTTCTTTGATAGAAGGAATAATCAGGTCATTAATATTAAAGGATAGCCCTCCCTGAAATGCTGTACGGAAACCCAGAAGCTTTATATCATCAAGAAATTTCGCAGTCTTAGGCACATTCGTAATCTGAATAATATCTCCGATGATTTCCCGAAGATTCTTTTTTGTAAGAAGCGCATTGATATAACCCACTTCCTTCGGAACAAACTGATTAAAAATAACACGACCTACAGTAGTCTCTATCAATTTTCTTTTGATAAGACCATTCGGTTCCCGAACATCAGCTTTTACCTTAATATGCGCATGAAGATCTATCTGCTTTTCGTTATAAGCAATGATCACTTCTTCTGCTGAGTAGAAATGCTTGCCCTCGCCACGGACCTTTTCAGTTTCCGTAGTTTTCTTTCCTTTAGTAATATAATAGAGACCCAATACCATGTCCTGTGAAGGAAGGGTAATAGGAGCTCCATTTTGGGGATTTAATATATTATGTGAAGCCAGCATCAGCAATTGCGCTTCGAGTACGGCAGCATTACTTAATGGAACGTGTACGGCCATCTGATCACCATCAAAATCCGCGTTGAACGCCGTACATACCAACGGGTGTAACTGGATAGCTTTGCCTTCAACTAGTTTTGGCTGAAATGCCTGGATAGATAAACGGTGTAATGTAGGAGCACGGTTTAACATAACAGGATGTCCTTTCAGGATATTTTCAAGAATGTCCCAAACTATTGCTTCCTTCTTATCTACAAGTTTTCTGGCGCTTTTAACGGTTTTGACAATACCCCTTTCAATGAGCTTGCGGATAATGAATGGCTTAAACAATTCAGCAGCCATATCTTTTGGTAAACCACACTCATGCAATTTTAGTTCAGGACCTACTACTATTACTGAACGGCCAGAATAATCCACACGTTTACCCAATAGGTTCTGCCTGAACCGGCCCTGCTTTCCTTTTAATACATCACTCAATGATTTCAATGCACGTCCACCTTCTGCTTTTACGGCATTGGATTTACGTGAATTATCGAACAGAGAATCGACTGCTTCCTGCAACATCCTTTTTTCATTACGAAGAATGACCTCAGGAGCTTTGATCTCAAGTAATCTCTTTAAACGGTTGTTACGAATAATCACACGGCGATACAAATCATTCAGATCAGAGGAGGCAAAACGACCTCCATCGAGTGGAACTAACGGTCGCAATTCCGGAGGAATTACGGGAATGTATTGCATCACCATCCATTCCGGACGGTTTGTTATTCTTGAATTCGCTTCCCGGAATGATTCTACTACACTCAAACGTTTCAAGGCATCGGCCTTACGCTGCTGTGATGTTTCTGTAGCAGCTGCATTCCGCAGATCAAATGATAATTGATCAAGATCTATTCTTGCCAGTAAATCATGCACAGCTTCAGCACCCATCTTGGCAATGAATTTCTGCGCATCATCATCAGGAAGATATTGATTGTCTTTTGGAAGATTTTCTAATATCTCTAGATACTCTTCTTCAGTCAATAAATCACCGCTTTTCAGGTTTTTATCCTCACGGATCCCAGGTTGGATCACCACATAACGTTCATAATAAACGATGCTCTCCATTTTTTTAGAGCTCATTCCAAGTAAATACCCAATTTTATTTGGTAAACTTTTGAAATACCAGATATGAACAATGGGAACCACAAGTTTGATATGACCCATACGTTCGCGCCTGACTTTTTTCTCAGTTACTTCCACACCACAACGATCACAAACTATTCCTTTATAACGGATACGCTTATACTTACCGCAGGCGCATTCGTAATCCTTTACAGGTCCAAAAATTCTTTCGCAAAATAATCCATCACGTTCCGGTTTGTATGTCCTGTAGTTGATGGTTTCTGGCTTTAAAACTTCCCCATAACTGCGTTCCAATATTGAATCGGGTGAAGCTAAACCAATGGTAATTTTAGAAAATGAAGATCTCGGGCGATTTTCTTTTTTGATTGCCATATTATTTGACCTATTTAATTTGTCCTCCAAACCCTGAGTTGAATCCGAAAGGACGATTTTTTATTTTTTCAGCGTTCTGATCGCTATTCAACGCCTGTTGTGTCATTCACTTCAGCGTTCCGGGTTCTATGGGGCTTATGTATTTAATTTTATTGAAAAACCAACTTATTCAAATTTCAGATCCAATCCCAATCCCCTTAATTCATGTACAAGTACATTGAATGATTCGGGAATGCCTGGCCTCGGTATATTATCCCCTTTGACAATAGCCTCATACGTTTTAGCACGGCCAATGATATCGTCTGATTTAAGTGTAAGCAACTCTTGCAAAATATTGGATGCACCATATGCTTCAAGTGCCCAAACTTCCATCTCGCCGAAACGCTGTCCACCAAACTGGGCTTTACCACCTAAAGGCTGTTGAGTGATCAGACTATATGGTCCAATCGAACGGGCATGCATCTTATCATCTACCATGTGATGAAGCTTAATCATGTAGATAACACCAACCGTAGCCTTCTGGTGAAATTTTTCACCTGTTTCTCCATCATACAGAAAGGTATGACCGAAAATGGGCAACTTTGCTTCACCTATATAATCAGCTATCTCTTCTACGGTAGCGCCATCGAAAATCGGTGTGGCAAAACGAACCCCAAGCTTTAATCCTGCCCAACCCAATACAGTTTCATAAATCTGTCCAAGGTTCATACGACTAGGTACGCCAAGTGGATTTAAAACAATATCAACAGGAGTTCCATCTTCCAGGAAAGGCATATCTTCCGCACGAACAATTTTAGCTACAATACCTTTATTACCGTGACGGCCAGCCATCTTATCTCCCACCTTTAACTTCCGCTTCACTGCGATATAAACTTTGGCAAGTTTTAATACACCCGCAGGTAATTCATCACCAATAGAGATATTGAATTTCTCTCTTTTGTACCTTCCTAATTCTTCATTATACTTAATATTGAAATTATGAAGCAGGGTGTTAATTTGATTATCAATTTTATCCTCACCAGTCCAACCCAAAGGATTTACATTCTGAAAATCAATAGTAGAAAGGTTTTTCGCATTGAACCTGGCACCTTTGCCTATTTGCATTTCACCGAAATTATTACTCACCCCCTGCGAAGGTTTTTCTTTAAGGAGGGTCTGCAATTTGTTCAATAACAACTCTTTTAATTCCTCTACATTCTTTTCATGAATTTTCTCTAATTTCTCCAAAGAAGCTTTTTCGCGGATTTTTGCATTCTTATCTTTCTTAGCTCTCTGGAATAATTTTTTGCCGATTACCACTCCTTCAACTCCATTTGGTGCTTTTAATGAAGCATCTTTTGCATCACCTGCTTTATCTCCAAATATCGCACGAAGTAATTTTTCTTCCGGTGTAGGATCGGATTCTCCTTTCGGAGTAATCTTACCAATCAGAATATCCCCTTCTTTAATGGCAGCCCCCATGCGGATAATTCCATTTTCATCCAAATCCTTTGTTGCTTCTTCGGAAACGTTTGGAATATCCGGCGTCAATTCCTCTTCTCCTAATTTTGTATCACGAACCTCTAGTTCATATTCAGAAATATGAATTGAGGTAAATAAATCTTCACGTACTACTTTTTCATTAATTACGATAGCATCTTCAAAATTGTAACCTTTCCAGGGCATAAAGGCAACCTGCAGGTTACGACCTAAAGCTACTTCGCCATTTTGAACAGCATATCCATCGGTAAGAAATTCACCACGTTTTACACGCTGCCCTTTTTTTACAGCAGGCTTATGATTAATACAGGTCTCCTGGTTTGTTTTAATGAATTTGGTTAGCCTGTAAATTTGCAAATCATCTTCAAAACTTACTAACCTGTCTGCTTCTGTACGATCATAACGAACATGAATTTCACTGCCGTCAACATATTCCACAATTCCATCTCCATCAGCTAATATTTGTACCCTTGCATCACGGGCAGCCTTTCCTTCCAACCCCGTTCCAACAATGGGTTGTTCCGGACGGATCAAAGGCACGGCCTGACGTTGCATATTTGAACCCATCAACGCACGGTTTGCATCATCATGTTCAAGAAAAGGAATCAATGAAGCACTTAACCCTACAATCTGGTTTGGCGCAACATCCATAAACTCAACTTCAGTTTTATCGAGGATCGGAAAATCACCGGTCTGACGTGAAGAAACTTTCTCTTCTGAGAATTCTCCTTTATCATTTAACGGTGCACTAGCCTGGGCTATCTTAGCGATATCTTCCTCTTCCGCACTGAGGAAGGTTAATTTTTTTAAATCAACTTTTCCTTCATTTACTTTATGATAAGGAGTTTCTATAAAACCCATTTCATTGATCTTGGCATGAACACACAAGGTTGAAATCAATCCAATGTTCGGGCCTTCTGGTGTTTCAATGGTACAAAGACGGCCATAGTGGGAATAATGAACGTCACGAACCTCAAAGCCTGCTCTCTCACGACTCAAACCGCCTGGCCCCAGCGCAGAAATACGACGCTTATGTGTTATTTCCGATAAAGGATTTGTCTGATCAAGAAATTGTGATAACTGCGAGGTGCCAAAAAATGAATTTATCACAGAAGAAAGTGTTCTGGCATTAATCAGATCTACAGGTGTGAAAACTTCATTATCCCGTACGTTCATTCTTTCACGAATGGTTCTGGCCATCCGTGCAAGACCCACACCAAATTGAGCATATAACTGTTCTCCAACTGTACGTACCCGACGATTGCTCAAATGATCGATATCATCAATCTCCGCTTTTCCGTTTGTTAAACGAACCAGATATTTGATGATCTCAATAATATCTTCCTTCGTTAATGTTTTTTGTTCAAGAGGCTGGTGAAGATTCAGCTTGCGATTAATTTTATAACGACCTACTTCGCCCAGGTCATAACGCTTATCACTAAAAAATAATTTATCAATAATTCCTCTGGCAGTTTCATTATCAGGTGCATCCGCTCCACGCAATTGACGATAGATATGCTGAACCGCTTCCAATTCACTGTTAGAAGTATCCTTGTTAAGGGTGTTGTAAATAATGGCATAATCACCCCCAACATCTTCTTTCTGTATGAATACACTCTTAACATCCATTTCAGAAACCATTTCAATGGCCTCTTCATCCAAAACAGTATCCCGTTCCAGAACAATTTCATTTCTTTCGATGGATACTACTTCTCCGGTATCTTCATCAACAAAGTCTTCCACCCATGTTCTTAAAACGCGGGCCGCTAATCTTTTACCAATATATTTTTGGAGTGCTTTCTTTTCCCCTTTTACTTCATCGGCCATTCCGAAAAGCTCAAGAATATCTTTGTCCGTTTCGAATCCAATAGAGCGCAATAATGTGGTTACGGGAAATTTCTTCTTGCGATCGATGTAGGCATACATTACATTATTTATATCGGTCGCAAATTCCATCCATGCCCCTTTGAAAGGAATTACTCTTGCAGAGTAAATCTTTGTTCCGTTAGGATGAATGGACTGCCCAAAGAACACGCCGGGTGAACGATGTAGCTGTGACACAACAACCCTTTCCGCCCCATTGATTACAAATGTACCTCGTGGAGTCATATACGGTATATTGCCAAGGAATACATCCTGAACGATCGTCTGGAAGTCCACATGCTCTTCATCATTACAGCTCAGTCGAAGCTTCGCCTTTAAGGGAACAGCATAAGTCAATCCGCGTTCCATACATTCTTCAATTGTATAACGCGGAGGATCTATGAAATAATCGAGAAACTCAAGCATGAAAATGTTCCGGGTATCGGTGATAGGGAAATTTTCCTTGAACACCCTGAAGAGACCTTCAATGTTTCTCTTATCTGGAGTAGTTTCTAACTGAAAAAATTCTTTGAAGGATTGAATTTGGACTTCGAGTAAATCAGGGGCCTCTGCCAGATTCTTGGTCTTACCAAAGTTTACCCTGTTCTGCAGTTTTGTTGAAGACATATATTTTAAAACCGGTTTTAAGTTCTATATTCAAAATATCCTATAGACAAAAAAATTACAGGAGAAGCTTTTCAGTTTCTCTGTAACAAATAAGAGGCAGTCATCTTAATT
>Ga0136634_10000015_pt1 | contig 83846 bp, 68 predicted proteins | sample AntDrymUQ8332106_2_FD_104654 | JGI IMG/M metagenome (GOLD analysis project Ga0136634, IMG submission 104654) | Polar desert sand microbial communities from Dry Valleys, Antarctica - metaG UQ833 (21.06) | ecosystem: Environmental > Terrestrial > Soil > Desert | place: Antarctica: Dry Valley... | reverse complement strand
TCCTAGTCTGGTTTTAATTAACTTAGATTCTACTTTCATAATCTGACATTTTGGGATTGATTAATAAGTGTGGTTACTTAAAGTTAATCCCAACTGTCAGATTAAATATTGACTACTTCATATGAAGTATGAATCACGAACGGAAATCAAAGAGTTAGTACCTGTTGCCACAAATAAAAAAACCGTCTCTTCGAGGGAGACGGTCTATATAATTTGTGAAATTATGCTTCTGATTTTTCCTTTGTCGGTGCCTTGAGTGTAAACTGAATTTTTGTTTTTTCCGTATCAAGATCTGCAATCATAATATCCCCCTGTTTAATATTGAGGTTGAGGATCTCTTCTGCTAAAGGATCTTCGAGGTATTTTTGGATCGCCCGGTGTAAAGGACGTGCACCAAATGCAACATCATACCCTTTCTCTGCAATAAAATTCTTAGCCTCTTCTGTTAACTCAAGGGAAAACCCTAAAGTTGTTAAACGTTTCATAACTCCTTTCATCAGAATATCAATGATCTTGAAGATATGATCTTTTGTCAGGGAATTAAAGATTACAACATCATCAATACGATTGAGGAATTCAGGAGAGAAGGTTTTCTTTAAAGCTTTTTCAATTACTGCCTTATTATTTTCATCTGAACTCTGCTGGCGCGACTGTGTTGCAAAACCTACTCCTTCACCAAAATCTTTCAACTGGCGAACGCCAATATTGGAAGTCATGATGATGGTAGTGTTTTTAAAATCTACTTTTCTTCCCAAACCATCCGTTAATTGGCCATCATCCAGAACCTGTAATAAAATATTATAAATATCAGGGTGTGCCTTTTCTATCTCATCCAGTAATATTACGGAATAAGGCTTGCGGCGAACCTTTTCTGTTAACTGGCCACCTTCTTCATATCCAACATAGCCAGGGGGAGCACCAATCAACCTGCTTACAGTAAATTTTTCCATGTATTCACTCATATCAATCCGAATCAAGGCATCTTCAGAGTCGAACATATACCGGGCCAGTGAGCGTGCTAACTCCGTTTTTCCTACCCCTGTTGGGCCAAGAAAAATAAAGGAACCTATTGGCTTTTTAGGATCTTTCAAACCTACGCGATTACGCTGGATGGCCTTTACCACTTTAAGAATAGCTTCTTCCTGTCCAACCACCATTTCACGCATATCAACGGACATATTCCGGAGCTTCTCACTTTCAGCCTGCACCATTCTTTTAACAGGGATACCCGTCATCATACTTACCACTTCGGCGATAGCTTCTTCATCAATAGGATAACGCTTGTGTTTACTTTCTTCCTCCCAGAGGTTTTTTGCTTTTTCAAGATCTTCCTGCAATCGTTTTTCAGTATCGCGCAAAGAAGCTGCCTCTTCGAATTTCTGACTTTTTACAACTTTATTCTTTTCTACTTTTACATCTTCAATTTTCTTTTCCAGATCGAGAATATCTTTCGGAACATTGATATTTTTTAAGTGAACCCGCGCTCCTACTTCATCCATTACATCGATTGCCTTATCGGGTAGTAACCGATCGGTTATATAGCGATCACTAAGTTTTACACAGGCATCAATGGCTTCATCTGTATAATTTACATTGTGATACTCTTCGTATTTGGATTTGATATTAGTTAATATCTGAATGGTTTCATCAACAGTGGGTGGTTCAACCATCACTTTTTGGAAACGACGATCTAAAGCTCCATCCTTCTCAATATACATCCTGTACTCATCTAAAGTAGAAGCACCTATACATTGCAGTTCGCCTCTTGCCAGAGCGGGTTTGAATATATTTGAAGCGTCCAGGGAACCACTCGCTCCTCCTGCTCCAACAATGGTATGGATCTCATCGATAAATAAAATAACATCGCGGTTTTTCTCAAGCTCGTTCATAATCGCTTTCATTCTTTCCTCAAACTGACCACGGTATTTGGTTCCTGCAACCAGTGCGGCAAGATCAAGAGAGATCACTCTTTTATCAAAAAGAACCCTAGACACTTTGCGTTGAACTATTCGCAATGCCAGGCCTTCCACAATAGCGGTTTTACCCACACCCGGTTCACCAATTAAAATGGGGTTGTTTTTTTTGCGTCGTGATAGTATCTGTGATACTCTTTCAATCTCAGACTCACGACCAACTATTGGATCCAGTGCCCCGTTTTCAGCCATCCTGGTAATATCCCTTCCGAAGTTGTCAAGAACCGGAGTTTTACTTTTTGCAGCACCGGCTGATCTTGATTTCTGTTGCGAATATTTTTTCTCTTCATCGAAATCATCATCATTTTCTTCAGCGTATTCGCTGCGAACGTCGTTGCTTTTTACAACGCCCAATTCGTTTCTGAATAAATCGTAATCCACATCAAATTGATTTAAGATTTGTGTAGCTATGTTTTCTTTGTTTTTTAAAATCGAAAGCATCAGATGCTCGGTTTCTACTGTAGGACTTTTTAAAGCTTTTGCTTCAAGAACAGTTACCCGAATCACTTTCTCTGCCTGCTTGGTAAGTGGTAAACTGTTTATGTTGGCAATGTTTTTTCCTGTCTTGTCCTTTACAGCGAGCTCAACCTCTTTTCGTAATTCATATAGATCTATATTAAAGCTCTTCAAAATACGAACCGCGGTATTATCTCCCTCGCGTATTAACCCCAGCAACAAATGTTCTGTACCGATGAAATCATTACCCAATCGTAAAGCTTCTTCCCTGCTGAACGAAATAATTTCCTTTACCTGGGCGGAAAAGTTATTGTCCATTTTTATAATTTGTTGTGTATGATACAATAATAACGAATATTTTTGACTTCTGTTGTGAATGAAACACTTACGGATCTAAACCAATTAGAGTTTATGGAGGTCAAAATTGATACCAGAGAAAAATTCCATGCCATTACTATTCAGGAATCAACTCTTGCTGCTAATATGACAGAAAACTTAGAAAATTGTTTGATCCCTTTGCTACAAACTAACGTTAAAAATGTAGTATTGAATTTAAGAGACATCCAAATAATGGATAACGCTGCCGCAGAACGATTGGTTAAGCTTCAACAACTGTTTTATGAAAACAATGCTTCTTTTGTAATCTGCGGGTTACAAAAACAGGTAGAAGAAACCCTGGATTCAGAACATCTTCTCGAACTAATCAATGTAACTCCTACTGAAAGCGAAGCCGGCGATATTGTTCAGATGGAAGAAATCGAGCGAGAGTTGATGGATGGGAATGAGCAACTATAATCATGAATGTTTGACCTTATTAGAGTACTAGTTCTATTATGACGTAGATTTCTATTCAGGCTTGAAAACAAAGAGACCTTAAATTTCTATATATCCTCTCTTTGGATCTCGCTCAATAGCCAAATGTAGAAACGGCGTTCATAAGTGATTTTATTATACTTTTTACCTTCAAGGAATTGTTTGTTCACATGAAAAAGTATGCAGTTATAGTGGCGGGCGGGTCAGGTACGAGAATGGGGACTACTGTTCCAAAACAATTTCTGCACCTGAAAGGGAAGCCTTTATTATGGTATACCCTTGAGACTTTCCTGAAAGCTTATGATGATATCGAGATCATACTTGTAATTGCTGATGATTATTTGGACATAGCGAAAAAAATTCTTTTATCTATCCCTTCAACACAACCAGTTTCCCTGGTAACAGGTGGGCAAACCAGGTTTCATTCTGTAAAAAATGGTTTGCAGAAGATTAACGAACAGTCAATTGTTTTTGTACATGATGGTGTCCGCTGCCTGCTTTCCAGTGATCTCATCCATCGTTGTTATGCAGTTGCCATGGAACATGGTAATGCCATTCCAGCAATTCATCCGGTCGATTCTATTCGAATTGAATCCCATGGGGGCAATAGAGCAATAAACCGTAATATGATTCACATCATTCAAACTCCCCAGACGTTTCAAAGTGATGTCCTAAAAGCAGGTTATGAACAACCTTACGAAGACAGCTTTACAGATGAGGCCAGCGTTGTAGAAAAATTAGGAATTAAAATCCATCTGCTTGAGGGAGAAGAAACGAATATCAAGATCACCAGGCCTATAGATATTTTTATGGCTGAAAGGATTTTAGAAGAAAAGAATAGTATGTGAAAACCTGTTTCCTGATTGGGGGATGAAAATAGAAGTGATATTTCTTACGGTTTGGAAATGCCTTATTAGTTAGCGCCGGAGGAGTTTTATCCACCAAGGCAACTTATTTATACGGATTGCGGGATACAATTCTATCACAGCGCCGAAACTACTGTAAAAAAATGCCAGGTTTCTAATATCAGAACCTTCAAAATCCAATATTAAATCCTTCCCTGAATGATCATAAATAAATCTATCGATGAGGTAATGAGACGCCCCGATTGTCTTACCATTCGGGTGATTTCCTACTAAAATATAATAAGCCCTGTTATGCGAATAAAAATAAACTGCTGAGGCTACTAATTGTTCCGCCAGATATACACCGCATGCGATCGCCAGATTTCTTTTCTTTAATACATTATACAATTCCTCCAAACGTAGATAGTCAGCCTCTTTTATCCTGAGCACTCCCAACATTTGTTTCCTGGCTAAATCAATAATTGATGAAATGGGAACATCATTACTATACCTGGTTTCTAAAAGCTGCGACTTTTTTACATTCCGCCTGATATTCTCCCTGTATCCATTATACAATTCAATATAAGATGTATTCATGGGAAGTATATAATTCGTGCGTACCAAAGAAAATCCGGGAGGGTAAGAAAAATTATTTCCGAAGTTTAATGATATCTCTGTTAACCTATATTTAGAAGGAATTGCTTTGATAAAGCTCTCGATTACTCCTTCATTTAAATTGTTTCCGAAAATCCCCAGGGAGGCGGTGAACGGCGGCTGATATAAATAGTAAATTCCATATTTCTTATTCCAGGTGAGTGGCATCACTACTTGATAATCTTCCATCACTAATGCATCCCAATGCATAGCCATATGATCCAGGTAATATGAATAGGAATAAATTAAACCATTTGAAGCCTGATCGATACACCGGTCCCATTTTACAATATCAACCTGCTCTCTTTTCAGATATGAAATTTCGGGAACTTGCATCAAAGTGGAACTTTATAACCAACAATACGACGCAAATCAAAAAGATGGACATCAATGCTGAACGACAAACGTTGGAAGAATTTATTTTCACCCGGAACCGTTTTCAGATTATCTCTGAATTCACTACTGTATAATAAAGGAGCATATATATTCAATACATTCTTGAACAGAGATAATTGTAATCCTCCAACATATAAAAACCTGCTTGTAGCCGCATCTTTTTTCCAGGCTCCGGCATAGGTGCCGATATCGAAAAAAATACGAACAGGTAATTTTACTGGGAATAATTTCTGAGGTAAGGTAGTATTAAAATTCAAAGATGAGACCCAATTGTCAGAACGTCCCTGCAACCCCTGGAATAGATCGGTACGAATTTTCAATCCTCCGTCCCGGAGCATGATCTGCTGACTTGGGAAATAGGATGATTCGTTACGGCCTATAAAATAATTACTATAATTAAAATCTTCATTTCCACGCACCCCTGTAAGCTTCGGCTGGTACAAAGATGTTTCAAATTCTTTCGACACGGTTCTTACTCCAATATATCCGAATTTCGCTGCAAAGAAACGCACCTGCATCCCACCGCCCTTTGCGTAATTATAGAAATAATTGGCTATTGCATTCGCACGGTAAAATCCCGCCCCTTGCTGTAATTGCAATTGTACATCATATGGATAAAGAGCCCTGTAATCAGTAATATTAAAGATCAATTGATTCAGATACCGATTTTGAACCTTTCCTTCTGAAGGATAAAATAAAGAGTCCGAAGTATTTTTAACGTAATTGAATCCACGCTCTCCAATCAGAAAAGTTTTCCATTCGAACCATTTCTCCAAAGTACTTCTGGCAAATCGGTTTTTTAATGTTACACGCAATGAGGGAACGATTTTATTAAATCCACCAACAATATTATTGCCGATACTATCTACGCCTTTTAAAGTTGAAAAGCGCGCTGCTCCTAAACCTACCTGCACTTTTTGAATTAAGGTATTCGGGAACCACGAATAACTGACTCGGGTAAGTCCGTTGAGCTGTTTACTCCCGGTAGCATACAATGGAATTGCAATAAACTGAAAGGAGTTTGAAGGAAGGTTGAAATTGTGAATGACACCGCCAATCATAAAGCCATCGTATTTATTATATCCCCCGGCCGGAATAATATTCAGGTAATTAAATTTTTCGGTATTTCTAAATGAAAATAAAAAAACAGGTTTGAATTTGCGCGCCTGAGAGGTTGCGGAACCTACCTGCTGCAATTCCTGGAAAGACTTATTCAAATCTTTTTCTGAAAGTGTTTGAAATACATTTTGAAAGTCTTCAGGATAAGGATGTTTAAATTGCCAAAGGCGATAATACTCCCTCATGCAGGAATCAAAACGGTTCAGGCCTAAGGAATCTTCTAATTGCTTCATCCATCGCGCAGTTTTAGCATACCCGATCAGAAAATAATTTACCTGGGTAAATTCCACTGAATGAGTACTGATTCGCTGATCTAATTTATGTTTGGAATAAGCATTGACCAATAAGTTTTCAGGATTGTCAGGTATTTTATTCGAAATCCAATTGGCACCGATTTTATTTTTTTTGCCATATTTCCATTCCTGATATCGGGCATCATAATAACTGTTTATCCCCTCATCCATCCACGGATGTTCTCTTTCATTACTTGCCAGGATCCCTTGTAACCAGTTATGCCCGATTTCGTGTCCAATGATTTCTTCAAGAATTTTATCCTCTTTGGTTGGTGAAATACTGGTAATCGTTGGGTATTCCATTCCACCGCCAATTCCCATAGTAGCTTCTACAACACTAACAGTTTTATAAGGATATTCTCCCATAACCTGAGAGCGGAAATGTATTGCTTCTTTTATATGGGCAATGCTATTCTTCCAGGCGGAGCTTTCTTTTGATGTATAAAAAGAATATGCGTTTATCAGTTTGCCCGATTGCAGTTGAATGGTATCCTGCATCACAATAAATTTTTTATCAGCAAACCAGGCAAAATCATGAACGTTGCTTTGTTTGTATTGAAGCGTTTTTAATTCATTTGTCAACTGCCTGTTACCACTAACCGGTAGTTGGGAGTCGGGCGCCTCGGTCTTCAACTTCTGCAATTTTGTTTTTGAAGTGTTCTCTTTACCTTTTGAGAATTTCGCAGCTGAATTTTTAGAAGTTCCCGTTTTTTTCTTTGAAGGTTGATTTCCGGGTTTCAATTTCTGAGTTTTGCTTACCATGGTTTCCGACCTGCTCACTTCCTTACTTGCAATCATCCTTTCTTTCAGAAATTTCAATTCTTCTTCATTTTGTAATTCGCCGGTTGCTGCTACTACATAATCTTTGGGCAAAGTAATCCGAACATCAAAGTTTCCAAATTCACTATAAAATTCTCCCTGATCAAGGTACGGCATGGGATGCCATCCCTTACGGTCATACACAGCCGGTTTAGGATACCATTGGGTGATCTGGTAGGATTGACCATTATGGCCCCCTCGGGAGAAATTTTTTGGAAGCTTTACATGAAAAGGAGTGGTGATCTGTACTGTTTCCCCTGGTTTCAAGGGTTCGGATAATAATACTTTTACTACATCAATATAAAGAGGGTGATCTTCTGTTTTTAAGGTACTATTATTTATTCTGAAATCGAGACGGTTGATGTAACCTTTTTGTTCTTTATCGGAAAAATAAAAATCGGTTTTTCCATTTTGTAAAAGCTGTTCACTGAAAGCAGTACGGTCATTTTTAAAAGCATTGGGCCATAAATGAAACCATATAAATGAAATAGTGTCCGGGGAATGATTGATGTATTCAAGTTTGAGAAATCCATCTAAACTATGATCAATATCATTTAAACTTATATCAATGATATAATTTGTTTCTTGTTGCCAATACCTTTGTTGACTGAAGCCGGCCAGGTAACTGATCCAACTCAAACAAAAAAGAAAAAGATTTTTCAAAGGCGGAAGTATTAAGGTTTAATGAAGGATTGTTAATTAAAATTTCCTTCTTTATTAACAAGGTCGAAAAGAGTATCGATTTTTTGTTTGCTTCCTTTTTCCAATGATTTTTTTAAATCTTCCGGGTAGGGATGCTTAAATTTCCACTCACTAAAATATTCTTTCAACCCATTAAGTAAATTTTCTTTGCCAATGGCTGCCTCCAGGATCGACAACCATATAGCAGTTTTTAGATATACAACGATGCCATACTCATCTTTATTGACAAAGGCAGTTGACTGGGTTTCAATAGGTGCTTTTGCAGGTAAAGAATTCATGGCAAACATAATTTTTGCTAGAAATTCATCAGCCTCCAGTTTTTTAATCTCCTCCGGTAAACTGCTACCAAATACACTATTGGAGCGGTACTTTTCAGCCTCATACCTGAATTGGAAATAAGTATTCAGACCTTCATCCATCCAGGGATGGTCTCTTTCATTACTTGCAATAATTCCATAGAACCAGTTATGTCCCACCTCATGTGTAATTACGGCATCCAGGCTTTCTTTTTTTGCATCCGGACTTGTGATTAAAGTTATCATGGGGTATTCCATTCCTCCCGATGATAGATTTTTGGGACCTTCTACTGCAGCAACTGTAGGGTATGGATATTCGCCTATCCATCCAGAATATTTGGTAACTGCATCTTCAATAAAACTGATACTGTTATTCCATTCTTTATTACCGTCTGGTTGATAATAGGAAAAAACATCTATGATATTTCCCGATGGCAATTTTAAAGTGTCGTACTGAATCACGAAATTTTTATCGGCAAACCACGCAAAGTCGTGCACATTTTCGGCTGTATATTGAAGGGTTTTGACATCGTCCTTGACTGTTGGTTTATAACTGCTGAATCCTTTCTTCTTTCTATAATTTTCAGCACCGATTGTTTTATACTGCACAAGTTCAGTTAGGGTTTGCAAGGTTCCAGTTGCTCCAATTACATAAGCAGAGGGAACCGAAATTGACACTTTGAAAGTCCCGAATTCACTGTAAAATTCACCCTGGTCAAGGTAAGGAAAGGCATGCCAGCCTTTTCGATCATATACTGCGGGCTTTGGATACCATTGACAAATCATGTATTGCTGATCATCATAACCCGAACGGGAAAAATAAGAAGGCAATTTTACATAAAAAGGTGTTGCGATATTTATCGATTGAGCGGGAAATAATGGGGATGATAAAATTAATTTTATAACATCTATATGTTGAGGATCTTTTTCAATAACAACTATTTTACCATTCACTGTAAATTGCAAACTATCTATGTATCCTCTTTGGGCATTGGTCAATTTTTGTTTGCTTTCTTTATCTGTAAGTAATTGATTTGCGAGTGCGGTACGTTCATTTTTATAAGCATTTGGCCACAAGTGAAAATAAATAAATGAAAGAGTATCGGGCGACTGATTGATATATTCAATAGAAATGTCACCAGCCAGACTATGGTTTTTGTCATTCAACGATACGGAGATATTATAATTCACCTGTTGCTGCCAATAATTTGTTTGGGCAGCGCCCTCCTCAATGCAAAAACAGGCTATCAAAAAAAACAGTTTTCTCATACAAAAGATTTTAAACCAGTTCTACGGTTATCGTCCTTTTCCTAAAAAAATGATTCGTAAAGTATGAACCATGATCTTAAGATCAAGTGCCAGGGAAATATTTTCAATATAAATGAGATCATATTTCATACGGTCAATCATTTGGTCTATGTTTTCGGCATAACCAAATTTTACCATCCCCCATGATGTAATACCGGGTTTTACTTTCAGGAGGTACTTGAAATATGGCATACGCTCCAAGATGTATTTGATATAAAATGCGCGTTCAGGACGAGGACCCACCAGGCTCATATCCCCTCTCACTACATTCCACAGTTGAGGTAATTCATCGATTCGCCATTTTCGCATGGTTCGACCCCATTTAGTGATGCGTGCATCGTTTTCAGATGAAAGTTGCGGACCATCTCTTTCAGCATCGTGAAACATAGAACGGAACTTATGAATAAAAAATATCTTTCCTTTATACCCGACTCTTTCCTGCGAATAGATAATAGGCCCCGGAGAAGATAATTTAACTCTGATCATAACATATAAAAACAAAGGCGACATTGTAATTAATCCCAAAACGGCTACAACGATATCGATCACCTGTTTAATGTTCTGTTGCCATTGAGGCATCAAACCCGTTCTAATATCAGTTAAAACGGCACCGAAAACATTATTCATTTTAACTGAACCAGAAAGTATATCTAGTATGTTTGGTACAATTTTAATTTCCACGTCTTTTTCACTCAGGACATCTACAATTTTTTCAACCTGATCCTTTTCCGACTTTGCAAGGGCTATAACAACAAGTTGTATATTTTTATCCTGAATCACTTTCTCCATATCTCCCAGTTCACCGAAATTATTTAAATGATTTGCTATCCCATTGGTGTGTGGATCATTAGCTATAAATCCCGTATAATGGTATCCACTGGATCTGAGCCCATTTTGAGTATCCTTGAAAATTTCAGAGGCAACCGGATTTCCCCCTACCAATAATGTATTGAAACGTACAATTCCCTTATCTAATTGCTTTTTAGCAAGGGCAAGGATAAATACTCTGCCAATTGCTGTAAAAATGAATTGGGCCAGGAAAAAACTAAAGAATGTTTTGTAGTAATAAGTATACTCAGGATGTGGATCATTGATAACAATAAGAAAAAAGATTATTGTACACCCGATCACACTACATATAAAAGTTATGGTCAGTTCATTTAATCTTGATTTTTTGTATAATGAATGGTAGGAACCCAGGATGGCATAAAAGATTATCCAGCCAATTGGTATAAGGCTGATACCCCACCAAAAACGCCCATCCAAATATCCCAGGTTATCTACGGTAATGACAAAAGCCAGATAACGTCGTACAAAATACAGGGCTAACCATGAGAGTATAGCTGCGATATAATCGCTCAATAGATACCAGACGCTATGGATTCGATTCGATAATAGCATTTAAATCAGGCAATGATACTATTGTTTTTTATTTTTTGAAGGATTTGGTGTGCTACGTCCATGGCTCTATAGCCATCAAATTCAGAAACGATCGTGGGGGTATTGTAAATAATAGCTTCGCAAAATTTTTCTAACTCGAGTTTGATTGCATTCACTTCAGGAATCACCGGATTTGAAACCGAGATTGTTTTCTTACTTCCGTCAGGAGTTTCAAGTTCAAAAGAAAAAGCATCCAGATCTTTCTCTGTCTTCAATTTTATCACTTCAGTTTTCTTATTCAAAAAGTCAATTCCTATATAAGCATCCTTTTGAAATAAGCGCATTTTTCTCATTTTTTTCATAGAAATGCGGCTCGAGGTAAGATTAGCTACACAGCCATTATTAAATTCGATACGAACATTGGCAATGTCGGGGGTATCTGTCATTACCGCAACCCCATTTGAAAAAATAGACTTCACTTCGCTTTTAACGAGGCTCAGGATAATATCAATATCATGAATCATCAGGTCTAGAATCACACTAACTTCAGTTCCCCGGGGATTAAACTGGGCCAGCCGGTGTACTTCAATAAACATTGGATTAAGACTCAAATCTTTTATTGATAAAAAAGCGGGATTGAATCTTTCAACATGTCCTACCTGGAATTTGATATTACTTTCCTTTGTCAGTTTCAGTAATTCGCGAGCTTCACTCATAGTATTCGCAAGAGGTTTTTCAACAAAAACATGCTTTCCTTTACGAATGGCGAGCTTACATAAATCAAAATGAAAATTCGTGGGAGCCACAACATCAATGGCATCTACAACATCTACTAATGATGAAGGATCAAGAAAACGGGGGAGTTGAAATTTCTCAGAAACCTCTTGCGCAGTTACATCATTGGGGTCATAAAAACCTACCAGTTCTGCTTCTTTAATTTCTTTCCAGTTGCTTATATGAAACTTTCCCAAATGTCCTACTCCAAAAATGCCAACCTTTAGCATACCATACCTTATTAGCGCCAAAGATATATTATAGGCTTATGAGGAAGCCTGTTATTTATAAGGAGATTTTGGAGCTAATTGAATTAAATCAACCGATTAAACTGGATTTTTTTACATAGCTCACCAATGGAGAATAAATAAACAGGCAGGCACCATCTTTAAGTTGGTCAATAACCGGGCGATGCAATCCCATAGGGATAGCGGGGCAACCCTGGCTCCGGCCGATATATCCTAATTTGGAAATTGTGTTTGGATTGACATAATCAGCCCCATGCATAACAATTGCTCTGCGGCCGGCATTATCGTTAATACCTCTTTCAACCCCTTCAAGTCTCAAAGAATATCCATGCTTTCCCTGATATGTACGACCGGTAATATAAAAACCGGGACTACTTTGATTAGAAGACATTTTATTGGAGAAATGTTTTGCCATTCCCTGGCCGGATCGATTCCCATGAGCAACCCAGGTACGAAATTTCAATTCATACTTGTTCAAATCAATGATGTAAAGTCTTTTATTAGTCGAAGGCTGATTAAAATCCGCAATTGCAATAACGTTATCTTTTTGAGTAACTCCTGCTTCTAATAATTTTTCCATCCCTTTAAGAGCCATCTCAAAAACCTCCTTAGAAAGTCCTTGTTCAGCTAGTTTCAAACTATCGTATACAAGGAGATTTCTAATTAAAAATGAACTCGCCGCTGTCAGTGCAATAGAAGTTGCAGGGGCATTAACAGTTTGAATTACGGTTTCTGCAATTGGTGGAACATCGGACTTAGAATTCCTTGCTGCAACAAATGACAATTGTAGAAGAACTATAAATGAAAATATGAGTAACCAAGTAAATTTTTTAGCTTTTAATAAATGTAAATAATTCATGCGAATGATTTAGTTTGGAAACTTACAAAATTAAAATTCTGGAATCAGTAATCAGTGGATTTTATCAGTGGTAGATTCATGCAAATGCCCATCTGATAAGGAACTGCGAAGATAAGCCTGATATCCTCCAAGTCCTAATTACATAGGGTATATTAACAGTATTTTGTATGATTTTTATTCTGAAAATAGGTGCTTTTTGGACCTCTTACCCAGCTCAGAAATTCAGATCAGCCCTTTTAAGATTTCGTGACCTAATTTATCCCGTTTAGTAAAAAGATATTTCTCATTGTGGGAATTGGGTTTTACTTCAATAGGCACAGTTTCAACAATTTGTAAACCGTAACCTAATAAACCGGCCCGCTTCTTAGGATTATTGCTCATGAGTCGCAATTTGGTAATATTCAGATAACGGAGAATTTGAGCACCGATTCCATAATCCCTTTTATCCATGGGGAATCCTAAATGCAGATTGGCCTCTACCGTATCCATACCGTTTTCCTGCAGTTTATAGGCTTTCAGTTTATTCACCAGACCTATACCTCTACCTTCCTGGCTCATGTATAGAATGGCTCCCTTACCTTCATCATTAACAAGTTGCATGGCAGCGTGCAGCTGATCGCCACAATCGCATCTCAAAGATCCGAGGATATCCCCTGTAAAGCAGGAAGAATGGACACGAACCAATACAGGCTCATCCTTTTGCCATTCCCCCTTGATCAAAGCCAAATGCTCATTTTGGGTGGTTTTTTCAAGAAAAGCGATGAGTTGGAAATCCCCATATTTTGTAGGCATCTGGACACGAACAATTTCTTCAATCAATGAATCAGATTTCAACCGGTATTCAATAAGGTCCTTAATGGATATAAGCTTCAGATTGAATTTTTTTGCTAGTTGCCTAAGTTCAGGCAATCGGGCCATCGAGCCATCTTCGTTCATAATTTCAACTAAAACACCGGCCGGATCAAATCCTGAAAGTCGGGCCACATCAATGGTTGCCTCGGTATGACCAGCACGCCGGAGTACACCTCCTTTTTTTGCCCGTAAAGGAAAAATATGACCGGGCCTCCCGAGTTCCTCGGGCTTAGTGATAGGATTAATCAATGCCTTAATTGTTTTTGACCTATCCTGGGCAGATATCCCGGTAGTGCATCCATGGCCTAACAAATCAACCGAAACGGTGAATGCTGTTTCATGCAATCCGGTGTTGTTATTTACCATCAAATCAAGTCTCAATTCATCACAACGTTCATCAATTAATGGGACACAAATCAGCCCTCTTCCATGAATGCTCATGAAATTGATAATTTCAGGGGTAGCATTTGCCGCAGCAGTAATAAAGTCACCCTCGTTTTCACGGTCTTCATCATCTACAACGATAATCAATTTGCCTTTTTTAATTTCTTCAATTGCACTTTCAATGGAATCGAGCATTAAGTGATTTTTATGCAAGTTATGGATAAAAATCTGGTAGCCCCCTTCTGCAAACCTTATGGGGCTCCGCTATGCAGCTCTTTGGCGTTCGTCGCTGCCTTTATAATTTGTTAACATTCGTCGCCAACCTTTAATGTAAAAAATACGTTCTTTGCAATCGAAAAAACTAAACTATATGCTAGCTAAGGGAATTGTAAGATTTTTTGTGGGTTTACTGTTTTTAGCACCTACAGTTTTGACAGCTCAGGTTACATCAAGTAGTATTACAGGAACAGTGAGAACCACCAATGAAACACTTGCTGGTGCTACGATATCAGCAGTTCATCAACCAACCGGAACCGTTTTCCGTACCGCTTCACTAACACAAGGGGTGTATAACCTTGTTAACCTGATTCCAGGAGGGCCTTACGTAATTGAGGTTTCTTTCGTAGGTTATCAAACTTATAAACAAGACAGCATATTTCTGGCTTTGGGAGAAAACACAAGAATTGATGTTCCCCTTTCAGCCTCTGCGGGTACACTTACGGAGGTAATTGTAAGTTCCTCTTCTACGGCGAAAAGGAAAACAGGCGCTTCTACGAGTATCAGCAGGCAACAGATTGAAAATTTGCCTACTTTAAGCAGGAGCCTTTCGGATCTTACCCGGATTACTCCCCAGGCAAACGGAAACTCCTTTGGAGGGATGAATAACAAATTCAATAACATCACCATTGATGGCGCGGTTAATAATGACGTCTTTGGTTTATCCGCTTCAGGTTCACCAGGTGGCCAGGCAAACACAACTCCAATTTCATTAGATGCAATACAGGAGGTACAGGTGGTACTCGCCCCGTATGATATTACTTATGGAAATTTTACAGGGGCTGGAATAAATGCGGTCACACGCTCCGGAACAAATAAATTTAATGGATCAGTTTATTACTTTACCCGAAGTGAAAGTACTGTAGGAAAAGATCCGATCAGCCGTGCGAAAACAGCCAATTTTAGCAACAAGCAGTACGGGATACGTATAGGGGGCCCAATAGTAAAAAATAAATTATTCTTTTTTGTTAACGGTGAACTTTCGAGGGTTGAACAACCAACCATATTTAATGCAGGTGAAAATGGAGCATTGCTTACCGTTGCGGAAGCAAAAGGGCTTTCAGATACTCTAAATAGAAGATACGGATATGACGCTGGCACTTATGATGCCTATAATTCGCAAACCCAAAGTGATAAATTGTTCGGCCGTATTGACTGGAACATTTCCGAAAAACATCGTTTAACCATTCGTCACAATTATATCAAAGCCTTTGATGATAATATTTCACGTTCTTCCACTTTGTTCCGTTTTGGAAACAATGCTTATCGCTTCAATAACAAACAAAATATTACAGTAGCAGAAATAAGAAGTCGCTTCAGCAACAAATTGTCGAATAGTCTGATTTTAGGCCGCCATAGAATCAGGGATTTTCGAGTAACGATGGGCCAGATATTTCCATTCATTGAAATTTCAAAAGGAACTGCCAACAATGGTATCCAGTTAGGCTCCGAAAGAAGCTCTGTGGCGAATGAACTCGATCAGAATATTTTTGAGATTACTGACAACCTGCGGATCTTCGCAGGCAAACATACTTTCACTATTGGAACTCATAATGAATTCTTCAGTTTCAGAAATCTTTTTATCAACAATTTTAATGGACGGTGGACCTTTGCAGATATTGGTGCTTTTAATGCAAACAATCCACGTCAGGTGCAGGTCGGTTATTCTAATGTTTCCGGTAGTGTTAAACCTGGAGCTGAATTTAGCGCTGCTCAGTTAGGATTTTATGCACAAGATGAAATCCAGATTGACCAAAAATTCAGGTTAACTGTAGGTTTACGTGTGGATATGCCCCTTGTAAGAGATGAGCCGCCTTTCAATAAGACTGTTGACTCTACTTTTAAAAGTCAGTATTCAACCTCTAACATTCCCAATAAGCAACTTCTGTGGTCACCAAGAATTGGATTTAATTATGATGTTGAAGGAGACCGTTCTATAATCGTAAGGGGGGGCCTTGGTATTTTCACTGGTCGTGTTCCATTCGTATGGATCTCAAACCAGTTCTCAAACAATGGACTTCTCCTAAACACCATCAGTGTTAGTGACGTTACCACTACTCCGGCCAATGAAGTAAATGGAGGAAGAGGATTTGAGCCTGATCCTGCAAAACAAAGCACAGTTGGATCGGCAGGAAGAACTTTTGAAGTAAACCTAATTGAAAAGGATTTTAAAATTCCACAGGTATTCCGCATGAACCTGGCTACAGATTTTCGATTGCCCGGAAATATTCTTGCAACCCTTGAAGGTATCTACACCAAAACCCTGAATAATATTGCCTACAGCAATATTAATCTTGCTCCACCGGTTGGAGTTCCTGATCCAGCTTATAATAATGGATTTGATAAGCGTGCGACATTTTCATCCTCAACGAATGCAGGTGGAAGAAGATTAAATCCTAACATTACCAACGCCATATTGTTATCGAATACTAATAAAGGATATGCGTATAATCTTACCCTACAATTATCCAAAACCTGGAAAAATTTTTACGCATCAGTTGCCTATAATCATAATGATGCATCAGATCTGAATAGCGGTGCAAGTTCTACTGCACTATCCAATTGGGAATTTGTTCAGGTTGTTGGAAATCCAAATAATCCACAATTGTCTACTTCCAATTATGCCTTAACCCACCGTATCATTTCTGTTTTAGGAATCAACGTTCCTTATGCAAAAAATTTCAGGACATCAGTATCCTTATTCTACTCAATCAACTCAGGTCAGAAGTTTACATACCTGGTTAATGGTGATCTGAACAGTGATGGTCAATTTGGCAATGATTTGTTGTATGTCCCAAGAGATCTCAGTGAAATAAAATTCATAGATCTGCTTAATCCGGCCGATAATTCTGTTCGCTTTACCGCAGCAGAGCAAGCTGCTGCCTTTGATCAGTATATTAGCAAAGACGCCTATTTAAACAGCAGGAAAGGGAATTACACTGAAAGGAATCAAACCAATACTCCGTGGGAGCATGTCATTGATATGAGGCTTGCCCAGGATTTTTACTTAATGGTAGGAGAAAGCAGGCACACTTTACAGTTCACTTTTGATATCTTTAACTTTACTAATCTTCTCAATAAGGATTGGGGACGACAATTCTCTGTTGGCAACCAGGCTTCAAGTATTCTTACTGCTGTGAATAGAACTTCAGGTCCAGTTGCATCCAGGGGAAAAGGGTATAATTATACTCCTGGTCAACTACCATGGAGTATGAATTTCGGCTCAAGGTTCCAGGGCCAAATAGGTCTTAGATATTCATTTAATTAATTTTAAATTTTATCTTCATATTGCAAAAAAGCTGCTGTTACCAGCAGCTTTTTTTATTGCTTAAAAAACGCAGAATGATCAATGTTGAATTCATTTTGGTTACCTGAAAACCTCTTTAATTCCCCACCCCCATTCTAAAAAAAGCGGCATTGCTCTTGCCCAGGTTGAAACATCGTGCCTGCCATCGGGTAGCTGGATGTAATGCATGTCTTTTCCCTCGAGATAACCCTTCGCCAACAATTCACGCATCACATCAATAGTATCATCTATAGAATCAATGACTCCATTTTTATTACGGTCTTCTACTTCATCAAGCTCCCCGCATTGAAAAAAAAATTTCTGACCTGGATGGGATATACCATCCCGTATTTGCCGGTGCATGAGCCGATCGGTGCTTTCATTGAAATCCTTATCCGTTCTATCTTTTATACGCCACCAAAGCGATCCTGAAAACACACCGACTTTTTGAAATACATCAGGATAATTCCAAACAATATCTAATGCACTCAATGCTCCCAGAGAAAATCCTGCAAACGCTTTTTCACGCACAGATTGCAACGCGTACTCGCTATAAATATGTGGCAATAATTCTTCGAAAATAAATCGAGTGTATAAGGGGGCTTTCGCACCTCGCCCTTTATAATCGATAGAGGCTATCATCCCATATTCATTTTTCCGATCCTCGCCGCAATGAATACCTACACATAACAAGGGCCGTATTAATTGACGCTGGTGAAGGCCGTCCAATAGCTTATCAAAACCCATCGTAACAAGGTCCTGGCCATCGTTTATCAATAAAAGACTCATTTCTTCGGGTCGCTCAATATGAAACGGAAGATAAAAATTCACTTTCACAGTGCGTCCCAAATATTCGGAAACCACCTCTGCCCTTTCCACAATGATGCCGGTACGATTTTCAATTTCCATAAGAGCAAAAATAAAGAAAATTACTCACGGTTTCCTGACGGCCAGCTACAGGAATCCAGTTGTAAAATTATATAGCTTACTTTGAGGAATAAATATTTATCAGAAATCTAATCATCAGTCTTGTTTTGTAAATCCCTGTGACGCTCAAGCAAATTTTTTTTTTCAAACTCGTTCCAATAAATTTGATTATTCACATCTTCCCCTCGTATCATTGCCTCATCAAAACTTGCCGATGATGAATCCTGAAGATGATAGAATATAACTAACTCAATAAAATTATATGAAAAAGATCGGCATCTTGTACGGTAAGGAAAGAAGTTTCCCAATGAGTTTTATAGAAAAAGTAAATAGTAAGAATATTGACGGCATTGTGGCTGAACCAATACGAATCGATAAAGTTGTACAGGGAGCGGCTGATGAATACACCGTGATCATCGATCGTATTTCGCAGGATGTACCTTTTTACCGTGCTTACTTAAAGAATGCGGCAATTTGTGGAACGGCAGTGATTAATAACCCATTCTGGTGGAGTGCTGATGAAAAATTTTTCAATAACTGCCTTGCAGTAAAGATTGGTGTTCCGGTACCTAAAACCGTTATTCTTCCTTCACGCGATCTTCCACCTGATACCAGTGATGATTCTTTCAGCAATCTTGCATATCCTCTGGATTGGGAAGGCATTTTTAATTATGTAGGATTTCCAGCTTATATGAAGCCCTTTGCCGGTGGGGGTTGGAAGAATGTATACAGATTACATGATATGGATGACTTTTTTCACAAACATGCAGAAACCGGACAGTTGGTAATGCTATTGCAGGAAGAAATTGTTTTTGATGAATACTATCGATGCTATTGCATAGGAGGCAAACATGTTCGCATCATGCCTTATGAACCGCGTAATCCCCATCATTTAAGATACACAAGCGATTTTAATCCTTCCCCTGAAAGGTTAGCGCAGATGGAAGAGATCGTGTTGCGGATTAACCAATATCTTGGTTATGATTTTAATACTGTAGAGTTAGCTCTTAGGGATGGCGTACCTTATGCAATAGATTTTTGCAATCCTGCTCCTGATGCAGAACGTACAAGCGTAGGCGAAGAAAACTTTAACTGGGTGGTAGAGACTGCAGCCAACTTTGCTATAGAAAAAGCGTTAACAAATAGGCCCGGTCAGGATAACCTAACCTGGGGTGAATACGTGAAAAGAGGAGCAGCACAGAAGCAATTAATCTAAATCAGAGATCTCTTTATTCAAAGGACGAAAGAACCTTTCCCCTTAATAAATGATGATTCCCTGAATCCCTGTTTTAAAGAAATCTATATCATCAAATAATCTTACATGGCCAATATCAATTATAAACATTTCACACTCGGTATTGAAGAAGAATATATGGTACTGGACCCGGTCACCCGGGAATTAAAGAGCCATGAACAAAAAATTGTTCACGAAGGACAGAAAGTGATCAAGGACAAAGTAAAGGCAGAAATGCACCAGGCTGTTGTAGAAGTTGGCACAGACATTTGCAGGGATGTAGATGAAGCATTTAATGATATTGGCATTTTGCGTAAAACAATTTCGGGAATTGCTGAATCCCTGGGACTTTCAATGGGTGCGTCTGGAACACATCCATTCAGTCACTGGGAAAGTCAGCTGATCACCGATCACGCACGCTATAATGAAATTGTAAATGAATTGCAGGAAGCGGCAAGGAGCAATTTAATATTTGGCCTTCATGTACATGTTGGAATGGAAACGCGTGAAATGGCCAATCATATTGCCAACTCTACCAGATATTTTTTGCCGCATATATATGCACTTAGTACTAATTCACCTTTCTGGGAAGGCCGAATAACAGGATATAAATCTTTTCGTACAAAAGTATTTGACAAATTTCCCCGAACGGGTATTCCAGATAGTTTTGACAGCATCGATGCATACGACAATTTTATTAAGCTCCTGGTTAAAACCAATTGCATTGACAATGCCAAAAAGGTTTGGTGGGATCTTCGGGTTCACCCATTTTTTAATACGGTAGAATTTCGAATTTGTGATGTACCCATGACTGTTGATGAAACCATTGCCATTGCTGCGCTTTTTCAAGCGATCTGCGCTAAGATTTATAAACTTCGCACTAAGAATTTAAACTTCATTCAATACTCGCGATTACTTCTTAATGAAAATAAATGGCGTGCTAGCCGCTACGGTATAGATGGAAGGTTAATAGATTTTGGTAAAGAAGAAGAGGTAAATACCCGTGTACTGATCTATGAATTACTTGAATTTGTAGACGACGTAGTGGACGACCTGGGATCGCGCCATAGGATGGCATACGTTCACAGGATGCTTGAGCACGGAACTGGGGCAGACAGGCAGTTAGCTGTATTTGAACAAACTAAAAACCTAAGCACGGTAGTGGATTATATTAAGAGCCAATATTTGGCAGGTTTGTAAACGAACGATGGTTATAAAATTTCTATCCTCTTCCTAATGATACCGCCTGTAAGCCTCGCCTTTGAACTTATTCAACTTTTACAACACTTGGAGATTTTGATATAGATGATATTATTATAAATACCCTGGGATCGGCCTTTGGTTTTAGCGTCTTTATATTACTAATGGAATTAATAAAAAAACAACATAGTCATATCTCAGAATAAGTAGTTGGCATTAAAAAGACAATGGTGTTTTTGGAAACGTTGTTTTTATATTCAGTCATTGCTGAAAGAGTTTTCCATTCAGGGTCACTCCCAAATGCTTTCCAATGCGCATCACGTGAAGCTTTGTTTTCAAAAGTTGTCATGTACATAAGATTCGGCATATGACTTCCAACCAGAACCTCCCCATAAAACACTGCGTTAAAACCCAGCCGGTTGAATAAACCAATCTCATTTCCCTTATTAAACATTTGTACTTTATTGCGATAAATTTTTTCGGTGTGCCCTTCATAACTTCGTAATTCATATACTCTTTCTGCAGCAGCCGTTGTAAATTTTGGTATACTGAATAAAGGCATTCCTTCAAAGGCCTTAAGTAAAATGGACTCCATACGGGCATATGGGGGATCGCTATAAACTGCATCTATATATTCTTTACCCGCAAGATTGTGTTTCTGGTCTTTTTCCAATAGAGAAGGCACTTTCTCGAATTGCTCCATTGAAGTATAGGGAATCAAAACATAAATCAACTGTTCAGTTACTGAATCAACTACCGGTTTAAAAACACCAATTTTATTAATTCCTGCCCGATGCATAGCAGGAATAAATGCATCCCTGAGATACTGCTCTACTCTTTGTCCTTGAACAGGTGTCTTAAGGTGGTATATTTTTATTTCATAAAAATTACGTTTCACTTCAAAAGCATATGCGGCAGTGGGACTGGCAATCATGAAATATATACCAATCAAAACAACAGAAACAATCGAAAAAATCTTATTATTTTTCATATTAAACCAATTATGTCTTGAGAACACAATTTAAAACAATGCCTGAAAATTTGTAGTTTTTATTTTCCTGCATTTCAAATTCAAATAATAATAAGGAGATATAAAAGAGAAAAAAACACAATCGAGCTATATATTTGGGTAGAAGTAACTCTTCCGGTCTTTAGTTCAAAGAGAGGAAGAAAAATTCCTCCTCATTTCTGCAACATGTAATATGCAAAAATACCTATTCGTTTTATGGATGTTTTCAAATTCATGTGCAACAAGTACAAAAGTTGATATGGTTGTTCACAACGCTACCATTTACACACTCGATTCGAATTTTAACACCGTGGAGGCCATGGCTATTAGGGATAACAAAATCATTGCTACTGGCACTTCCGCAAATTTGCTCCACCGATATAGTGGTATTGAAATAATAGATGCCGCTGGTAAATTCATTTACCCTGGTTTTATTGATGCCCATGCCCATTTTTTAAAATACGGCCAGGGTTTACAAACCGTTGATCTGACCGGTACCAAAAGCTGGGAGGAATGTATTGAACGAATTATAATCTTTATTACAAAAGATAGTTTAACCCAATCACGATATGCTCAAAAAGGAATCTGGATTATTGGCAGGGGATGGGATCAGAATGATTGGATAGAAAAAAATTTTCCCGATAAAAAAGCCCTGGATAAGTTATTTAAACAAAACCCTGTACTCTTAACCCGGGTAGATGGACATGCTGCCCTTGTGAATCAATCAGCATTAGATATTGCGTTAATTACAAATGAAACGAAAATTAAAGGAGGTGAGTTGGAACTTAAAAATGGTCAACTTACCGGTATATTAATAGACAATGCTATTGCCCTGGTTTCTAAAAAAATACCCGGTCGTGGCTTAATTGCAAATACTGAGGCACTCATGTCTGCGCAAACAAATTGTTTTGCTTCAGGCATTACTACAATTAATGATTGTGGATTGAATTATCAGGATGTTACATTGATTGAACAATTGCAAAAATCAGGAAGCTTAAAAATGAAATTGTACGTGATGCTCAGTGATCAGCCATCAAACTATAATTTCATTTTTAAACGGGGGAAAATAAAGACTGACCGACTGCATGTGCGCTCATTTAAAGTGTATGCAGATGGTGCACTTGGATCGAGAGGGGCATGCTTATTGGAACCTTACTCAGACAGACCGGAACAGTCGGGGTTTCTTCTAAGCAACATGGAACATTTTGATTCCATTGCGAATATTATTTACCAAAATGATTTCCAGATGTGCACCCATGCCATAGGTGATTCGGGAAACAGGGTGATATTAAATATCTATGGCAAATATTTAAAGGGGAAAAATGATTTGCGGTGGCGCATCGAACATGCACAGGTTGTTAATAAATCCGATTTCTTCTTATTCGGGAAATACAGTATCATTCCATCCGTACAGCCCACGCATGCTACATCTGATATGTATTGGGCAGCGGAGCGTCTTGGAAAAGAGAGAGAAAATGGAGCCTATGCTTTTAATGATCTGCTGAAACAAAATCAATGGATTCCCTTAGGGACTGATTTCCCCGTAGAGGATATCAGCCCTCTAAAAACTTTTTACGCAGCAGTGGTAAGGAAAGATACAAATGGATTTCCCGAAAATGGCTATCATATGGAAAATGCATTAAGTTCTGAAAACGCACTTCGGGGTATGACCATCTGGGCTGCAAAATCAAACTTCGAAGAACATGAGAAAGGTAGCCTTGAGAAAGGAAAATTTGCTGACTTTATCATTTTGGATAAAGACCTTCTAAAAGCTAAAGGGAAAGAAATTCTGACCATAAAAGTGCTGAAAACTTTTGTAAATGGTGAAAAGGTTTATGAAAGAAATTAATTTTTAGACCTGGTATCACCATTAATTTTTAACCCAAAGTAAAAGGCTAATTAAAAGTATACGTATGAAATTAACTTTGTTTGGTCTGTGTTTATTTATCTTAAGTTCTTTTATTGATATGCAAAAGAAAGAACGGATTATATTTTTTGGAGACTCTATAACCCGTGAAGGAATGCAGCCAACGGGATACATTATAAAATTAGGTGAATTGCTAAAACAAAAAGGCCAGGAAAATAATTATGATCTTATCGGAGCAGGCATTGGAGGTAATAAAGTTTATGATCTTTTTTTGAGAATGGATGAAGATGTTCTTTCCAAAAACCCCGATAAAGTTGTGATATGGGTTGGTGTAAACGATGTTTGGCACAAACGAACATATGGTACTGGGACGGATGCTGATAAATTTGAAAAATTTTATACAGCTATTATAAAAAAGCTGCAACAAAAAAATATAAAGGTGATCATTTGTACACCTGCTGCGATCGGCGAAAAAACTGATTTTAGTAATGAACTGGATGGGGACCTTAATAAGTATTCCAGTATTATCAAGAGCCTTGCCTCAAAAAATAATTGTGGAATAGTGGATCTGCGAGCGGCTTTTTTACGCTTTAATCTGACCAATAATAAAGAGAATAAAGAATCCGGCATACTCACTGCTGACCGGGTACACCTTAATGAGAAAGGGAACCAGCTTGTTGCCGATGAAATGATGAAAATAGTATTCCCCAACTAAGGATCTTGCCACTAATGCCGCAAATTTTCATGGTTCCATTATTAGCGATCAATGTAATTTGTAGCGAAACCAATGGAAAGTGCCGTTGCCATTCGTTGCCTGTACATATAACCTCTTACATCAATATCAGCAATTCACATTTGTTTATAGTTTCCCCTCTTCCAAAGACTAGCATAAGGCTAAAAAATTATTATGTTTGTACTCATGGAAAAGAGCGATAGCAAGTCCATTCGTGTGGCAATTCTTGATCTGTACGAAGGACAGACAAATGAAGGCATGCGCTGTATCCGTGAAATATTGAAGCAGTATGGAGAAGAGAACCAAGTTACCATTATCGGGGATGAATTCGATGTCCGTCTGCAGGAGCGATTACCAGATCTTAATTATGATATTTATATATCGAGTGGCGGCCCCGGAAGTCCTTTGGAAAGTGAGAACAGTGAATGGGAGAATAAATACTTTAACTGGCTTCACCAGATAGAAAAATATAATGGCAATTCAGCTAATGAACAAAAAAAACATGTATTGTTTATATGCCATTCTTACCAATTAGCATGCAGGCATTACCAAATTGCAAAGGTTTCGAAACGCCGCTCCACTGCATTTGGAATCTTCCCTGTACATATACTACATGATTCAATGAATGAATCCATTTTTCAAGGACTAAACGATCCTTTTTATGCTGTAGACAGCAGGGATTATCAGGTTACTCAACCAAACCATGAGATGATCCGCAAATCTGGTGCAATCATTCTGGCTATTGAAAAAGAACGCCCTCATGTGCCACTCGAAAGAGCAATTATGGCTGTTCGTTTTAATGAATATATGGTTGGAACACAATTTCATCCTGAGGCAGATGCGATAGGCATGACCATGTACCTTCAGCGTGATGACAAAAAACAAACAGTTATAGAAAGTCATGGTTATGAAAAATGGAAGTCAATGATCAAACATTTAAATGATCCTGACAAAATTCTAATGACCTACTCCCATGTTATTCCTAATTTTCTTAATGAGGCTGTTGCCTCTTTACAAAGTGTAGAAGTTTAATTTCTATTTGCCTGGAAATAATAATATTTCTGAATTACCAGCGTTCATTTTTTGGCGTTTGTACTTCTAACCTTTTCCTTCTCCGGTAGGGCAATGAAAGCGGAACTCCTGTGTGTTATCATAATAGCGAAGAAAGATCCTGCGAAATTGAAAAGGCCTCCATTGCTGCAACTTATTCTTTCGTTAACTTCAGATCAATAAATGCTTCTAAATGATCGCTACATTACGTAACGCCTTTAATGAATCCTTTACAAAAGAAAAATACAAAGCTTTTTTAGATGATCTTGATAGTAAGCATCCCGGAGCTATTGAATTCAGGATTGCGGAAACACCTGTATTTGTAAATAAAGCCTTCGAAAAAAAAATGCTGGATGCCTGTGAAAGTATTATTGATTTTATAACAGCGCCAAACTTTAAGACACTTACTGAAAGAAGTATTCCTACTCAGGAAAAAATGAGAAATGAAAATGGTCGCAGTCATATGATTGCTTTTGATTTTGGTGTGTGTATCAATGAAGAAAAAGAATTGGAACCTCAGTTAATTGAAATGCAAGGTTTCCCCACGCTTTATGGTTTCCAGATTTACTATCCCGAGGTACTTTCAAAACATTTTCGTATTCCCGGAAATTTCACTCACTATTTAAATGGGTATAATCAAGAATCATATTTACAGGATTTGCGAGATATCATTGTAAGCAATGAAGCAGTTGAAAATGTTATCCTGCTAGAAATTAAACCTCATGAACAAAAAACCAGAATAGATTTTTATTGTACTCAGGATTATCTAGGGATACAACCCGTTTGCATTACAGAGCTCATACAGGAAGGACGACAATTGTTTTATATTCTTAATGGAAAGAAAACTTTGATAAAACGTATTTATAACCGGGTTATCTTCGATGATTTGCATGCGCAGAAAGTGAAACTCGGAAACTATGTTGATATTACACAGGATTTTGATGTTGAATGGATACCTCACTCTAATTGGTTTTACCGTATTAGCAAGTTCACCTTACCTTTTATACATCATCCAAATGTACCTGAAACATTTTTCCTTAACGAAATCAAACAGTTACCAGCTGATTTTCAGAACTATGTTTTGAAACCTCTGTTCTCATTTGCAGGGCAGGGTGTGGTCATCGATATCACACAACAGGATATTGACACGGTAAAGGACCCGGAGAACTGGATTTTACAACGAAAAGTAAAATACGCGGATACCGTTGCAACTCCGGATATCCCTGCAAAAGTAGAAATAAGATTGATGTACTTATGGAAAGATGAATGGCAACGTCCAAAACCTGCCACTAATCTTGCGCGGCTTAGCAAAGGAAAAATGATAGGCGTTCGGTATAACCAGGACAAGGAATGGGTAGGTGGAAGTGTTGCCTATTTTGAATCATCATAGGATTTTTAAGTGATACTGACTAGTAGCTTAAGATGGATGTGTTCGAATGATGCTTAATTATAAAATAGGATTCGCCCCAGCGTTTGTGGTATTTACTTTCTTGCTAATATAAATTATCATAATAGAACTTTAATAAGTAACAATGCAACATCTTAATGATATCCCAACTAAAAGAATTGCACCAGGTATCGATGGAAAATATATTCATGGGTCAAGTAGTACTTTTGGGTTTGTCCATATAAAAGCGGGGAGTATTTTGAATAAACATCACCATGCACAGGAGCAAATCACTTTTATTGCAGAGGGAGAATTAGAAATGACAATAGGTGATGATACGTATTTATTATCAAAAGGCATGGTGCATGTAATCCCTTCTAACACTCCCCACTCAGCCATTGCCCGAATAGATTGCACTGTTATTGATGTGTTCTCTCCAACAAGAGATGACTATCGTTGAATGGATCAATCATCCATGCCATCCATCTCTCCTAACTCCCTAGATTTATCAAGCAGGATATTTCCTCCAATTAAAACTCAGTTCTGATGCTTTCTGGGCCGGAGTTGCAGGTAGATTTCCAGTCCAAGTGGAGCGGACCCATATAAATGCTTAAGCAGCCGGTCCGTGAAATTCAATGTAGTTTGAAATCCCAGTAGTATTTCAATAGGTGCTGCAGGTGCTATATTGTAGTTATATCCTACTGTTAGCGCATGTATATTATATTTAGTATATACCGGAACCGAATCAAGACCTAAGTCCTTAGGCGTTTTTTGAATAAATTCATAGCGGCCATAAAAAGCCTGACTTTGAAATTGAAGATTGTTTTCATATAATATGGTATGCTCCCTCGGCAGATTAAATTTTTTGTCATTCATTCCCCATATCAGGCTTTGAGACCAGTTGATCGTACGTAGCGATTTTGAACGCATCACAGAAACTGAAGTTCTTGTTACATCCTGACCAGGCTCCAGCTTTTCAGGCTCATGAATAAAACCTTGTGAGAATTGAAAAGACCACTCCGGGTTAGGGTTATAGGATAGCCGGTAGCTGTAACTATCGAAGCGTGCCTGGTCCAGATTATAGCGGTTCTCATTAGGTTCACGCCCGGTAAATATAGATCCCTCCCCTTTGAATTTTTTGATTCTTAAACCAAGTGTACCTACGCCAAATACCACATGTCTGGAGTCCTGCCAATGATGACCAAGAACAGCATCCGGATTATTAAATGCAGATATCCGCTTCATGTATGATACAGGACCTAAGGCTGGCTCGCCAGGATAACCAAAATAAGCTGTCAGATCTACATCTTTGTTAAACATATGCGTGTACCCGACACTCAAACCAGAAATAAAATCCCGTGGAGGTTGGCGATCGACGAGGCGATTTCCGTTATACGTTTCACCTGACTGGAATAATAGTGGATATCCTTTCTCTCCAACGGTAAGTGGATCCAGGCTGATCATGGCTGTTATATTCACTAATCCTTTTGCTCCTATTAAACGTGTGTACATTCCCATAAACCAGTTGGGCACCTCAATTTTTGCATCCCCTCTTGATCCCTTTCCAAAAACATCCTGCTTATTGTATCGTAGTACAATATTTCCATGCACCATCCAATTACTTCTTTTATTTTTCTGCAAATGCATATACATGGGACTGGCATCCGGCAACCATCCTGTTCCAGATCCATTACGACTCATAGGCAGACTTCGACTATAGGCATGCGTCATCATCTGAGAATCTTGTTGCGTCCTGTCAATCAAAATCAGGCTGTCATTTTTCAATGAGATGCTATCCCGATGAGGTTCTTCCTGCGCCAGAAGGTTTTTGCAAATCAATATGTTAAAAAGAAAAGTTATTAAAATCCTTTTCATAATATTATTTCTTAATCAAATTTCAACACCAACACATTTTTCTCTATACCAGGCAACCTCTACGGTACAGCAACTTGCATATAGGAAAAATATTATTTTATTTCATTCCAGAGAGCGAGAATTTCTTCTGGTTGTTAACATGCATATTTTAGGAAACTAAAGATCAATTAACAAAACTCCAGAAGATCCCAAGTCGTATTTGAAGTCCCGGATACGGATAATCTGGTATGATCACATTATTATTATTAAAACCCCCGCCTCCAAATGCATTGAGATTTTCCGCCCTGATGTAGGCGGTAAAACTTTTAATTCGAAAATGTACATAAGCAGCAATTTCTGGCAACCTTAATTTGGTGGTAATAGAATCCTGTACAAAAAACTGGCCAATCACAGGAGAATACCTGTTGGATTTAAAGGGAGTATAATATCTCAACTCTAGACCCATACTCACCAGAAGGTTTTTAAAACCAAGGTTCCCATCATAACCAATTTGGTTACGAGTAAATAACGATGGAAGGTTGATAGGCGCATTACCTGCTTTTTGCTGCAAAATCAACCAGCTTTTTAAATTCCATTTTTTATATAAACGAACTTGTTTTTCCGCTGTAATTTGTAACACATTGAATATTGCAGATGCCTGGTCTGCCTGAAAATAACTTTTATAAAAGAGATAATTACTCAACAGGTAATAACTTCCCCGCAATTTTAATTTGCGATGAGGCTGATCAAGAGATCCAAAAATATTAATACTGTTTTCTTTGTTGAAACGAATTGGAACTCCCAGATAAAAGCTACTCAAAGTATCGTAGATAAAAGAGGGGCTTCGGTTAACATTTTGAAAACCCACCTGCAAGAAGCCTATTTTCTTGCTGATCAGTCTTTTTAAGCTGATATAAGCATCGTAATCACCTGCATTCAATCCATTAACATAAAACTTTCCGAATGCCTCGATATCCCATTTTTTATTGCGTGTTTTGTTTCGGTACTCCCCGGAAAGAAAAAAATTGTATCCTTTTTTAATTACAAGGCCTGTATCAAAATTTCCATTCAGGTTCTCGAGGGCGGCTCCAACTTTTATAAACTGTTGTGGGTTCTTCGCATCGGGAAACTGATAAATTGCAAATTCATTAACCAATTGTTTCCAATAATCCCTTCGAAAAAAACGTAGAGCCGTGTCCTTGATATTATATTTAACAGCGTAGTATACACTATCCCGGGTCTCATCGCTAAACCGGTAATTGTAGGTATTGTAGCTGATGGTATGTTCCATGCGTAACCTGGGGTAAAACAACGGTATTACTAAAGAATCGGTAACAATAGAGTCTTTCTGACCAATATCATATTGCTGACGCAATAGATAAGTAGCATTTGTATAGCGGGTGCCAGTTGAAATAGAAGAACGGAAAAAATCTGTGCCTCCTGGCCGATCAGGTCCTAACTGTGTGGGGATATTGGATCGTTCATCAAATGAAGAACTATCGAGATAATTACCATTATCCCGTATGCCGCCATTTTCTCCTGTCTGCAATTTATTTCCTACTATTATAACAAAATTCTGGTATCGTTTATTTCTGGCCTGGTACCACGAACTAAGTCTGTAATTATTATGATTGGTATTTTGATTTTGAAAAAAACCGGGGGCATTAATAAGACGGTATTGTACAGACGCATTCCAATTTGGCCGGATATTTTGTGTATGCAAAAGCTGTATCATTTGCTCTGATTGGCTACCAAGCAAATAGGCAATTTCTGAATAGGGGCGTGTAGTTGTATAAAAACGTGTTTGGGGAACAGTCAAATTGTAAACATCAAATGCATGAAATCCATGATCCCATCCAGAGTGAAAGAAAGGAGTAAATAAAAGATTTTGGGTGGCAGTGCCAAAATTTCCAAGATGTACGTGTTGCCATGGAATGGGAAATCGATTTGTAAAGTCAGTTACTGAAGAATCAAAACCCTGAAGCGAGGAAGAGTCCAAAAAACGAAACCTGATGGTGATGGAATCTTCCAAACCCGTGCGATGTTTTAAACTATCACTTTGACCTTGCGAAGCCCCGGAACCCAGACGACCGGCCCCTTGTAAACGTCGAAAAGCACCGTTTTGTGCCTGTATGAAACCTGAAAAAAGTAAAAGCCCTATAATTATATAATGTTTCTTCAACGCCTCTGAATTTGCAACTTATCAAATTAGTTATTAAATAGCTGTGCCAAACGTTAATAAATAAATCATAACCCTTCTATTAATTTTCGAAAAATGGCTGACAGCTTTGGTTCTGCATCTGTTGCAGCCTGCAAGACATCCTGGTGGGTGATTGTATTCTGCTCTTCACGAATTCCAATATCAGTAATCACGCTCATGGCAAACACCGATAATCCCATATGCACTGCTACTATTACCTCCTGCACTGTGCTCATTCCCACTGCATCTCCTCCCAGTTTTTGAATCATTTTATATTCTGCCCTTGTTTCAAAAGTTGGGCCCGTAACTCCGAAATAAACACCTTCTTTTACTGGAAAATTCAGAGAGGCCGCAATCTCTTTTGCTTTCCGGATCAACTCTGCGTTGTAAGGATTGCTCATATCCGGAAACCGTGGACCGAGTTCAGAATGGTTTTTTCCAATCAGTGGATTCACTGTAGCAAAACTGATATGGTCAGTAATGATCATAAGATCTCCTACCTTGAAACCCGGGTTCACCCCGCCAGCAGCATTGGATATCAGCAATGTTTCAATTCCCAGGGACTTCATTACCTGAACAGGATAGGCAACCTGGCTGGCATTATACCCCTCATAAAAATGAAAACGGCCGGCCATGGCTACAACTTTTTTACCTGCTAACTCACCAAACACTAGTTTACCATGATGTCCCTCTACAGTGGAAATAGGAAAATGCGGAATTTCATTATAAGGAATCTCTTTTTCAACAGCCAATTCATTCGCAAACTTACCTAACCCACTACCCAGTATAATCCCAACCTGAGGAGGATTAGAATAAATATTCTGAATATGGTTTTTTGTCTCTTGTAATTGCTGAATGATGTTCGACATAAAAAATTATTCAACCGGCTATCCTCAGTGGAGAAGGTTGAAACGTAAGTCTTCAATAAAAAGTAAATAATAAATTCCTAATTTTCATTTAATAACCTAAGGTTCAATCTTTCGAAAGCCTTTGGTGTATAAGCGTGCAAATATAAGGAATCATGACTCCTTGAATGTTCCTTTCACTTTGCAAAAGTTTTGGCTATTTTTGATTAGAATGGTATCAGATTCATGAAATTTTGCACTTTATTATTTCTTCTTCTACTGGCGTCATCCGTTTCTCTTTGGGCACAACTTTGTAATGGGAGCCTTGGCGACGCGGTTGTACATATCGATTTCGGTTCAGGAAGAGGTGCAGGGCCCGAGTTAAAACCGGGAGTTACTTCCTACTCGTATCAAAACTTTAACTGCCCAGGTGATGGTTTTTATACTCTTCATAATATCATCACGAATTGCTTTAGTGGTAGCTGGCACACAATTACCGAGGATCACACTCCCAATGATATTGATGGTTACTACATGCTGGTAAATGCATCCTTCACCCCAGGTGATTTTTTTGTAGATACAGTGCGCGGATTATGTACCAATACAACTTATGAATTTGCAGCGTGGATAATGAATGTTCTGAAACTTGGAGGTTTTTGTGTCAACGGAATTGACCCTAATCTCACTTTTAGTATAGAAACGGTTACTGGTACCGTTTTGGCGAAACAAAACAGCGGAAATATACCCGAATCAAGTTCCGGTGAATGGGCGCAGTATGGCGTATTCTTTCAAACCCCAATGAATATAACAGATGTGGTTGTCCGAATTACTAACAATGCTCCGGGAGGTTGCGGGAATGATCTTGCATTGGATGATATCACATTCAGGCCATGTGGTCCGTTAGTAAGTGCAGTTGTTTCTTCAAGCGGAAAGGATTCGGCGATTCTTTGTGAGGGAGATGGTGCTTCACTCCTGTTAACTACAAGTTATCCGGGCGGTTATAGTAATCCTGCTTTTCAATGGCAGGAAAGTAACGACATGGGGGTAACCTGGAAAAACATCCCCGGTGCTATTACCATGAGCTATCTCAGAACTGCAACAACGGGTACTGGTTCTTACAAATATAAAATGCTGATTGGTGAATCTTCAAATTTTGGCTCCGCTACCTGCCGTACTGCTTCAAATGTCGTTTCAGTTAATATCTATCCGCTACCAATTGTAAATATTACACCCGCTATCAACGGGTGTGCAGACAGAAATCTGCAGCTATTGGCTTCTGGGGGATCAAAATATAATTGGGCAGGACCAAATGGTTTTACATCTGTATCTCCAGCTATACTCTTCTCTCCTTTAAAAATGACGGATGCTGGATTATATAACGTAAATGTAACCTCCGACAAAGGATGTTCTTCTCAAAGTTCAACCAATCTTACTGTATTTCCTTCAGTTACTGCAGCGGTTACTCCGGATATAACCATCTGCGAAGGGACTCCGACATCTTTATCAGCTTCGGGTGGTTTGCAGTATCAATGGATTCCTTCCCGTGGGTTATCCAATGCCAGGATTTCAAACCCCGTAGCACAGCCGAAAGATAGTACCATATACCAGGTTATTGTATTGAATCAATTCGGATGTTCTGATACTGCTAAAGTGGCCATAAATGTTTGGAAAAAACCTGTTTCAAACGCGGGGCCCGATAAAAGAACAAAAGCCGGAACACCGGTTCAGCTCAATGGGTCAACAGCAGGATTCAATGTTACGTATTACTGGACACCTGCAAATTTAATCAATCCTACATCACTGACACCAATGGCAAATCCTTCCCAAAGCACCATCTATACATTGCATGTTGTTTCAGGTGTCGGATGTCTCACCAGTACAGACGAAATGAAGGTAAGTGTCTATGAAATCCCGAATGCCTTTTCACCCAATGGGGATGGAATAAATGATACCTGGGTTATTAAATCGGCAGATGCATTTTCAGATGCGATTGTAGAAGTATACAATCGTTACGGCCAGGTGGTTTATCGTAGTAAGGGTTATTCAAATCCATGGAATGGTACCTTTAATAATATCCCGGTACCCGCCGGAACCTATTATTATGTAATTGATCTTAAATCAGGTAGTGAGCCGAATATTACAGGCTGGATATTTATTGTGCGCTAAATTTATATTGGAAGTATTAAGTTTTACATTTTGAGACCCTCAAATTTGCAAATTCTCCTCCAACTTCTTAATTCTATTCTCTACCTTCTTACTTGTTATTCACGACTCCTGACTCTGGACTAATTTTTCTATTCCCACGTTCTCCCCTATTTTCGCAACAAATTCTTAAGCATGAATCTTCACGAATACCAGGCCAAAGAGCTTTTAAAAAAATACAATGTACCTGTCCAGGAAGGTATTGCTGTTGATAATGCAGGCGCAGCAGAAGATGCGTACAAAAACATTAAAATAAATTATGGAAGCAGCTTTGGGGTTGTGAAAGCCCAGATTCATGCAGGCGGGCGAGGTAAAGGAAAAATAAAAGGAAAAGAGCAACGCGGTGTGGCAGTTGGAAAAAATTCTGAAGAAGTGAAACAAATCGCAGCAAATATTCTGGGTGGCACTTTGGTCACTATCCAAACCGGAGAGGCGGGCAAAGTAGTGAATAAGGTATTGGTTGCCCAGGATGTTTATTACGACGGACCTAATCCGATTAAAGAGTTTTATCTCTCCATTTTGTTAGATCGTACTAAAGGGCAGAATGTAATTATGTATAGTACCGAGGGCGGAATGGATATTGAAGATGTAGCACATAAGACCCCTGAAAAAATATTCAAAGAATGGATTCATCCCGCCGGAGGCTTACAACCATTTCAGGCTCGAAAGATTGGATTTAATTTCGGATTAAAGGGCGAAGCGTTTAAAAGCTGCGTGAAATTCGTTACTAATCTTTACAATGCTTACGTGGGCCTTGATTGTAGCATGGTAGAAATAAATCCACTGTTCAAAACCTCGGATGAAAAGATTATTGCGGTAGATTGTAAAATGAATCTTGACGACAATGCCCTTATGCGTCATGTTGACCTGGAAGCATTAAGAGATGTAAGTGAAGAAGATCCTACGGAAGTAGAGGCTGGGAAATTCAACCTGAACTTTGTAAAACTTGATGGTAATGTTGGCTGCATGGTAAATGGTGCCGGTCTGGCCATGGCTACAATGGATATGATAAAATTAAGCGGTGGAGAACCTGCAAATTTTTTAGATGTAGGTGGTAGTGCCAATGCCCAAACTGTGGAAGCAGGTTTCCGGATAATTTTAAAAGATCCGAAAGTAAAAGCCATACTGATTAATATCTTCGGAGGAATTGTTCGTTGCGATCGTGTTGCCCAGGGTGTAATAGATGCTTACAATTCAATCGGCAATATTGAAGTTCCGATTATTGTTCGATTACAAGGCACAAACGCAGAAGAAGCAAAAAAACTGATTGAAGAAAGTGGCTTAAAAGTGCAATCGGCCATTTTATTGAGTGAGGCTGCTGCGTTAGTGAATAAGGCTCTGAGCGCCTGATCCATTTTTTCCAGTCAATGATTTTGGAATTATATAAAATTAATCCCCGCCATTATTTGGCGGGGATTAATTATTTCAGTGCGTTCGGGGCAATCAAGTCAATCTTTAATAGAAGACCGTGGATTTAATTTTTCAAACGGACGGATGTGATTCGTTTTTTACAGAGACTGGATTAAAGGTTTCAAAAGGACAGAATTTCAAATTCAGATCTAGTTTAGTTCTTAGGATTTGGATTGGCTTCCATAAGATCGGATTGCTTTCTAAGGATTGAATTTTAAAGTTTGGTTCCGGATTATTTGGATTGTGTTTCAAGATTTGGATTTTGTGTTCCTGTTTCTTAAACAAATATCCTTAAGAAAATAACCCCAACCTATAAATTTGGTATTAAATACGACTGCGTCTGTGGTAATTCATAATAACTATAGTCACAAACTCTTACCAATAAATTACTTTGTGTACCAGGCGTAACGATAACTCTTTCAAGGCTTCGTATATCTACTTCGTACTTTAACGACCACTCTTATTTCGAAGATACCGCGATCGCGGGGCCTGTGTATTTTTCTATTTGTAACGGAAAATGCCTGCCTGAGAATTTATTTTGTTTCAAAAGGAATTTAAGCTCTGTGGCAGCTGCTTCGAGTCGTTTTCCATCTTTTTCATCAAATTCATTCAACATCAGTTCTGTAGCCTCGCGCATAGCTGCATCCGGATCATCCATGTAGTAATGAATTTTTGCAAGATTATAATAACTGGCATAACGGAGTTTTCTATCTGCTTTACTATCAGAAGCATATTTTTTCCTGATCGTTTCATAATAAAGAATAACGGGAATCAATGACTGCTTTATTTCGTCAAGGGGCTCTTCGGCGCTCATCTTGAACATGGCTTGTTTGAAAACCATCCATGCCCGGCGGTGTGCATCATATTCGGGATGCTTCCTTGAATCCAGGATCCATAAAAAATCATTAACCGTTGTTTGCAGATATCCAAAATTATTAGTTAGTCTATTGCTTAAATCATTAAGGGCGTTTCGAACTGCCCGCTTAGCAATTTCCTTTTTAAAATCCAGTCCCCTGAATTTATAATAAAGAGAGGCTTCAATAAATGTAGAAAATTCCTGGGTGTTGTAAGTTTCCCGGGAATCTCTGTTGGCCAAAGTGTATGTGATAATGGGATTGTTTTTATAATCACTTATTTTGGCAATGGCATCAAACGTATAAATAAAATGCACATAGTAATATGATTTACGCCCTGTTTCCTTTCCATTTTTATCTTTGATTATTTGAATGCGCTCTTTTACTTCAACATTTTGAATAAAAACATCTTCTAACCGTGTAAAAATTTTTACATGCCCATTGCCGGATAATTGTCTCCACCCTTCGATATTTACCTGCTCCGGGAGATTTTCTTCAGACAAATCTTTTCTGAGTTCTGCATTGGCATCGATTTCTACAAAATAAGTTTTATACGAGGTATCTATCTCCATTCTTGGCAGTTCAATATAGCTGGCATTGAAATTATACTTATCAAGATCAACCCTTTGACTAAAAACAATAATTGAAGGAAGAAGCAGAATCATAATAATGCAGGGCTTTTTCATAGTAGGGAGATTTCAATAAAAAAACGCTTTAAACCATGTATTATTTTAGAAATAAGGCCTGTAATTCTATGGATGTTATAAAGCATGAAAATTTAATTCACTTCCTGAAAAATAATTTTGTAATTGTACCGTTATCAAAAAACCAATCATCTATCCAAAACCAGAGCTTCCTATGAAAAATGCCCATAAAATATTTCTCTTCTTTACTGTAGTTTCTTATATTATACTTTATGGATTGATTGCTCTATTTAGCTAGAGAAAGTCATCCATTTGATTTCTTATAGAAAGTTTCTGAAAATGCGGGACCGTATCTTCGCCCTATGGATATTCAGATAAGAACCATTCAACTTTCTGATAATATTGAAATCGCCGCAATTATTCGTAACTCCCTGGCCGAGTTTGGTGCCAATCTTCCTGGAACCGTATATTTCGATTCCTCCACTGATACTTTATTCCAGGTGTTTCAGGTTCCGGGTAGTATTTATTATGTAGTACTCATAGAGAATACTCTTTCAGGAGGGGGAGGTATTTTTCCTTCTGAAGGATTAGCAGCTGATACCTGTGAACTCGTAAAAATGTACCTCCTTCCGGAGGCCAGGGGAAGAGGAATAGGCAAAATGCTCATAAAGAAATGCCTGGAATTTGCAAAAGAGGCAGGGTACAAAAAAGTTTACATCGAAACATTACCCCCGTTAATACAAGCTATCCGTGTGTATGAAAAATTCAATTTTACTTATTTGCCTGCCCCTTTAGGTAATACCGGTCATTTTGGATGTGATGTATGGATGATTAAAGAACTATAAACCCCGGAGAAATTCCAGGCTTACATCCATACACTCAGCTCTTGGAATTCAAACTGCTTTTACTTCATACACCGGGCTGAATAAAAATACTTTCCCCGTTGTAAGTTCAATGCATTGATACCGTTTTCTGAGCTTTTTTCCTTTTTTAAAAACTTTCCCTTTATCAATTTCAAACAATTTGCCGTCTTGTACCTGCTCAACCATTACCAATCCGTTTTGGTGCTTATCATATTTTTTCAAAACCCTCATCAGCACTTCATCTGCACAACTGCTGGCGGGCAGATTGTGCATTGAATCCTGCAAGGCCTGGTTTATATCATTCGGAAATATATTGAGATCTATAAAGCTTTTTAGTAATAAGGCATATACATTTTTCCATTCCCTCCCATGAGATTGGACCCTGTTACCAAACTGGTGAAATGTAACCAGGTGGGCAAGTTCATGAATTAAGGTGATCAGGAAAGAATATTTATTGAGATTTCCATTAACACTAATTCTGTGAGTTTTATAGAAAGTGGCGTGCCGGTAATCGCCCAAAATAGTTTTACGTTCCCTCGTAATGGTTAGATGGACTTTATACTGATGAAGATATTGCAATGCCAATGAGGATGCGGTTTCTGGAATAAAATTCTGTAAGTATTGCAATGGCGCTTCCTGTTTAGGCATTAGTCCGCGAATTGTTTTTTTTAAGTAACAACACTAATTCAACAATACTATATATCAGGTATAAGAATAAACAGGTTATAACGCCTCCTTTATTTACCGTTTTACCCGCTATCATAATATAGATGAATGCAGTAAACAAGCAGATCATCATTTTCAGGAACATACCACCGTAGATCATACGGAGAAACGCCTGTACATTATTGTTCCGTAAAGCTTTATAGTATAAATAAAATGACACACCAGTGGCAATGAATAAAATAAGATTGCCGGCTATAACAATATCGGTATTGATATTCCACCGTGCGAGGGAAGCTCTGAACGTAAGGAAGATTCCGTTTGAAATTATAAATAGTAGAAGAATTGGAAAAAATACCTGGATGAAATTTTTATTTATCATTATCTTTTGAAAAGGTTTCCTTTATCGGTTTGGGTTATTGAATATACCCCAAAGGTAATATCCAAACCAATAAAGGAAACGATCTTCAATGGGCAATAAAGCGCATCTGGCGAATCCTAAAGTATAATAAAAAAGGAACCGTTTATATTATTTTACGGGAATAGCAGCATCCACTAATATTTGCTTTTCCTTTTTAGATTCCAAAGAACCATTACTAACTCCATTTGTTGATCCGTTTTGGCTTGTAGTCATATGACATTGGCCGTTAAAATTAGCACTGGGTTCTATCTGAAGTTTATTGGCATGAAGATTTCCACTGACAACACTGCCCCCTTTTAGCTGAAGTAATTCTTTTACTTTAATGGTTCCAGTTACTTTCCCCATAATATCTGCCTGCTGCCCGCTTATATCTCCCTCTACTACCCCATTGGCACCAATAATTACTTTGGCAGCACATTGCATGTTACCTAATAAAGTGCCGTCGATGCGAATGTCTCCATTGCTGGTAATATCACCTTTAAGAGTAGTTCCGGCTGCGATAAGGCTTGCGCCTCCTGGAGTTGGAGTGGAAGATTCAATGGAGCCGTCGGATTTGGATTTTTGGTTAAACATAGATTTAGATTTTCTTGTTAAGAATTAGATTTTAAAAATTGGATATATATGTTACTCGTCGAAATTACTAATCTTCTATATTCTCCGGTTTTGGAATATCAAGTGCCGCTGTGTCCAGTTTTACTGCACCATCGCCCTGTAATACATTCTTTATATTGTCTAAATACTGATCTTTAAACTTTACGGCTTGCTCCAGTGAATCTGTTCTCATCTTAAGATCCCGCAATTCCCTTGTCGCATTTATATCTCCATATCCCGGTATATAAAGCCTTAACGGTGTAAAAACAATTAATGCAACAGTAAGGCCGGTTAACAGTACAAAAATGGTGCTAAGAGTTACATAAACGCTTAATCTCGATAATTTAAACGTTACAACCTCTTCATAAGTATCATCATTCATCACCACCAGACGGTAACGGTTTTGTAAACGCTTAAGGGTAGAATTGGCATCGAATTTGGCCATAAACAAATTTTCAATGATTTAAAGGTATGGGTTTACATTGAATTGGCTTTTAAAAAACCCCGCCTGTCGGTCTGAAAAACTCTCTAAAATTTAAGGATACATTTAAAATATTATTCTTGAAAATCAGTTATTAAGGACTTAGTTTGCGGATCGAATGCTACTATTTTTGACACGAATTTTTATTGTATTATTTATTGTCAGTGCTTTATTCTCGAAAGTCTCTGCCCAACCCTCTTTGTCGTTCGATCTCAAGAAACCTAAAAAATACGAAAACAAAAAATTAGGCTCAGAAAGAACAGCAGAAAAAAAATTTACGCTCCCCAGGCGATTTATTCAAAATACTGTTACCCATTACAACTGGCATTACAATGCCAACAACAGGTTAAATGAGGTTGTAGCAAGGGCAAAAGCTTCCCATCAGGATGATTATTCCCAGTTACTGTCATTCTATAATTATGATCTTGATAATACAGCTGCCGATTCAAGTGAGCTCGATTCTGTATTATACCGGTCAAATGCTGGTATTCTGGTACACGATTTACGCAATAGCTGGATAGATAATTTGTACATGCTTATGGGTAGAGCTTACTTCTATAAAAAGGAAATGGATTCGGCATATCTTACTTTCCAGTATATAAATTATGCTTTCTCACCTAAAGAAAAAGATGGCTATGATATCCCTATTGGGAGTACCCCAACAGAAAGTGGCACCTCCTTTTCAATAGCTACCAAAGAGAAAAACAGCATTCCCAAGAAACTTTTAACAACTCCCCCCAGCCGTAATGAATCTTTTATCTGGCAGATACGAACATATATTGAGAAGGGCGAATTAGCCGAAGCGGCAGGGTTTATCGAAACCCTTAAATCAGATCCATTCTTTCCGGAACGACTGCAACTTGATCTCTTCGAGGTACAAGCTTCCTGGTTTTATAAACAACAGATATATGATAGTGCGGCCGTATACCTGGAGAAAGCATTGCATAATGCTGCTAATAAACAGGAAGAAGCCCGGTGGGAATACCTGATCGCTCAATTGTACGAACGAAGTAATCATTCAGACCTGGCCGAAACTTTTTATCAAAGGGCTATCAAGCATACCCTGGACCCCGTACTGGAAGTATATGCAAGGTTAAATGCGATCAGGCAAAATAGAGCGGACTCCAATGCCTTCCGCCAGAATATTGCCGAACTGTTGAAAATGGGTCGGAAAGACCGTTATACTAACTATCGTGATATCATTTATTTAACTGCGGCGCAGATGGAACTGGAGCGCAATAATATTCTAGGTGCTAAATTATTGTTGCTAAAAGCCACACAATCTATTGCATCGAATTCCAGTAATAACCAAAGAACTAAAGCTTTTCTCTTGTTGGGTGATCTTTCATTTAAAGAAAAAAATTATTCGGAAGCCAAACGTTTTTATGATAGTATTGTAACTACAGATACCAGCATTGAAAATGTAGAAGCTTTTGAAAATCGTAAAATTCTTCTAGCCCGGATAGTCAGTCAATCGGAAATTATTTACATGCAAGACAGTTTGCAACGCATAGCTTCTCTTACAGAAGCCGAACGTGAGGCCTTTATAAGAAAACTCGTCAGAAAATTTCGGAAGGAACAGGGATTACGTGAAGAAGAATCGAGTGTTTCGGCAGTACCAGGGAAACTAGACAATCGCCCGGTGGTTGATTTATTCAATACGAACGCCAAAGGTGAATGGTACTTTTATAATGCTTCTTTAAAATCCAAAGGGTATACTGAATTCAGAAGTAAATGGGGTAATCGCCCAAATGATGATAATTGGAGAAGAATAGGCGCAGTTAATCAGGCCAGTGCTGCCGGACCCGGCAATGATCCTGGTTTACGCTCCTCGAGAACTGGCACAGATCCAGCCGAGTACGGTTATGAAGCTTTGCTTAAAAATATTCCTTTAACCCCCCCGCAGGTAGACGTTTCAAATGATTTGATACAAACGGCAACCATGGATATGAGCACTTCTTTCATGGAAGGATTGGAAGATTATCCTGCCGTTATCAACACTGTTGAATCAATGCTAGAAAAATATCCCAATACTTCAAAACGGTCCCAGGCATTATTTCAATTATATTATAGTTATACCAAAATAGGCGATATCAACAAAGCAAATGCAGTATTAAAATCATTGCAGGATACTTATCCTGGAAGTGATTATGAAAAGATTGCAACGAATTCGAAAAATGGTATTTCTTCCGATCCTCAAAAGGCAGAAATGACAACTCGATATGATTCTATTTATAATCTTTTTATTGAGGGAAGATTTGAAGAGGCCCTGGCCCAAAAGAAAACCGCCGATAGCCTGTACACCTCTAATTACTGGACTCCCCAATTATTATACATAGAATCGATCTATTATGTAAGGCAAAGACAGGATTCAGCAGCAAAAGTAACTCTGCAAAAAATTAGTGAACTGTATCCATCATCCCCCATGGCAGTGAAGGCACAAACCTTACTAGATGTATTAAACCGACGAAATGAAATTGAAAATTATCTAACCAATCTTCAAATTAACCGGCCAATAGAGGATAGTTCAGCAAATGCAGATACTGCTACACAAAAGCCTGTTGCTATCAATCAAAATCAGCCGGTTGTTGTAATAAGCGATACCAAGATTCCTATTGCTCCACCCATTGAAACAAAAAAAGATACTTTACAAAAAACGCCGGTACCACCGCAAAACACGGCCTTCTCCTTTAATCCTGAATTACCGCATTCTGTAGTTATTGTAATGGATAAAGTGGATCCGGTTTACGTTTCCGAATCACGCAATGCCTTCAATCGTTATAATAAAGAAAAATATTATAATAAAGTCATTGACATCACCAATCAGGTATTAAGCGATACGACTAAACTGGTAGTCATGTCGAATTTTGAAAATGCTTCTGTTGCCCTTGACTATCTGGAAAAAACACAAAAGGTTGCTCAGAGAGAGATAGTACCATGGCTTCCGGTTGGCAGGTATTATTTTATACTCATCTCATCCCCTAATCTGGAAATTTTGAAGAGCAACAAAAATATGGGCGAGTACAAAAAGTTCTTGTCTCAATCCTTTCCAGGGAAATTTTAAATCTCGTAACCATGTTGAGTCACTCTTAAAATTGTGAAAAATCAATGTCGGTGAGTTCTGGATGTAGTTTTCCTTTTTTGAGTATGATTTTTGCACCTTAGCAATAACACACAATTGTAATATTCATTATACCTAACTCTCTTTCTATGTCACGTCCTGTACGAATCTTCTGGAAAATATTCTTATATGGTTTTGGCGTTTTAATTTTATTTCTTCTACTGATAAATTTTGGATTATTCGGTAAGATGCCTTCGTTAGCACAGTTGGAAAATCCAACTATAACACAGGCCACGGAAGTATATGGCGATGATGGTACCCCAATGGGCAAATATTATAAGGATAAGGGCAACCGAAGTAATGTTCAGTATAAGGATATTTCAAAGCATGTTCTTAATGCCCTGGTAGCAACAGAAGATGAACGTTTTTTCAATCATTCCGGCATTGACGGAGTGGGAATTTTGCGGGCGATTGCATTTGTCGGTAATAAAGGAGGCGGAAGTGGCATAAGCCAGCAGTTAGCATTAAATCTGTTTGATGAAAGGGCATCCAACCCTGTCACCCGTATCATTCAAAAATTAAAAGAGTCGATCATTGCTATAAAACTTGAACGAAATTTTACTAAGCAAGAGATCCTGGCACTCTATTTAAATACGGTTCCATTCAGTGATAATGTATATGGTATCCGAAATGCTGCACGTACTTTTTTCTCCAAAGAGCCAGACAGATTAAATGTGGAAGAATCTGCAGTATTGATTGGAATGTTAAAAGGCCCGGGTCTTTACAATCCCCGTTCCAATCCTAAAGTAGCGCTGGACCGCAGAAACACGGTAATGCAACAGATGGTTCGTAATAATTATCTGGCTGCGTCTGAGGCTGCGTCTTTGAAAAAAAATCCCATTCGGCTCAATTATAAAAAAATGAATGAAAATAATGGCATCGCGCCTTATTTTCTGGATGTGATCCGGGAAGAATTAAAAAAATGGTGTGCCGATCATGAAAGGCCGGATGGTGAGAATTATGATCTGTACGCAGATGGCCTGAAGATCTATACAACGATAAACCCACGCATGCAACTATACGCAGAAGAAGCAGTAGCTAAACATATGCCTGTTCTTCAGCGGGTATTAAGCTCCCAAAGGAGCCTTAAAACGGATGCTGTATGGAAGGGGCATGAAAATGTATTGGAGTCTGCCATGAAGGTGAGCGAACGATGGAAGAATTTAAAAGAAGATGGATTGAGTGAAAGTGAAATCAAAAAGAGTTTCAAACAAAAGACTTCAATGAAAGTATTCGCATGGAATTCAAAGCGTGAAAAAGATACGGTGATGACGCCCTATGATTCCATTAAATACAATCGTGAAATGTTACAAACCGCGTTTATGGTTATGGATCCTATGACAGGTTCTGTTAAGGCCTGGGTCGGCGGTATTGATTTTAAAAATTATAAATACGACCATGTGAACCTGAGAACAAAAAGGCAGGTAGGCTCCTCCATCAAACCTTTCTTGTATGCTTTAGCAATGGAAGAATTTGGATTTACTCCTCAAACTGCCTGTGAAGCTACACAGCAATATTTCCCCGGCTCTGGATATGTCCCTGCAAAAAACAGTGGTAGAACAGGTACCCGAACGATGGCTGCTGGTTTAACATGGTCTATTAATGAAGTAGCTGCTTATCTAATTAAACAAACCACGCCTCAACGATTTAGTGATTTTCTTAAGCAAATGAGTATTCCTACAAAAGTAGATCCTTACCCCTCTATCAGCCTGGGCTCCTGTGATCTCTCTTTATTTGAAATGATGTGGGGATATACCATGTTTCCATCCGGAGGGTTCAGTACAAAACCTGTTTACATTACCCGCATTGAAGATAAAAATGGCAATGTTCTGGCTCGTTTCGATACTGAAAGAAAAGAAGTCATTAGTCAAAGTACAGCTTATACAATGACGCGTATGCTGCAAGGACCTGTTGATATGGGAACGGCAGCCGGATTGCGTGACAGATTGGGAGTAACTGAAATGGGCGGAAAAACGGGTACAACCAATGATAATTCCGATGCCTGGTTTATTGGGTTTACCCCTCAGCTTTCTGCCGGTGTCTGGATGGGTTGTGATGACCGGTTTGTAAGACTCGAAGGAGGTTTAGGTTATGGCGGACAAGCCGCAAGGCCTATTTATGAATATTTCTTCCAAAAAGTTTTAGCAGATAAAACATTAGGATTAGACAAACAGGCCATGTTTGTGAAACCCGAGAATCTTGGGAATGAAATGGGTTATGATTACAACTATCCCAATGACAATTTAAACAATCCTGGTGCTGAAGGTGCTGATGAGGGTAATGGGCAGGCAGATGAATACCTGAGTACGCCCGATACAGGAGATGTACCAGTCGAATCAAAGCTTTCCCTGGAAGAGCAGAAAATTCTCAACGACGCCAATTCAAAAAAACAAACCGAAAAAAATAATAAACCAAAAGATAGTGTAACGAATAATGATCCTGGTGATACGAAGAAAAAAGGTTTCTTTAAACGCCTGTTTGGTAAGAAAAAAGAAACAGAACAATAGATCCTTAAATCTTAACTTATTTCGGCTTCTTTCTTCCAATATTACCAGCTAATCCAATACTGTGATAGAAATGATAACTTGTAGATTGAGTGACTGGTACCCGGTATTGTGAATTGATCATTAAGAATGCTTCATCAAAAAAGTTGAGCTGGAGGCCCACCCCCAATGGAATAAAAGCGCCGTAATAGCCTCCATATTTTGATGCTCCTAATCCTGCCTGTAAATAAGGAGTAAACCAATATTTGTTCGAGAACATTTTTCCCCGGAAGGAAGCATCAGCTTCCAGCAAAAATTTATCAGTCCCAAAGGCAGGAAGGTTGCTTCTTGGATAATCCACAAAAGAACCTGCGAGTGTAACTGCAAAATCAAAATTATTCGAAAGACCCTCCGAATAGGAAATAGCTAATCCGGGAGACATATCTTTAATCTTTCCGAATTGTTTACTGTTCAGAACACTGGAAAGGGAGGAGCTACGTATATTCGTTGCAGTTTGAAAATCATTGAAAAGAAAGTGAATACTCAATGCCGGCTGCTGTATATAATTCTCTTCCTGAGCAAAAAGGGTAGACGATTGCAGAAACAATATGGCAATTATTGTTCTGTTTAATTTAATCATAAGCTTGTTTTGGGTTAGGAGCAAAAATAACAGGTACAACTTACATGATAAAATTAATTCTATAACCTTCCCGCAATAAGTTCCTGGGGTTTCTTTTTACCAAACACCTCCACTCTAACCTGTGTTAGGCCATGGCCTAGATATCCAAGATTCTTTGCAGCCAAATTGCTTAGATCTACTAATCTGGTGTTTTTGCGATGGAGACGGTCATTTACTCTCACAATCACAGATCGCTTGTTGCGCATATTGGTTACCCGTATCCAGGTATTTAAGGGGAGCCCGTTATGTGCAGCCGTCAATTTTCGCTGATCAAATTTCTCTCCACTTGCAGTAAGTCTGTTTTGAAATTTATCATGGTAGTAGCTGGCTATCCCATATTGTATTTTTGGAAATTTTTTTCGGGAGATGGTAATGCTGTCTGATGCATATACATCAGAAGCAAAAAATATGGCACTCCCTAAAAGAGCTCCAACGATTAAAGCTGGTTTCATGGATATTAATTAATGGATTTATCGGCAAAATACCTGTATCGCAGTATTTTATCCTCTCCATAAATATCATCATAAAATTTTACTTTTCCATCGAATCCTTCGCACGTAAAATAACGAATGAAAATGGGAATTCTACGAAACCCATAAACTACATGTTTTTCCTGGCGATTTATCCAACTCCTTAATGTATCCGGATGATACTTTATTGAGTCTTTCCGAACTAAAAAATGGGAGAGCTTCTCCCACTCCTTCACCCTTACACAACCATGGCTTAATGCCCTGGAAGTTTTACTGAATAACCAACGCGAATTGGTATCATGGAGATAAACACTGTACTTATTCGCAAAATTAAATTTAAGTACTCCCAGGGAATTATCATCTCCCTGCCTTTGTTTGAGCAGATAAGGAAACCGGGTTTTACTTAGCTTGCTCCAATCTATTGTGGAAGGATCAATGATACTGTCACGATTATCCACCACCATCAGGTTTTGTTTTTTCAGGTACTCAATGTTCTTTTGAATCTGAGGAAGCATTTCTTTAAAAATGATGCTGTAAGGAACAGTCCATTGAGGGTAAGTAACAAAATTGGATATTACCGATGTTAGGAGGGGTGTTCTTGTTTTGGGCGAACCTACAATAACTCTTGATTGCAAAGCAAGTGAACCGGAATCTATTAATTTCAGATTAAAAGAAGGAAGGTTCACCCAAACATACGTTTGTGGCAGGGTGTCGGGCAATAATTTATAACGATCCAGATTGATGGCAATACGTATAAATTTTTCCCAATCAGTATTATTTAAACTTTGAATGGTTGTTTCATTGATCTTTCCAGTGTTCTTTAATCCTTTCGCCTGCTGATAGGTAAGTATGGCATTACGCCAAGCTGTGGTGTCCATTGCATCTGTTGCGGATAGTATTACACCCTCTTCAAAAAATCTTTTTTGTAATAAACTATAAAATGAAGCTGAGTCTTTGATTGGATAGGATAAATAAGTATATCGTTTAAAAGAGGTGACAGAATCCAGAAAAAATTTGAGACCTGCTTTTAAGGAATCATACACAGCATGTTTGGGCTCAAGAATTCTAAATGTTCCCGAGAAATTATCGGATTTCCGCAATTGAGCATAAATGTCTAAAAAAAAATCGGGCGGCAAGGCAACATCTTTCCGTAAGGTTACACTATCATATTGCAACCTTCCCTGTTTAAGATGTTTTGTAATCAGAAACAAGGCATTGCTTAACATGATTTCCCCCCTGGACCATAATGCCGCGTCCTTACCGGAAGTAGAATCAGTAGCCACCAATGTTCTTACCTTCTGCAGTGCTTTGAAGTGGTAATCATTCGGGAATAAACCATATTCTTTAGAATGTTCTATAAAATGAAATAACGAATCCGCTTCCGGTAACCAGTTTTCCTGTTGGCTCCACAATGGTTTATAATCATTTTTAGAATACAAAAGATTTACCAATGAGTCCATAGAGAGTAGTAGAGTATCATTCAGCCTACCATTATTAGCTATAATAAATTCAAGATTTTTTTGAATATTTCGTTTCACCCGAACATCTATTTGTTCAGGGACTTCAACAATGTCCTTTTCTTCCGGTTTCTCAGGAGGAGTGTTGCAGGAGAATATACCTGGCCAAAAAAAAACAATCAGGAATGCAAAAAAAATCTTAGGTACATTCATTAGTTTGGTATTCATCAAATCAAAGTGTTGTATCTTCAAATGGATTGGATTAGGAAAATAACGTGCGTACACATGAACAAAATACTACAACGGTTCCGGATATTAATGGTACCCGGATTATTTATTTTTAATATTACTATATCTTCTGCACAAAATAAATACGGACTAAACGTTTTAGACAAGAAAGATTCATACAAAAGAAGCGTAGCTCAGGACTCATCAAAAAAAATGATTGAATTACGGACTCTTATTCCCGACTTAGTATATGATTTAAGATATGCAACCATTAATAATTTCATGCGAAGGAGAATGTATTATGGTAATATACGTCAAACTTTTTTGCGTCGGCCTGCCGCAGAAGCTCTTGCTAAAGTGCAACTCGAATTGAAAGCCAAAGGCAAAGGTTTGAAAATTTATGATGCCTACAGGCCTTATTCTGTTACGGTGAAATTTTGGGAATTGGTTAAAGATGAACAATATGTTGCCAATCCGGCAAAAGGGTCGGCTCACAATAGAGGATTGGCGGTAGACTTAACCTTGATTGATTTAGAAACCAGGAAGGAATTAGATATGGGAACTGGATTTGATAATTTTACAGATTCTGCACATCATAGTTTTAATCATCCAGATTCTGAAGTTAGGCAAAACAGAAAGCTTTTGAAAGAAAGTATGAAAAAATATGGTTACGAAATGTTCGAAGCAGAATGGTGGCATTATTCCTGGCCGAATACCAGGGATTTTGAAATTCTGGATTTAAAACTTTGATTAAAATTACCCGCCAGACTATTTGCAAGGGTTAACGCCGATTGCATATGAACGGGCGGCTGACGATCTGAATCATCTTACTACCTGAACATTCTTTATTGCATCGAGATTTATGATTCCATAAATATGCGGAAATGTATTGGCAATTGTAGGTGACCACTCGTAATAAAATGGACTTGTAAGTTCATCTGTTTCAATTTCAAGCCTGCACAGGTTTTGCATTCCTTCAAAGTAGCGTTTCAATACATCGGCTACCTGTTCTTCCTGGCAACAATGAATAAAGCCCTCTTCTTTTAATGAAGCGGTTTCGTAATATCCTTTCTTACCGGCTTCATCCCATTCATCTACTGTGGTAATATGAAAAATTGTAGCCATTTGGATTACATGATTCTTTTAATATGGTGTTCTAACAATAATAAATCTGCCACAACAAAAGCAGTTACTGCCTCAAGAACGACAGGTACACGCAGCGCTATGCAAAGATCATGACGTCCTTTAACTGAAAAAGGTTCTATCTCGCCACTTTCCCAGTTGAGTGTTTGCTGTTCTTTTGGAGTTGATGAAGTAGGTTTGATGGCAATACGAAACACCAACTCATTACCATTAGTGATGCCTCCCACTATTCCTCCCGCATGATTCGTATTAGTTTTACCATTTCTTGTTTCAATGGAATCGTTGTGGTCCGAACCAAACATTTTAGCAGCAGGAAATCCTGTCCCAAATTCAATCCCACGTACAGCGGGTATTGCAAAAACAGCATGACTTATTACAGATTCGACAGAGTCAAAGAAAGGTTCGCCTAACCCTATCGGTAAGCCGGTAACCCTGCATTCCACTATCCCTCCGATGGAGTCTTTGGCATCAATCGCTTTTTGCAAGCCTTTGTCAAGGTCCGCTTCCCCTCCAATCTCCAGAATAGACGCATACACGTTTATAGCGGATTTGACCAGCGATTCTTCTTTAGTTGTTAAAGCAAAAGCGGAGCCGTTGATTAATTTTTTTGCAATAACGCCGGCAGCTACTAAACAAACTGTCAATCGTCCACTAAAATGGCCTCCACCTCGAAAATCTTCGTATCCACCAAATTTTCTGTTAGCCACAAAATCTGCATGACCAGGCCTCGGAACTGCACGTTGTTTTTCATAATCACCTGATCGTGTATTTTTATTTTCAAACAGAATGGTAATGGGAGCACCTGTAGTTTTATTATTAAAAACACCACTTTTGAATAATGGCAAATCGTCTTCCTTTCGTGGAGTGGTTCCTTTTTGTTGGCCTCCTTTGCGTCGTTCAATATCCTGTAAAAAATCTTCCTGACTGAGTAGTAATCCCGCAGGACACCCGTCAATGATCAATCCAACACTTTCACCATGTGATTCACCAAAAATTTGCAGTTTTAATATGCGGCCAAAGCTATTCAAGGCAATGTAATTTATTGTTTTATTGTTTCCAAATGGGTAACCGGAATTATTACGGTTGCACCTAGTTGTTGTAAATCTGAATAAAAGTCAGGATAAGATTTATTGATCGCTTCGGCTTCTTCGATTTGGGTTACCCCATCTGCTCTCAATCCGGCAATAGCACATGCCATAGCAATGCGATGATCATGATGTGAATGGACTGAATTGCCTTTCACGGCAGCTCCACCATGCACCATCATCAGATCGTCGGTAAGATCAATACGAATGCCCATTTTTCCAAACTCCTCCTGTAAAGTGATGGCGCGATTGCTTTCTTTATGGGTCAAACGGGTTGTTCCTTCGATTACCGTTTTGCCATCGCAATACGATGCCAATGCTACCAGGGGAGGGAAAAGATCAGGACACTCTGTTGCATCAAAATGAAAAGGAGTTAATTTTTTTAAACCGGGCCCGATCTGAATCTGGTTCGAGTGAACAGATAGAGAAGCTCCGCATTGTTGTACCGCCGTTACAATAGATTTATCCGCCTGGGTTGATGAAAGGTCTAAACCTTCAATCGTTATTGTACCTGCAATTGCACCAGCCACGAGTAAAAATGCTCCCCCACTCCAATCGCCTTCTACAGTATAGTTTCTGTGGGAAGTGGAAGAATCTATATTGCTATAGGTGCTGATCGAATCCAAAGGAACAAAGTCCGGACGAAAATAGAACTCTTCATAATTTCTATTCTCCGGAACATTAAATCCAAATTTTTGCATTACATCAAATGTCAGATCAATATAGGGACGGCTTTTCAAATTCTTAACTTTAATAAAAACATCTTTTGCGCCGGCAGCGGAGTAGGCCATTAATAAACCCGTAAGAAATTGAGAGCTCAGGGATCCGTCAATTTCAATATTACGGGGTTGTAAAGGGCCCTTTACGTGTAATGGCAATTTTCCACTATTGGAACTGATATCGACTCCTAATTTGGGCAACACTTCATCAAAAAAATCCATCGGTCTTTTAAGTAGACTGCCTTCGCCATTAATTGTAATGAGGGTATCGCTCAATGAAATGATAGGGGCAAACATTCTGATACCCAACCCGCTTTCCCCGCAGTTTACTTCATTACTTATGGGCTGTATGCCCTTACTGGTAATTACCAGTGTATTTCCTTGTTCATTTACAGTAGCACCCATTTGTTGTATCAACCCTAAAGCAGCTTTATCATCATTGGAATGACCAGGATGATGAATAATGGTTTCTCCATGATGAAGCAAAGAGGCTGCACAGGCTCTTTGCATAGAACTTTTAGAAGCAGGTGCCTGAATGGTTCCTGAAATATTTGCCGGATGTATCGTAACAATCACTATTTATAATTGATTTATAAGTTCTTCCAGTTGTGGTAAAGGAATGACTTGAACCTTTCCTTTTCCAATCTTTTCAAGCAGCACATAATTCATAGCAGTACTTACTTTTTTCTTATCCATCTTCAAGACATCCATTGCTTTTTTCTTGTCAAATTCGGCCATGGTTGGCAAACCATATTGATCAAGTAAATACATAACTCTTTCCCATTCCTTAAATCCATTCAATTGGTATGATATCTTGCTGGCAGCTGTCATACCAATAGAAATTGCCTGGCCATGCGATAACTCGTATATGTTTTCAATGGCATGACCTAAGGTATGTCCAAAGTTCAATAGTCGCCTTTCTCCCTTTTCAAATTCATCGTGTTGTACAACAGATGCTTTTATGCGAACATTTTTTTGAATGAGAGTTGACAATGCTTTACTATCTTTTTGAAAGTCTTTTAATTTTTTAACCTCCAGAAATTTAAATAGTTTGACATCTTTAATACAGCCGTGCTTAATGATTTCTGCAAAACCATTGATCCATTCCTGTTGGGGCAGTGATTTCAGAAAGCGTACATCATATAAGAGAAATTCAGGCTGCCGTATTGTTCCCACAATATTTTTGTACACGCCAACATCTATTCCGTTCTTGCCACCAATAGCGGCATCTACCATTGCCAGTAAAGATGTAGGTACAAATCCAAAGGAGATTCCCCGCATATAGATCGCCGCTGCATAACCTGTCAGGTCCGTAACAACCCCTCCACCTATACCGACAAGAAAGGTTTTTCTGTCGGCTTCAAAAGCAATCAACTGTTCAATTATTTCATCTATTGTGCTCTGAATTTTATACTCTTCGCCAGGATTCAATACGATAGTATTCCAACCACTAAATTTTTTTTGGTGAGCATTGAAAATATTCTCATCTGTTATAAGAACACCGTGGTCTTTATTGACAATTTTCTCTAAAAAAGAAAAATCTGCATCGAAGTAAAATCGGGTGGTGCTCTTTGAAAAAGTATAAGAAAGTTTTTTCATTGATGATATTATTCGCAGCAGGCTTTGAATTTTAATTTGTAATCATAATTCCTGGCTTTCAACTTGAATTTAAATCTGCTGGTTATTTCTCCTGTTTGATTAAATTAAATTTGTGTGGAATGCCACCCACCTGCTACACTCATTCAAGCCGCAAGAAGAAAAAGTAGATTTTTATTTTTCTATTTCTGTTAAGTTAAACCCCTTTCCCTGTAGCAATTAATGATCTTAATTTGTTCCCCTACTTTTCTATCTTCTATCTTCTATCTTCTGTATTCTGTCTCCTCCCCCCTCAAGAATTCATAATCTTATTCTGATGATTGATACTTTCCATATGCACTGCATCGAAATATTTAGTGATAAATTCTTGACCAAGCCCGATTTTTTCACCTTCCTTAAACGCTCTTTGCAATATTTCATTCCACCTGTTAGTTTGCAAAATGGTAATATTATTATTGCGTTTAAACTCTCCGATTTTATCCGCAATCTTCATCCGCTGTCCTAATAATTGAAGTAATTCATCATCAAGGTGATTTATCTGTTGGCGTAATTTTTCCAGGGCTGCATGAAATTCCTCTGAGTTAATATCTTCCTTACGCCAAATAATAGTACCTAGCATTTCTGCAAGTTTTTCCGGGGTTACCTGTTGCTTCGCATCACTCCAGGCATTATCGGGATCTATATGGCTTTCGATCATAAGCCCGTCGAAATCAAGGTCAATTGCTTTTTGAGCCACATCTAATAGAATATCCCTACGACCACAAATATGGGAAGGGTCGTTGATGATCATCATTTCGGGGTTACGGCGTTTCATTTCAATAGCAAGATGCCACATGGGAGCATTCCTGTATTCTGTATTTCCGTATGAAGAAAATCCACGGTGGATCAGGCCAATTTGATTGATCCCTGCCTTTGCGACTCTTTCCACAGCACCTGTCCACAACTCAAGATCCGGGTTGATAGGATTTTTAATGAGTACGGGAATATTAGCTCCCCGGAGTGCATCGGCAACTTCCTGTACGCTGAATGGATTTACGGTAGTTCGGGCTCCGATCCATAAAACATCAATATCAAAATGCAATGCATCTTCCACCTGTTTCCCGGTAGCTACTTCAATAGCAACAGGAAGACCGGTTAATTTTTTTGCTTGTTGCAGCCAGGGCAACCCCTTTGTACCGATCCCTTCAAAACTTCCCGGACGTGTACGGGGTTTCCATATCCCGGCCCGGAGCATATCGACTTTGCCGGTCTTTGCAAGACGGGTAGCTGTTTCAACTACCTGTTGTTCTGTTTCTGCACTACAGGGCCCCGAAATAATCAACGGCCTTTTCAATAGCACTTCTGTGATGTTAAGCGTTGCATTCATTGCTTGTTCCATATAAAACCAATTTGAAATTTGAAAATTAGCAAATGTGAAAATGGATTTACCAGATCATTGTAGCTATTAGCTCTTTGCTCATTTTCATATCTGCTAATGAAATGGTGTGTAAGTAAAAAATATCACATTAGCATATCAGCACATTATCTGCTATTCGCATCATTCATTCTTATCCTTCTACCCTTATAATTTTTTCCATCAATTGCCCTGATCATTTTCGCTGCTACTGACTTATCTACCTCAATCCAGCTATTCATTTCCTTCATGTCAATTCGTCCTAGTACTTCTTTTTTAAGGTCACTCATATCTAATATAAATTGCAAAAAACTTGCTTTATAGAACCCGTCCTTGGTTCCAAGATTCACAAATAACTTGCTGAAGTCACCTCCCCCGCCATTATTAAATTCCCTTGGTCGGTCTTCTCTTCTTCTATCTTGCATTCTTCTATCCGTAACATTTCCCGAATCCCGGTCGCGATAATCGCGCTGACGTTCTCTAACATTTAGATCTTCTGCATTTTCGTAGTACTTCAGAAACCTGTCGAACTCCATGGCTGCAACGCGCTTCAACACTTCTTCTTTGGTGATATCAGCAAATTTTTCTTCCAGCATTGGAACATAGGTTTCATAATCACCATGACTGATATCAGCTTGTAACAACTTTTCCATAAAGTGAAAGAACTGTTTTCGGCAAACATCTTTTCCGGTAGGAATTTCCACTTTGTGAAAAGGCACCTGAACCATACGCTCGATCTGCCGGATCTTTCCTATCTCGCGACTATGCACAATGGACATACATATACCGGTGTTGCCTGCACGGCCGGTTCGTCCGCTTCGATGCGTATAGACTTCAACGTCATCTGGCAATTCAAAATTAATTACATGGGTTATATCTTTCACATCAATTCCTCTTGCCGCAACATCTGTTGCAATAAGGAGCTGTAAAGATTTTTCCCGAAATTCACCCATCACTTTATCACGCTGCTGTTGTGTTAAATCACCATGCAAGGCATCTATATCATATCCCTCCCTGGTCAGTTTTTCAGCAATATTCTGAGCATCCGCTTTGGTACGGGTGAATATAATGCCATAGATACCCGGATTAAAATCAATCAGCCTTTTAAGGGCATCATACCGATGCTGGGCATTTGTTAAATAAAACTGGTGATCAGTATTTTTATTGGCTGTGTTCATTTTACCAACAGTAACTTCCAGGGGGGTTTTCATGTATTTCTTACTTACCCGTCTTATTTCAGGTGGCATCGTAGCACTGAAAAGCCAGGTTGCTTCACGTTTAGGAGTATTCTTCAAAATAAATTCTATATCATCCTGGAATCCCATGTTAAGCATTTCATCTGCTTCATCAAGTACCACATATTTGATTTGATCCAGGTCTATAGCTTTGCGTTCTATAAGGTCGATCAACCTTCCTGGAGTGGCCACTATTATCTGGACTCCTCTTTTAAGTTCCCGGATCTGGGAACCGATTGGGGTGCCTCCATAAACAGCCAGCACATGCATTCCCGGCATGAACTTTTTAAAAAGATCTATTTCAGTCACTATCTGCATACATAATTCCCGGGTTGGACAAACAACCAGAGCTTGAGGAATCTTTTGTGCACCATCTACAAGCTGCAATAATGGCAACCCAAAGGCAGCTGTTTTACCGGTGCCTGTCTGAGCCAGACCCACCAGATCTTTAGTTCCGCTTAATAATACAGGAATTGCTTGTTCCTGAATGGGTGTGGGTTGTGTGAATCCCAATGCATCGGTTGCCTGAACCAATCTTGCATCCAATCCCAACCCTTCGAAAGTCATCATATTTTAAAAATTTTGCGCAAAGGTACTACTTTGGGCCTAGAGTCGGAGGCCGAAGGCCTAAGTCGGGAGTCCTGAGTGAGGAGTCGTTAGAGCGTGGAAAATTTCTACTTTTTACACCCACTAAATAATCCCTACTCCTCACTCCCTATTCCCTACTTACTTAATAATCTTCTGTATCTTATTAGCATTCTCAATCAATTCTGCCAGGTATGCGTAGTTTTCTTTCTCTAAGCAACTTTTAAACTTTCTTAATTGCGAAATATGCTCGTTTAAAACATCCAGTACATTCTCTTTATTCTGAATAAAAATGGGAATCCACATGGCAGGGTTACTTTTCGCCAACCGGACGGTGCTTTCAAAACCGGCACTGGCCATCTCAAAAATAGCATCCTCTTCCTTCTCTTTTTCTAAAACCGTATTTGCAAGAGCAAAAGAAGTAATGTGTGAAATATGGCTTACGTAAGCCGCGTGAAGATCATGGCTATCAGCATCCATATAAATGATATGCATTCCAAGTTGTTTATAGATAGCCTCTACTGTGTTTACCGCATCTGGATCACTTTTTTCTTTTTCACAGATTACGCAAGCCCTGCCTACAAAAGCATCCCTTACTGCAGCTTCAGGGCCGCTATATTCAGTACCCCACATAGGGTGTGTTGCAATAAATCTTTTTCGCATTGGATGATCTTTCAAGGCTGAACACAATGCGTTTTTTGTTGAGCCTGCGTCTGCAACAATTTGATGATCACCAACCAGGTTCATAATTTCTTTCATCACAGGTACCGTTACATCAACCGGGATTGCAACATAAATAAGATCACTTTTCTGTACAGCTTCTTTTAAAGGCAATGCTTCATCTATTAATCCAAGTTCTAATGCTTTTTTGATACTTGCTTCCGTACGGCTCACACCAATTACATTTCTGGCCAGCCCTTTCTCCTTTAATGCGAGGCTGAATGAACCGCTAATTAAACCTACACCAACAATGGTTACAGAATCGAACATCATTATTATTTTTACTTTCTGATATAAAGTTTAAGCTGTAATTGTTGAATCTTTTTAAGTTGATACTACTTCCCACTGACTTTCTCACACCTGTTGAAAAGCGTTAATCCTGGCAATACTTTCCTTCAGTTTGTGTTCATTGCTACACAGACTTACACGGATATAATTTTCACCGGCAGCACCGAAAATTCCACCTGGTGTAATGAACACATTTGCTTTATTCAAAACTTCATCGCTTAATTCGTAACCATTTTTATACTTGTTGTTAACCCTTGCCCATACAAACATACCCGCCTGGTTAGTATTGAACTCACATTTCAAAAGCTTCAACAAATCAAAAACAAATGTTCTTCGTTTTGTGTAGACAACATTTAATTCCCGATACCATTCTTTACCAAGGGTTAAAGCTTTAGCAGCAGCAATTTGTACCGGCAGGAACATCCCACTGTCCATATTGCTTTTAAACCGCAATACTTCTTCAATCCTTTCTTTAGATCCACATAACATGCCTACACGCCACCCGGCCATATTTTGGGCCTTGCTTAGTGAATTCAATTCAATCACGCATTCTTTTGCTCCATCAACGCTCAGCAGGCTCATAGGTGATTCATTCAAAATAAAACTATAAGGATTGTCATGGCAGATAAGAATATTATGTTTCTTTCCAAAGCTCACGATCTTTTCAAATAATTCATATGTTGGCAATTGTCCTGTTGGCATGTGAGGGTAATTAACGAACATTAACTTCACCGGGGTGTCTGCCTTCATGATCAATTGTTCCAACGACTGAAAATCCGGATACCAATTATTTTTTTCGGTGAGTTCATAATCGATGCAGGTTCCTCCTGCCAGTTTAGCTGCACTTCTATAGGTTGGGTATCCCGGATTGGGCACCAGGACTCGATCGCCTTCATTGATATAGGTCATACAAATGTGCATAATCCCCTCTTTGCTTCCTATCAATGGCAATATTTCCGATTCGGGATCCAGATCTACATTGTACCATGTTTTATACCACCGGGAAAATGCATTTCGTAAAACAGGTGTACCCTTATAGCCCTGGTATGCATGGACATCCTCTTTAGCACTTTCAGCTTGTAATACTTTTATCACATCTTCATGTGGTGGTAAGTCAGGACTGCCAATCCCAAGATTAATTACATTTTTTCCAGACTTATTCAAAGCATCTATTTCTCTCAGTTTCTGAGAAAAGTAATACTCACCGATCCCCTCTAATCTCTTTGCAACAGTTATCATGTAAGGTTTAGGGTTTAAGGTGTAAGGTTTGGGGTTGCATTATTGTATGTTATTTTAATTCGTATTTCCATTATTACATTTTAAAAATACAAGTACAAGTTTTAGGATTATACCTGGCAAGCTTCCAGTAACATTTTACATCGTACATCATACATCCTCCATCGTACTTCGTAAATTGTACTTCGTACATATAACATCTAACATTCTCCTACATTCAAACAATCTTTCCATTTTTATAAACTCCATATATTTTTAATTCGACTGTTAGGGATTTCACTGCTGCTATAACATCATTGAATTGTTCTAATGAATCAAATTCCATGTCAGCATGAAAACTATATTTCCAATCGCTTCCAGGTATAGGAAAGCTTTGAAGTTTGCTAAGATTAATACCTCCATCGGCAATTCTTGTAAGAACTTTTGCCAGGCTTCCCCTGGAATGATCAGTATGAAAATTGACAGATGCCTTATTAGCTTCCTCAACAATGACAGCATCGCTTTCGCGCTTCAGTATTAAGAACCGCGTATAATTATTTTTTAATGTATGTATGTTAGGAACAAGCATTTCCAATTGAAACAAATCGGCTGCTAATTTACTTGCGATTGCGGCAACGTGTTTGTTACGATGCTGGTGAACAAGTTTTGCACTGAGAGCAGTATCCTCGGTTTCAACCAATTTCCATTCATATTTATCTAAAAATTCAAGACATTGCTGAAGAGCCATGGGATGGGAATGTATTTCTCTGATATCCTCCAACTTTACCCCTGGATTTACCAAAAGGTTTTGCTTGATATGGAGAAATATTTCACCCACTATCTGTAGATTACTTTTTTGTAACAAATTATAATTCGGTAAAATACTACCAGCAATAGAATTTTCAATAGCCATTACTCCGCCATCACTTTCTTTTTTATTTCCTGCAATTTTAATAACATCCCTAAATGTGGCGCAAGGTATTACCCTAACATTTGTTCCAAAAAACTGTTGTGCCGCGACCTGGTGAAAACTACCTTCATAACCCTGAATGGAAACGGAAGTCTGCAGTTCGGAACCCAAGGTGGGTAAGGCATTAGAAATAGTATGCAAAGGTTCATTTTTCATTTCTTCTTCGTTCTATGCCCTCTGCTGTGCAGAGAGGCCAAAAAAAATCCCGGCTTTTGGCCGGGACTCTTTATGTTAATTTTTTGAATTAGTTTCTGGTTAACAAAAGCAATCCCGGCCTACTGGTAAAGTAGAAATAAAAATAAAAGTAACGGTATGTTTTTGTTCTTGTCATGAATTTCAAAAGTAGGAAGGAAAAATATAATACCAAATAAAATTTAAATGGTTTTACGCTATCCAAACGTTGACCGTCTATCATAAATGCTGATGGGAAGCCTATTCCAGCCGTTTCAAAATCTCTCCGTCAATTTTTTTAAAGAGGTGAAAGGGCCTGTAGGTGCGCCAGTTAGCAAGATCCATCAACTCAATATAGCGGTGGAGCCGGCCTTTGGTAAAATCATGCTGCGTTTGTTCTGGCATATTTAAACAAACGACCCATCCATTTTCATCGGTTACTTCTTCAAACCATTCCATATAATAATCTTTGTCACCGCTATGAAAATTCAAAACATTTTCACCAATCAGAATAAATTTGGTAATCCCTTCAGCAAAGAATTTATCGATTACCTCCCTTTTCAGATTCATGATGTCATTCTCAATCGCGTCATTCCATTCGCCAATTAGCTCTATGATGATATAGCGTTCCTCGTAATCTGCAATCAGCACTTTCAGATACAAAGTCCGGGAATCAAATTCATCCCATTGAGGGTGGATGTAGTAATTATAAATGGTTTGGGAGAATTCGAATTCGGAATAAACTCTTCCGTAAAAAGGGGAACGCTCATCTTCTTCACTTACATAAATGTGTCGCCAATTATAAAATGGTTCTATATTGTGCATAGCGCAATCGCCTCTTTCCTGAGCCCTCGTATTAAGAATGGGCGGGGTTTTTTAATTTTAAATGTGGCATTTATTAATATAGGCCAAAGCAATTTACAGCCTTCGCCCAGCGTTTTCCTAATATTTTTTATTGTATTTTAAATACGAACTTTATGAATATAATATTTCGTTCATACAACGTTCATTACAGGCGCCCTTATTGAAAATAATATCTATGATTGCCCATGCATTGTTGAATCGATAGCTTTTTTTACACTTCCATGCTGTAGCAATAATTTTTTGGCTTCTTCATAGTTAGAAATTCCGGTTTTATCCATTACCATTTTTGTGCCACGGTCGACCAATTTATTATTGGTGAGCTGCATATTCACCATGGTATTATCTTCCACACGGCCAATCAAAATCATAACAGATGTGGATATCATATTGAGGACTAATTTTTGGGCGGTTCCACTTTTCATTCGGGTACTTCCTGTAACAAATTCTGGTCCTACGATTACTTCAATAGCATAATCGGCATGCATTGCTAGCGGACTTCCAGGGTTACAGGCAATACAACCGGTAATAATTCCGCGTTTTCTACATTCCTGCAGGGCTCCAATTACATATGGTGTAGTTCCGCTCGAAGCAATCCCAATAACCACATCTTTATCATTGACAAAATGTTTATCAAGGTCGGCCCATCCTTGTTCTTTATTATCCTCAGCCATTTCAACAGGTTTTTGAATGGCTTCTTCTCCGCCAGCAATCAAACCGATTACGACTCCATAGGGCATACCATATGTAGGAGGAATCTCACTGGCATCAAGGATCCCTAACCGGCCGCTTGTGCCCGCACCAATATAAAATAATCGTCCGCCAGCCAGCATTTTATCGGCAATAATAGTAACCAGATTTTCGATCTGGGGGATGGCAGGTTCCACTGCATAAGGAACTGTTTTATCCTCCTTGTTCAAATTGGAAAGAATTTCTGTTACACTCATAGCATCTAAATGCCGGTAATTACTGGGCTGCTCTGTAACTTTGATAAATTCTGCCATATGTTTAATTTATGCCACTTCTAATAATGGCAGCAAATAACCATTTTAGGTTTTATGATATTCAATTAATCCCTCCAAAGGACTTTTTAAAATTTTACCCATAGTAAATTCATAACCATTACACAGTTCCTCTAAAACATCCCTGAATGCAAATGAAACTCCTCCAACAAAATGTATAGGCAGTTTCCAGCTTTCTCCATATTTGCAAAGATGATTGTAAAAAAAATCATTCAGGCCATCTTCAATAATATTTTCAATCATGTAATGTTTCCGGTTTTCGGATAAAAATAAAGTATATGAAGCCAGGTAGCGATTGGGCAAAGGCTTTTTATAAACATTTTCTAATATCTCAACAGATGTTGTTTTGTATTTGTGATCGAATTTAAAACGAAGATCCTCATCAAAGGTTTTGTATAAATAATGCTGAATCACTTTTTTGCCCAGGTAGGCACCACTACCTTCGTCGCCGAGAACATAACCGAGTCCAGGACTATTCTTCATGATTTTCTTACCATTATAAAAACAAGAATTACTACCTGTACCCAAAATACAAGCTATTCCTTTTTCGTTTCCACATAAAGCTTTTGCAGCACCCATCAGATCATGGGAAACATTTACTTCTGCATTCTTAAAAACATTTTTAAGAGCTTTTTTTACAATTACCGCATTTGCCGGATTCAGGCATCCTGTTCCATAAAAATATACCACATCTACAACTGGTTTTTTAAGTGATGGCACGAGTTCATTGCGTAGAATCGTTTCAATTTGCATTGTGTTTAAGAAATAAGGACTGAGCCCTTGTGATACAACTTGTTCCCTTTTATTTCCATTCAATAGGCACCATTCGCATTTTGTTGATCCGCTATCTGCAATAAGTATAGCCATGAGTATAAGGAAGGAATTTTATAAGACAATAGTTAATATAATTGTCCTTTCCCGTTCGTATTCGAAGGTAAAGTTCGCAATTGAGAATAAATTAAGAACTTAGACGCTAATTTTGATGGATTCTAAATATTATGTTCCCCGATGAAAAAAATACAGGTCTGGTTACCATTGTTATTTGCAATTGTGATGATTATTGGAATGCGTATCGGATTCAAACTTCGGGAAAATGTGCCTGCATCCCAGGGATTCCTTCAATCCGGTAAACGCTCTTCTTTGCAGGAAGTAATGGATCTTGTTCGTTCAAAATATGTTGATCCGGTAAATGCAGATACACTTACTGAAGACGCCGTAGAGGCCATGCTTACACATCTTGATCCGCATTCTGTTTTTATTCCTGCCATGCATCTTTCAGAAATCAATGAGGATTTACAAGGAAACTTTGAAGGAATAGGTGTTGAATTTCATATTATAAATGACACTGTTAATATAATAAATGTATTACCTGAAGGGCCCAGTGATAATGCCGGATTGAAAGTAGGTGATAAATTTTTAAAAGTAGGCGATTCCCTCGTTACCGGTGCAGCTATCAATGCGGATCGAATAAAAAAATTTCTGCGCGGAGAAGGCGGCAGTAATGTTGAAGTTATATTATTAAGAGGCGCTCAGCAACAAAAGACTGTTATCACACGAGGCACCATTCCATTATATTCCATTGATGCTGCTTACATGATGGATGCTGAAACTGGATTCATTCATCTCAACAAATTTTCCGGAACAAGCTACGAAGAATTTATGCGGGCTATGGAACGACTCCAAAAACAAGGCATGAAGAAACTCATTTTTGATCTGAGAGATAATGGCGGAGGGATCTTAGGAGAAGCCGTTGATATTGTGGATGAATTTTTGGACGAAAAAAAGATGATCGTTTACACAAAGGGGGATAAACAAAATAAATATGAATACCGTTGCAAACGCCCGGGATTATTTGAAAATGGCAAGCTGGTAGTTCTGGTAGATGAAGGATCTGCCTCTGCAAGCGAAGTAGTTGCAGGAGCATTACAGGATTGGGACCGTGCAACCATCATTGGCCGAAGAACATTCGGCAAAGGACTTGTACAGGAGCAATACCAATTGAGTAATGGTGCAGCCCTGAGGCTTACCGTTGCCCGGTACTACACCCCTACGGGAAGAAGCATTCAAAAACCATACAGTAATGGAAGGGATGCTTATTATGATGAAGTTCTGGATCGGTTTCATAGTGGAGAGGTCGTTCATCCCGATACGGTGAAGGTAGCAAGAGGCGATTCATTTAAAACCAAAGGTGGCAGACTGGTATACGGGGGTGGGGGAATTATGCCGGATATATTTGTTCCCTACGATACGGCAGACTTTATTACAAATGTTTCAGCATTATTCAGGAACAATATATTCGGAAAATTTATTTATAGTTATTATATCTCAAACAAGATATTCTTTGATCAATTTAAGAATCCTTCCGATTATGCAAGCAGGTTTACTCAAACTGATGTTGCCCTGGAAAGCCTCTCGAAGTATGCTGCCAAAGATGCGGTAGAACTTAATCTTCAACCGATGCCAGCACGTGATCAATTGGAGTTACAACGTAGGATCAAAACCTGGATGGCCCGCCAAATATGGCGAATGGATGGATATTATCAGGTCAATAATGTTGAAGATAAAACAGTTCAAACAGCATTAAAAACGATAAAAGAATAAAATAGGTATCCTAATTCCACGCTTTTTGAATGTCTCTCCAGGTTACCAGGGTTATATTTCTTTTTTTCAATAGCGATTTTAATTCCTCGCTGATCACAAAATTATAATCCATCTGGCGCCAGGCTGACCCAAAGTCCGGATGATCAATTGTAACAGCCTGCATTTCTTCATTATCAAAGGCAAGATGCACAAGGATTTCATTAAGTCCCGGCGTTATGCTTTCAATAAATTTATTATAAGTTGGATTCCATTGTTCAGACGGAATACTAACCGACAAGGAGAATAATTGATTAACAACGGCCTGACCAGGTTCTACCAGAGACGCCATTTGGGGGGCTCTTTGGATCATATTCATTGGAATAAGAACCGGCATTTTATAATCCTTTCCAATTTTCTGAAAAAGCTTAAAAAGTTCAGGTGAAGCAAACAGGCTACCCATGTGTGAATCAAGATGAGTAGGTTTGATACCAAAAGCAATGGCTCTATCAATCTGAGCCCTTACTTCAAGCTCCACTTCTGCTGGTTTTGCATTTTTTACAAAGTCCTGTACAGAAGAATAAAAATATCCTTCCTTGTTCAACAGGCTTGGGATCTCCTTGGATGACATCACCCCACCCCATTTATAATTTTTCCATTCCGCCGTTAGTGTTATATGAATGCCAAGATCCACATCAGGGTGATTTCTTGCATATACGGCTATCTCAGGAAACCAGGGGCATGGCACCATTATGCTGCCGGAACTAATTCCCTTTTTTTCGAATGCTGCAATGGTAGCTGCATTTACAGAATGAGCCACACCAATATCATCTGCATGTATTATCAGGAGCTTTGTATCTTTTGGATGCCCCAATCTTTCAGCTATATTTTTTTCCTGTGCTTGTATTTGCCCCATACTATTCAGGAACAAACAAATCATTACAATTTTTAATCGTTGCATCTTATAATTCGATTCAAGGTAAAAAAAAGAAATGCCACCGGAATGTATCCAGTGGCATATTAAGAATTTAAATTGACTAATGATTCATCTTATCAAGCAATTCTTTTTTCTCTACACGATAGGAAGAGATCAATCCCAATCCTCCCCCAATAGCGAGCAAGGCAAAATAAATAAAAGCACTGCTGTCATCATGATGAGGCCTCCTGGGCAGTACATAGTTATCTAAGAAAAAGGCTAATAGTAATCCAATACCGGCACCCAGCAAGAGCAAACCCCATTTGAGGTTTTTGTAAGGTTCGGGCCTGTTAACTTTATCTTTGGGATTAATTCCTTTTTCCAGCATTGCCAGGTTTTCCCGGCTTTTAAGATAGGCAATCCCAAATATCATAGCAAAGCCACCTCCGAATATTGTAAGCGGTATTAAAATTTCTGCACCGTTCATAATTGATTTTTTTATTGTTTATAGTTTAGTCCCTTGTTTTTGTATGAGACTACTGATGCTCCTCCCGGGTTACAGCTTTGAAGAACTTTCTTCAGCGTCGCGTACAATACCTAAGACTACAGGTTCAGATATTAGGTTACAGGGTTATGTAGCTAAAGTTTCACTGTTCCCTAATCAAGGCACGAAATAGTATGCTCAGGTATATAATTATAATCCCAACATTATTCAGTCTTCTGGGTAATCCTTGAATCCTGGGTTTACCAGTAATGTGACAACCGAATATTCTTTCACCCTGGAATTCTACTATATATTAAGTGTTAGGGCTACTTTGTAAAAACCGGCCGGTAATGGAGTTTCAAATTAACTACCGTACTTTGTACTGTAACCTATTTCTTCCCCATGTAGTCTTATGTTTTGTAATGAATACCGGACTGACTGATAGCGAAATCATTAGCAGTGTACTGCGGGGTGACCAAAAGGCTTTTGCTGAATTGGTTGACCGATACCAGAATTTCGTATTCACCATTACACTACGCTATACAGACAGCCGCGAAGATGCTGAAGAGATCGCACAGGATAGTTTTGTAAAAGCCTATCGATCCCTTGCAGATTTCCGGGGCGCTTCCAAGTTCAGCACCTGGTTGTATACTATTGTAACTACCACTTGCATAACATTTTTAAGGAAGAAAAAACTGGAAATATATTCACTTGATAATGAAAAAATATTTGAACAGGCAGACAGCCAGAATTCAAGTTTTGGTGCGAATCAAATAGAAAAAAAATCAAGACTATCGATGGTTAATGACGCTATCAAATTATTATCGCCAGATGATGGCCGGATCATTACCCTTTTTTATAAAGGCGAACAATCTTTGGATGAAATTGGAAAAATCATTGGCATGGAACCGAATACGGTAAAGGTAAAGCTCCACCGTGCCCGTCAAAGACTAAAAGAGATAATGGAAAAGCATTTTAGCCAAGAAGTTGCGGACGCGAATTGGCGCTAATTAGTAAAAGAAAAAATCAGTATTATGGATACTCAGCAAAATATAGAAGACCGTTTGTGGGATTATATCGATGGCAACTGTAGTGAAAAGGAAAAGTCTTTTATACAGCAGTTGGTAGAAACTAATATAGAATGGAAAGCCAAATACAGCGAATTGGTGGAAGTTCATCAGCTTATGCAAAATAGTATTGAACTGGATGAGCCTTCACTGAGGTTCAGGCAGAACGTAATGGAAGAGATTGCTAAATACCAGATAGCACCCGCTACAAAATCTTATATCAATAAAAATATAATCCGTGGTATTGGCGGCTTTTTTATATTAATGGTTTTAGGTTTTATCATTTCTGGGTTTGCTCAGGTTAATTGGAGTGATACTTCTTCAGGGATCAACATCCCTATTGATGTAATCAACCTGGATTGGGGTAAATTTTTTAATAATACTTACACCAATATATTCCTGATGGTAAATATTATGCTTGGACTGATGCTGCTGGACATGTACCTGGGAAAAAAGAAAAAGCAATTAGAAAATAAAACTGAATTATAATTTTCACCCTTGCAAATAGAAAGTTACGGTTAACTGGCGCGGGTAAAAACAGAGGCGGGTTTTATTATATGTAATAGCTAGTCTTTAAACTTTTTCTTTAATTCTAATAGTTTAGACTGAAAATCATTGGCAGGCTCTGATTTTATTTCAATTCTTTTCTTTCCAGGATTTAGAGTTTGTTTTTTATTCGCGGTATCAGCATTTATTATTCGTTTGTCACCCTGGTCCCGTTGAATGGTGAGTTCTTTCATGGTTAACGAAATTCTTTTCCTTACTATATCAACTTCAGTAACTGTTACCAATACCTTTTCTTGCAGCTTCACTACGAGATTTGGGTCTGATACAAATGTGTTGCTTAGCTGTGAAATATGAACAAGCCCGTCTTGCTTTACACCTATGTCCACAAACACACCAAAATTTGTAATGTTTGTGACAATTCCCGGAACCGTCATTCCTGGTTTTACATCTTCCATGCTCTTAATAGTTTCATCAAAGCGGAATTCTTCAATCTGATTTCTGGGATCACGACCCGGTTTTTCAAGTTCTTTTAAAATATCTTCTATTGTGAATTCCCCAGCCTGTTCTGAAATGTATTTCTTTTTATCAATCTTCTTTCGCAAGTCCGGTTTTTCAATCAAATCAGCTACTGAACATTGTACATCTTTCGCCATCGCCTCAACAACAAAATAGCTTTCGGGATGAACAGCACTATTATCCAATGGGTTCTTGGAAATACGGATGCGTAAAAATCCAGCGCATTGTTCAAAGCTTTTCGGACCCATTAAACTTACTTTTTTTAATTCATTTCTATTTTTGAAAACTCCGTTTTTTGCGCGATAGTCAACGATATTCTTTGCAAGCGTAGCACTTAAACCAGAAACATACATCAATAAATGTTTACTGGCAGTATTAAGATCCACCCCCACATGATTTACGCAGCTTTCAACAATTCTATCTAATGCCTCTTTCAATTTAGTTTGATTAACATCATGTTGATATTGACCAACCCCTATAGACTTTGCATCTACCTTTACCAATTCACTTAATGGATCAAGCAACCGGCGGCCAATGCTAATTGCTCCACGTACTGTGACATCTTCATTCGGAAATTCTTCGCGGGCAACCTCTGAAGCTGAATATATTGAAGCACCACTTTCATTCACCATAAATATTCTAACTTCTTTCCCGAAGTCAATGTCCCGAAGGAGTTGTTCGGATTCGCGACCCGCCGTTCCATTTCCAATGGCAATAGCTTCTATATTAAATTGTTTAGCCAATGATTTTAATTCTGCAATACTTTTATCTTTTTCTTGTTGCGGAGGATGGGGAAAGATCGTTGTATTATGGAGAAAGCTTCCCTGCTCATCCAAACAAATCACCTTGCAGCCCGTTCTGAAACCAGGATCGATGGCTAATATATTTTTAGGTCCGAGGGGAGAAGCTAATAATAACTGCCTAAGGTTTTCTGCAAATACATGAATCGCCTCTTCATCTGCCTCGTTTCTACTAATCAATCTAAATTCATTTTCGATGGATGGCTTTAATAAGCGGTCGAAACTATCTTCAATGGCAAATGCTACCTGGCATGCAGACTGCGACGAATTCTTCACGAATATTCTTTTCAGATCTTCAACCGCGGTTTGTTTATCAATATAGATGTCCATTGCCAGGTACCCCTCTTTTTCACCCCGTCTTATTGCCATAATGCGGTGTGAAGGGCTTTGAGACAAAGGCTCTTTAAAATCAAAATAATCCCGGTACTTCTGTGCTTCTTCAGTCTCTTTTTTTGAATTCATAACTTTTGACGACAATTGCGCTCCTCCCCGGAATAATTGACGCAATGTATTCCGTGAGTGTTCATTTTCTGATATTTGTTCGGCAATAATATCTCTGGCACCCTGAAGAGCTTCCTTTACATCTTTCACATTATCATTTACAAATAATGCAGCTTCTTCTTCAGGTATTTTTGCATCTTGTTCAAAAATGATCTTTGCCAGGGGTTCCAACCCTTTTTCTATTGCTGTAGTTGCGCGGGTTTTGCGTTTAGGTTTATAAGGCAGATAAATATCTTCAAGCTCAGTAGCATCATAACTCGAATCAATCCTATTTTTGAGTTCAGGGGTCAGCTTGCCCAGTGATTCAATTGTTTTAATGATCGTTTCTTTTCGTTTTTCTATTTCCGTAAAGTATTTGATTTCTTCAATAACATTACCAATCACAACTTCATCAAGATTACCCGTTGCTTCTTTGCGATACCTGGCGATGAAGGGAATGGTGGCCCCTTCTTCGTGTAACTGATGAATATTATTGACCTGCTTTAAGGCTAGGTGTAACTTACCGGCAATTTTTTGAATGTACTTCGATTCCATATCAGCAAAATTCAGTAATAAGTAAGATATTATTTGTTTAACAGGGCAGCAAAAGTAAGTGTTGCACAGAATGAATCAAATTTCAAATTTTTGAGTAGTATGCCGGAAGCCTTAACGAAAAACAGATAGCTGATGTTCCGGATATTTTAATATTCACAAACAACTTACTTGATAACTCACCCAGCCATGGAAAATAGTACCTTTGGCGCGATAAAATTTTTGTATGGATATTAAGAATAACATTCTGGAAACAATAGGGAATACGCCTCTTATAAAATTGAATAAGATTACAAAAGATCTCCCTTGTACAGTGGTAGCTAAAGTTGAATATTTCAATCCTGGCAATTCAGCAAAAGATCGTATGGCTTTAAAAATGGTTGAGGTTGCTGAGCAGGAAGGCAATTTAAAACCAGGCGGAACGATCATTGAAGGAACCTCTGGAAATACGGGTATGGGACTAGCCCTGGCCGCAATTGTGAAAAAATACAAATGCATATTTGTCAGCACTGATAAGCAATCAAAAGAGAAAATGGATATATTGAAGGCATTGGGCGCAGAAGTAATTGTTTGTCCAACGAATGTGGAGCCGGAAGATCCCCGGAGTTATTATTCTGTTGCTAAAAGACTGGCCCAGGAGGTCCCGAATTCATACCACATGAATCAATACGATAACCTTGCCAATCGGTTGGCGCATTATGAAACTACGGGACCAGAACTCTGGAGACAGACTGATGGAAAGATTACTCATTTGGTAGTAGCTACTGGCACAGGCGGCACGATAACAGGAGCTGGTAAATTTTTGAAAGAAAAAAATCCGAACATACAGGTTTGGGCCATGGATCCTTATGGATCCCTGCTTACTAAATATTTTCGTACCGGGGAAATAGACATGAATGAAGTGCACCCTTACGTTACAGAAGGCATTGGTGAAGATTTCGTTCCACAGAATTACGAGATGCAATATATAGATGCCTTTGAGCAGGTAACCGATAAAGAAGCTGCAATAATGACCCGCCGGCTTGCAAAAGATGAAGGAATTTTTTGTGGTTACAGTGCAGGTACGGCGATACAGGGATTGCTTCAAATGAAAGACAAGCTAAAAAAAGATGACCTGGTTGTCGTTATTCTGCACGACCATGGAAGCCGTTATGTTGGTAAAATATACAACGACCAATGGATGATGGAACGGGGTTACCTGGATGTAAAAACTTTTAAGGACCTGGTAAATGCAAGAAGCAGTAAACAAAAACTCATTACTATTGACCCAAAACATACGGTTGCAGAAGCTGTAGAATTAATGAAAAAATATGATATTGAACACATCCCTGTTGTGAATGGGAATGGCCCTATTGGTTCCATTAGTGAAAATGGTTTGTTTCAGAAAGTATTTTCCAATCCGGATATAAAAAATGAATCTGTTCAAAGTGTAATGGAACATTCCTTTCCTATTGTTGACTTTGAAACCCCTGTTGAAAGATTGAGCACATTAATTAATAAGGAAAATGGCGCAGTACTAAGCAAAGATGAAGCAGGCAATTTTCATATCGTTACTAAATATGATGTCATACAGGCCTTGGGAAGCTAACTTTTCTTGAACGCGTGTTTAGCAAAAGGGTGAAACTGCGAACATGAGATTCTGATTCAGAATTTTTCAGATCTTTTGACCGTCTCTTATTAAATTCTCTCTTTAACTTAAAACTGGAACTCGTACTTCTACGAGAATTCTCGCGCCGCTTTTACTAGCGATAAGAGTTTGTAAGTATCCTCTTTGTAGTAAATACTGAATGAGGAAAATGAAGCATTTATTCTCTTGTTATGCTTGCAATTCGCTTATACATTTGTTGCAGAAGTTGATTGATAGCTAATCAATCTGTTCAATATCCAGAAGAAAAACCAAGTGTCCAACAATCCTAAGAATTTCCATGAAAATCCAGTATCAGTCAACTTCTTTTTTAGTATCCAATAGCCCGTTTTTTCCGATCCTTGTGAAAACATTTTGTCCAAATCCGTGAAGACCGTTGACCGTATCCTTTTAAAACCGTTATTGTCCAAATCCGAAAACCGTCTTTCCAAATCTTGTGTAGAACCGTCTGCATTTAATCCAAATCCCTCCTGCTAAATCATATGAGTTAGCAGGAGGAGCAGCGGTTACTCGTAATTCTCTTTTATTACTGTTCTATCTTGCATGAAAGCAACTTAATGATCCAGGTCTTAGATCAGGTAGGCAGACTTATTCAATTACAAGTTTATCCCAAACGTATTATTTCTGTAGTTCCCTCTCAAACCGAATTATTATTCGACCTCGGGTTAACTGAAGAAGTTGTTGGCATAACCAAATTTTGTGTTCACCCTGAAGCATGGTTTCGACAGAAAACAAAAGTGGGTGGCACAAAAACTTTAAAGTTGGATGTTATTCATTCTTTGAATCCTGATTTGATTATTGCGAATAAAGAAGAAAATACCCAAGAACAAATTGAAGTTTTGGCTCAACAATATCCTGTCTGGATCAGTGATGTGGTCGATCTGCAAAGTGCGTACGAGATGATCAAATCGATTGGAAGCTTAACCAATAAGATTGAAAAAGCAGGCGAAATCATTAGCGTCATTCAAAAGGATTTCACCACAATCCAAAACGAAAAACAATCCACAGATCCAAAACCACGAACAGCCTATCTTATCTGGAAAGACCCATATATGACCGTTGGTGGTGATACCTTTATTAATGAAATGCTCAAGGCGTGTGGCCTGCAAAATGTATATGATCATCTCACCCGCTATCCTCTAATAAGCATCGATGACCTGCAACAGGCAAACTGCCAAATACTATTACTTTCTTCCGAACCTTATCCATTCACTGAAAAACATATTGCTGAATTAAATACCAAATTACCAGGTACAAAAATTTTATTAGCCGATGGAGAAATACTCAGCTGGTATGGAAGCAGGCTTTTACATGCTGCGCCTTATTTTAAAATGCTCCTGGAGCGTAGTAGATTAGTTCATGGTTCATGATACTTGGTGCCTTTTAAAATAACTCATAAGATTTAATTGATCTGATTACCTTTTTTGCAATCGCAAGTGCTAATTTGCATTTGAAGGGGAATTCAGGAGACAGGAGATAGGAGATACTACATCTAAATCTACAATCAAGTATCTAGTACCTCCCTGAGATGAACTATGAACCATGAACTAATCAGCAATGCTTTTTACTGAAAATCAAAATGCCTTAGAGAAAAACGAGCTGGATAAACCTTCGCGTAAAAAGCCCATGTTTGCTGTGGGTGATTTGTTGCGTGTATATCTAAAGCATCATGGTCGGGAGGTGAAAATGATGGTTTCCTATAAAAATCTTTTAAACTATACTTACTCTGTATCACTAAAAGATAAAAACGGAAAGGATACTCTATGGGAAACAGTGGGGTACGATATGCGGGAATGGGAATTCATCCGCGACGGATTGGTGAATATGTATGCTGTACTGAAAACAGAAGGAGATCTAACCTATACGAAACACCTTGATGTAGCCCGGATCGATTACTGCAGTTTTGGTAATTCCCATCCCTTTCGTATCCGGATCGTTAACAAATTCAATGATAATTACGATCATTATTATATTAAAATTGCTGATGCTTCGCGCATTTATGGATTAGAACTCGAACACATTCTATCGCCTAACAGGATAACTTTTCTAACCCATAAAGACACGCTGATAGAAGAGCATATCGCTGGTATACCAGGCGACCTGTTTATTTCAGATTATCTCCATCATCCCCTCACAAATAAAATCAGGTTTTGCAAAGAATTTGTAAAATTCAATGAGCGCTGTTTTGTACGCTTATTGGGTGATATGCGCTCGTATAATTTTGTGGTCGATATTACACCCGATATTGAAGATGTACAATATCGGATCCGGGCCATCGACTTTGATCAGCAATCATATGAAGGAAGAAAAAATTTATACTTACCGCAATTCTTCAAGGAAAACATTCCTCTGGTTGAAACAGTCATTAAATCCCTTAACAAAGATTCTATTGAGCAATATCAAACAGAAGAAAGAACCCTAATGGCTTTTCGGGTGGCATCGACGCGCCATCGCTTAATGCAATTATTAAATATTATGTCGAAAGATGCTATCTCATCACCTGAAAAAATAACCCAACTGAAAAATGAACTGGGTGATTATTTTCAAAATATGGCTTTTTATAAATGCACCTCTATGGGGCAGGTGGTAAAACGCCAGCTCAAGCAAACACTGCAAAAAAATCTAATGCTCATCCAACAAAACCTGGGAAAGTTTGAAGATTGAAAAATTTCTAAATTTCCAGTAAAACCGCCTTCAGTAATAAAAAAACACAAACTAACTGTATCTTCGCGCCGCTTTGCCATAATACCATTTTATCAATTGTAATCTGATTATTAACAAACCAAACTAAAGTCAACAAACCATGAAGAAATACCAACCTGGTGTTCTATACGGTGAAGAATTAGAAGCATTGTATAATGATGCAAAAGAAAATCAATTTGCGTTACCTGCGGTGAATACCATTGGAACAAATACGATCAACGCCGCACTTGAAACAGCAGCAAAAGTTAATTCTCCTATAATTATACAATTTTCAAATGGCGGAGCACAGTTTATCGCAGGAAAAGGAATGCCCAATGATAAATTACAGGCAAATATTTCTGGTGGAGTATCCGGTGCATTGCATATTCACAATGTGGCAAAGCATTATGGGGTTCCGGTTATTTTACATACAGACCATGCATCCAAAAAATGGTTACCCTGGATCAGCGGATTGCTTGACGAAGGAGAATTATATTTTAAAGAAAAGAAACAACCTCTTTTCAGTTCGCATATGCTCGATCTTTCTGAAGAACCTATTGAAGAAAACATACATACCTGCGTTGATTTTTTTAAACGCATGCAACCATTAGGAATGGCGATTGAAATAGAATTAGGTGTTACCGGTGGCGAAGAAGATGGGGTAGATAATAGCGGCATCGAAAACGACAAACTATATACACAACCACAACATGTGGCCTACTCCTTTACTGAACTAAGCAAGGTTGGAAAATTATTTACAGTAGCTGCAGCATTCGGAAACGTACATGGAGTGTACAGTCCGGGAAATGTTGAGCTAAGACCAGAAATTTTAAAGAACAGCCAGGATTATATTGAAAAAGAATTACACACGGGGCCTAAGCCGGTATATTTTGTATTCCATGGAGGAAGTGGTTCCCCGCAAAACCAGATTCGCGAAGCGATCGGATATGGAGCCATCAAAATGAATATAGATACCGATCTGCAATGGTCTTATTGGGAAGGTGTTCAGCAATATTATGTGAAGAACGAAGGATACCTGCAGGCCCAGCTTGGCAATCCCGATGGAAAAGATAAGCCCAACAAAAAATACTATGATCCCCGTGTATGGTTACGGAAGGGTGAAGAAACGTTTAGCAAACGCCTTGAAATTGCTTTTGACGATTTGAATTGTATCAACAGGAATGGTTAGAAATAAATTAGAAATAAATAGAAGTCTCGTCTTAAGGCGGGACTTTTTATTTGGGGCCCGGCTGATATGGTTCTATGAAGCTTCGTTGCGTCGCACACTTGTACGCCATATCTTTGCTCAGCTATAAATAAAAAAATTCTGAATCAGTTTGTCATGATGGGCTTGCCGGCAGGCAGGGTACGGAAGTTCTATAGGTGTCGATGATTTAGGTTCTAATTTTATCAGGATCTTTGAAAATTAATATCGCAAGATCCGTTGCGCATTATAATGACAAGTAAATACAAAATAGCAGATAACTAACATAACCTGGAATTATCCTCCGCCTAACAGCGATCAAGGTCAATAGAATTAATTTGGTTTTTATAATACACATTTATGCCAACAAAAACAATTCACGAACTGCTAGGCGATAAAGCCTCTTATTTATTAGACCACGAATGTAAAACCATCGACCGTTCAACCCTCACTCTCCCCTCTCCCACCCATGTGGATGATATCTGGGTAAACTCCAATAGAAACAACCAGGTATTAAAAAATTTACAGATATTATTAAATCATGGTCGTTTAGCCGGAACTGGTCACTGTTCCATCTTCCCGGTTGACCAGGGTATTGAACACAGCGCAGGATCAGCATTTGCGCCTAATCCTATATACTTCGATCCTGAGAATATTGTAAAGCTTGCTTTAGAGAGCGGTTGCAATGGAGTTGCTTCAACCTATGGTGTATTAGGGATCATGAGCCGGAAGTATGCACATAAAATTCCTTTTATTGTAAAGATCAACCACAATGAATTTTTGAGCATGCCTAACCGTTATGATCAAACCTTGTTCGGTACAATCAAAAGCGCCTGGAACATGGGTGCAGTTGCAGTTGGTGCAACCATCTATTGGGGTTCTGCAGAAAGTACGCGACAATTGAAAGAGGTTGCCGATGCATTCGAACAGGCACATGAACTCGGAATGGCTACTATTTTGTGGTGTTATACCCGCAATAATGCATTTAAAGTGGAAGGTGTGGATTATCACACTTCCGCCGATCTAACAGGACAGGCAAATCATCTTGGGGTAACCATACAAGCTGATATCATCAAACAAAAAATACCAACCAATAATGGTGGGTACCTTTCTACTAAACATGGAAAGACCTCCGCTTTAGTATACGAAAAATTAACAAGTGACCATCCGATTGACCTATGCCGTTACCAGGTGCTCAATTGTTACAGCGGTCGGGTCGGGTTAATCAATAGCGGTGGTGAAAGCAAGGGTGCCAGTGATTTGCAGGATGCAGTGTTCACTGCTGTTATTAACAAACGTGCAGGCGGAATGGGACTAATCATGGGTCGCAAAGCATTTCAACGGCCATTTAAAGAAGGAATAGATTTATTACATGCCACGCAAGATGTATATTTGGACGATACCATTACTGTAGCATAACCCCTTCCTATATAAAGAACCCATCCTGCACACTACGGTCTGCAGGATTTTTTATTTGTGCTTTATAAATCATAAACCCTTCATAGTTCCATCATAATGATTCTTCAGTTGATGATGAGAGAGGATTATAAGGTGCTACTATTTTATTCTTAAGCATTATATTCATATCGGGGATATATTTTTGTCGGTACCCTCTTTCCGGTTTGCATTACTGGAAAATTCATAAAAACAAACCTTAGGTCAACCTTCACCTATAGATGCAAGCAAGGATATTCACCCATCTTCATGATCAATAATATTTCCTAAAGATTACGTTAAAGCACACTATTTAAGGGCAGGCAAATCAAAACTATATCCTTAAATTTGTCTTCTACCTACTTTCGTCAATGCGAGTCAAGAAAACAATATTTCTGCTGCCGGTTACAACCCCTTACGCGAGTTGGATCCTGAAATCATTGATTTTTATTTTAAGCATTTTTAATTGCACCGTTAGTTTTAGTCAGTCTAATTACCAGGTATTATCGAAGATTGATTTTATAGTTCAGAGTACAGATAGCCTGGCCAATAAATCACAGCGAACATTTTATCTGAATAAAATCAATAAAAAATTTGATGGAATTAAAGAAACCTGGCACTATACATTGCGTGATGGAAAAGTGATCGTTTTTCAAATACGATTTGTGATTGACTCCACAGAGTTCACTGAGATTTATTATTTGAATAAAAATGATCTTATCTATTCGGAGGAATATGAAACCCTGTATTTTACCTCTGGTGAAGATGAAATAAAATGGGGAGGCATTTATTATTTTGTAAGTAACAATTTGAAACAGCGTGTCACATTGGGACAAAAAAAATCTAAATACCAGCATTGGAATGCAGAATCAGAAACTTTAATCCGATTTCAGCGACGGTTTAATGAACTGCAAGAAAATATTCCACTAACTTCCCGTAATTAGAATATTATTTTGATACAGACTTCCTGATCAGTTTTACCCACAAATATGTAATCTGATAAGATCAGAACGGATATAGTCAAACAGTTCAAATTATTTACAGTTCCCATTTCAGGAGCATTGTTGCCTGGCGTAACAGGTGAACTTTTCAAATCTTTGCATTAAAAATAGGAACAGTTATTGCTTCATTTTCCCAATTATTATTTCATTTTATTATTTAATAATGAGTAGTTCCTTCAATAATTTATCAACTTCTTCCCTGCAAACACTTCTTGCCAAAGAAACAAAAAAATTCATTGTAGCGATTGAATATGGCTCCACCGCAAGTGATTTGTCTGAGATCCGGGAAACCATTAAAGAAATTCAAGGTGAACTTGATACCAGGTCTTCAAGTTCTTCCGTAAGAAATACCAACTCCGATTGGGAAAAATTATAATTGCACTCTTATTGTTTGTTTATCTGATCAGCCAGAATCTGTTGTAATCAGCCCAATTTCGGTAGAATGTTTAATGGCGTCCCGGCTATGTTCGAAATAACAACACGGTACCCCGGAAAGGTTTATTTTATCTACTATCTTTTGCACTTCTCCTTTATTTTTTTTATGAATATGTCTGAGGTACACGCCGCGTATGGCTCCTGGGAAATGTTCTATCACAGAGGAGTAAATAACAGGGTCCTGCTGGGAATCATCTCCCAGTAACACAAAAGGCTGGTGAGGATATGCATGGAGAATTCGGGCTATCCTCATAAACTTGGTTGCATGCCTGTTCTGCCCCGTTTTTAAAATTTCACTAAATCGCTTGATTTGGCTCAGCAGGTAGATACCTCTTGGCAACTCATTTTTATTAGAAAATTCCAATATATAATCATACAGATTCCATTCGCTGCTGGAAACATAAAAGAAAGGATTGGGTCGCCCATCCGCAGCATCTGCCAATAGGCGGTAGTGGTTTACAACGCCATCAAATGGCTGACGACTATGTGCATTTTCTGTAAACAACAATTGTAAACGTTTTGGAAGGTTTGCAGAATGTGATATGAGAAATGTATCATCGATGTCAGAAATGCAGGCAAAATGATATTCATCGGGTATCAGGAAAAGGCCCTTTCCAATAACATCCGGCCGTCCGGCCTTGCTGTAGATTACTTCCACATTGTGCCATCCTGATGGCAAGGGTATCATTGGCTTCCATTCGAATTTAAAAAACCCATCTCCCTCCGTAATAGATTCCATCTTATTTCCATCCCACGTTAGATAGACTTTGGCCCCCTTATAAGGTCGAACCATAAACAATCTTAAAAGCGCAAAAGCATTGGTGAAAATATTCCCCGAAAACTTACGTCGAGGTATGGGACTTAATAAAAGCACGTGTCCGAATATTAAAATATGATCCTTGCTACCGTAACCCTGATATACCTTTACTACCGGCTTATTTGTTAATCGCAGCCAGTAAAGAAGTTTTGCTTTTATTCGGCGAATAAATGTAGAATCCTTTACCAATACATCCTGGGAATGATTATGCATATTGAAACACGTTATAAGAATCATGAATGCAACAATCAGGTCAGCTAAAAATATTATTCGCCGTTAACCCAGGTTCGGGTGGTAAATCCAAAGTAAATTGGGAAACTTCCATTCGTGAATATTTTAAACCACTGCCACATACCATTGAAGTTTTCATGCTGGGTGGTGGGCATGACGCAGAATCCGTTCAACACTGGATCACTCAATTAAAACCTGACCGTGTTGTGGCTGTGGGTGGAGATGGCACAGTTCAAATGGCAGCGAAACAATTATTAGGCACAGGTATTCCATTGGGAATTCTGCCTGCAGGCTCTGCTAATGGTATGGCAAAAGAATTAGGAATTCCTAATACGCCTGAAGAGGCATTGAATATAATTGTAAATGGTAGGATCCGGACTGCAGATGTAATCCGCATAAACGACAAAGAAATCTGTATGCACCTAAGTGATATCGGTTTAAACGCTAAACTCATAAAGTACTTTGAAGAAAGTAACTGGCGGGGCAAGTTTGGTTATGCCCGTGTATTATTTAAGGCCTTACGGAATAAAAAAACCATGAAGGTGACGATAAATCTCAAAGGGGAGAAAGTAGAACGTGATGCTTTTATGATAGTTCTTGCAAATGCAAGCAAATATGGAACGGGAGCAGTAATAAATCCAGATGGAAATTTATATGACGGGCTCTTTGAAGTTGTCATCATTCGCAAGTTTTCCATTGGAGAAATATTTAAGATGTTTATCAAATTCCTTCCGTTTAATCCAAAAAAAACCGAGGTCATTTCGGCTACATCTGTTACTATTAAAACATTCGGGAAAGTTCACTTTCAAATTGACGGTGAATATCTTGGAAAAGTGGATCACGTGGAGGCTACCATAGTACCTGGACAATTAAATATTCTGCTACCTCAAGAAATATCATAGCGGATTGCCGGAACTACTACCCAAACTATTTGTCGATTGTCTTTCTTCGCGCCATCTCATCCGATAAGCATTCATAGCCATTTCACCAAGCTGGTTGATCAATCTATAATTAACTACCAATCCAACCAAGGCTCCAACAACAGGAATAAGTTGGGCCATCTTAGCCAGATCAATATAGTCGCGATATTCCTGTTGAAAATTCCGCCAGTCAAATTGATGAATGTCCTCAGGAATTTTAGAAGATATCTCTTTCCAGTTTTCTAGATTTTTATAAACTTCTCTTCTATTATGTTGGCTGGAGAATGCAAGTTGAAAAATATACAGTATGTATAAACGTTCTTTAAAGTCATTAATATTATGTCCATATAATGCAGCCATTTCGAACAACATTTTTATTTTTAAACCCAGTAGCAGAGGAAAATCAGCCACAGCCAGTAGTATACCTCCCATGCCAGTCAATCCACCTTCAGCCGCAGCAGTACGTTTGTAAAATTCAATGCGTTCTAAAATTGTTTGTTCGCGTTTTTGCAACGACATTGGCTGGTCAACAGTGGAGGTAGTGTGTTCTGCCCCGAATAATACGGCTCTTACCATTTGCTTAATAGCAGTTGTAATAGCACGATGTGCTTTTTCAGGAATAACTTTATTTATTTTTTGCTGAATGGTTCGTGTAACCCGATTTGTAATTGATGGCTTACGGCTAATCTTTTTTTGCCATATTTCTAATTCACGAAAAATTTTTCGCTCGTATAATTCCATTAAATAATAATTAGGTAGTGAAAATGTACAACGATCCCTGCAATCAACCCAATTTGAATACTAAAGGACGAAACGTAGTAAAACTTTTGGTGTGCCTAGGCCTGGTATAAAAAAGCGAAAGGTGTAAGGTGCTTTTTGTCCATTCGATCTTGAATTAAAATCGCTCGCAACTAGTAAATTTATAAAGCTAATACTAACTTCTAATTAAAAAAATGATCCTACGAAATCAAGATTCACTTTTTCAAAAACTTACATTGAATGTTTTTTGAATCCATCCTGTATAAAAACCAACTCCTATTAAAACAACTATCAGAAGTAGAATAAATACCCATAAATAGGATTTTGTCGGCCTTGGAGATGCAGAAGAATCACGACGCGACGCTACATGGCGTTGTTTATCTATTTCAGTTTCACTTAATGACCTGGCTTTTATAAGTTTGCCAGCGAAACGGAGTGTAAATCCATCAATTTCAGCCTGACTATTAACTACCTGCTCGGCGATAAATACATCCTGATGATTTGTAGGTTCATACGCTTGTACAACCACTGGAAAATCATGAGTTTTAACTTCCATAATGATCATTCTTTATGTGAAAAATTACCACCATATATTACATCGTAAGAAGGGCGGTTACTCATCAATATGCAATAATGTTGCCAGCGGAAGAAAGAAAATCGCCTATTGACGATCAGTATCCCTATCGGGTATTCTTTTAAAATATATCATTAGCCTTTAAAGATTATGAATAAAATTATTGTTATTACGGGCGGCGGCCGAGGTATTGGCGCTGCTACTGCATTGCTGGCCGCGAAACTGGGTTATATTATTTGTATCAATTTTTTACAGAATAAAGAATCAGCCGAAAGGGTTGTAGAACGTATTCTTCAACAAGGCGGCAATGCTTTTTCCGTTGCTGGGGATATATCTGTAGAATCGGATGTTGTGAGATTATTTGAAACGGTGGATAAGGCAGATGGATATATCCATGCGTTGGTAAATAATGCCGGAATCCTGGAAAAACAATCGTTGGTAAAAGATATGACGGCCGAGAGACTGCAGAGGATCTTTTCTGTAAATGTTATTGGAAGTTTTTTATGTGCCCGGGAAGCTGTTAAAAGAATGTCTTCGAAGGAAAATGGCAAGGGTGGTGCCATTGTGAATATTTCTTCAGGAGCAGCCCGGGGTGGGTCACCATTTGAATTTGTTGACTATGCTGCTTCAAAAGGTGCCATAGACACCATGACGATTGGATTGGCCAAAGAGTTAGCAGCTGAAAATATCAGGGTGAATGCGGTCAGGCCGGGAATAATATATACCGATATACATGCCAGTGGCGGTGAACCTGAAAGAATTGAGCGGATTAAGGCTTCAATTCCGATGAAAAGAGGGGGCCAGCCCGAAGAAGTAGCAAATGCTATTCTGTGGCTAATTTCTGAACAGGCTTCATATGTTACCGGAGCTATAATTGATGTAACCGGCGGGAGGTGATAGAGACAGAATACAGGAGACAGAATAAAGAATACAGGATACAGTAAACAGGAGGGTGAGATATAGTGGTTGATGCCGAAATCTCTTTATCCACTTTCTGTATATTTTCGGTTTTAACTCATCTTATTTGAATTTTATCTATACCCAATATCCTGTATCCTGTATTCTGTTTCGTAGCAATTTTAACACTGATTATTTAAGGTTCAATACAACTGCCGGGAACCATTTTATATCTTTGATAAAATTAAATATAGCCTTTGAAATTATTCCTTCTCATTGTAGTGCTTTTTTCATTTCATGTGTTTGCAAAAGCGCAGAAGGTGGATAGCATATATTTTAATTTATATACTGATAGTCTGAAGAAACAAGTGCACAATTATATTAATATTGATGGCAAACTTTCCAATGGCAGTTGGCTTCCATTGACAGATAAGGATATTATTTTTAGTGCTTCCGGGGGGAAATTCGATGGGAATAGCCTGATTCTCGATTCCTGCTTTACTGCTAATAAGGTTACTATTAAAGCCGTTTTAAAAAGCAATCCCGCTATCTCTAGGGAGATGACCATTTATATAAAAACCACAGCTGACAATGAAAGGCTGAAAACAATGGATGAAGTATTACAACCTTCCAATCCAGGGCGTAAGAAGAAAAACAACAATAAATAAATACTATGAGAACGATCGGCACTGGCCGGTAATACTTTAATGTAAAAAGATGGTATCGCTACCATCTTTTCCACTTAATTGTATCCATTAATTTACGGGCAGCATTTGCTCTTTCATCTTTTTAGCATCATCCATGAATTTAGCAAGTCCGAGATCAGTTAAGGGATGTTTCAATAATCCCAGAATGGATTCAAGCGGACAGGTACAAACATTTGCACCGGCTTCAGCACATTTTACAATATGTAACGCGCTTCTTATTGAAGCTGCAAGTATTTCTGTTTTGAATCCTTGCAATTTATAAATACGGGATATCTGCTCAATCAATTGAACACCATCCCAGGCACTATCGTCAATCCTGCCTATAAAAGGGGAAACATAGTTTGCACCTGCTTTAGCAGCAAGAATCGCCTGACCGGCAGAGAATACCAGGGTACAGTTCGTTTTTATTCCATTATCATAAAACCATTTCAATGCTTTCACTCCATCTTTAGTCATGGGAACCTTTACCACAATATTGGGATGGATAGCTGCGAGTTTCTTTCCTTCTTCAATGATTTCATTAAAATTTAATGAAATAACCTCAGCACTTACATCACCATCAACCAATTCACAAATGGATTCATAATGTTTTAGCACACCTGCCTCACTTTTGATTCCTACTTTGGCCATTAATGAAGGATTTGTTGTTACGCCATCCAAAATTCCAAGTTCATTAGCCTCTTTGATTTGAGCCAGGTCGGCAGTATCGATAAAAAATTTCATTCTGTTAGTTTTATCCCAAACCCCCTATAAGGAGTTAGAGAATGTGTTATAAAGGTAGTATTCTATAAATTTAAGGTGCTGCAGGTTTGTGAAGATATAAAATCCGCATGAACCGAAAGTAGGGGTGTTATTAAATCAATGATCATTTCCCAGAAAAAATATATACACCGCTTTAGGTGATGGAGTAAAAAAAAACGGCAGATTACTTACATCGCACCGCTACAACCGCCTACCCTTGCTGCCTTCCGACCCTGGGGGAGTTCAGCAGGAGCTGGTCGTGTAAGACCTGCCGGGGCGCAAAGATAGGGA
>Ga0136634_10000014_pt1 | contig 87684 bp, 91 predicted proteins | sample AntDrymUQ8332106_2_FD_104654 | JGI IMG/M metagenome (GOLD analysis project Ga0136634, IMG submission 104654) | Polar desert sand microbial communities from Dry Valleys, Antarctica - metaG UQ833 (21.06) | ecosystem: Environmental > Terrestrial > Soil > Desert | place: Antarctica: Dry Valley... | reverse complement strand
TGCGACTCCGCGGCGATCGTGCCGAACACCAGCGAGCTCTTACCCGAGCCGGACACACCGGTGAACACCGTCAGCCGGCGCTTCGGAAGCTCGACGCTGATGTCCTTGAGATTGTTCACGCGCGCGCCGTGCACGCGGATCAGATCGTGGCTGTCGGCAACGTGCAGCGCAGGCGAGCGCGTGCCCGTCCTCCTGGCCATGCTCATCGTGTCTCCATCTGTTCACTGTTCAGTCTGTCCACGCCGGCGTCACGAGCACACGAAAGCGTCCAGGTTCTCCAGTGACGACGCCAGCCCGACCGCGTGCCCCTCGGGGCTGATCCCCGGAGGTACGTCGTCGGCGCGCACCTCTAAGCCCGGATCCACCGCTGATCTTCGAGCGGTGCGGCGCGCCTGAAGCGTCAGATGCCTCCTGAGCAGGGACGATGTGTAGTGCGACGGGACAGATCGGCCTACCCAGGAAGGCATCTGATAGGTGCGAGCAGCCCATGACCTCTCGCGAGCGTCGGTGAGCTACGACGAGCCCGATCTCGTGTCGTCTGCGGGGTTGGCCGGCTATGACCGCGTCAGTTGGCCCAGGAACTCGGGCGGAATCACCCGGATCTCAGCTGTTCGGCCAGCTGCTCCAGGCCATCCTTGATGAGCTGTGCGTACTCGTCGTCGCCAAGCGCGCCGATCGCGGCCTGCGCTTGCTGGAGGTGTACACGGGCGCGGCCGAGATCGCCCAGCTTGCGATAGCACTCGGTCAAGTTGAGGTGCAACGACGGGCGCAAGCCGGCCACCGGAAGCGTCACCCCAGCTTGCGCCACCCGTTCATCGGTGATCAGGTCGGCAGCGGCAAGCGCTCGCAGGTCCCAGCTCAGCTCCTGGTGCACGTCGTCTTGCACGTCGGCCATCGCGTGGGCAAGGACGCAAACGTGCAGCGGGTCGCCTTGCTCGCCGCCGATGTCGTCCCAGATCTGCGCGAACAGGTCGCGTGCGGCCTCACGCTGACCTCGGTGGTGGTGCAGCTCCACCACCTGGCCAATCCGGATGATCATTGGATCGGTGATCATCGCGGCTCCTTAACCCCTGATCCACCGGCGAGCTTCGTTGGGTTCGGTGTGCCTGAAAGATCAAATTCCTCCTGAGCTGGGACGATGTGTCTTGCGACGGACAACATCGGACCGGCCGAGGAAGGCATCTGACGGATGCGATCATCGCACGACCTGTCGCGGATTGCGGGGACCTTCGACGAGCCCAATCTCGTGCCATGCGCGGGCCTGCTGCCCGCGGCGACGTTGGCGCGCAACGTCGGGCTCGGTGAGCTGGTCGCAGAGCGGGTCCGGCTGGGCGGGCATGGCGCGAACAGCGGAGCCAAGGCGCTCACCGTGATCGGGTCGATGCTGGCCGGCGGCGACTCGGTCGAGGACACCGCGCTGCTGCGCGCCGGCGCGGCCGGGGAGCTGTTCGACGACACCAGGGCGCCTTCGACCATCGGGACCTGGCTGCGGTCGTTCAAGTGGTCCAACGTGCGCGAGCTCGACGCGGTGTCGCGCGGGCTGCTGGCCCGGCTGTGGGCCGCCGGTGCCGGCCCGGCTGACCCGGCCGGGCAGTTGATGGTCAATCTGGACTCCACGATCTGCGAGGTCTACGGCCGCGACAAGCAGGGCGCTGCGTTCGGCTACACCAAGGTCCGCGGCTACCACCCGCAGCTGGCGACCTTGGCCGAGACTGGGCAGGTGGTCTTCTCCCGGACGCGCGGCGGGTCGGCCGGCGCCGCCCGCGGGGTGAAGTCGTTCCTGACCGAGACCGTCAGCTGGCTGCGTGCCGCTGGCGCCACCGGGGCGCTCACGGTTCGGGCGGACTCGGCGTTCTACTCTCGCGCGATGCTGGCCACCGCCCGCCGGCTGGGGGTGCGGTTCTCAGTCACCGCCCGCCAGGACAAGAAGATTCGCGCTGCCATCGAGGCGATCGACGAGTCCGCATGGACCCCGATCCCCTACTGGCTGTCCACCCCGGAGGTCTCCGGCTGAGGTGCCCGGCCGACATGTGCGCGCCGCGGGCGAGCGCCTCGACGTCCAGCGGCTGCGCATACTCCCGGTCGATCCGGTCGCGGACACGGCGCAGCCGCGCGAGGTCGCGCAGGTGCTGCGCCGCGGCGGGTCTGCTGGTCACCTGCGAGATCGTGCCACATCGCAAGGACCAGCGGTCGAGCGCTGACACGTGAGCGTCGAGGATCGGACGGACCCGAGCGTGCGAGGTAATGCCGATGATGCTGCTTGATGCGTAGTGATCATCCGGTCTGGATCATCGCGTGGTTTCCCGAAATCCGCCAGTCCGGCCGTTCGTTGAGGTGGTGGAGGCGGTCCCGGGGGACCCCGACCACGACCTCGGACTTCAGGGTGCGCAGCGCGGCACACCGCGGCGGGAAACCGGCTGCGGCGACTGTGGGGTCGGTGGTCGGTGGCCAGTGTCGGTCGCCGACCAGCCGCCGATAGTTCAGGTCACCCTTCAGGATCGTCACCGTCGACGCGGCGAACTGCGCGGCGAGATCGGCCGGCATCGCGGACAGCTCGAGCGGCGCGACCCAGAACCAGTCCGTACGCAGGCTCGCCCGCCCGGTCCGGAACGCCTCCGCAAGACGGGCGGCCACCTTCGCTGCCTGACCGCCTGCCCCGGTGAGCCTGCGCAGACCGTCCGAGACGTCGGCGGTCGTGGCGTCGGAGACGTAGTACGGAGTCGGCTTCACATGGATCGTGACCTCAGCAGCACGCCCGGAGGTGAGCAGCTCCTCCACGAGGACCAGGTCGGCCACCAGTTCCCGGCCGGCGTTGTCGGCGACAACGCCGACACGAGCGTGTCGGCCCAGGACGTCCCAGAACGCGGTCGAGTCGTCGACGACCAGCTCAGGCGTGCGTTCCGATCCCGCACGATCCGTCGTCGCCTGACCGGACAGCACGGCGAATCCGAGGTCGGCGCGGTTGCCCCACAGTGCCGCGGTCAGCACCGCCTCGGCCCGCGCCGCGTCGGGGAGGTCAGGCAGCGCGTCCAGTGCCGCCAGCTCGGCCGCCAGACCGGGATCGGTCAGCTCGGCGGCCTTGTGGCCGGCGAACGGATCGAGCCAGAACCACGGTCCCGGGTCGAAGAAGCCGACCGCGTCGAGCAGTCGCCGGTAGAAATAGCTCTCGGCCCACAGGAACGGCACCTCATCCCACGCGCGACCGAAACACCCCGCTCCCCACACCTGCCATGCGGCCCCGTCGAACACCCCGTCGAGGGGCTCGATGGTGCCGCCGGAGGACTCTGCGGCCAGCCGGTGTAGGGCCGCGACCTGGTCCGGACCGTAGGGATGCGCAGCGAGCACCTGCTCGACCAGCAGCGGGTGCCGGCGGTGGATCACGCTCCAGGCGAACGAGGCCGGGTCCGCGCTGTCGAGCGCGGCCGGCCGCTGGTCACACTCGGGATCCTCGATCTGGGCCCGTGCCGCAGCCGGATCGGGGATCAGGTGCTCCACGCCCCTGCGGCTCCTTCGCGGTGTCGGTCAGGCCCAGCGCGATGACACCGGTCGCGCTGCCGGCCAGGACGCTACCGGTACAGCCGTCGACGGCGGCGCACTGCAGCGACGCGGTCGTCAACAGCTCGAAGCTGCTCTGTTGTCCGAGGTGCGCGCCGGCGTCGAGCGGAAGCACCTGTAGGTCGACCCGAGGACGCTTCGAGATCTCGATCAGATGCCGGAGCTGCTCGGCCATGACCTGCGGAGTGCCCCGCCGCCGGTAGAGCACCGCCTCGTCGAGCACCACCCACAGCCTCAAGGGTCGTCGTCCCGGTCAAGGACCTGCTGCCGACCGAGGCGCAGCTCGATCCGCCGCTGGACCTCCTCTTCGCTGGCGTCCGGATCGGCGCGGAGCACAGCCTCGGCGTATGCAGCAGTCCGAGTTACGTGGTAACTGCCGAAAGCTGCTTACCTCGGCTGCGCCGGCTTTCGAGGCCGAGGATGTCCGTCCGCCCAGCCCGTCATGCTGTCGGCGGTGATCACGGTGATCTTGCCGTAACCGGCCCAATCCAGCGCCTCTCGTGCATGCTTGCCACGATTGGATCAATCTCTATCAGACCCACGTTCTCCGTCCCGACACGGTGTGCCAGCAATGCGGCGTTCCAGCAATACCGGTACCGATCTCCAACACTCGCATCCCGGGATCGGGGCGAGCGCACGGAATGTTGGCCACCACCGAGCGGCTGCGACGCCGAGCTGGTCATCTCGAAACCGGTACTGTCCTCGTCGACGAGCGCGAGGGACTGCCGAACAGCGATGTCTATGGAGGTCACGTGCCCTCGACCGCCTCGATCGGCCCGGCGGCGTCCGCAGTGCGGAGCATTGCCGCGACCTGAGTGAACGTGCCGCGCAGGTTGTCCATGCGCTGCTCGCGTTTCGTGGGGGAGCAAATGAAGGTCCGGTCGGCGGTGCTGCAAGTAGGGATCGCGCGGATCTTGTGCGCGATCTCGGGGTGTCGACGACTGAACTTCCGCCAGCCCTTCTGCGCCACGACCCCGTGCAGCACGGCAACACCGATCCGGGGTGCTCGCAGAAGCAGGCGTCGCAGCGGCTCGACACCGGCGTCCAGCTCCGCGGCCTTCGGTGGCCGGTCCTCGGTCCCGGGGATGTACCACGGGTAAGCGTTCCACGGCAGCAGCTCCGCGACCGGGATGCGAGCGTCGGCGAGCAGCTCGGCCATGCGTTCGGCCGAGGCATCGTCATTCTCGATGCACAGCATCCCGCTGCCGGTATGGGACTTGGTACCCGGACCGGGTGCGGCGAGCAGGCTGAGTACTCGCGCATCTGTCCCGCCGTACATCGGGGCGATGTAGGGCATCGGACCTCGGTCAGTTCTCTCGATCAGCTCTCTGACCAGCTCGGTGAACGGCTCGATGTGCTGTACGTGCAGGCAGGCGTGTTGGCGATCGCGGAAGTCACGATCGCGCATGCGCCGGTGAAAGCTCATGCCTTACAGTCGCGCGGGCGAGCCTCTTCGTTTCGCTCACCGACACTATCAGGTGATCGTGAGCCGCTCTGACGAGCGCAAATGGCTGGCCGTCGGCGCGACGGGCAACCCGAGCGGGCTTCGCTGTACGCTCCCTCATGCTCGCTCGGCAGCGGCAGCTTGAGGATGAGGTGGTGTACGCCGGGTGTTGCCTGTGGTGCTGGCCGAAGTCGAGTTGATCGAGCGCCTGGCTCTGGACGCGCGTGGGTCGGTCTGCGTCGGGTTGATTGGGCTTGCTGCGGAGTGCTGGCAGTTCGCCGGGTTGATGGGTTCGAACAGCGGCGACCACGTCGCCGCGCTCGCCGTCTACCGGACGGCCGAAGACCCGGTCTGCCGGTCGGGATCGGGGAGCTGCGGCGGGTGCGCGCGATCCGGCGACGCCGGTTGGCGTCGTCAGTCGAACTCGCCGTCCTTGATGCCGCGGACGAAGGCGTTCCACTCCGCTGGCGTGTAGTAGTGCGCTGGCCGGGTGCGGTCCTTGGTGTCGCGCAGCCAGCGGCCACCGTCGGCGGTGAGGGCGACCTCGACGCACCCCTGATGGTCGTTGCTGTAGCTGGACGTGCGGAACGCGGTGTCCGGCGGCGGGATCGGGTACTGAGTCATGGGGCTACCTCCTTCACCGCCCGGTGCAGGAGCGTCCGGGAGTCCTGCAGCGTCGCCGCCTGCACGCGTAGCCGGGTCATCGCGCGCTCGTAGGTGGCGACCTGCTCGGGCTCATCGTAGTAACGGCCCTCGACGAGCAGCTCGATGTAGACGATACCGGGGTCGCCGACCATCTCGGCGGGGAACTTCAACAGCTGGAAGGTGCCCTGCTGGGCCAGGTGTGCGCTGGCGTCGCGCGGCAGGATCTGCAAGTCGATCCTCGGACGTTCCGAGACCTCGATCAGGTGCTGGAGCTGCGCGGCCATGACCTGCGGGGTGCCGCGCAGCCGGTAGAGCACCGACTCGTCGAGCACCACCCACAGCCGGACTGGGTCGTCGTCCCGGTCGAGGATCGCCTGCCTGCCGAGGCGCAGCTCGACTCGTCGCTGAACCTCTTCCTCGGTGAGGTCGGGGTCGGCGCGGATCACCGACTCGGCGTATTCCGGGGTCTGCAGCAGCCCGGGCACGAGGTAGCTGTCGAAGCTGGCCACCTCGGCAGCACCGGCCTCCAGCCCGAGGTAGAGGTCGAACCACGACGGTGCGGCATCGGCGATCTTCTCCCACCAGTTCCGTCCCTTCCTGGCGGCTTCGACGAGGTCGAGGAGGAACGGCAGGCGCTCGGGAACCTCATAGAAGCCGAGCAGCACCTCGAGCACCGCGGCCGACGGCAGGTTCCGCGCGGTCTCCAGGTGGCCGATCGAGGTCCGCGACTGCTTGAGCCGCTTGCCGACCTCCGGGCGGCCCTTCCCGGTCGCCTTGCGCAGCCGGCGCAGCTCCAACGCGATCCAGCGCTTGAGCACGGCCGGACTGGATGCGGTCACCATGTCGCCCACTTCCTCCTCGCCGAGCCCATGTCACGGCGGTGGTCGTTGACATCGGCTCACAACATAGTAGTGTCAACATCACTGACTGAGGCCACGTTGCTGATGTGACCGTAGTTTGCACGCCAGGGACGGTGCTCCGGGCCCCCCCGGCCGCGTCGAGCGCCGTCGCTGGCACCCGGGCGGACGGCGGCTCCGGGCGGACCCCCGACATGGCCGGGGTCGTCGTCCGCTCACCCGTGACCGACTATAGGGAAGGCGAGGCTTCATGAGCCGGGATGGAACTGCACCCACGACAGCGCTGGTCGACTGGGTATTTCCGAACCGACCGCGACGACGGATACCCATCCGCTGGCGACGGGGTGACGCGTTGGCGTACGCCAGTAGCTCCGCGGTCTCTTCCAGCACCTCCACCGCAGCGACCCCACGTCGGACACCTCAGCTCGGGCGGCCAGCTCCAGCAGATCGTCCGATCTTGGCAGTTCTTCACAGCCACCCACAACTGATCGACTTTTCACGGCGGTGAAGCAGGTAATACTACTGATCGGACACCCGCCACCGACTAGCCGGTACATCCGCCGGGGCGTGGTATCAACCCTCACGCTGGGCTGGGTGGCAAGCATACCTTCGGCGGTAGATGTCGCTCCAGCCGTGTTGTATCCTTAGGAAGGACAGCCAGAATGAATCAAGAGTTCAGAGTCAACACTTGGGTCGCTGTGCGGAATAACTGCCGAATGCAGTACCACAGCGTCGGCGACGATCAAGTGGAAGTGCAGTTCGGTGGGGAGCCGAGCGACTTCGAACTGCTGTTCACCCGGAACAGCTTGGCGCGCTTCGTCGAGCTGGCGTCGCATGCTCTGGAATCACCAGCAGACGAGGAAGCTGAACCTGTCACGCTACCCACGAGCAGCTGAGCGACGCTCTCCTCCCGCCGGTTCGGGGCGACAACGTCTACGTTGCGACCGGTGGCCATCACCTGCTCATCGGTGTCTCGCACAAGTCCGGCATGAGCAGGTGGTGGCCACCCCGCGTCACGCTGAAGGTCACGAAGTGTGGCTGTGTATGAGAATGGTTAAATCCAGGTTCGTGTCTCGTTCAATGCCTCCTTGTGGCGCAGAGCATCTTCAAGTTTGATGTCAAAGCGGTTTGCAATGGAGCAGACATAGATCAAGATGTCGGCCAGCTCTTCGTCGACCGTGCCGATGATTGACGTCGGACCGGTGCGCAGCTTTTCGTGCTTGCGGACTGCCTTGAACAGTTCACCGACCTCTTCGCCGAGCAACAGGCACTGCTGCACCACGTCACGGTGCGAGAAACCACGTTCCGCTTCCATTTCCAGCACGTAGCGTTGCAGATCGTGAAGTGTCGATGACTTCTCAAGTGGGAGCATCTGCGACCTTCTCGTGCTGGTCTGGTAAGGCTTCCAGGGTGGAGCTGAGGGGAATCGAACCCCTGACCTACTCGATGCGAACGAGTCGCGCTACCAACTGCGCCACAGCCCCGGTGCCCGGCGTTGCCTCCGGGCGCTGACGACCTTAGCAGCCGCTCACTCCCCTGCCACCCGCCGGTAGTCGAACCGGGCGGGACCGTCCAGCTCGTGCAGCTCCGGATCGTCCTCGGTGGACTCGACCAGCGCCGTCCCCGCCGGGAGGGGTGGGGGTGGAGCGGGCTGCAGCCGGGGCAGTGCCGGCTCGTCCGCGCCGGGATCGGGGACCGTGCCCTCCGGATCGACGGGACGGGTGGAGCTGGCCCGCAGCGGCTCGCCCGCGCCGGGGACGCGCTCCGGCCGCTCCCGGACCAGGTCGTCCGCGTGGTCGTCGTCGAGGCCGTGGTACTCGTCGGGTGCGGTGTCGAACCGGTCGTCGGGACCGTCCTCGACCGGACGGTGGGTCGCCTCGCGGCCCCGCCGGGCCCACTCGTCGAGCTCCGGGTCCTCGGCGGCCTGCTGGCGGCGGGTGCCGGCCATCCGGGCGGCGCGGCGCTCCCGGATGGCGTCCTCCAGGCGCACCTGGCGGCGCAGGTAGACGAGGTAGCCGACCAGGACGACGTCGACCGCGGCGTGCAGCCACCACAGGCCGGGGATGGCCATGGCGGCGATCACCCCGGTGCCGAGCGCGAGGATCAGCATCGTGAGCACTACCCGCTGCCGGAACGCGTAGCGGGCGCGGGCGGCCAACGCTGCGACCTCCGGGTCGAAGCCACCGCGGCCGGGGCGGTAGCGAGGTGGCGGGCGCTCCCAGCGGTCGTCGTGGTCGCCGTCCTCGTCCCACTCGTCACGGTCGTCGTCGGTGAGGGGTACGGCGGCGGGCACCGGTTCGTCGTCGCGCCACCAGTCCTCGGTACGGGCCACCGGCAGTCGCGGGCCGTCCTCGCGATCGGGTCGGGTCGGCACGTGTCGCGGCTGGTCCACCTCGTCCATCGGGTCCACCTCCAGTTCGCGGCGCTGCCACGGCCGATCCAGCACGCGCCCGGAGAGCGCGGCCACGCTCGGCCGCGCCACCTCCTGCCGGCGTCGCGCGACCGCTGGAACGAGGATGAGCAGCCAGAGCACCACTAGACTCGCAAAGATCATCGAGCTGGGCAACGGCTGCCTCCTCCCACAGCGCAGTCCGGTCGCCCGGTCCGATCGCGCCCCGATGACTACGGTAATGAGCGTGCCGGACCGTATCGGGTAACGACGCGCCGTCACGACCAGGTTCTTTCGTGAGCACGTGACAGCGACGGGTCAGGGGCGCTCGGCCCGACCGTTCGCCACGAGCCGCCCGGCGAGCCCGCCCGGGTCGAGCTCCTCGGCGGTGAGGGCGAAGCAGTAGTGGTCGCGCCAGGCGCCGTCGACGTCGAGGTAGCGGCGGAACAGACCCTCCTCGCGGAACCGCAGCTTCTCCAGCACGCGCAGGCTCGCCGCGTTCTCCGGGCGCACGGTGGCCTCCAGGCGGTGCAGCCCGGCCGAGCCGAAGCAGTGGTCCACCACGAGCGCTACCGCCGCGGTGACCACGCCGGCGCCGGTGACGCGGGCGTCGACCCAGTATCCGACGTAGGCCGACAGCAGCGGCTCGCGCACCACGTTGCCCACCATGACGTGCCCGACGAACTGCCCGTCGAGAGTGATCGCGAACGGGAGTGCCACACCGCGCCGCGCCGCCGACCGCAGCTGCAGCCAGCGACCGGGCCACTCACCCACGGCGTGCCGCTGCGCCCAGCCCCCGTAAAGGGCGGGCTCCCAGGGCGCCAGGTGGTGCTCGTCGCGGATCCGGATGGCCGACCAGGCCGCGCCGTCGCCCAGCCGCACCGGCCGCACCGCCACCAGGCCCCCGGGCACGCGCAGCGGACCCAGGCGCGCAGGCCAGCCGGGATGCCGACCCGACACCCGCTCCGGGTACACGTGGACCATCTGCCGGCTCAGCTGGGGCCGGGCAGGAACGCGACGGTCACCAGCTCGTTCATGGTGGTCTCGGTGACGTCCTCCGGTACCACGATCAGCCCGTTGGTCTCGGTGAGCGACGACAGCAGATGCGCGCCGGAGGTCCCCAGCGGCTGCACCAGGTAGTCCCCGGTGGCCTGCTCGCGCAGCAGCCGCCCGCGCAGGTAACCGCGCCGGCCCGGCACGGAGCTGACCGGCGAGGTGAGGCGCGCGGTCAGCGTGCGCCGGTGCGGGTTCACCCGGCCGAGCGCGAGCCGCAGCAGCGGGCGCACCAGCACCTCGAACAGCAGCAGCGCCGTGGCCGGATACGGCGGGAACAGGAACGTGGGCACACCGTCGGGCCCCAGTCGTCCGAACGCCTGCGTCGAGCCGGGGTGCATCGCGACGCGCGTGGTGTCGAGGTCGCCGAGCCCGGCCAGCGTCCGGCGCACCTCGGCGCCCGCGGTCCCGACGATCCCCCCGCACACGACGATGACGTCGCTGAACGGGAGGCGGTCCTGCATCGCGGCGCCGATCTCGTGAGGGTCACCCCGGACGAGCCCGGCGCGGGAGGTCTCGGCGCCCGCCTCGCGAGCGGCCGCGGTGAGCGCGTGCGAGCACACGTCGGCCACCTGGCCGGCCCCGGGGGTGCGGGCCAGGTCGACGAGCTCGTCGCCGACGGAGATCACCGACACCCGCGGCTTCGGGTGCACGAGCACCTTGTCCCGACCGGCGGCGGCGAGCAGGGCCACCTGCGCCGCGCCGATCACGCAGTCGCGGCGCACGGCGACGTCGCCGGGCTGCACGTCCTCGCCGACCCGGCGCACGAACGCCGCCGACGGCACGCCGCGGTGCACGGCCAGGCGTGCGGCACCGCCGTCGGTGAACCCGACCGGGACCACGGTGTCGGCGAGCGTGGGAAGCGGTGCCCCCGCGGCCACCCGCACGGCCTGGCCCGGCTGCAGACGCAGCGGCTGTCGGGACCCGGCCGGGATCTGTCCGACCACCGGGATGGACACCGGTGTGTCCTCGCCCGCCCCGACCAGATCGACGCTGCGCACGGCGTAGCCGTCGATCGCCGCCTGGTCGAACCCGGGCAGCGGCCGCGACGTGACCACCTCTTCGGCGCACCGCAGGCCGTGCGCGTCCGAGATCGCCACCCGCACCGGGGCGGGTTTGACCGCGGAGCCCAGGACCCGCTCGAGTTGCTCGTCGACCGACCGCATGGGTGCGTCAGCCGTCCAGGCGGGCGGCCAGCCAGGCGCGCAGGTCGGGTCCGTAGTCCGGATGTTCGAGGGCGAAGTCGACGAACGCGCGGACGTAGCCGCCCGGGTTGCCGAGATCGTGTCGCCCGCCGCGGTGCACCACGACGTGCACCGGATGTCCCTCGGAGATCAGCAGCGCGACGGCGTCGGTGAGCTGCAGCTCCCCTCCCGAACCCGGGGTGATCCGGTCCAGGGCGTCGAAGATCGCGCGGTCGAGCAGGTACCGCCCGGCCGCGGCGAACGTGGACGGCGCCTGCGCCGGCGTCGGTTTCTCCACCATCCCGTGCACCCGCTTCACGTCGGGGTCGGCGGTGTCGCTGACGTCGAACACGCCGTAGGCCGAGATCTCCGCACGCGGGATGTCGAACGCGCAGAGCACGCTGCCGCCGTGCTCGGTCCGGACCCGGGCCATCGTCGCGAGCACCCCCGTGGGCAGCACGAGGTCGTCGGGCAGCAGGACGGCGAAGGCCTGCTCGTCGGCGTCGAGGGCCTCGCGCGCGCAACCGACCGCGTGGCCGAGGCCTTTCTGCTCGTCTTGGGTGACGGTGCGCACGGCGATCAGCTCGTGCGCCCGGCGCACCTTCGCCACGAGCGCGTCCCGGCCGCGTGCCTCCAGGGTCTTCTCCAGCGCGGAGGAGTCGGCGAAGTGGGCGGCGACCGCGTCCTTGCCCGGCGAGGTGATGATCAGCAACCGCGCCGCGCCCGCCTCCGCAGCCTCGGCCGCGACCAGCTCGATGCCCGGTGTGTCGACGACGGGCAGCAGCTCCTTGGGAATGGTCTTGGTCGTCGGCAGGAACCGGGTGCCCAGACCGGCGGCCGGCACCACGGCCGAGCGAAACGGCGGGACCTGCTGCGCCGATGGTTCGCTCGCAAGCTCGCTCATGGTGGGCGAGCCTATCGGCGCCGATAGCATGCCCGCGTGACGGCACGCGTCGACGGCCCCGAGGAAGCGGTCCGCGCGGCCAAGGCGCAGTGGCGGATCCGGCTCCTCGCGGCGCGGCGCGGCATGCCGACGGGGGTGGCGGCCGCGCGGGCGGAGTCGCTGGCGGCTGCGGCGGTCCGACTGGCCGCCGGGACGGGTGGCCCGGTGTGCGCGTACCTGCCGGTGGGCTCCGAGCCCGGCTCGCCCGCGCTGGTCGAGGCCCTGCACGCCGCCGGGCACGAGGTGCTGCTGCCGGTGGTGCCTGCCCGGCCCGGCCCGCTGGACTGGGCGCGCTACGACGGCCCGGACCACCTCGGAGCCGGCCCGTTCGGCCTGCGCGAGCCGACCGGACCCCGGTACGGCAGCGCCGGGATCGCACGGGCCCGGCTGGTGCTGGTGCCCGCGCTGGCCGCGGACCGCGGCGGCGGCAGGCTCGGTCGAGGTGGCGGGTACTACGACCGCACGCTGTCGCTGGCGGCGCCGGGAGTGCCGCTGGTCGTGCTGCTCAACGACGAGGAGCTGGTGGACGCGGTGCCAGTGGAGCCGCACGACCGGCGCGTGTCGGGTGCGTTGCTCGCCGAGGCCGGCCTCACGATGTTGGGAGATCCGACGCTGGGTTATCCGACGCTGGGGAACAGTTTCTGAGGTCAGCGGGTTATGCTGGCACTCAGTGCGTTCGAGTGCCAGTTCCCGGAGGACACGTGCCGACCTACCAGTACGCCTGCACCGCCTGTGACCACCGGTTCGAGGCGGTGCAGGCCTTCTCCGAGACGTCGTTGACCGAATGTCCGACGTGTTCTGGTTTGCTGCGGAAGATCTTCTCCTCGGTCGGGATCGTGTTCAAGGGCAGCGGTTTCTACCGCAACGACAGCCGCTCCGACGCGGGTGACACCGTGGCGAAGGGCGAGACCGCGAACGGCACGGCGAGCGAGTCCTCCGGCGACAAGAAGGACAGCGCCACCCCCACCACTGGCACCAGCGGTAGCGGTAGCAGCACAGACGGTGGCTCCGCGAGCTCCGGGAGTACTGGGAGCTCCGGAAGCTCCGGGAAGGACAGCACCCCGGCGGCGGCCGCCGCCTCCTGAGCGCGGCCACGAGTTGTCCACATGGCCACACCGTTGTCCACAGCCGGGATGATCGCCGCTTCGTGACGGCGCCGTGGTCCTAACGTCGTCGCCATGCCCGACGCCCGGCTTGCTCCCTACCTGCGCGACCGTGTGGGTGTGCTGCTCGCCGGTCCGGGCTGGCGCCGCGTCGCGGTGCTGCGTCGCACGGCCGCGGCCCTGCTGGCTGCGCTGGCACTGGTGCTGGCGTTGGCCCCGCGGGTCGGTGGCGGGGTTCCGGTCGTGGTCGCCACCGCGGATCTCGCCGCGGGCAGCACCGTGCGCGCCGCCGATCTCTCCGTCCGCGACTGGCCCGCCGACCTCGCACCCGCGGGCGTCGTGGGTGCGGTGTCGACCGCAGCCGGTCGCGTGCTCGTCGGAGCGGTTCGGGCGGGTGAGCCCCTCACCGACGTCCGGCTGGCCGGCGCCGGGCCTGCCGCCGTGCTGGGTGCGGGTCCGGACGCGGCGGCCGTGCCCGTCCGGCTGGCCGATGCGGGCGTGGCGGGGCTGCTGACCCCCGGTAGCCGCGTCGACGTCGTGACCGTCGGCCCCCGCACCGACGAGCCGATCGTGCTCGCCGCCGACGCCACGGTGCTGGCCGTGCTGCCCGCAGACGCTGGCGGCGGCATCGGGGCGTCCCGGGGCCGGCTGGTCATGGTCGCGATGCCGCGCGGGGTGGCGACGCGCGTGGCGGCCGCCTCGTTGTCCGAACAGGTCACCGTTACCCTCCGCTAGCGCAGCCGGCCCACCGGAGGGATTACGATGATCAAGGGCTTCAAGGACTTCATCCTGCGCGGCAACGTGGTCGACCTCGCGGTCGCGGTGGTCATCGGCGCGGCGTTCGGCGCCGTCGTCACCGCGTTCACGGCCGGCATCATCCAGCCTCTGATCAACGCTGTCACGCCGGCGAGCAGCCCCGGGCTCGGCGTTCAGCTCGACAAGGCCAAGGACAGCACCTACATCGACTTCGCCGCAGTGATCAGCGCGACGCTGAACTTCCTCATCGTCGCAACGGTCGTGTACTTCGTCATCGTCGTGCCGCTTCGGACCCTCACGAAGCGGGACAGGAGCGAGGAGGAGGCCAGCCCGGCCGAGCCCGCCGATGTCGAGCTGCTGACCGAGATCCGCGACCTGCTCCGCGAGCAGCAACGCCGAGCCTGAGAGCGGTCACTCCCGGTCATAGTGCGGGGGTCGGTCGGCGAGCAGGTCCTCCTCGTCGGTGGTGCCCCGCCTCGGTGCGTCGTCGTCGCGCTCGTCGCGGGTGGTCGATGCCAGCACGTCGCCGAACACCTCGTCGAGCAGGCGGCGTACCCGATCCGGGAGCTCTTCCACCCCACCATCCTGCACCCGGCGGACCTCAGTCCAGGCCGGACAGCTCGGTGATCACATGCGCGACGAGCGGGGTGAGCGTGGCCATCCCGTCCCGGACGGCCGCGCGCGACGGCGCGAGGTTCACCACCAGCGTGCTGCCGGACACACCGACGAGGCCGCGGGAGAGCCCGGCGTCCACCGCACCCGCCGCGAGCCCGGAGGCGCGGATGGCCTCGGCGATGCCCGGGATCGGCCGGTCCAGGACACCGGTGGTGGCGTCGGCGGTGACGTCGCGCGGGGACACGCCGGTACCACCCACGGTGACGACGAGGTCGACGCCACCGATCACGGCGGTGTTGAGCGCGTTGCGGATGGCCACCGGGTCGCCGGGCACGACCACCACGGCGTCGACCACCAGCCGGGCCTCCTCGAGCAGCTCGACGACCAGGGGACCGGTGGAGTCCTCCCGCTCGCCGTGGCTCACCCGGTCGTCCACGACCACCACCAGGGCTCGACCGATCGGGGGCGACGCCATCTCCATGCGCCCACCGTAGCGGTGTGACCCGGGCGCTCCAGCACCCCCACGCAACGCCCCGCAAACCCGCGAGTCGGTACGAACTGGTGGGCGAGTCGACCCCGCGCGCGACGGTCCCGCCCGCTGCGGGAATTCATCACTGACCGTGAACGCCGCGGCCGCCCGTCGGGGTGTCTGCCCCGGCCGCGGCCTACCCTCTTCCCGGTGCGCATCCTGATCACGGGCGGCGCGGGCTTCATCGGCTCGCACATCGCCGACCGGCTGGCCGCCGACGGCCATGACGTCCTGCTGCTCGACGCCCTGCTTCCCGAGGCCCACGGCGACGCCGCCACCCCGGAGTGGGTACGGGCCCACGCGTTCGTGACCGGCGACGTCCGCGACGCGGACCTGCTGGCTCGGCTGCTGCCCGGCGTCGACGCCGTCTGCCACCAGGCGGCGATGGTCGGCCACGGCGTCGACCCCTCCGACGCCCCGGCCTACGCGACGCACAACGACTACGCCACCGCGGTGCTGCTGGCCGCGATGCACGCCGCCGGGATCGGTCGACTGGTGCTGGCCGGGTCGATGGTCGTCTACGGCGAGGGCCGCTACGACTGCGCCGAGCACGGGACGGTCCGGCCGGGCCCGCGCCGCGCCGCCGACATCGCTGCCGGGCAGTTCGAGCCGCCGTGCCCGCGCTGCGGCCGGCCACTGGAGCCCGGGCTGGTCGACGAGGACGCCCCGCTCGACCCGCGGTCCACCTACGCGGCCACCAAGCTCGCCCAGGAGCACCTCGCCGCGGCGTGGGCCCGGCAGACCGGCGGCTCGGTCTGGTCGCTGCGCTACCACAACGTGTACGGCCCGCGGATGCCCCGCGACACCCCCTACGCCGGGGTCGCGTCGATCTTCCGGTCGGCACTGGAGCGTGGGGAGGCCCCGCGTGTCCTGGAGGACGGCCGGCAGCGTCGTGACTTCGTGTACGTCACCGATGCGGCCGCGGCCAACGCGCTGGCCCTGGGCGCGGAGGCGGTGCCGGGCGTCCTGTTGCCGGTGAACGTCTGCTCTGGTGAGCCGCACACGATCGGCGATCTGGCGCACGCGCTGTCCGCGGCCGTCGACGGGCCGGCGCCCGTCGTTGTGGGTGGCGCCCGGCCCGGTGACGTCCGGCACGTGGTGGCCGACCCGGCCCGCGCCCGTGAACTGCTCGGCTTCCGCGCCACCGTCAGCTTCAGCACCGGCGTCCGGACCTTTGCCACCGCCCCCCAGCGGGACCCGGTCGTCATGCCCTGAGACCGCGGAGCGCGAGCAGCTCAGACCACGGTCACTGCGATCTTGTGGTAGCCGGTGGCGCCTTGGGGGACGATGCTGCGTTCCTCGGCGCTCTGGAGTGCGCCGGTGCCGTCGGTGGCGCGTACCACCAGCGTCGTCTCGCCGGGCGTCGACGGCTGCCAGCCGTAGCTCCACAGCGACCAGGACAGCTGGGTGCCGGGATAGGTGATCCGCGCATCGGCCCAGGTACTGCCGCCGTCGACGCTGACCTCGACGCGGGAGACCCCTCGGTCACCGGCGAAGGCGAGGCCGGCCAGCTCCGTTCTGGTCGCACGCCCCACCTGGGTACCCGACCCCTGCGCGGTGAACCGCGAGCGCGTCGGGACCACGAAGTTCGGGCCCCAGCCCTGGGTCTCGTAGAAGCCCTTGGCCTCCTCGGTGACCAGCTTGACCGTGGTCACCCACTTGAGGTTCTTCTCCCCGTACATCCCCGGGACGATCATCCGGGCGGGATAGCCGTGGCGTTGCGGCAGGTCGACGCCGTTCATGCCGAAGACCAGCAGGGTCGTCGGCTCCATCGCCTTCTCGATCGAGAACGTGTCGCTGTAGCCGTCGACCGCGGTGAGCAGCACCTCGACGGTGTCCCCGGACGGGTCGGCCGCGTTGATCAGGTCGGCCAGCCGGACCCCGGTCCACATCGCGTTGCTGATCAGCCCGTCGCCGACGCCGTTGCTGATGCACATCAGCGTGGTCTCCTGGATGGTCTGCGGCATCGCGCGCAGCGCGGCGAGGTCCCAGGTCTGCGGAGAGCCCACGGCGCCGTCGACCGTGAAGCTCCAGTTGTCGGCGTCCACGCGGGGGTCGATGACGTTCTTGGTCACGGTGTAGAAGGCGCCGTTGGGCGTGATCGGGCTGACCGGCATCGTGGGTACGCGCAGCCCGTCGTAGTCGAACGTCGCCCGGCGGAACAGCTCGGAGCCCACCGCGAGCGTCGCCACGGCCAGCCCGGCCCCGGCGACACCCACGCCGCCGGCGAGCACCGTCCGCCGGTCGAGCGGCTCCCCAGCCGGAGTGTCGGGCGCGTCACCGCTGGTGGCCGGGACGGGCTCGCCTGGGGCCGGCACCCCGCCGAGCAGCCACAGCGTGCCGGCGACGGCGAGCCCGAAGAGCCCGAAGCCCACCGCCATGACGACGATGGTGACCAGCCGGGCGGTGCCGGGGCCGAAGCCGACATAGCTGGTGGACAGGATCGGCCACAGGACGGCGACCGCGGCCAGGAACAGCAGCGTGGTCAGGATTGCCAGCAGCCGCCACCCGCGCCGGGCGGACCGCCGGGCCACGAGGGCGACGGCCACCGCGATCACGATCCCGACGACGAGCTGCCCGCCGGTGCCGCCGAGGATGCCGGCCTGCTTCAAGCCGTTGTAGCCGCCGAACACGCCGAACAGGCCGAAGAACTGCTCGATGGTCAGCAGCGGGGCGATCCGGTCGCCGACCAGCTCGGCGGGTGGTGCGACGCCGAGCAGCAGCCGGGCCAGTGCCTGCACGGTGGTGAGGAGCAGACCGGCGACCAGACCGGCCACCACCCCGCGGGTCACGGGGCCGACGAGAGAGCGCATGGCAGCGATCATAATGACGCCGAGCAGCGCAGGTCAGCGATCGGCTGATCCGATGTGGATCGTTACTTCTCCGTCAGCGATCGGTAAGGGATGCACCCGCGGTGGCCAGTGGCAGGTGCACCTCGAAGCGGCAGCCCGGACCGTGGTTGCAGGCGTGGATGTCGCCGTCGTGGGCCTCGACGAGCCCGCGGGCGATCGCGAGCCCGAGCCCGCCCCGGGACTGATCGTCGGGCGTGCGGGCCTGCGCCCCCCGGAACGCGACGTCGAACACACGCTCCAGGTCGTCGTCGGGGATGCCCCCGCAGCCGTCGTCGACCCGCAGCCAGGCCCGGTTCTTGCTGACCCCGGCCGCGACGACGACGGCGCCGTCGGGCGGGGTGTGCCGGATGGCGTTGGACAGCAGGTTGCGGACCACCCGCGCAAGCTCGGGGTCGCTGCCCAGCACCACCGGCCAGTCGCCGTGCCCCTCGGCGCGCACGACCACGCCCTTGCGCGCCGCCGCCACCCCTTCGACGGCCACCGCCTCGGACACCACCTCGCGCAGCGGCACCGCGGACAGGGTGAGATGCAACGCACCGGAGGTGATCCGCGAGAGCTGGAACAGGTCGTCGACCATCCCGGACAGGCGCACGGTCTCGCCACGGATCCGCAGCGCGTACTCGGCCACCTCGAAGGGCTCGGTCACGATGCCGTCGGCGAGCGCCTCACTCATCGCCCGGATGCCGGCCAGCGGGGTGCGCAGGTCGTGGCTGATCCAGGCCACCAGCTCGCGCCGAGACGCCTCGGCCGCGTGCTCGGCTTCGCGGGCCTCGTGCAGCCACATGACGTCGCGGGCGATGCCGCGGCCGAGGACGATCGCGGAGGGGACGGTGACCGCGGCGACGACGGCGCAGACCACCGTGATGACGGCGAGCTGCGGGGTGTACATGAACCCGCTGGTGCCGATCACACCGGCGAGCGTGGCGGCGACCGGCACCAGCACCAGTACCGTGGCGGCCGCGGTGATCGAGCGCTGCCGCATCCGGTACAGCAGCAGCGCACCGAGCAGCGCGACTATCACCGAGAGCAGCAGCGCGACCGGGACGACGGCGATGAGCTGATCCATTACGCGGCGGCTCCGTCGCCGTCGTAGCGGTAGCCGACCCCCCAGACCGTCGCGATCCGGGTGGGTTTCGTGGGGTTGGCCTCGATCTTCTCCCGCAACCGGCGTACGTGGACGGTGACGGTGGACTGGTCGCCGAAGTCCCAGCCCCACACGCGCTCCAGCAGCTCCGAGCGGGTGAACACCTGGCCGGGGCGGCGCACCAGGAACGCCAGCAGGTCGAACTCTCGGACGGTCAGCGCCAGCTCGCGCCCGGCCATCGAGGCGCGGCGGCCGGGGAGGTCCACGTGCAGGTCCCCGTCGACGATCGGCTCGGTGCCGGCGTCGCGGGCCGGCAGCTCCCGGGAGCGGCGCAGCACCGACGCCACCCGCAGCACCAGCTCGCGCGGGCTGAACGGCTTGGTCACGTAGTCGTCGGCGCCGAGCTCGAGGCCGAGCACCCGGTCCTCCTCCTCGCCGAGCGCGGTGAGCATGACGATCGGCACCCCGATCGACTCGCGGCGCAGCCGCCGACACACCTCAAGCCCGCCGAGGCGGGGCAGCATGAGGTCCAGGACGATGACGTCAGGCACCCGACCGGCCACCGCCCGCAGGGCCTGCTCCCCGTCGCTGGCGACGTCGACGCGATAGCCCGCCCGATCGAGGTAACGGGTGACCACGTCGCGCACCGTCATGTTGTCGTCCACGACCAGCGCCAACGGCCGATCGGTCATCGCAGCTACCCCCTGCTCCAGCAGTTCACCGAGGCTAACCGCACTCACCCGCCGTCCTGGTTGCCGTCACCGGACCGTAAGCTCAACGGGTGACGTCACCGATCGGTAAGGGCTTTCACCCAGCGGTGCAGGGTGCTCACCTCTAGAGTTTGTCGATCGTGGACGAAGTGATCGACTTAATACTCCCGTGCCTGGATGAGGCGCAGGCGCTCCCCGGTGTTCTCCGCGCCGTCCCCCCGGGCTTCCGCCCGATAGTGGTCGACAACGGCTCCACGGACGGCACTCCGGAAGTCGCCGCTGCCCTCGGCGCCACGGTGCTGCGCGAGCCGATGCGCGGTTACGGTGCCGCCGTCCACACCGGGCTGGTCGGCGCGACGAGTGCGGTCGTGGCGTTCCTCGACGCCGACGGGTCGCTCGATCCCGGTGCCCTGCCGGGGATGGTGGCCCTGCTGGCGGACGCCGATCTCGTCGCCGGGCGCCGGGTCCCGGTGGGGCGTGGCGCGTGGCCCTGGCATGCGCGGGCCGGCAATGTGGCGATCTCCGCGCTGCTACGCCGCCGCGGGGTGTCGGTGCACGACATCGCCCCGATCCGGGTGGCGCGTCGGATGGCGCTGCTCGACCTGGGCATCACCGACCGGGGGTTCGGCTACCCGCTCGAGCTGCTGGTCCGCGCGGGGGCTGCGGGGTGGCGGGTCCGCGAGGTGGACGTCGCCTACCGGCCGCGGAGCGGTGGCCGGTCGAAGGTGTCCGGGTCGGTGCGCGGCACGTTGCGGGCGGCCCGGGACATGGCGGTGGTGCTGCGATGACGCCAGGATCCGGCGTCGCGGTGCTCGTGCTGGCCAAGGCGCCGGAGCCGGGGCGGGTGAAGACCCGGCTGTGCCCGCCGCTGACCCCCGAGCAGTCCGCCGACCTGGCCGCGGCGGCCCTGCTCGACAGCGTCGCCGCCGCGGCCGCCGTCCCCGGGGCGCGCCTGGTCGTCGTGCTCACCGGGCTGGTCGAGCGCGCCGCCCGCCGCACCGAGCTCGCCGCGGTGCTGGGTGACGTCGTGGTGCTCCCGCAGCGGGGCGACGGTCTCGGGGAGCGGATCGCCGCCGCACACCGCGACGTCGCTGCGCTGCTTCCCGGCAGGCGCACGCTGCAGATCGGCATGGACACCCCGCAGGTGGACGCCGAGCAGCTCGCGGCGGCCGACGTCATGCTCGCCTCGCCCACGGTGGACGCGGTGCTCGGGCTCGCCACCGACGGGGGCTGGTGGGCGCTGGGCCTGCGCCGGCCCGCCGATGCCGATCTCGTTGCCGGCGTCCCGACCTCGCGGGAGGACACCGGTGAGCGCACCCTGGCCGCGCTGCGAGCCGGCGGGCTACGGGTCGCGCTGCTCCCCGAACTGACCGATGTGGATACCGCAGCCGATGCGCTGGCCGTCGCGGAGACGGCACCCCAGACCCGCTTCGCCGCCGCTGTCCGGTCGTTGCCGAGCCTGCTCACCAGCGCACCGGCCCAGGGGCGCGTGTGACCGCCGACGTGCTCGGCCCCACGGAGGTATCGGTGTTCTCGATGGCGCTTGCCGGCCAGCACGCTGAGCTGGTGCGCAGCGACGGGGGTGTCGCGCCGCTCGATGTCGCCCGCTGGCGCGGCGCCGCCGCGGGTGAGGACAGCTGGCTGCTCGGGCGCTGTCGCGGCGCGACGATCGACCTCGGCTGCGGGCCGGGCCGGCTGCTCGAGGCGCTGGTCGCTCGGGGCGTCCCCGCGCTCGGGGTGGACGTGGCGGCGGAAGCCATCGCGCAGTGCCGGCGTCGCGGGGTGCGCGCGATGCGGGCGGATGTGTTCACCACCCTGCCGGGTGAGGGCACCTGGGCGCACGTGCTGCTGGCCGACGGCAACCTCGGGATCGGCGGCGACCCGGTGGCGCTGTTGCGCCGGGCCGCGGCGTTGATCTCCCCGAACGGGACGGTGCTCGTCGAGCTCGACGCGACCGAGCCCGGGCTGTGGCGGGGGTTGGCACGGGTGCGCAGCCGCCACGACGTCGGCACGCCGTTCCCGTGGGCCGCTGCCGGGGCGGCCGCGCTCCCGGGCCTGGCCGGGCGCGCCGGGCTGCGGCCGAGCCTGCTCTACCGCGGCCGGCGCAGCTTCGCCGAGCTGGTACCGGCGGCCCCTAAGGAGGGCGATGGCCGAGGCCCCCGGGACGCGCGGCCGGGCGTCACGGAGCCTCGCCGAGGGTGACCAGTACCGTGCGGTCGGCCAGCTCGACCTCCACCACCTCACCGGGTGCGCGCGACCGCACCGCCGCCTGCAGCCCGTCGCCGGCGAGGATGAGCTGGTCGCCGAAACGGATGACCAGATCCCCCGCCCGGATACCGGCGGCCTCGGCGGCGCTGCCCGGCACGACACTGCTGATGCGTGCCCCGGAGAGCTGGGGGTCGCTGGTGACGTTCACCCCGAGGATGGCGCGGGCGGCCTTCCCCGTGCGCACCAGCTCCTCGGCCACCCGCTTGGCCTGGTTGACCGGGATGGAGAAGCCCACGCCGATCGAGCCGCCCTGCGTCCCGGTGGTGGCGATGGCCGAGTTGATCCCGACGACGCGGCCCTGCATGTCCACCAGCGGGCCGCCGGAGTTGCCGGGGTTGATCGCGGCGTCGGTCTGCAGGGCGTTGAGCACGGTCGCCTCGCTGGCTCCCTGCTCGCCGCCCACGCTCACCGGCCGGTCCACGGCGCTGATGATGCCGGTGGTGACCGTGCCGCCCAGCCCCAGCGGGGAGCCGAACGCGACCACCTGCTGGCCCACCCGGACCGCCTCGGAGTTGCCCAGCTCGACCGGGGCCAGTCCGGAGACGTTCTGCGCCCGGATCACCGCGAGGTCCGAGCTCGGATCCCGACCGACGATCTGCGCGGGTGCGGTGGCGCCGTCCTGGAACACCACCGTCACCCTGCCGCGGTCCGCAGCGGGCTCGACGACATGGTTGTTGGTGAGCAGCAGTCCGTCCGCGCTGAGCACCATGCCCGAGCCCTCCCCGAGCGCTGTCGGGCCCTCGACGCGCAGCTGGACCACGCTCGGCAGGACCCGTTCGGCGACCGCCTCGACCGGACCCTGCGGGGCGGTGGCCTGGGCGATCTCCGGCAGTGGTTCGTCGAGCACGCCGCTGGAGGTGCCGCCCCGGTTGGCCAGGGAGTAGCCGACCGCCCCACCGACACCGCCGCCCAGCAGCGTCGTCGCCAGAACGATGGGGACCACCCCGGCGAGCACACGCCGCCGCATCCGGGGCTCGTACCTGCCGGGTTGGCCGCCGGTGTGGTGGCTGTCCGGGTACGGGCCGGGGTAGGGGCTGCTACCGTACTGAGCCCCGCTGTAGGGGATCCCGCCGTACGGGCCCGGCCCGGTGCCGTAGGAGACCGACCTGGGGTACTGGCTGCCGGAGTACTGGTGGCCGGGGACGGCGGGATTCTCGCCCTCCGCGGTACCCGCCGCACCGTCCGGATCGGGGGTGTCGTTCGCCATGCCATCACCGCGTTCGAGAAGTCGCGAGGTACCTGCTCCGAGCGTAGTCAGTGGCTCGGCCTGCGGCCGGGGAGCCGCACCGCGAGCAGCGCGCCGCCTTCCGGTGCGCGTCCGGCCCACACCACTCCGCCGTGGCGCATCGCCACCTGCCGGACGATCGCGAGCCCCAGCCCCGAGCCGGGCATGGTGCGGGAGGTGTCGGCCCGGTAGAAGCGGTCGAACACGTGCGGCAGGTCCTCCGCGGCGATGCCGGGCCCGGCATCGGCCACCTCCAGCATCACCGACCAGTCGTCGAGCGGGCGCATCTGCACCCGCACGGTCCCCTCAGGCGGGCTCCACTTGGTGGCGTTGTCGAGGAGGTTGAGCACGGCTCGCTCCAGGGCTGTCGCATCGCCGACGAGTGTCCAGGGCACCAGGTGCGACACCAGCTCGACGTCGCCCGCGCGGCGCCGGGCCCGCTCCATCGCGCGCAGCACGACGTCGGCCAGCTCCACCGGCTCGTGCACCACCAGCGGGACGTCGTCGCGCGCCAGCTCGACGAGGTCCCCGACCAGCGCGGACAGCTCGGCGACCTGCGCCGCGACGTCGTCGAGGATCTCGGCGCGGTCGGCGTCGGGCAGCGCCGGAGCACCCGGGCGGCCCGCGGCCGCCAGCAGCTCCAGGTTCGTGCGCATCGAGGTCAGCGGCGTGCGCAGCTCGTGTCCGGCGTCGGCGACCAGGCGCCGCTGCTGCTCCTGGGACGCGGCGAGCCCACCGAGCATGTCGTTGAAGCTGTGGGTGAGTCGTGCGAGCTCGTCGGAGCCGTCGACGGGGATCGGGTGCAGGTCGCCGGTGGCTGCCACCCGTTCGGTGGCCGCTGTCAGCCGCTCCACCGGCCGCAGCCCGGCCCGGGCCACCGCCACGCCGGCGAGCGCGGCGAGCACCACGCCGATCCCACCGACGATCGGCAGCGCGACGCCGAGGTTGGTGAGCACCTGCTGGGTCGGGTCGAGCCGCTGGGCGATCACCAGTGCCTGTCCCGACCCGGCCGGCACCGCCACGACCCGGTACTGAACCCCGTCCTTGGTGGCCGTACGCACCGACGGCGGTGCCCCACGGGCGACGCGCAGCTCCTCAATGTCCAGCGGCGGGGCGGACGACTCGCCCTGCGCGGAGCTCGCGCTGCCGCCAGCGGACAACACCGCGAGGCGGATGTCCCCGGCGCCGAACACCTCTGTCGGGATCCTGGCCAGCAGCAGCGGGTCGGCCAGCCCGCTCTGTGCGGCCGCGGTCGCGCGCTGCAACAGGTTGGCATCAAGGGTCGCCAGGATGTTGGCCCGCACGGTCACGAAGGCCGCCACCGACACGAGCACCACCGCGAGCGCCGCCACCAGCGCGGCGAGGACCCCGACGCGGGCGCGCAGCGAGAAGCGGTCGAGAACCTCGACGCGCGGGGTGGAGCCGTCGGGACGGCCCTGTCGCGGGGTCGCCAGGAGTGGGGTCGCCGGGGGTGGGGTCATGGCGGGGTGTCACGCAGCACGTAGCCGACCCCGCGGACCGTGTGGATCAGTCGCTGCTCGCCGTCGGCCTCGGTCTTGCGGCGCAGGTAGCCGATGTAGACCTCCAGCGCGTTGCCGGTGGTCGGGAAGTCGTAGCCCCACACCTGCTCGAGGATCTGGGAGCGGGTCAACACCCGGCGCGGGTGCGCGAGCAGCAGCTCCAGCAGCGAGAACTCGGTGCGTGTGAGGCTGATCGCGCGATCGCCGCGGCAGACGTCGCGGGTGTCGGGGTCCAGGCTGAGGTCGGCGAACACCAGTGGCTTGGCATGCCCGGCCGCCGCCGCGGCGATCTCGTCGGGGGTCCGGCGGCGCAGCAGGGCGCGCAGCCGGGCCAGCAGCTCCTCGAGGGCGAACGGTTTGGGCAGGTAGTCGTCGGCGCCGGCGTCGAGCCCGGCGACCCGGTCGGACACGGCGTCGCGCGCGGTGAGCACGAGGATCGGCAGGTCGTCACCGCTGCTGCGCAGCCGCCGGCACACCTCGAGGCCGTCCAGTCGCGGCATCATCACGTCGAGCACCATCGCGTCCGGCCGCTGCGCGGTGATGGCGTCCAGCGCCGCGAACCCGTCGTTCGCAAGCTCGACCTGGTAGCCGTTGAACGCGAGCGAGCGTCGCAGCGACTCCCGGACGGACCGGTCGTCGTCGACCACGAGGATGCGCATGCGGGCCAGTGTGGACGCAGCATCTGAGACGCGCCTGAGACACGGCGCGGGTTGCAACGCCCGTCGTGCTCATCAGAGCCTACGGTGAGGCCGTCGCGTAGTTGCTCAGCAGCTGGTCAGAACACCAGACACACACCTCGACGTATCGCGGGTCCACCCGCTTCTCCCGGTAGAGATCACGTTCGGCCAGAACACTGAGGTCTCCCGTCCCCAACCCACTTCGGCCTCTGGTCGCATGCTCGACGAGATCGGCGCCCGTGGAGCAACCCGACCGGATCCGATCAAGGATGTGGCCGTCCCACGTCGCATCATGCAGCACCCATGGCGCCTCACCGCGCGCCGACAACTCGAGCACCGTGGAGAAGGCTTGGGCGCATGAGCGCCGCGCCGTGCCGTCGGGCAGGTGATGGATGTGGTTGCCGGTCTCGATCACAGCCGCAGTGGGGAGGATCAGGTCCTGACGCCGATCTTCGCGATCGCGAAGCTCGGCGAGCACCTCTTCCTGCCGCTGTGTCTTTCCCGGTACACCGAGGATCTCGAGGAGGATCGACGTGTCGACGAACTCGACGACCCGGCGGGTCGGTGTCGAGCGCGGCATCGGTCAGATACTCCTCAGCAGTTCAGCGAACCGCTCGGACGGCGCTGGGCGCCCGGCCGCAGCCGCCGCGATCAGGCCGCGGCTGATGACCTCGCCCAACGAGCCGCGAGCCATCATCGTCGGGTATCCGGGCAGCTCAACCAACCGAGTCAACCGTGAGCCCCCGGACCGTGGATCTCGATCACAGACGATCACACCGCGGTGGTCGCTGCCTTCGAGCGCGTCGAGCAGCGCAGGGCTGTGCGTCGTGACAAGGGTTCGGATGCTCCGTTGCTCTGACTGACGGCGGACAAGGGAGACCACTCTGGCGGCCATCTCCGGATGCAGACCGTTCTCGACCTCTTCGATCACGAGTAGCCGCTGCCCGACCTCATCCGCTGTTGCGTCGCTTGTGGAATCGCCCACTAGTGGCGCCGACAGCAGGGCTGTCCCGACCGCGAGGAAGCGCAACATTCCGTCGCTCATCAGGCGGGCAGGGACGGTATTCGTCTCACCAGTTCGCGGGTCGGTCTCAGCCAGGGCGACCAGAACATCGCCGAGGTCGGACCGGCCGATCGAGATGTTCTGGAAGGGGCGGTCGGGCATCGCCTGCAGGAGAGCCTGTAGCTCGGCGAAGTCGTCGGGTGAGGTTCGGTGAAGGGCAGCGACGGCAGCGCTGAGGTTCTCGGCGTTTCGCCGCAGATCGCTGTCTCGATCATGCACGTACTGACGCATCAGGTGTGGCACCGGATCGAGGATGAACACCGACCGCAAGGCGGCACGCACCGCAGCTGCAGCCGAGTGGACGATTCGAGCGGCCGCTGTTTCGGTGGGAATGCGCGTCGGAATCTGGGTAACCAGGAGTCGGTTACTGGTGAACGGAACCCCGGGATCGATCCCGCGCTTTCCGTTGAACCACCGGCCGGTCAGGTCATTGCGGCGGTCGTCGGCGCGGTCGGTCTCGAGTAGGACACGGCCGTCCAGCGACCGGTTGCCGTGGCTGAGTCCCCGCACCGCCGAGAGCTTCTCCCACCGCACGCGGACCTCAGGCTTCACCTGGATCGCCACCTCGAGGTCCAGCACCGCGTCGCCCCATCGAACCCGACAGCCGAGCTCGAACTCGTCCTGGCCGTGCGGGGCGCACCCTTCCGCGCCGCCGCGGATCGGCTCGGAGTCCGCGCGGGACCCGTCCAAGGCGTCACGGACGTCGTCACCCTCGGCGAGGCGGGCGAGCGCGGTCAAGCCGTCGATCGCGTTGGACTTCCCGCTGCCGTTCTTGCCGATCAGCAAGGTCAGCTCGGAGAAGGGCAGCACGGCGTGGGCGAAGCTCTTGAACCCGGTCAACCACAGCTCATCGAGAATCGCCACAGACGGGAGTTGTCCACGGATCGAACGGGTCACCTGACGAGCGTAGCCAGGTCGTCACCGTCGGGCCTAGTCGGACGGTGCGCCCCGGAGGTAACGATGACCGCCGAAGCCACCCGAGGTGGCTCGTTCATACCGGCACGCCGATCGCCTCGGCCACCCGGATGAGCTGTCTCGGAGCGCTGCTGTTGTGTGGGTAGCTCCGTATGAGGTCGGTCACGGTTCGTCTGGTCTTCGGGCGGCACCGCACCTCTTCCGGGGCGAGTTGGTGGGCGTCGAGCAGGGTCGTGGCCGCCTCGTCGCGCCTGCCCGCTTGGAGGTAGCCGCGGGTCATGTCGAGCAGGTGGGTGGCCCGGCGTTCTTTGGGCAGGTGGTAGAGGTCCTCGAGCGGGATGGTGGCGGCTGCCTCGAGCACCCGGCCGCCGCTGTGCATGTCCGCCAGCGCCGACACCTGGTGCACGCGCACGTTGGTGACGCCGAAGGAGCTCCAGTTCTCGTCGCTTCCTGGTCTGAGCCGGTGGGCCACGGTCAGGGCTTCGCTCTGCAGGTCGCGCACGTCCGCAGCCTGGTCCAACCGGGCGGCGACGATGCTGCCCATGAGCAGGAGCATGCCGTAGGCCGAGAGGAAGGCCGGATCGGCCGTGGCCAGATGCGGTGCGAGGCGGTCGGCGGCCGAGCGCACCAGGGCGACCGCATCGCTGCCGTGGTATGTCGCGCTCAGCGCGTGGGCTACGTCATTGGCAGAGTTGCAGATGAGTGTCGGGTCTTCGGTTTGTTCCGCGATCTGAATGCCGCGGTCCGCGACCACCCAGCCCAGTGGGGCGTCACCGAGCTTGATGGCCGTGGAGGTGGTCAGCTGGTAGGTCCAGGTCAGCCAAGTCTGCGCTTCGCGGCGCTCGTCGCCGTCGAGTTGCCATACCGCCGCCTGCGCGTCCCGGATGAGGTCGGGCAGGAGCCGGACAATGACGCCGTAGTTGCTGACCTGAGAGGCCATCCACCCGTAGCGCACGTTGCGCGCGAGCCGGTCGAGGTTGGGTTCGGGCAGCACGTCGCCGTTCGGTCGGAAGACGTTGGTGATGACGTCGTAACGTTGCAGCGCGGCCTGGATGGCGTCGATCTCGCGCCTGTCGGGGCAGAGCTGGTTCTGTTCGGCGACGTCGAGGTCGATGAGCACCGCTAGTGGCACGTCGAGGACGTGGGCGATCCGGCGCAGCACGCTGAGGCGGTCGAGTTGGCGGTCCCCGTTCTTGATCTTATCGACCCAGCTCAGGGACTTGCCCAGGCGGTCGGCGAAGATCTGGCGGGTCAGGCCCCGGCGGCGTGTCCAGTAGAGGACCCGGTCGGCCACCTGGCGGCGTTGCTGCTGGTCGTCGTGCTCATCGGCGCTGGTCATTCCTGGTCTGCCGTTCTCGGATTCGCGGGCCGCGGTTGCTCAGTGTAAGTGGCGCAACGAGGCTGGGGACACATGAGGCTGCACAGTTTGTACAGCGTCAGCCCGCTAATCCATTCGGTCGCGGATGGTGCGGTTTACTGCGCGGCCGAAGGCTGTGACTACGCCGCGTACGGTTACCGGCTTCAGCTGGGACAGGGCCTCGGCGAGGCGGCGGCGCTCGTCGGCCGGGCGGCCGCGGTCGCGGTAGGGCTGCAGCACCTCGTCCTGGAACATCTCCATCAGGTCCGCGGCCAGCGCGGTGGTGTGGTGCTCGATGAGCCGGTGCGCGTGCCGCCACACGTCCACCGGGAGTCCGGCGTCGAGCACGGCGAGCCCGCCGCTCAGGGTGCCGGGGCCGTGCAACCGCACCCGCCCGTCGTCGAGCAGCGTCACCACCCCGAGATCTTCCAGGACGTCGAGGTCGGCGGCGTCGAGGGCGCGACCGGCACGGCGGTCGAGCTCGGTGCGCTCCACCTCCTCGATCTGCTCGGGCACCCACGGGGTGAGCAGGGCCAGCTGCAGCGCCAGCTCGGCCGCGCCCACCGATGCCGGCAGCCGCTGGAGGTGGCTCTCGATCGCGGCGAGGGAGAATCCGAGCGCGGACAGCTCGCCGACCAGCTCCAGCCGCGCCAGGTGATCGGGCCCGTAGAGGCCGGTGCGCCCGCGCAGCTGAGGCGGCGGCAGCAGCCCGCGTCCGGTGTAGAAGCGGATGGTGCGGACGGTGGTACCGCTGCGCTGGGCCAGCTGGTCGATGGTGAGCAGGTCGTCCTCGTCGGGGCGCAACGGTGCGGCCATGAGGCGCAGGTTACGGCACACCTTGACCTATGTGACAGTGCTGCTGTAACAAAGAGGTATGAGCGAGATCCCCGAGGCATACGTCTACGACGCCATCCGCACGCCGCGCGGCCGGGGCAAGGCCTCCGGGTCGCTGTACGAGGTCAAGCCGGTCTCACTGGTCGTCGGGCTGATCGACGAGCTCCGGCGCCGGTTCCCCGAGCTGGACCCGACCACCATCGACGACGTCGTGCTCGGCGTCGTCTCGCCGATCGGTGACCAGGGCGGGGACATCGCCAAGACCGCCGCGATCCTCGCGGGGTTGCCCGACACCGTCGCGGGCGTGCAGCTCAACCGGTTCTGCGCCTCAGGCCTGGAGGCGGTGAACATCGCCGCCCAGAAGGTCCGCTCCGGGATGGAGGAGATGGTGCTCGCCGGGGGTGTGGAGGTCATGTCCCGGGTGCCGATGGGCTCCGACGGCGGGGCCTGGGCGATGGATCCCGACACCAGCTACCAGACCGGTTTCGTCCCACAGGGCATCGGCGCCGATCTCATCGCCACCCTCGAGGGCTGGGGCCGCGACGACGTCGACGCCTACGCGCTGGAGTCGCAGACGCGCGCGGCGAAGGCCTGGGCCAACGGCTACTTCGCCCGCTCCGTCGTCGGTGTGCGCGACCGCAACGGCCTGCCGATCCTGGACCGCGACGAGCACGTCCGGGCCGGTACCACGATGGAGGCGCTCGGTTCGCTGAAGCCGTCCTTCGCGATGATGGGTGAGGCGGGCGGCTTCGACGCCGTGGCCCTGCAGCGCTACCACTGGGTCGAGAAGATCGATCACGTGCACACGGCGGGCAACTCCTCGGGCATCGTCGACGGCGCCGCGCTGGTGCTCGTCGGCACCGAGGCCGCCGGCAAGGCCGCCGGGCTCACCCCGCGCGCCCGCATCGTCGCCACCGCGCTGTCCGGCGCCGACCCGACGATCATGCTGGCTGGCCCGGCCCCGGCCACCCGCAAGGCGCTGGCCAAGGCGGGCATGACCGTCGATCAGATCGATCTGTTCGAGATGAACGAGGCCTTCGCCGCGGTCGTGCTGCGGTTCATGAAGGACATGGACGTGCCGCACGACAAGGTCAACGTCAACGGCGGCGCCATCGCGATGGGCCACCCGCTCGGCGCCACCGGTGCCATGATCCTCGGTACGCTCCTTGATGAGCTCGAGCGCCGCGACCAGCGCTTCGGTGTCGCCACGCTGTGTGTGGGCAGCGGCATGGGCATCGCCGCCGTCGTCGAGCGCCTTTCCTGAAGGGATACCCGGAGCAGTGAGCGAACAGCAGGCCGTCCGCTGGGAGCGCGGCGAGGACGGCATCGTCGTCGTCACCCTCGACGACCCCGGTCGCAGCGCCAACACGATGAACGAGCGCTATGTCACCGCGATGGGGGCGTGCGTCGACGCGCTGGTGGCCGAGAAGGACGCCATCACCGGCGTGATCGTCACCTCGGCGAAGAAGTCGTTCTTCGCCGGCGGTGACCTGGACACGATGCGCAAGGCCACCCCGGCCGATGCGTCCACCGTCATGGAGACCTCCATGAGGGTCAAGAGTCAGCTGCGCCGGCTGGAGACCCTGGGCCGTCCGGTGGTCGCCGCCATGAACGGCACCGCGCTCGGTGGCGGGCTGGAGATCGCGCTGGCCTGCCATCACCGCATCGGCCTCGATGCGAAGGGCGTGGTCTACGGGCTGCCCGAGGTGACGCTGGGCCTGCTGCCCGGCGGTGGTGGTGTCGTGCGCATCACCCGGATGCTCGGCATCGCCGACGGGTTCATGAAGGTGCTGGCCCAGGGCCAGCGGCACAAGCCCGCCGCGGCCCTGGAGATCGGCATCATCGACGAGCTCGCGTCGAGCCACGAGGAGATGCTCGACGTGGCGCGCGCCTGGATCGCTGCCCACCCCGACGCCGCGCAGCCGTGGGATCGGCCCGGCTACAAGGTCCCGGGCGGTACCCCGTCGAACCCGAAGCTGGCGGCCGTGCTCCCGGTGTTCCCGTCGAACCTGCGCAAGCAGCTCAAGGGCGCGCCGATGCCGGCGCCGCGCAACATCCTCGCCGTGGCCGTCGAGAGCACCCAGGTCGACATCGACACCGCGTTCCGGATCGAGGCCCGCTACTTCACCGATCTGGTCACCGGCCAGGTCGCCAAGAACATGATCCAGGCGTTCTTCTACGACCTGGAGCACATCAACGGCGGTGGCTCCCGCCCCGACGGCTACGACACCTGGCAGCCCACCGCGGTCGCGGTGCTCGGCGCCGGGATGATGGGCGCGGGCATCGCCTACACCTGCGCGTTGTCGGGCTGGAATGTCGTGCTCAAGGACATCTCGCTGGAGGCGGCGCAGAAGGGTAAGGCGTACTCCGAGGGCCTGGTCGCCAAGGGCGTCCAGCGCGGGAAGACCACGCAGGCCGCCGGCGACGCGCTGCTCGCGCGCATCCACCCGACCGCCGACTACGCCGACCTCGCGGGCTGCGACCTCGTGATCGAGGCGGTGTTCGAGTCGGCGGAGCTCAAGCATCAGGTGTTCGGTGAGGTCACGAAGGTCGTCGCGCCGGACGCACTGCTGTGCTCCAACACCTCGACGCTGCCCATCACCGAGCTCGCGAAAGGCGTTGACCGGCCGTCGGACTTCATCGGGCTGCACTTCTTCTCCCCGGTGGACAAGATGCAGCTGGTGGAGATCATCCGTGGTGCGCAGACCTCGGATGCGACGCTGGCCAAGGCGTTCGACGTGACGATCGGGATGAAGAAGACGCCGATCGTGGTCAACGACAGCCGCGGGTTCTTCACCAGCCGCGTGATCAGCACCTTCCTCAACGAGGGCGTCGCGATGATCGCGGAGGGTATCGACCCGCAGACGATCGAGCAGGCGTCCTCGCAGGCCGGCTACCCGGCGCCGGTGCTGCAGCTGATGGACGAGCTGACGCTGACGCTGACCCGCAAGATCCGGCAGGAGACCCGCGTGGCCGTCGAGGCGACCGGCGGCACCTGGGAGCCGCACCCGTCCGAGCAGGTCATCGACCGCCTGGTGGAGGAGTTCGACCGTAAGGGCAAGAACTCCGGCGCCGGTTTCTACTCCTACGCCGACGGCAAGCGGGTGGGGCTCTGGCCCGGGCTGCGCGAGCACTTCGGCGCCACCAACCACGACGTCGACCTGCACGAGCTCGCCGAGCGGATGCTGATCATCGAGGCGCTGGAGACCGTCCGGTGCTTCGACGAGGGCGTGCTCACCTCGGTCCCGGACGCCAACATCGGCTCGATCTTCGGCATCGGCTTCCCACCCTGGACCGGCGGCGTAATGCAGTACATCGAGGGCTACCCCGGCGGTCCGGCCGGGTTCGTGGCCCGCGCCGACGAGCTGGCAGCGAAGTACGGCCCTCGCTTCACCGCACCGGAGTCCCTCCGGGCCCGCGCGGGCGCCGCCGCTGCCTGACGGCCGGGCCGTGGCCGAGCTGCCTGGTCAGTCGCCCGGGTTCCCGTTCTGCGCGGCGACGACGTCGGGGACGAACTGCGCCAGCGAGACCTGCGTCGCCGCGGCGATCTCCTCGGCGGTGGCCGTGCCCGACGCCTCGGTCACCGCCGCCCAGGCGTGAACCGACTGCATGGAGAAGTCCTGGACCTCCGGTGAGCTGGCCGCCGTCGGGTGCCAGGCGTACCTCGACCACGCTGGTCGCTCCGCCGAAGGTCACCCGAAGCAGCCGCGGCGGTTCGCAGTGCAGGATGTCGCCGCCGGCGTTGCCCTCGAGCTGAAACGTCCCGCCGACCCGCAGGTCTCCGTTGACCGGGAGGAACCAGCGCCGCAGGCGGTCGGGCTCGGTCATGGTGTCCCAGACGTCCTCGACCGCCGCCGGATAGGTGCGCCGCACGGCGACGGCGACGGTGTCACCGCTGGCGGTCGGCCGCCTGGAGACCTCGCGGTGGATCGCGGTGAGTTCATCGACAATGTCGATCATGTTTCGTCCTTCTCGCTGCTAGATGGCTCGCCGTTCGCGGTCGGGCTCGTGCGGCGTTCGCGCCTGCCTCGTGCGAGCTCGGTGGCCAGGGCGTCCAGGTGCTGGTTCCAGAACCGGCGGAAGCGTTCCAGCCAGCGGTCGACCTCCTGCAGGGGAGCGGTGTCGACGGAGTAGAGCCGGCGGGTGCCGTCCGCGCGGACGGTGGCGAACCCCGACTCCCGCAGCACGCGCAGATGCTGTGACACCGCCGGCTGGGAGATCCCGAACTCCTGCCGGATCACCGCGACGACCGCGCCGGAGCTCTGCTCACCGTCGGCGAGCAGCTCCAAGATCCGGCGCCGTACCGGATCGCCGAGGACGTCGAACGCGTGCACCCAGCGAAAGTACCACCATTCGGTTATATAAGTAAAATGTGATTAAAAGCGCTGTGAGTCCACGGCATCGTTTACGGTCGGTGACCGTGACACAGAACATCGATGAGGGCTTCGTGTGGTGTCCGAGGCCGGTACCGGAGGGGGTTCCGGTGGTGCAGGTGTACGGCTGGTTGCTGGATGACGCGGGCCGGCTGTTGGTGCAGGACACCGGGAGCGGATTCAACCTGCCTGGTGGCTCGCCAGAGCCCGGCGATGCTGATCTGGCGGCCACGCTGGTTCGGGAGGCGATGGAAGAGTCCCAGGTCACGGTCACCGAGTTGGCATACCTCGGGTACGAGCAGCTGCAGCACGCGGGGCAGCCGCAGGCATGGGTGCGGATGGTCGGCAAGATCGGCGAGTTCCATCCACGCCAGCCCGACCCTGACGGCGGTCGGTTGCTTCGGCGGTTGATGACCTCGCTTGCCGAGGCCCCCGGGTTGTTGGGGTGGGGGTGTTCGGGGCTCGCACAGGCACAGGCGGCGACTCGGACCGCGGAGGATCTGTGGAGCGTGTCGGCGAAGTCTCCGACAGTAGCGTCCTCTTACGTGGACTGACGCTCCCGAACCGCCGCGTTGCCTCGCGGATCCAGTACCGCACGGCACGTCGCTCAGCTAACCCGGGTCGGCTCGCCCGCGATTCCGCTGCTCAACGGGGTGCGCGGGAACGGGCGCTGGTTTGCCGCCAGAGCACCCCGCTGCCCGGGAAGGACTCCGAGCCGGCGTTCTATACCGTTGCACCGGCCCGACAGCTACGCCGGTGCTCGAGCTGATCTGTCTCGCCGGCGCCCGGTGGGCCATCGACGACCTCACACGATGTAGGCTGACCGCAGGTTCAAGTCATGGAACGCGCTTCGCAGCAATCGGGGGTATGCAGTCATGAGCAATGGAGTACGTCTATCTGCGATTCTCACGATGAGCGCGGCGCTGGCGCTCACCTTCTCGACGGTGACGATTACGCAGGCCTCGACGCCATGGGGAGCGTGCGGAAGGGGCACCCCCGAGTCCAAGGAGGTGACAAGGTACACCGCCTCGCCCCGCTCCTACTACTATCTCCGCTGTGGAACCGAGGCGTACACGGGTACCGCCACATCCTCATCCGCCACAGGGCCGACTTCGAACGGCTCGCTGCCGGGACGTATCAGAACTGGCGCGATATAGCCGACCTGGCGATGGACTCGATCACCCGCGACCCTGACGCCGCCAAGCTGGCCGGGGGCAACCAGTCCTGTCTCTCGCGCGTCATTTTTCTGCGAAACCTTCGGACCAACCAGGTCGTCCGACAGCAGATCATTCGCATGTATGTCAGGAACGGGGACAACAACATCGCCACGGTCTACCCCGCGGGTACGCAGTGCCCCTGAGGTCGCACTGCCCGATGTGAAGGAGATCCTATGGAGGCGACCGCCGATCATCGTCAGGCGATCTTCGATCATCTGAGCCGCGAAGGCCTGCTGTTCGATCGGGTCGGATCGAGCGACGATTATGTTCTCAGCGCGGGGGCCCGTGGCCGGTTCATCCACGTTCCCGTACTAACGATTCCGCTGGAACTCCTCGATGAGTATCTGAGTGCGGCCAGTCGAATGTATGACGATAGACCTGATCCGGCGCTGGAGGCGTTGTCGATGGCGGTGATGCACGTGGGCGAGTCGCTCACCTCGGACCACGGTGACGGCATGAACGCGACAACGGCACTCGGCTTCCGGCGTGCCGATGACGGTTCGGTCGAGTTCTACGTCCACGAAGATCGGCTGGAGACATCAACTGGAACGGGTGGCGATATGATGGAATGGGTTGCCGATCCTCCAGGCTGACTCGTGGGACCGCCGGTGGTCATCGACGGGTAGGGCGTCGGGGTGTGCTCATCGTCCGTGCTGTCTTGTGGATTCGGTACTGCGCCGCTGGTCGCTCAGCGAACTCGGGTCGGCTCACCTGCGATTCGGCTGCTCAGCGGGGTGTGCGGGAACGAGCGCAGCGTGCGCTTGAGCTCGGCGAACCCCGGCGCGTGGGCCAGCGTCACCACCGCGTCCCAGAGCCGCCGGGCGGCGTCCCCGGTCACGACCTCGTCGATGACCGGGCCGAACAGCGCGGGCCCTCGCGGCGGGTCGAACCACAGGATCGGTGTGCCGACGTCCCCACCCACCCCGTCGACCGCGATGAACGTCTCCTCCCGCAGGGCCAGGTCGCGATCCGTGTCGGTCGCTGCCTCGGCGAGGTCGCCCGGCAGCCCGGCCCGTTCCAGCACAGCCCCGAGGTCGCGCGGGCGGGCCTCCTCGGCCAGCACCGCCTCGAAGGTCGCCTCCGCGGGCGGGTCACCGTTCCAGATCTCCTCGCCCATCGCGGTGTACAGCGTCCCCACGACGCCCTCGCCATACCGATCCCGCGCCGCGTCGACCACACGCAGCATCTCCAGACCGCGCTGGTGTGCGTGCGGGTAGTCCGGAGGGCGGGTCTCGTAGCCGATCGGCTCGTTGAGCAGCCGCAGCGCCAGCGGTCGCCACGTCACGTCGACTACACCCTGGCGCTCCACGTCGACGATCCAACGCGAGGTCACCCAGGCGAACGGGCAGGTGGGATCAAAGAAGAACTCCAAACGCATACCCCCATTCCACCCCCTGGCGACCTCGCACACCTATTGAGGTCCTCGCATAGCTCCGGCACGCTGCGAGGACCTCAGAAGCTGTGCGAGGTGCGGCCAGCAGGGGGAGGGTGAGGTGCGGGACGGGTTCGGTGCTGCTGTCTGGCGGGCCACCGCGCCGGTGTTGGCTGTGCACGGTGGTGCTGGGCGCATCGTGCCGGAGGAGTTCGACGTGCCGCGGGCTGCCGCGGCCAGGCGGGGGCTCAGGCAGAGCTTGACAGTGGGCATGGCAGTGCTGCGTGACGGTGGGTCCGCGCTCGACGCGGTGGTCGCGGCCGTGAGGATTCTCGAAGATGACGAACAGTTCAATGCTGGTCGGGGGGCTGTCCTCACGGCGGACGGTGGCGCGGAGCATGACGCGGCGGTGGCGGACGGAGCGAGCCGTCGCGCGGGGGGTGTGAGCTGCGTGCGCGAGATCCGCAATCCGGTGCTTGCTGCGCGCGCCGTACTGGAACGGACACCGCACGTGTTGATGAGCGGCGCGGGCGCCCAAGCGCTCGCCCGTCGGGAGGGGCTTGCGTTCATGCCGGCCGACTGGTTCGTGACCGCTCACCGGAAAAAACAGCTGGCGAGGCTCCAGTCCAGCGGGCGGGCCGAGTCCGACTCCACCGGCGGGACGGTGGGTGCTGTCGCGTTGGACAGCGAGGGACATCTCGCGTCCGCGACCTCCACGGGAGGCACCATCGGCCAGCTCGCCGGCCGGATCGGGGACAGCCCGCTGATCGGTGCCGGCACCTGGGCCGATGACCGTTCCTGCGCGGTCTCGGCGACCGGCGACGGCGAGGCACTCATGCTCAGTGTGTTCGCCCATGAGATCGACGCGCTCGTGCGGCTCGTCGGTCTGAGCCTGGGTGCGGCCTGCGAGCGTGCGCTGCGGGAGGTCGGGGACAGGGCGGGGACCGGTGGCTGCATCGCCGTGGGACCGGACGGCACCGTGGCGATGCCGTTCACCAGCGCGGGAATGTTCCGGGGCGCGGTGGACGCGACCGGGGTGCACCGCGTCGGGATGTTCGCCGATGACCCGGGTCGGGGCCGGGCTCAGTACTCGTAGGGGTCCGGCGGGGCGGGCACGACCTCGGCGGTGCTCACCGTCATCGCCGGCACGTAGCCGGTGGCCACCGTCGCGCTCCCGGGTTGGACGGTGCCGCGCACCCGCAGCCAGGTGTCCGGCGCGACCTCGCCCAGGTCGCCCACCAGGCGCACGCGGTTCGCCCGCGCGTCGGCCGCGCAGCAGGCGATGGTCATCCGCGCCAGGTCGACGGCGGCGCCGCGGCGCACGGTGAACCCGGTGAGCGTCACCTCGCGCCCGTCGAGCGAGCCGGCGGAGTCTTCTGCGGCGCGCTGGACGAGTTCGGCGACGGCCAGCTCCGGCGCGGGTCCGGGTGGCAGCGGGGCGAACACATCGGTGTCACGTACCACCGCATTGCCGGTGCCGGATCGCGCCACCGCGTCGGCGCCCAGTGCGGGCGGGGCGACGAGCGCGATCACCAGCACCGGGACGAGGAGCAGCCAGGGTGCATACCGCTGCGCTGCGCCGTGATCGTGCGCCTCGGCGGTGGGCGTGCCCCGCAGGTCCCGCAGCAGCGCGACGACGGCCAGTGCCACGATCGCCGCGCCCGCCGCGAGCAGCAGCCACCGGTGCGTCGGGCGGACGTAGCGCAGGTAGGTCTCGTCGGCGGCGATCCGCAGCAGCGCGCCGCCGAGTAGCACCAACAGCACGTGCTGGGTCTCGCGCCTCATCGCAGACCACCGAACACGACCAGCCCCGCCCCGACCGCGCACACCACCGCCACCACGAACGTCGCGGGGGCGAACCGGGCGGCGAACGCGCGGCCGAACGTCCCGGCCTGCATCGCGATCAGCTTGACGTCGACAGCGGGTCCGACCACGAGGAACACCAGTCGGGGCAGCAGCGGCAGCGTCGACAGGGACGCGACCACGAACGCGTCGGCCTCGCTGCACAGGGCCAGCACCACCGCGAGCACGGCCATCACGACGATCGCGAGCAGCAGCTGCCCGCCGAGCGCGTCCATCCATTCCGGCGGGACGAGGACCGACAGGGTGGCCGCGGTAAACCCGCCGACCACGAGGAAGCCACCCGCGGAGACCAGGTCGTGCCGCGCGGCCTCGCCCAGCACGGCCCACCGGCTCGCTCCCGCCGGCGCCGCCACCGGGCGTCGGGCGCGGGCGGCGATCCACTCTGCCCGCCCGCTGCGCTGCCACAGCCAGCCCATCGCGCAGGCCGTCGCGACCGAGCCGACGAAGCGTGCGAGCACCATCCGCGGCTCGCCGGGAAAGGCGACGGCGGTGGCGACCAGCACCACGGGGTTCACCGCGGGCGCGGCCAGCAGGAACGTCAAAGCCGCGGCGTCGGGCACGCCGTGGGCGATCAGCCGCCGCGCCACCGGCACCGAGGCGCACTCGCAGCCGGGCAGCACGAGACCGGCGGCGCCGGCGACCGGCACTGCCGCGGCGGTCCGGGTGGGCAGTGCCCGGCGCAGCACGGCGGGCGAGACGAACGCGGCGATCGCGCCCGAGAGCAACACGCCCAGCACGAGGAACGGCAGCGCCTGCACGCACACGGCCACGAACACGGTGGCCGCGGTGCGCAGGACGGGCGCCGCCAGCGTCTCGGTGATCAGCGGCCGGGCCACGATCGCGGCCACCAGCACGGCGCAGAACACGTGCAGCGAGGTGATCTGCGGGCGGGTCGCCGTGGTCGTCACGGCGGCCCATGCTGCCAGTTGCCCGACCGCTGCGGGCCCGAACCGCCGAACCCGGCCCGCACCGCGTTACCAGGTCGCGTCGTCAGCGGCCTGATCATCGGAGAAGGAGGTAGGTCCCAGATCGCGGTGCACGCGCGTGTGGGCGCATTGCTGTACGTGCGAGGGGCATGGACGTTCAGTCGAGTCGGCGATGCCGATGCCACGGCGAAGGCGCTGGAACGGGCGGAGGAGTCGCTCGGCCGGTGTAGCAGAAATGCTGATGAATTGGTACCAGACTATGCGGCTTGGATAAACGAGACCGAGTTCCTCATCATGAAGGGCCGCTGCTGGGCGGAATTGCGACGGCCGCTGCGATCGGTACCCATATTGGAGATGGCACTAAATTTATACAGTGACGTCCATGCGCGCGACAAGGCTTTTTACTCCTCATGGCTGGCGGATTCGTACATCGATGCCGGGGAGGTTGAGAAGGCTACCGAGGTCTTATCTGCGAGCATGGCACTCGTCCGCGACGTCGCCTCTGTACGCCCTCAGCGACGGCTTCGCGAAGTCGCGGGACGTCTCGTCGAGTTTCGTGAGCTACCCGTCGTGGCCGATCTCCTGAGCAGTGACGCGTTCCAGCCACGCGACGTAGGGCGCTGACGCCTCCGCGAGTTGTACAGCGGTGACCTCCGGATTTTTCCACTCGTGCTTATCAGTCAAGTGTGCTTCCAACTCGGCGTAGCGGTCCGCGGTCGTCTTCAGGGTGATTTTCCACTCTTCGCCCTGGCCGAACTCGCCGTTGTGCCAGAAGAACGATGTCATCGGCCCGGATACCTGTCCACCCGCGGCGAGTCTTGCCGTCACAGCGGACGCGGCGAGTGTCAAGCCCGCTTCGCGGGTAGCTGTCGTGGTCGAGACTTCCAATACTCGTGTCATACGCGCGAGGGTAGTGCCGCACTCCGTGCTGGCCAGGTCCGGAACGGCACTGGACCGGCCAGGACTGGCAGGCTCAGCGGGGCGGCTCAGCGGGGTGCCTCGTGGAGCACCGTGAAGGCCTCGTCGACAAGTGTCACCAGATCCTCGTCGCCGCCGCGACGGGTCCAGGTGGTCACGGCGGTCGTCAGCGCTGCGAGCGCTGCTGCGGCAAGTACCTCGAGGGTGAAGCTCGGTACCGCGAGACCGGCGCAGGTGGCCAGCGCGCCGGCGAGCAGCACGCGGGCGGTGTGCTCATTGTCAGCTTGACGCGCCCGCAAAGCGGGTGTCTCCATGATCAGCCGGCTGCGCACGAGCAGGGCCTCGCGGTCCGCCGGCAGGATCGCAGCGAGCCCGGCCCGCACCGCGTTGCCAGGTCGCGTCGTCAGCGACGGCTGCTGGCGCGTGTGGGCGGTCGGACAGAGTCCGAGATCGTGATCAAGCGCCGGGGCGTTCGTCGAGCAGTTGCCGCAGTCGATCGGTCGTTGCACGGATGTCGCGTTCCCAGCGATCGCGGTCTTCGTCCCGGGCGCGCTGGGCGGCATCGAGCTGGTCGAGCACCCATCCGCGGGCCAGCACGCTCGGCTCGACGCCGCGTGCCTCGGCGAGCTCCCTGAGCTGCGCGATCCGTTCGGCGGGCAGTCTCAACCCGTAGACCAGATGCGGTCCGCTGCTCCGACGCTGATAGGGCAGGTCTGCGTCACGTGTCGACTCGGCATGTTCGGCTTCGGCCGCGATCGACTCGAGAAGCTGTCGGTGTTCCTGGGTCATGGCGTCTGCTCCTCATCCTCGGCCACGTAGGCGTCACGCAGGGCACGGCTCGCTGGCCACGCAGTGGCGACATGCCACAGACCACGCGGTGGGTGTTGGTCAGGCGGCAGGACCACGACCAGCACGCGATCCGCGGTCGGCGAGTACCCGATGACCCGGATCGCCTCACCAGTCCGGGACTTCCCGTCCCGCGCGATCAGTCCGCGTGGGTCGAGGGCAGCCGCGATTGCCGACACCGGCTTGACGTCGACGGCGTTCGGATATCGCAGCGAACGTCGCAGATGCGTGGGATCAGGTACGTCCACCTCCGTGATCGCAAGATCGACGACCGGTACTCCGTCGTAGACGTCGTCCCGCACCACCCCAGCGTACAACGGCGTTCTACACGTTGGAACCACGGTTGATGGTTGCCGCGGCACAGCGTCTGGCCGGTCGCGATCACGACCACCAGCACGACGCAGAACACGTGTAGCAAGGTGATCTGCGGGCCCGAACCGCCGAACCGGCCCGTACCGTGTAGTCGGGTCGGGTTGTCAGCGTGGTGTGCCGAACACTTGCGTCCAGCAGGTGCCGTACGAGCCGCCCTCGACGTAGCCGACGCCGATCTGGGTGAGCTCGCCGTCGAGGATGTTCGCGCGGTGCCCGGGGCTGTCCATCCAGCCGCGTACAACCTCGGTGGCGGTGCGTTGACCGGCGGCGATGTTCTCGGCGACCTTCCGGTAGGGGTAGCCGGCGGCTACCGCGCGATCCCACACCTGCGCACCGTCGGGGTTCTGGTGGCTGAAGAAACTGCGGCGCACCATGTCCTGGGTGTGGGACTGGGCGGCCGCGATGAGCCGGGCATCGGCGACCAGCGGGCGCAGGCCGTGCCGGGAACGTTCGGTGTTCGTGGCCGTGACGACCTCCGCGACGACTCCCGCGGCCGACCCAGCCGCCCCTGCGGGCTCGTCCTCGATGTCGACCCCGAAATCGAGGGCGAGGCCGGCCAGCCCGTCGGCGTACCCCTGCCCGACCGCCCGCACGCGCCAGCGGCCGTCGCGCCGGTAGACCTCGGCAAGCTGCACCGCGGTCTCGGTACGCAGCCGCGAGGGCGCCAGCCGGGCGAACGGGGTGCCGGACCGGCCGGACAGCGTCACCGCAGGCGCGGGCAGCGTCCCGAAGGTGCGTCCCGTCTCCTCCGGACTCGCGACCACCACCAGCCGGGCGGCTCCCACGCGCAGCTGCGCGGGTGTCACCGTCACCCGGCCCGGGCGCAGCACGACACCCGGTGCGGAGGGGGCGTTGAAGAAGATGAAGTCGCTGTCACCCCCGACCCGTCCGTTCGGGCCGAGGACCAGGGCCGACAGGTCGAAAGGGCCGGTCAGCGCCAGCGTGACCACGCCGTCGGGCAGCGCGAGGTTCGCACCCGGAACGAGGTCGGTGAGCACGGTCGTCACACCGGTCCAACTCCGGCCGGTCGCGGACGGTTCCGGCGAGCCGGCGTGCGTCATACCGGAGATCCACCTGCTGTGCCGGTGTGCGGTGTCGTCGTGGTCGTGCCGATACGCTCCAGCTCGGCAATCGCGACGGCGACGCCGTTCTCGGCTCTCACGAGGTGGCCAAGGGCCTCTGCGTGGGCCGGGTAAGACGGATCGCCCATGACTTCGGCGATGGCCTGGCCGAGCCCGGCGGCGGAGAGCCGCCGCTGCGGGATCGGCGTAGCGGCAACGCCGAGTTGGTGCATCCGCCGTCCCCAGAAGGGCTGGTCGGCGACGAACGGGCAGATCACCTGGGGTCGCCCTGCGGTGACCGCGGCGGCGGTGGTGCCTGCGCCGCCGTGGTGCACAACGGCGGCGACCTGCGGGAACAGCAGCTCGTGCGGGGCCTCGTCGACCACGAGGACGTCGTCGCGCTGTGGTCCTGCGCTCAGTCCGCCCCAGCCGGTGGCGAGCACTGTGCGGACCCCGGCCCGGTCGACGGCGTCGAGCACGATCCGGGTGGTGGTCTCCGGATCGGCTCCGGTCATGCTGCCGAACCCGACGTAGACCGGTGGTGGGCCAGCAGCGAGGAAGGCTTCCAGCTCCGGAGCCAGACCTGTGGTGGGGGCGGGCAGCTGCCAGTAGCCGGTCATCAGTGCGGTGTCCGGCCAGTCAGCGGGGCGGGGCAGCACCTGCGGGCTGACGGCGTGCAGAACGGGAGCAGCAGCGCCGTCGGGCGTTCGTGTGGGGTCGTGCCGGCCCCGGCTGCGCGGCAGCCCCAGCTCAGCCCGGAACGCGTCGACGACCTTGCCGAACATCATCGCCGGGGCCTTCATGCCCGCGTAGGTCACGCGGTTCAGCACAGAAGGCAGCCCTTCGGGGAAGGACTGCCCGGGCCACGGGAACGCCCGGGTCGGCACATACATCGGCAGCGTCAGTGCCAGCACGGCCGGGACGGCGAGCTTCTCCGCGACGTGCGGCCCACCGACTACCTGGCCGTTGTGCACGACGAGCTGCGCGCCCGCTCCGGGTCCGCCCGGCCCTGCTGCGGCCCAGCAGTCCCGCAACACGCGGGCGAAGGTCGCGGGGAGCTCACGGATCAGCGCCAGCCGGGCACCGAACCGACCGCCCGCGACATCGGCAACCGCACCGCCGGATTCCGCCAGTTGCAAGGGGCCTTCATCAAGTCCCGCGAACGGCACTGCGTGCGCGGCCGCCGCGGCGGCGAAACGGTGCGGAGCGGCCAAGACCGCGTCATGCCCGGCTTGCCGCAGGGCCACGGCGAGCGCGAGGAACGGCTGCACGTCCCCGCGGGTGCCCAGGGACAGAACGAGAACCTTCACAGTGAACCTCCACAGGCCGACAACGATGCCGACCAGGCTTCCCGGCTCACCGTGGGCGCCCTCCGAGGACGACCCCACGAAGCTATAGCTTACTTCGTGTCGGGCTCACGCGGTCAGCTTCGATTGCCGTCACGCTCGAGCTTGGCGAGTTGGAGTGCTTCGGCGACGGCGGCAAACTCGTTGAGCGCGGCCTGTAGGTCCTCAACGATCTCCTGGGCGATGACCTCGGGCGGCTGCAGCTGGTCATGGTCGTCGTCGGGGTCGCGGAGCCAGGTGATGTCGAGGTTGACCTTGTCGCGGGCGAGTAGCTCCTCGTAGGTGAAGCTCTTGAACCGCTCCGACTCCTCGCGACTGTAGTAGCGCTCGACGAAGTCGTCGAGATGGTGGGCCGCCAGCTTGTTCTGCCGCAGGGTGAAGTGCTGGCCGGTGCGGAAGTCGTAGACCCCCAGCTTCGATGTCCAGGGTACCCCGGGACGCGCCCGTTTCGCGTCGAAGAACAGCACGTTCGCTTTCACCCCGCCGGCGTAGAAGATTCCGGTGGGCAGGCGGAGGAGGGTGTGCACGCGTCCGGGGTGACCCGCTGGAACTCGTCCGCATCCACCGTGCGCGCCCCGCGGCCTTTCATCTGCTCGAAGTACGTCGCGCTGGACACACCGCGCAGGAACAGCACGCATTCGAGCGGTTTGACGTCGGTGCCGGTGGCGATCATGTTGACGGTCACGGCGACGCGGAATGCGGCGTCGTTGCGGAAGTCGGAGATCAGCTGCTCCGGGTTGTCGACCTTGTAGGTGATTTTCGTGCAGATCTTCGCGTCGCCGCCGAAGGTCTCGCGCACAATGTCGACGATGTCGTCGGCGTGCTGGTCGGTCTTGGCGAAGATGAGCGTCTTCGGCACGTGGGTGCGCTGCGGGAAGTACTGCGGCCACTCGTCGCGGAACTGCCGGATCACCTGACGGACCTGGCTCGGGTTCATCACCGTGCGGCCGATCGCGTCCGCGCCGTAGTCGAGTGCAGTGTCGAGCTGCTCGAAGCGTTCCGCGCGGGTGTGCAGGTCGACGATCCGCACCGGCACGTTCGCCGGGATGCTGCCGCCGTGCTCGCCGACCTCGGTCCTGATGCGCATGACGTCGAAGTCGACGTTGACGCCATCGGCCACCGCCTGCCGGTAGGTGTACTGGCTGACGAGGTTCTCGTGGAAGAACCCGAAGGTCTGCGCGACCGGGGTGGCGGTCAGCCCGACCAGGTACGCGTCGAAGTACTCCAGCACCGCGCGCCACTTCCCGTAGATCGAGCGGTGGCACTCGTCCACGATGACGAGGTCGAACGCCTCCGGCGGGATCGCGGCATTGTACTCGATCTCGACGGCGTCGTCGACCTCGTACTCGTCCTGTTCGTCGGTGTCGGGCACCTCCTCACCGCGCAGCATGGCGTACATCCGCTGCACCGTGCTGATGACGACGTGGGTGGAGTCGAGGACGATGTCGCTGCGCAGCCGCTGCACGTTGTAGAGCGCGGCGAACGGGGTTCCGTCGTCGGGCGTGCGGTAGTTCGTGAACTCGCTCTCCGCCTGCTTGCCCAGGTTGTTGCGGTCGACCAGGAACAGCACCTTCCGCGCACCGGCGTGGCGCAGCAACCGGTAGGACTCGGTGACCATCGCGAACGTCTTGCCCGCACCGGTCGCCATCTGGATCAGCGCCCGCGGACGGTCTTCGGCGAGCGAGGCCTCCAACCCGATGACCGCCTCGACCTGCGCGACCCGCAGCTCGTCGGCGAGCAGCTCGGGCATCCGCTGCAACCGGGCCCGCAGCGTCGGCGCCTGTGGATCATCCTCCGCGGCGCGCATCCAGCGGGCGATCGTCGCCGGCTGGTGGAAGGAGAACACCCGCCGGGGGCGAGCGATCGGGTCGAGCATGTTGGTGAACCGGGTGTCCGCGGCAGTGGACTCGTACCGGAACGGCAACGGGGTCCGCCATGCCGCGAGCTGCTGTCCCGCGTCCAGGCTCGCCGCGTAGCGACCGGTCTGCTGGTCCACCCCGACCAGGCTGGTGCCCTCCCGCTTGGCCTCGATCGCGCCGACCAGTTTCGCATCGATGTACAGGAGGTAGTCGGCGCGGCCGTCCGCCGTGGGCACCTCGCGCACGGCCACGCCTTGGGCGGTGTGAACGTTCGTGGCGGCCCGGCCCTGCACGGCCCAACCGGCGTCGGCGAGCATCCGGTCGATGATCCGCCGGACCTGCGCTTCGGTGAGCCGGGGCCTGCTCGCGACCGTGGCCTGCTCGACGAACTGGTCGCGCATCGCGGCGTCGATCGGGGCGGCGGCCTCGGCCCGCGTCGTCAGCTGCTCTTGCAGCTCGTCGATCTTGCCTGAGAGCTGCTGCACCAGATCCTGCAGACCGGCTTGGGCCCGGACCGCCTGCAGGATCGCCTCGTTGGCCGCGGACTGTGCCGCAGCCTCGGCCGCCGCATGCTCCTGGTGCTGCGCCACCGAGGTCTTCATCTCGACGAGCTCGGTGTGGTAGGTGCTCAGCAGCTGTTGAAGCGCCTGATAGGCGAGCGCGTCGTCGTCCCCCTTCGGCGCGGTCGAGACCGGCTGGGGCGGAACGAACGGCGGGACGTCCGCGTCGGCGGTGACCACTGTCCGGTGAAACCACGCGCCGAGCTCGTAGCAGGCGCGCAGGAGCAGCAGGGCGTCGCGCTGGGCGTCGTAGCCTTCGTGGGCGGCCTTGTTGCCGGTGATCCGCACGTCGTCGAACCACTGGCGCACCCGACTCGTGAGAAAGCCCTGGTCGCTCAGGACGTTGACCCGCCGGTGCTGCGTGTTCGGCATCCTGGGGATGCCGAACTGGATGAAGGCGTGTTTGACGAGTGCCTCGCCGAACTGCCGACACTTGATCATCGCCGTGTTCGGGTCGGAGTAGACGAACGCCTCGGCACCCGCCCCGCACTGCACGAGCAGTTGCTCGTGCTCGAGCAAGTAGCCGAAGTTCGTCGCGCTGTCGGCGAGCGCACGAACCTTCGGGTCCACCACCCCCATGCAACGCCTTCCAGCCGAAGTCCCCGACGACCTGCCGCGAATCAAGATCGCACAGCGTGTCCGCGACTTTACCGCCATGCGCCTGACAGGGGAACACGACAGCGCCCTGAGCCTGCCGGCTGAGCGCGTCGACGAGGGGGGTGTTGTGCCCGAACCGGCATGCACGGTCTTCCCCGACTGCCGCGTGATCGGCGACGTGTCGGCGCAGCGCGGCCGCGATCCGGGCCCGGGTCAGGCGGGCACCCGGCTACGGGTCCAGGGCCTTGCCCAGCAGCTCCAGCACGTCGCGGGTGGTGAGGTCGTCGAATGCCACGAGCGCGGCCAGGAGGTACTCACCCAGCCCAGACCGCAACCGCAGCTGATGCCGCGTGCGTTCGCACACCAACGCGGGGTGATCGGATAACACCCGATACCCGGCCGTGACCAACGAGCATCGGTGGTGCTTGGGTCGTTTATTAGCGTGCTCTTAATCGGTGAGATCGCGGCCGCGCGGGCGGTAGTTTTACAGAATCTCGGCCCTGGTCCGCTGGTCGGTCTGACTCGCCGTTCGTACCAGCGGCACGCCGATGATTCGCGCAATCGGCGCATCGCGGTGGGCCGACCACAACCCAGTCACGCCGTCCGCAGTACACGCAGACAAGCCGACGCATCCGCACCCGGCCCGTGGTGACAAGCTCCGACTGCAACGGCGCCAGCAACCTTCTCCAGCCCCTCATGACATCGCCAGTTCGAGCCCCGGCCAGCAGCTCCACCGAGCCGGACTGTCGATGTGCAAGTGAAGTAGACCGTCTACTGCCGGTAAGATACGAATCATCATGTCACCTCTGAGGATTGACGCAGAAAGAACTCAACGCTGTATGCACCGTGCAGGTGGACCGCTTCCGCCATGGACGCCACCAGCGACGCGGCACCGGCCAACACACCCCGCACCGGCCCCGCCCGTCGATGCGGTGCTGCTCGTGCAGGTCTACCAGCGCACCCATCGATCGCACCAGACGTTCAGCGACAGCCCGATCGGCGACAACCTCACCGACCAACACCGTATCCAGAAGCTCTGACAACTCATTGCTGAAGACCCGGTACGCAGTCACGTAGGCAGAGCGACTCATACTCTAACCTCGACCGAATTCAGTAGCTTGGCGGCGGCGTTCGCCCGACCGACGAGGAATTCGACAAAGTCGCCCGCGACACTCACCGCATTCCCGGGTGCACACCGAGGATACGGCATCGCGTACAAGTAAGACCCGGCGGAACGCATAACGCGGCAGGTACGACGATGTGTCCGCAATTGGCGCGGAGGCCCGGCCCAACCGGCCAAAAGGCTACATCCGAGACTGCGTGCTCTTGCTCGTCAACCGCGCATGTGATCCACGAACGATCTCGGTCCGACACATACCCAGACATGCCGGGGGAGGCTCCGTGCCGCCCCTTGTTCCACACATCAGCGAACCGCTGGAGCCAGTAAACGCACAGCCGATGCACACGATGAAACGCTGCGGTCGACGCTTTACATAGCGTCAACCGGAGGAACACTACGGTACGGGGCCTCATCGCGAGCTCCTCAACCCACATCCGGCCACGAGGTGTGCGGCTGCGGTTCGACCGAAGTAGGATCGGCCTGCGCACGTGACGACGAGGTGCCGAAATTCGGCATGATCGGCAGCTACGCCCTGCTGGGCAGGGACGTGATGGCGATGCGGTAGGCAGGCTCGCGTGGGGAAGGCGGACTGGTAGCTGGTATCGTACAGCTGGCTTGTGCTGACAGGGGAAAAGTCACTGGTTCTGTTCAATCTTACCACCTCACAGTTGACGTACGCCCGGATGGGCGTGCAGGCAAGGAAACCACTCGCTACCGGCAACTACCAGATCTAAAAACCCTGCAACTAACCCCTCGCGAAACCCCCGCGGTAGACTCTAGATGCGCAGCTAGCCGGCAACAGACAGCAGGATTGACCCCAACAGGATTGCTGTACATGATGAGGAGACAGCATGGCTCGTCCCCGACGCCCCCCATTCGACTCTCGCTTGGCCGACTTCCGTGATCGTGCTGGCCTTACCCAGGAACAAGTAGCCCAGGAGATAGGCATCTCCGCCGAAATGGTGCGGCGACACGAACAAAGCATCTCGCTGCCAATTGCGAAGTACCGTGAGCGGTATAGCTCGTTATACAATGCAAGCGAGGTCGAGCTCGGTTTACGAATCGTTGTAACCAGGCCACCATCGTCAAATCAGCAGTCTGCGTCCTCGTCGGTGCTACTTGACATCCCTTCGGTGTGGATTCCTGAGCGTATTGATGCAACCTATCTTGAAAGTGTTTACAAATACATCGAACAGCTCATAGATCTTGATAATCGATTTGGTGGTGCCGATCTTGCAAGACTTGCACAGCGGTTCTTTCGAACATTTCGTAGCCAACTCAGTGTCGAGACGTTTAAACCCGTTAAGAGTCGGGATCTCTTCGCCGCTGCAGGAGAGCTGTCCGAAGTGGCTGGATGGCTGTCTTACGATGCCGATCAGCAAGACGCGGTACGTCGACTGAACCAGGAGTCGCTCTATTTCACCAGACTGGCCGGTGACAAAAAGACCGAACTGTTGACGTTGCAGAACATCAGTATGCACGCGGGCTTCCTCAATCAACCACTCGAAGCGCTAACCATAGCGGAGTCGGTATTGGATGGGGAGTACAATTTATCGCCACGAATGCGGGCTCTATTTTTGGCCCGCAAAGCGCGTGCTTTGGCTCAAGGTGGTGACGAAAGTGCTCTCCGTATTTTTAAAGAAGTTCAATCGCTGTACTTGGAAGGTGTGCAAGAAGCCGATCCAGCCTGGACATGGTGGATCGATGAGCGTGAGTTGGCATGGCACGAGGCAATGTGTCAACAAGCACTTGGTTACAGCGGCGAAGCTATTGTTCAGTTCGAACGATCAGTGGAGGAAACACCTCCGGCGCAAGTTCGTGGTCACTACAACAACCGCGCATACTTGCTGAATGCTCAAGTCGATCTGAAGTCGTGGACTGCTGTTGAACGGACAATGCAGGACCTCCAACCGTTGGTTACCGAGATCGCCTCTACGAGGACAGTCGTTTACCTTCGAAGTGTCGTTGGCAAGCTAAGGATGTTTGAAACCAAAGTTCCGACGTGCATAGTCGAACTAGGGGAGCACCTCGATCGCGCGTTGGACATCGCACCGATATAAATATGGCCGTGGCTGACGAACAGATTGTCGCGCTTGCCGGTACGGCACGTGATGACGTGGATCGTAAACGATTCCTCAAGGCTGCCCTGAGTGTCGGGACAGGCATGCTGGTGTCTGGTCATCACGGTGCACCAGCGGCTGACGACGTGAATGATCTGAAGACGGCGCTGTCGGGGCCGACCGTGCACTACCGCCGCATGGAGCAGGCGGTCTCCTCGCACCAACTCGCACCCTCCGTGGAGGGCCACCTCGCCCTGGCTCGTAGCATCGTTGATCAGCGGCTGCGCACGTCCACCGGTTTCGCCGCCCTGGCCGAGATCGCGGGACTGGCAGCGTGGCTGGCCGCTGACCGCGGGGACCAGGCCAGCGCCCGACGGCGCTACACCGAAGCCGTGCAGCATGCCAAACGTGCACACCACCCGCTTCTGGTGTCGTACATGACCGCCAGCCTGGGTCATTTCACCGTCGAATCCGGTGACCCTCGCCGGGGAGTCGTGTTGTTTGACCGCGCCCACACTCAACTCGATGCTTCAGCACCGGACAGCGCCCGCGCCTGGTTGGCGTCGCTGCGTGCGGTGGCGTATGCCGAACTCGGAGACCGGACCGCCGCCTATGCGAGCCTGCGCACGGCCGAGACACTGACCAGCCGTCAGCGCGGCGAACCTGCCTGGCCGTGGGTGTTCACCTTCGACGAGGCCAAAGCGAGCCGCTATCACGCCGCAGCATTCGCCCGCCTCGGTGACACGCGCGCGGCCACGACCGCGTTCCACGCCGCACAGCCGGCGCTCATCAGCCCGAAACCCCGGGCCCTGATTGTGCTCGACCACGCCCGTGTCCTCGTCCGCACTGGCCAGATCGCACACGGCTGTGCCCTGGCAACCGAGGCGCTACAGATCGGTCGCGACTACGGCAGTGAACGCATCATCGCGGGCGTCCGCGCCTTTCGCGCCGAGCTGCCCTCGCGCGCCGCCGACATCCGCGCTCTGGACGAGTCGTTGACCGCGTTCTACGAGGAGGAGACCTGGTGACCAGACTCGCCATCACCATCGCGCAGCACGTTGGACAGCGCGCCGGTACAATATAGCCGTGACTGACGAAGAAATTGTCGCGCTTGCCGACACGACACGCGATCAGTACTTCCTCACCGCGCCAGATAAGCTTACGCGTCTCGTAGCTGCTGCTGGAATCAAGGCAACTGATCACGTTGTCGAAGCTGGCGCTGGTGTAGGTACGGTCGCAACAGTGTTGCCATCGTGCGCAAGTCTCACTCTGATTGAACTCGACCCTAGACTCAACAACGCTCTCCGGGCTAACGTGCCGAATGCGCATATCATCCAAGGGGACGCTTTAGTTCTCCTTCGTGGCATGTCATGTGATGTACTAATAAGCAACCTCCCTGCCGCAGCCACGGAACTCCTGATCGATCTACTGCCAACCCTGCCGCCAAGGGTGACGGTAGTAGCTGTACGCGAAGGTGCAGTACTCGACAAGCTGAAGCCGGAATTCAGTTTTCAGCCGATCACAACTGTCGGCGGCAACGACTTTCAACCATCGCAACCCACTCGGTCACAACTCATGAAGATCACGCGCATCGCTCGGTTATAGTGAGGATTTTATGCGTCGCGAGGCGTTGACCGCGTTCCACGAGGAGGATATCTGATGACCCGACTCGCCATCACCGGTCACCGTGGTCTGCCGCCGATGACCGAGAATCTCATCGATACCGCTCTTCGGGGCACCCTCACGCAGCGCGCTTATCCAGAGCTGGTGGGTCTGTCCTGCCTTGCTGACGGCGTGGACAGCCTGTTCGCCCAAGCCGTGCTCGACGCAGGTGGCACGCTGATCGTGATCGTTCCGGCCACCCAGTACCGCGACGGCCTACCCGAGAACCATCACCCGACCTACGACGCAATCCTGCAGCAAGCCACGAACGTGATCCGTTTGGACCACACGGAGTCGGACCCACAAGCGCACATGGATGCCAGCCTGTGCATGATCGACGAAGCCGATGAGCTCATCGCCGTCTGGGACGGCGAACCAGCACGCGGCTACGGCGGCACCGCCGACGTCGTCGCTGCCGCCGAGGACCGCGCAGTCCCCGTCACCATCATCTGGCCCGACGGCGCAACACGAGACTGACGAGCATCCGTCGCCGTTTCGACCCGTTTCGCGAGCGGAGCGGCTACCGGAACACGACGGTCTTGTTGCCGTGTACCAGCACGCGGTCCTCGAGGTGCCAGCGCAAGCCCCGGGCGAGCACCAGCCGCTCGATGTCGCGGCCGCGGCGCACCATGTCGGTGGCGGTGTCGCCGTGGTCCACCCGGATCACGTCCTGCTCGATGATCGGTCCGGCGTCCAGGTCGGCGGTGACGTAGTGGCAGGTCGCGCCGATGAGCTTCACGCCACGGGCGTAGGCCTGGTGGTAGGGCCGTGCGCCCACGAACGAGGGCAGGAAGCTGTGGTGGATGTTGATCGCGCGCCGGTCCCACGCCGTGCACAGCTCGGGGGGGAGGATCTGCATGAAGCGGGCCAGCACGATCGCGTCCGGGTCGTGCTGCTCGACCAGGCCGCGCAGCTCGTCGAACGCCTTCTCCCGCGCGACCTGGCGGGAGCCGTTGCCGGGCGTCGGGAACTGCACGTGGTGGAACGGGACGCCGTGCGCGCGGACGATCTCGCCGAGCGAGTCATGGTTGCCGATCACGGCGTCGAGCTGCACCGGCAGCTCACCGGTGGTGACCCGGCCGAGCAGGTCGTGCAGGCAGTGCGCTTCCTTCGTGACGAGGACGACGGCCCGCTTGAGTACGCCGGTGTCGGTGACGTGCCAGTCGGCCTGGCCGCCGAGCTCCGCAGCCACTCCGGCGAACCGGTCGCGGAGCTCATCGGCGTCATAGGGTAGCGAGTCGGCGCGCACGACCTGGCGCGTGAAGAACCAGCCACTGGTGGGGTCGGAGTGGTAACCGGCCTCGGTGATCCACCCGCCCGCGTCGGCCAGGAATCCGGCGATGCGGGCGACGATGCCCGTCGTGTCCGGGCAGCTGAGGGTGAGGACGTACCGTCGTTCGGCCGAGAGATCCACGGTCAGCATCGTTGCATCTCCCAGCGAGCGGACCGGCCGGGACCTCCAGCCAGCCCGCCGTGCCGTCAGCGGTTCTGCTCGATCCACTGCAGCGTGAACGCCATCTCCGCGGCGAGCAGGTTCCGCACCTGATCGGCGACCACATCCTCGATCTTCCCGCCGATCAGCGGCACCTTGACCGTCACGTTGGCGCGGACCGCGAACTCGCTGCCGCTGCCGTCCTGGTCAGCCAGGCGCATCCGGCCGACCGCCGATGCCGGCATGCCGCGGATGGCGACGGCCACTTTGCCGCTGTACTGGCCCGAGGCGTCGCGGGTGAGCGACTCGGTCCGCTCGATGACGAGGTCGCCGCGCACCATCGACGTGGCGATCGGTGGGAGGTTCCGGGCGGAGACCCCGTGTTTGAGCCGGTAGCGGGCGCCCTGCTCGTCGGCCGTGTGCTCCAGCAGGTCCGCGCCCGGGCCACCCATCGCGCTGAGCCGGGCCCGTAGATACTCCGGGTCGACCATCGTCGCGTAGACCTCGTCCGCCGGGAACGGCGACGTGGACCGGTAGTCGATCGATCGTGCCATGTACAGAGGCTACCGTTGACGACCATGTCGCTCGCCACTTTGGCCCCTTACACCACGCTGCGCCTCGGCGGGCCAGCCGGGCGACTGGTCGAGGCCGCCTCTGCGGATGCCCTCGTCGACGCAGTCCAGGCCGCCGACGCGGCCGGCGAGCCGCTGTTACTGCTGGGTGGCGGATCGAACGTCGTGGTGGCCGACGAGGGCGTGCCGAGCACCGTGGTGCTGCTGACCAGCGCCGGACGCCGGGTGCAGCGCCTCGACGACGGTGTGGTGCTGCTCACCGTCGAGGCCGGGGAGGACTGGGACGGCGTCGTCGCGGCGACGGTCGCCGACGGTCTCGGCGGTCTGGAGTGCCTGTCCGGGATCCCGGGACGCACCGGCGCGACGCCCGTGCAGAACGTGGGTGCCTACGGGGTCGAGATCGCCGACCTGCTCGTCGACGTCGACCTCTACGACCGCCGCACCGGAGCGGTTCGTGCGCACGTCCCCGCCGCCGAGCTCGGGTTGGGCTACCGCACCAGCGTGCTGAAGGGCCGCGCCGAGGCGATCGTGCTGCGGGTCCGGTTCGCCCTACCCGGCGACGGCGCGAGCGCGCCGATCCGCTATCCGGAACTGGCCCGCGTGCTCGGCGTCGAGCCCGGCGCGCAGGTGCCGGCCGCCGCCGCCCGGGAGGCAGTGCTGGCCCTGCGTCGCGGCAAGGGCATGGTGCTCGACGCGGGTGACCACGACACCTGGAGCGTCGGATCGTTCTTCACCAACCCGGTGCTGCCGGAGGCGGACGTGCCACCGGTCCCCGGCCTCCCGAGCTGGCCGGCCGGGCCGGGCCGGGTGAAGCTGCCCGCCGCCTGGCTCATCGAGCGGGCCGGCTTCCGCCGCGGTCACCCCGGTCCGGGCGGCCGCGTCGCGCTCTCGGACAAGCACGTGCTCGCCCTGACCAACCGGGGTGCGGGCACGACCGCCGACCTGCTTGCGCTGGCGCGCGAGGTGCGCGACGGGGTGTGCGCGCGCGTCGGGGTGGACCTCGTGGCCGAGCCTGTCCTGGTCGGGTGTCGGTTGTGAGCGTCGCGCCAGCTTGGTCAGCCCGTGCGGTGCGCCCGTATCGCGGAGGCCTGCGCCCGTGGCTTGAGCACGATCTGGTCGATGTTGACATGCGACGGGCGAGTCGCGGCGAACGCGATCACGTCGGCCACGTCCTCGGCGACAAGCGGGGTGAGCCCGTGATACACCGCAGCCGCCTTCTCCGTCTCACCCCCGAAACGCACCAGGGAGAACTCCGTCTCCACCATCCCCGGGGCGATCTCGGTGAGCCGAACCGGCTGCCCGAGCAACTCCCCGCGCAGGGTGCGGTGCAGCACCGCCTGGGCGTGCTTGGCGGTGGTGTAGCCCGCCCCGTTGTCGTAGGGCTCCAGCGCGGCGATCGAGGTGACGGTGACGATATGCCCGTCGCCGGACGCGATCAGCGCAGGCAGCAAGGCCTTGGTCACCCGCAGCGTGCCGATCACGTTGGTCTCGTACATCCAGCGCCAGGCCTCCTCGTCGGCCTCGGCGACCGGCTCCAGACCCTTCGCGCCGCCGGCGTTGTTGACCAGCAGCCGGCAGTCGGGCACGGCGGCGGCGAACGCCGCGACGGACTCGGCGTCGGTGACGTCCAGCCGCACCGCGGTGCCGTCGATCCCCGCGGCGATCTCCGCGCACCGGTCCACCCGTCGCGCCCCCAGCACGACGTGGAAGCCGGCTTCCGCCAGCGCGCGGGCGGAGGCGGCGCCGATGCCCGAGCTGGCCCCGGTGACGACGGCGGTGGGACGGTCCTTGCTCACGACGAGCTACTCCTCACGACGGTCGCGCTGGATGCCGGGCCACGTCATGGCGGTGCGCATCACCATCACTCCAGGCCGTGCTGGGCCGTCCGCGAGCCGCGCCGCGCCGCCGCGCGCTGCCAGGAGAAGATGCCGTAACCCATCCCACCGAGCACCGCGCCGGCCACGCAGGTGGTGAACCAGATGTCGAGCGGTCGCCCGCCGACCAGCCACGCGATCAGCAGTGCGAGCGCCCCGACCAGCCACACCCCGGTGCCGACGCCGGCAACCGTGCTCGTGTCATCGAGCCGGCGCGGCAGCGGTGGGGGATCAGTCACAGGGCCAGCGTACGGCCGAGTCGTGGCTGCGCGACCCCGGGTTGCCCAGCAGTAGAGGTTAGGCTAACCTTCACTGCACGTCGCTTCGTGGTGGGAGCGCCGTAGCAGTTCGGGAACGATATCGGGGTCCTGGTCAGCCGGGCCAGGACCCCGATCGGCCTCCCGCGCACCGGTCACCACCACCAGAAGAACATCCGCCAGAGGGCCTCCCGCACGGATGTCGTCTGCGCGCCGTGCGCGCTGTCGCCACTGCCGACGCTGGCCGCGCCCGCTACAGCGCTTCCACTCTCGGTGGACGGGTCCGCGTGGAACCCCTTTCCGCCCTCGCTGTTGATGCTGCCGTCCAGGGGGTACTGCTTCACCCAGTCGGTTTGGATGGCTGACCCCTGTGACGCGCCACCCTGCGGGAACCAGTCGAGCTGGATGGCCAGGTGCATCGGTCCGGTCGGAAAGACGCTGGTGTCGGTGGTGCGGTACCACTCCTCGCCGTCGACGTAGGCAGTGATCGCCTCCGGGGTCCATTCCAGCGCCCAGTTGTGCCATTCGGTGGTGTCGATCTCCACCTGACCGTTGATCTGTAAATTGTCGGCGCCGTAGTGGATGAAGATGTTGGCCGTCAGGCCGATGGGGTTCAGCAGCTCCAGGAAGTCGATCTCGCCACCGGCGGGGAAGTTCTCCGCGTCGGGCCAGAGCAGCAACACCGGGCTGTAGGACGAGTCCACGGCCGGCACCCGCACGCGGGCCTCCCAACGACCGTACTTCTGCCCGGAGTTCCAGGCCATTCCGGCGGTGGTGCCGGACGGGTCACCCGTGATCGTGAGGATGCCGTCCTGAATCGACACAGCCGATGGTGACCTGGTGCCCTGCCCGGCGTGGCCCGGGCCGTCATAGACGTTCCACTGCTCGGTGCCGTCGGAGAAGTCGTCGACACGGTTCGGCTTGCCCCAGCCGTGCCGCTCGGCGGCGCTGGTGTCCTTGCCGGTGCCTGTGTCGGGGCTGGTCGAGGTGTCGATGGTCGTTTGGTCGCCCTCGCGTCCCGGATCCGAGCCGCCTGCGCCCACGCGACCGTCGGTTTTCCCGGTCCCGTCGGCTGCGGGAGCCTCGCGGTTGGGGCCGGGGTCGTTCGGTTTGGCGCTTCCCGTGTCGGTTCCGGCGTTGCCGTCCCCGGGACCGCCTGGGGCTGCGCTGTTCTCGGGTGGACTAGTGCTGCGGGGCGGTGGCGGTGGCTCGACAGGAGCTTTCCGGTCGGGCGGTGGTTCGGTGGTTGGTGGCGGGTATGGCTCAGTGGTCGGTGGTCGGTCGGGTTCAACCGTCGGTGGTGGATATGGCTCGGTTACTGGTGGTCGGTCGGGTTCGGTGGTCGGTCTTTGGTCGGTTTCGGTGGTCGGTGGTGGATAGGGCTCGGTTACTGGTGGTCGGTCGGGTTCAACCGTTGGTGGTGGGTACGGCTCGGTCGCTGGTGGTCGGTCGGTTTCGGTGGTCGGTGGTGGGTATGGCTCAGTCGGTCGTTGGTCGGGTTCGGTGGTTGGTGGTGGGTATGGCTCGGTGGTCGGTGGTCGGCCTGGCTCGGTGACCTGTGACCCGTCCGGCTCGATGACCGTGATCGAGGGGTCGGCGGGCAGCGCGGGATCGCTGGTGCCGGGGTCGGTGCCGGGCGAGACGAGGATGATTACCACCGCGAAGCCGGTCGAGAGATACCGCCGGATCAATTCCTCGAGATCATCGAAGTTCATGACGGGCACTCCTGTCGCATCAGTCCTCCCCGGCGGGAAGATCAGGGGTGGGGGGTGAGTCGAGGGCGACGAGCCACTGACCGTCCGGCTGACGGGCCAGTACTACATAGCGGGCGACGAGGTCGATGGCGACGGTCTCACCGGGCGGGCCGGTCGCCGTGCCCACCTCGGCCCGGTAGCCGCGCCGCTGGTTGTTCTGGTCGGCGGCGACGAGGTCGAGTGCCGTCACCGTCGCCGTGCGCACCGACCCGGCGGGTGGTGGGTCCACGACGACGACGCCGACCGTGGCCGGTGGGCTACCCGGCACGGCGTAGCCGGCGGCACGCAGGTGCGTGTGGCCCGCGTCATCGCTGGTGATCGAGTGGGCGGCGGCGAGGTAGGCCCGGGCCACGGCCTGCGGGTCGGTCAGGTCGACGGTGGGGTCCACCGGGGCCGGGGCCTGTCCGCGCAGCACCGGGGCGGCGTCCAGCGCGATGCGGTCCCCCTCGCTGAGCGCCGCGCCGAGCGGAGGATCGTCCGACGGCGGTGGGACCTCGGCGGTGACGTGTCCCACGAGCACCAGTGCCACCACCGCGACCGCCACGGCGGCAACCGTGGCCAGCAGCGGGACGGGTAACGACGAGCGGTTCACGGTGTCACTCCCGGAAGCTCACGTGCACGTGATCGAAGTGGCCGCCGGTGGCGTTGCGGACGTTGTAGACCCCGCCGCCGGTGTAGCGCCGGCCCCAGGAGCCCTGGTCCTTGACGCTCGGGTCCCAGTACCGGCCCTGCCAGATCAGGTACTTGACCTGCAGCGGATCGGCGTTGTTGCGGAACCAGTTCGCCACCTGCCATCCCGAGTCCAGCTCGGCGCCGCCGGCGAAGGCGCCCGGCGCGGTCGCGAACAGGTCACAGGCCTTGCCCCGGGAGTGGTCGCTGCGCGGGTTCCACGCGTGCTTGTCCCAGCAGCCCGCCGACCGGATCACCGGGCCACCTGACCATCCCCCGAACGCCGACGTGGCGGCGTCGAGGCCATGCCGGGTGGCGCCGGTCAGGCAGCCGTCGCCGGTGGGATCGGGGAGCTTGCAACCGGTGGCGCCGCCGGACCACGGCGTGGGGACAGCGGCCGGATCCGGCCCCGGAGCCGCCGGCTCCGGGGCCGCTGGGTCGGGAGCCGCCGGGGCTGGGGCTGCCGGCTCCGGCGACGGTGCGGCGAAGCGTTCCAGGTTGCCGTGGACGGCGGCCAGGTAGCGCCCGATCACCTGCACGCAGCGCTCGCCGCAGCCTGCCTCGCCCGCCACGGGTACCCCCGTGGCACTGTCGGTCACGCGGCCGCAGCCCGCGATGTGGCACACCAGCATGGCGTCGAGCGGGTCGGTCGGCTTGCTGGTCGCCTGCAGGTGCGCCGTGACGGCCCGCAGGTTCGCGCACACCCAGGGAATTGCGATCCGCAGATGGACCTCCGCGGACGTGACGTCGTCGTCCGGTCCGGGTGGGTCCGACGCCCAGGCCTGCCCGCCCGCGGCTTGCCAGCTGCGCTCCCCGAACTGGTAGAGCCCTGCGGGCCCGCCGGGTCGGTCCGAGGTCAGCTCGGCATCCCACCCGGACTCCGCCTGCACCTGGGCTACCACCCACAGCGGCGGCAGCTCCGGGCACTGCGTCGCGGTCAGCTCGGTGATCAGCGGCAGCGAGTCGCGGGCCAGGGCAGGGACGCGCTTGGTGTCCACCCCCGACGCCGCTTCCGGCGCCGGCGTCGGCGTCGGCGCCGCGCCCAGCAGCAGCAGGCCGACGATCACTGTCAGTGCCACCGTGAGCGGACCGCGCACCGTTGTGGTCGCGCGCACGGCTCACCCCGCCCATCGCGCCGGTGGCAGTGTCGACGCGCGTTCCGTGGGCGTTGCGCGTGGGAGATCGGCCTCGAGCGCGTCGTCGTCGGGTTCCGGGACGCGGAGCGTGGGTATCGCGGACACCGTGCCGGCGCGCGGCGACCGGAGCGATACGCCCCGTTCCACCGGCTGTAACCCATGCCACAGTTGGACGGTTCGGGGTCTGCTCACGGTTGGGGGCGCGCTGCGGCCGAGCTGTCCCGACCTGACCATGGCAGCGACGAGGAGCCGCATGGCGGCCGCGTAGGGCTGCAGCGGGAGTGGGAGGTGCTCCACCGGCTGCGCGAGCACGGCGGCCGCGTCGGCACAGGGGCCGGAGAGCCCGTGCCACCGGGCGACGTGCGGCACCAGCACGACGGCGCCGAAGCGCGACTCCAACCCGCGCAGCCGGGCTGCCAGCGCGTCCGGTGCGGGTACCGCGGCATCGAGGATCACCGCCAGCACCGGTCGCGGTCCGGGCGGTGCACCGGGCAGGGCCGCTGCGTGGCGGAGCGAAGCCTCGGCCGACCGGCACACGAGCACGTCGGCCGTACCGCTGGCGCGGCCGTTGTCGCTGGCGTGCAGGGCCGCCGCCAGCGTGCTGGTGCCGGCACCCCCGGTCAGACCAGCGATTACCGGCGTGCGCGGCGGGTTCACCAGGTACCCCCAGGCCGCGGTTCGACGAGCGGATCGTCATCGGCGAGGGTGTGGTCGTCGGGGGCGGGTCCGGCCGGAGGTGGGGGCTCGGGCTCCTCTCCCAGGGTCTCCTCCCAGGCGTCGATCACCAGCCGACCGCCTTCGCGTACCACCGGGACACTGAGCCGGATCCAGTACGACGCGAGGCTGCGCCAGCCGCGACCGGTGGGCGCCGGTGCGGTGGCGGGGACGCCGGCGATGTCGGGCTCCGGTTCCGCCGGGAGGGTCGTATCCGTAATGCGCTCGCCCACCAGGCGATAGGGCGTGACCCGGACCCGCACATCGACGAGAGTCCGGCCGTCACCGTCGGGACGGACCCGGCCGGGTAAGGCGAACTCAGCGCGCTGCCGCCCCCGGCCGGACCAGCCCAGCCGAGCCGGGTCGTTGCCGGGCATCGACAGGTAGTCCAGCAGCACGCGCCCGCGCCGTCCGGGATCGTCCTCGTCCCAGGACAGGTAGTCCACGGCGAACGCTCCGGCCAGGGCCGCCGCCTCGGCCGGGTCAAGCGCCAACGGCGGGGGTGCGGCTGGCCCGGACCACAGGGGGGCCGGCGTCCAGGACGGGCCGGCACCGCCCGGTAGTTCGGCGATCGGAGGGAAACCGTGCGGATCAGTGGGCGGCTCGTCGAGGGGTGGTGGCAGCGGGGCCGGCCGCGCGGCTCGGGTGGCCGGTCCGGCGTCGTAACCGGGCCACGGCGTCGATGCGCGCACCGCCGGCGCTGAGCGCGGTACCCCGGCCCCCACTGGCGGCGGGCTCGCGGCCACGGGCGGCCTCCAGCCGGGCGGTGGCCCGTAAGGCGGTGGTCCATAGGGCGGTGGTCCGTAGGGCGGTGGTCCGTGTGGAGTGGGGTCGGCCGGCGCCGGCGCCGGTGCCGGTGCGCGGCCGAAGAGCCGGAAGCGGGCCACGGCTGTCACCGGCGGCAGGCGGGCGCAGCCCAAAACGTGCAGAGACACGGCGCGCTGTGACGGGTACTACAGGGGTTGGCACTACGGGAACTGGGCGGGGTGGGTTGCTCGGTCATGGTTCCCCCGTCTACGGGCGTGCGGGATCGCGCCTGCAGTGGCACTGCGGGCGGCGACTTGTTCTCCAGCGATCGGCCAGCATGGCTGGCCGATCAATGACTACGCGGGGTAGCCACCGTCAGAACGAGACCGACTGTAGGAGCCTGGACCGGTCTCGTGGGGCAGAACGGCTCAGCGCTTTGCAATGGTGAACGAAGCGGCCGCCCGTCCAGGCACCCTCCATCGACGGTCAGGACGGCAGCGACCAGCTGTGCACCGGCTCGTTGGCCGTGGAGTGCTCCAGGTAGCGCGCCAGCATGCTGTGCAGCGCCCTGGGGCGGTCCGCTCCCCGGCTCTCGAGTGCCGCCACCGCGTCGAGCTGCCATGCTGTGCCCGTCTGCCGGGTGACGCATCGCTGTTCGATCACCGACAGGTAGCGGTCGATCACCGCGCCGGCGACCCCCCACCGCGCGAGCCCCTCGGCGGCCTGCGGCAACAGTGTGCGCAGCACCAGCTCGTCGGGCCGGACCCAGCCGGTGCCCGGCCAGTACAGCGGCCCGTCCAGACCGTGCTGGGCGGCGGCGGTGAAGTTCCCCTCCACCGCCTCGAACGACATCGAGCTCCACAGCGGGCGCTCGGCCTCCACGAGCACGTGCAGCAGCCCGTAGAAGAACAGCGCGTTGGCGACCATGTCCACGGCGGACGGGCCAGCCGGGAGCACCCGGTTCTCCAGCCGTACGTGCGGCACCCCGCCCGCGACGTCGTACACGGGCCGGTTCCAGCGCCAGATCGTCCCGTTGTGCAGCCGCAGCTCAGCGAGCTGTGGCGCCCGACCCGCGCGGAGCTCGGCCATCGGGTCGGTGTCCTCGATGACGGGCATGAGGGCCGGGAAGTAGCGGCCGTTCTCCGAGAACAGGTCGAGGATCGAGGTGACCCATCGTTCACCGAACCACACCCGCGGCCGGACACCCTGGTTGCGCAGCTCGGGCGTGCGGAGGTCGCAGGACTGCTCGAACAGCCGGATCCGGGTCTCGGCCCACAACCGGGAGCCGAGCAGGAACGGAGAGTTCGCACCCACGGCCAGCTGCACGCCCACCAGGCACTGCGCGGCGTTCCAGTAACCGGGAAAAACGTCCGGATGGACCTGCAGGTGCAACTGCATCGAGGTACACGCCGCTTCAGGGATGATGGAGTCGAAGTCGGCTGTGAGGTGTTCGGGTTGCACCGCGTGCCGGCCCGACGGATCGTCCCCGGCGATGTCGATCCGGATCGGTTCCCCGCGGCCGTCGAGTATCTGCTCGTTGAGCATCCGGTAGCGTTCGCCGGGCGAGAGCGCGTCGGCGACGAGGTGACGGTGTTGCAGGGTCGGCAGGATCCCGATGACGGCCAGCCGCGCCCCGCAGTCCCGCGCCTTCGCCCGAGCCATCGCGAGCTCGTCGAGGAGCTGGCGCTCCAGATGCCGCCACTCATGCCCGGGCAGCCGCCGGGGCGGCAGCTTCAGCTCGAGGTTCCAGCGGCCGAGCTCGGAGGTGAACTTCGGGCCGCCGATGACGCGCAGGACCTCGACGCCCGACAGCGAGGGGGTGAGGTCGTGGTCCACGAGGTTGAGCTCCAGCTCGATGCCCGTCATCGGCTCGTCCCGAGCGAACGGGTGCTCGCGGAGCATCACTGCGAGAGTGTCGAGACAGCGCTGCATCTTCGCCCGGTAGTGCTGGCGATCCTGTCGACTGAACGTGGCCCGGTCGACGTCCTGGCCCATGCGTGTGCTGCCTCCCTGCTCCAGGACAGTCTCGTGGGTCGTGGCTTTTCCAGGCGGTGCTGAAACCGTGACACACGCGTGATCTCGCCGATAGGGCCGACCGGATGACCGAGGAATGCGCCGGGTTCGGGTAGTGACACCCTCCGTGGGGGACGATGTGCAACCGTGGCCACCCGCACGCCGATCGCCGACCCGGCCGACCCCCGCGTGGACGACTACCGCGATCTCACCACAGCCGATCGCCGTCCTGACCGACCCGGCGGGCGCGGCCTGGTGATCGCCGAAGGTGTCGTGGTCGTGCGCAGGCTGGTCGACTCGCCGTTCGCCGTCCGGTCGCTGTTGGGCGTGCCGCGCCGGCTGGACGAGCTCGCCGCCGACCTGGCCAGGCTGGACGTCCCGGCCTACGCGACGGACGTCGTCACGATGGCCCGCGTCGTCGGCTTCCACCTCAACCGCGGGGTGCTCGCGGTGGCCGACCGGGCGGTGCCTCCAGACCCGGCGGCGCTGCTGCGCGCTGCCCGGCTGGTGGCCGTGCTGGAGGGGGTGAACGACCACGAGAACCTCGGTGCGCTGTTCCGCAACGCCGCCGCGCTCGGCGTCGACGCCGTCCTGCTCGGTCCGCGCTGCTCCGACCCGCTCTACCGGCGCAGCGTCCGGGTGTCGATGGGGCACGTGCTGCGGGTGCCGTTCGTCGAGCTGCCCGGGCCGTGGCCGGTGTCGCTGGACCTGCTGCGCGCCGCCGGGCTGCGGGTGGCCGCCTTGACGCCCGCGACCGGCGCCGTGCCGCTGGCCGCTGCGGGCCTGGCGGCGCAGCGGGTGGCCCTGTTGCTCGGCGCGGAAGGGCCTGGGCTTTCCGACGAGGCGCTGGCTGCGGCCGATGTGCGCGTCCGGATCCCGATGGTGCCAGGAGTCGACTCGCTCAACGTCGCCACTGCGGCGGCTGTCGCCTTCCATTCGGTGGGCGGCGTCGTAGGCTGAGCGTTGATGGAGTTCGCCGGAGCGGGACGCGTGGTGCTCGGGGGTCGGCACCCGGGCGACCCGCCGCTGCCCGCGGAGCTGCAGGACGCGCTGCGCGAGTGGGCCGGGTTCGCCGCCACGGTCACCCGCTCGGGTGGGCCGGAGGAGCGCATGCTGCTGCGCCGCCGCGGCCGCCAGCTCGCCGCTCGGGTGGCCGACGTGCTCGGGCGACCGGTGGAGCTCACCGATCCGGTGACGGGCGCGGTCGAGTCCATCCGTGCTGGCGCCACCGACCCGGCGCCGCTGCTCGCGGAGCAACCGGCCGACCCGACCCCGTGGGCCACCGGGCTGCCGGTTGCCGCGTTCTCCGCGGTGCTGGTCGCGATGGCCGACATCGTGCTCAGCCGGGCGTTCGCCGAGGTGTTCGGACTGCTGTGGGTGCCGGTGAACCTGCTCGTCGGGCTCGGGTTGGTGCCGTCGCTGTACCTGCTGCGGCGCACGCCCTTCTGGCGCTGGCCCACCCTGGGTGCCGCCGTGGGGTTCGGCTGCGCGTGGGTGGTGTTGCTGCTCGGGTTGCTGGCCTGACGATCGTCAGCGCTGGCCGCGGACGCCCAGGAGAACCTCGTCCCAGGACGGCATGACGGGTTTGCCCTTCTTGGTGCGCCGGGTCGTCGCCGGTGCGGCGTCGTCGGTGGGCTCAGCCGCAGCCGTCTCGGGCTCAGCCGCGGGCATCTCGGGCTCGGCCGCGGGCATCTCGGGCTCGGCCGCAGGTGGCTGCGCGGGCTCGGGCTCGGGGTGGGCCGGGATCTCCTCCCGCACCGGCTCGGTCTCGCGCGGCGGCTCGACGGCGGGCTCCGGGACGCGCTCGGCGGGCGGCTGCTCGGTCTGGCGCCCGGGCTGGGGGGCAGGCGTTCGGTCGCGCCCGGTGTCGGGGCGCGCACCGCCAGCGCTGCGCGTGGAGTCCGACGCGGCGGCGCGCAGTGCCTCCACCGGTGCGGGAGCCGGGGTGGGGTCCTCGGTGCGCGCGAGGTCGATGACGGGGCCGACGGTGCGCAGCGGCCGGGCCGGCAGGCCTTCGACGAGGTCGCTGGCGTACTCGTCGAGGGCGGTGACGGTGCCGCCGTGCGCGCCGGGCTGGAACGTCCAGTGCGCGCGGTTGTCCGAGCGGCCCGCCCGCCAGGACAGGGCGACGATCCACTTGCCGTCCTCGCCCTTCCAGGAGTCCCACTCGGCCTCGGCGTACTCCTGGCCGCGGAGTCCGAAGGTGTGCGCGACGACGTCGCCGAGCATCCGGGCGTCCGGCCCGTCGGCGCGCACCGGGTGGGCCCGCTGGCCGGCCTCGGCGGTGTGGGCGCGCTCCAGCAGCACCGGGTGGGCGAAGCGCTCGATCTTCTGCAGGGGCACGTTCGCCGCCGAGGCCACCTGCTCCACGGACGCTCCGGCGCGGATGCGGACCTGGATCTCACGTGGGCGCAACTGGCTCTCCAACTCGATCGCGATCTGTCCGAGCCGGGTCCGGTCTCCCCGGGCGGCAGCACGCAACTGCTCGTCGGCCGGCACGGTGAAGCGCTCGCGGCGGTCCGGGTCCTCGAGGACGACGTCGCCGCCCTCGGTGAACCCGACGACCCGCAGCGCCCGCATCGGCGGCCTCCCCGCTCTGTTCATTCTCCCGTCCGGGTGACAGTAGTTGCCAGGTGTCGCCTCGCGACGGAGGCGCGCCGACCCGACGAGGTGATATGTCCACCATGCGCCCAGCGTGGCATGCTCGCGGGTTCAGCCCAGGCGGTCGACGATCCAGTCGATGCAAGCCGTCAGCGCCGTCACGTCCGCAGGCTCGACCGCCGGGAACATACCGATGCGGAGCTGGTTGCGGCCCAGCTTGCGGTAGGGCTCGGTGTCGACGATGCCGTTGGCGCGCAGCGTCGCCGCGACCGCGGCAGCGTCCACGGAGTCGACGAGGTCGATCGTGCCGACCACCTGCGAGCGGTGCGCCGGGTCCGTGACGAACGGCGTGGCGAACTCGGAGCGCTCGGCCCAGGAGTAGAGCCGGCCCGACGAGTCGGCGGTGCGCGCGACGCAGGCGTCGAGCCCGCCCAGGCCCAGCATCCAGTCGAGCTGCTCGGCCAGCAAGAACAGGGTCGCGACGGCGGGGGTGTTGTAGGTCTGGTCCTTCCCGGAGTTGTCCACCGCGGTGGACAACGACAGGAACGGCGGGATCCAGCGGTCGGTGGCGGCGAGCTGCGCCACCCGCTCCAGGGCGGCCGGGCTCAGCAGCGCGATCCACAGCCCGCCGTCGGAGCCGAAACCCTTCTGCGGCGCGAAGTAGTACGTGTCGGCCTGGGTGATGTCGACGGGCAGACCGCCCGCGCCGGAGGTCGCGTCGATCACCACGAGCTGGTCGTCGGTGGCGGCCTGCGGGCGGAGGACCGGCACCGCGACGCCGGTCGAGGTCTCGTTGTGGGCCCACGCCAGCACGTCACAGCTGGGGTCGGCGGTGGGTTCGGGCGCGCTGCCCGGCGCGGCCGTGATCATGACCGGGTCGGTGAGGAAGGGGGCACCGCGGGTGGACTCGGCGAACTTGGCGGAGAACTCACCGTAGGCCAGGTGCAGCGCCCGCTCCCGGACCAGGCCGAACGTGGCGGCGTCCCAGAACGCGGTGGACCCGCCGGTGCCGAGTACGACCTGATAGCCCGCGGGCAGCGAGAACAGCTCGCCCAGGCCCGCCCGGATGCGCCCGACCAGCGACTTCACCGGCGGCTGCCGGTGCGAGGTGCCCATCAACGCGGCGCCGGCCTCGCCGGCGAGGTCAGACAGCGGGCCGGTGCGGACCTTGGACGGGCCGCAGCCGAAACGCCCGTCAGACGGCAGGAGATCGGCGGGAATCTGCAGGTCGGTGGACATCGAGACAGTCACGGCCGCTAGTCTCCCCCAGCGCAGCGGCGGCATCCGAACAGGCCCCGATCGCGCCCGCAGCAGGGCGAAGCCCGGGCCCCGAACGGCCTTGCGGATCATGCCTGAGCTGCCAGAATGGCCGCTCCATCGCGCTGGGCCGGAGGACACCGCCATGACCGACACGCCCGATCGACCCGAGCTGGGTCAGCCGGATCGGCCCTCGGCGGACCGGCCGGCCCCGAGACCCGGGGTCGTCCCGTTGCGCCCGCTCGACCTCGGCGAGATCTTCGCAGGGGCGGTCGGCTACATCCGGGCCAACCCGGTGGTGACCCTCGGCCTCGCCGCTGCGGTCGTCACCGTCAGCCAGCTCATCGCCGTGATCGTCCGGAGCAGCCTGCTGCAGCAGCGCGACGCGGGGCGTTCGACACCGGGCCTGGTCCCCAACCTCCTCACGTTCCTCAGCACCATGGTCGCCGTCGCCGTCCTGACCGGACTGCTGATCGTGGTCGTCCACCGTGCGGTGCTCGGGCAGCGCACGGCGCTGCGCGAGGCCTGGTCGGCCATCGGGCCGCGGCTGTCCGGCTTGATCGGGTTGGGCCTGCTCACCGGCCTGATCATCACGGGGATCATCCTGCTCGGCACGCTGCCCGTGATGCTCGTCGCAGCGTCGGCCGGTGGGCGCTCCTTCCTGGTGCTGGCCATCGTCCTGCTCCTGGCGGCGATCGTCCTCGCGGTCTATGTCGGGGTGTTGCTGGCCATGGCCGCCCCGGCCTATGTGTTGGAGGACATCGGAGTCGTGGCGGCGCTGCTCCGCTCCCGTTCGCTCGTCCTCGGTACCTGGTGGCGGATCTTCGGGATCCTGCTGTTGACCGTTCTCCTCGCGGGCGTGGTCGACGTCGTCATCGGCATCCCGTTCGACCCCGGCAACAGTCTCGGCGGCGCGGTGTCGTTCGCCGACCTGATCGTCTCCGCGATCGGCACGATCATCGCGAGCACGCTCACCGCGCCGTTCAGCGCGGGCGTCACCGGCCTGCTCTACATCGACCAGCGGATCCGGCGAGAGCGCTACGACATCGAGCTCGCCCGCTCCGCCACGCGCCTGCCGTGACCGGCGCCCGCCGGCGGCGATCGTGTGCGGGCGGCCCGGGCCCTACCCGTACCCTGCGAGCCCATGGCTGCTCCCGCCGGTGTCAGTGCCGCGCCGTCCCGATCCGCACTGGTGCTCGACGTCCACACGAGGCTGGTGCTGGCCAGCGCGTTGATGCTGTTCGTCGAGCTGGCGCTGATCCGGTGGACCGGCTCCAACGTCGTGCACCTGAGCTACTTCTCCAACTTCGTGCTGCTCGGCTCGTTCCTCGGGATCGGGCTGGGCTTCCTGCGCGCCGGCCGTACGCGGCGCCGGCCGTTCTACTCGCCGATCGCGCTGGCGGCGCTGGTGGCGTTCGTCGAGGCCTTCCCGGTGACGGTGGACCGCGGCAGCGACGACACGGTCATCTACTTCACCAGCCTCACCACGACCGGCCCGCCCACCTGGGTGGTGTTGCCGATCGTGTTCCTGGCCGCCGCCGTGGTCACCGCCGGGCCCGCCGAGCTCGTGGGCCGCTGCTTCACCGAGCTGCCCCGGCTCACGGCCTACCGTTTCGACCTGATCGGCAGCCTGCTCGGGATCGCGGCGTTCACCGGCCTGTCGTTCCTCGGCGCGCCGCCGGTGTGGTGGGGAGTGATCGTCGCGGTGGCCTTCGCCGTGCTGCTGGTGCCCGCCACCGGCCGGGGCGCGGTGTTGATGGCCGCAGTGCTGGTGGCCGTGCCGTCGGTGCTGATGGTGGTCGTCCTGTGGGACGAGTCGCACACGGCCGGGGCGAGCTGGTCGCCGTACTACAAGATCACCACTAGTTCTCGCGACGTGAACGGCGTGCCGATCGTCGATATCGCGGCGAACGGGGTGCCCCACCAGCAGGCCATCCCGGCCCAGGACCGGGTGCGGCTCGAGCCCCAGTACGGGCTGCCCTACGAGCGGGTGGCGGGCGGTTCGCTGGGCAACGTGCTCATCATCGGCGCGGGTAGCGGCACCGACGTCGCGATCGCGCTGCGCAACGGCGCCGCCCACGTCGACGCCGTGGAGATCGACCCAGGGCTGCTCGAGATCGGCCGCCGGCAACACCCGGATCGCCCCTACGACGACCCGCGGGTGGACGTGCACGTCGACGACGGCCGCGCGTTCCTGTCCCGCACCGATGCCCGCTACGACCTGATCCTGCTCGCGCTGCCCGACTCGCTCACCCTCGTGCAGGGGGCGAGCTCGCTGCGGCTGGAGAGCTACCTGTTCACCCAGGAGGCTTTCGCCGCCGCTCGCGAGCACCTCGCGCCCGGCGGGGCGCTGTCGATGTACAACTACTACCGCCAAGGCTGGCTGATCGACCGGCTGGCGCTGACAGCGCAGACCGTGTTCGGGCACGCGCCCTGCGTCGACGTGGTCGGCGGCGAGCTCGGCCAGGCCGTGGTCACGGCCGGGCTGACCCCGGCCGACCAGCAGTGCGCGACCGCCTGGGCCGGACCGGCCGCGGACACGCCGGCCCCGGCCACCGACCGGCGCCCGTTCCTCTACCTGTTCGGAGCCACCATCCCCGCGCTCTACCTCGTGACGATCGGGCTGATCCTGCTGGTCAGCGTCGTCGCGGTGGGTGCGGTCGGCGGCTCGTACCGGCGGATGCGCCCCTATGCGGACCTGTTCCTGCTGGGTGCGGGGTTCCTGCTGTTGCAGACGAAGAACATCGCGGGTTTCGCGCTGCTGTTCGGCACCACCTGGGTGGTGAACGCGATCGTCTTCGCCGGCGTGCTGCTCGCGGTGCTGGCCGCAGTCGAGGTGACCCGGCGGTTCCGCACGCCACCGTTGAAACTCATGTACGGGGTGCTGTTCGCCGGGCTGCTGCTCAGCTGGCTGGTCCCCGAGGCCTGGTTGCTGACCTTGCCACTGCCGCTACGCGCGGTCACCGCGGTGGTGCTGGCCTTCCTGCCGATCTTCGCTGCGAACGTGGTGTTCGCGAAACGCTTCACCGACACCGCCGACGGCACCGCCGCGTTCGGGGCCAACCTGCTCGGTGCGATGGTGGGCGGGTGCCTGGAGTACCTGGCGCTGATCGTCGGCTTCCCCGGGCTACTCCTCGTCGCCGCCCTGCTCTACGCGGGCGCCTTCGCACTCGCGCCCCGCGGATCACTCGTGCCGTACTCGCACCACGTAGCTACACGCTAGCTTGCCGGACCAGGGATTCGAGCTTCTGGACCTGGTGCCCCCGGCAGGATTCGAACCTGCGACGCACGGTTTGGAATGTGTGGGGCGGCCGTCCGTAAGCTCGCCAACAGCGATTATAACGCGCCGTGGGTCGCGCAGGTGGCTGCAAGAGGCATGATTGCATCTATTTCGCACCACATTCTGCACCACGCTCCACTCTGCTTTAGACGGGCCCACTGGGGCTGGCTGACCTTCTGCCGGTTTACTGCACGGTCATCACGCAAGGTGATCATGTTGAGGCCACGCTTGGCGGCGGTGGAGAGGCAGCCGCGGATGGTGTAGCGGTCCTGGGTCCGGGTAACTGGTCAGTCACCCGGAGGCGTTCTGTTGGATCTTGTCCGGTCGCAGGTCGCGTTCGGCCTGGTTCGAGGTCGGCGGCACCATGAGGAGGTCGTGGGCGAAGTGATGACCTGAGCGCTGGCAGTGCACCTCCGCCCTGGCCAGGCAGCCGTCAACCAGCAGAGCCGATCTCATGATCAAATTAAGCCACATGGTGTTGCCAGCTCAACGGCTGAATGTTTACACTCAGAAGCATCAATAACCCAGCCCGTCAGAGGATCAAAGATCCTAGTGTCAATTGAGTCTATCGTCGCTATCTCAGGCGGAGTTACCGCCCTGAGTAGCCTAATCGTTAGTATTATAGCGCTGCGGTTGACGCGAAAACAAGCGAGGAGCTATCTCTATCCGGCTCCAGCAGTCTTTGTAGACGGAGGTCGGCGTCAGATCTCATTAAAAAATTACGGAACTGGGGCTATGCTTAACATATGGATGGAGGCGACTCTTATCGATGCCGATCGACGTTCACGAGTGCTTCAACGCCACATTCCAGGTCTATCGCCCGAAGAGATCGCCGTTGTCGCAGGTCCTGAAGTCCTTGACGGCTTCGCATTGACTTCGGTGCAGACTGAGCCTGGTACTGTAATATTCGCGGTGCTGAACGGGTCCAACATACCGTTCTCAGCGCCGAACAACTTTCAGCATTGGACTGATATGTGGCGACGGTCAGGCGAGAGACGGGTTGTTGGCGAAGCAGCCGAGCGACTGGCTGTTGCGCGGCACTTCATCCATTTTGGCGTACGCATCGAAGAGGCGCATCGCGATGCTCGTGCTGCACTTTCGTTGCTCGCCCAGTTGAATGATACGTCGGACGATAGTGCTGCTACTGAATTAGCGGGCGAAGCCTGCTTGATAGTGGCCATGTGCCTTCGTCTGCGAGGGAAACTGCACCAAGCTGAAAAATGGCTCGATCGGGCAGATATGTACTTTATGACGGTAGGACGCAGCGGGTCAAGTCTGGGTTGGCGAAGCTCTCTTATGTCAGAGTCCCTAAATACTCGAAGTTTGATCGCGCTAAATTATGCCGAGGCTTCTTGTGGTGCTACTGATGCAATGCGCGCATCACTTATACATCGAACTAATCAACAGCATCAGTTTGTTATTGCGAACGCGGTGGATTTGAGACCAGAAGGTAACCAGCTCTCTGAGGCGCTCAACCGGGTGGCCGACGTACTAGCGCTCACTGCCACGCCTCAGACAGTTCTACAATATCTTGAACATGTCAATTTTCTTAGACTTTCGAGCGATAAATCCCTACATACGCAAGTCTTGACTGTTCTTTTTATTGCGCGCAACTATCTGCTTTCTGGAGATTTCGATTCGGGCTGGCGATATATTGAGCTTGCGGCTACGCTACCAGTTGTGAGCGAATCCGTATTCCTCCAGATTACACTCCAAGAGCGAATTGCGTTGTTTCACTCGGCGCGAGGCGATGTAGCTAATGCTAGGGTCCATCAGGATCAGGCCGATCAGCTTCGTGCACTTGAGCGGATACACGAAACCAGACTTGAAGGAGAGCAAATTTGACCTCTGAGCTTCGAGTACTGGTTGATTTATGGGCCGTTCATCCGTTAACAGGGATATTTCGGTATGGTGTTTCCATAATAAATGAACTTGCTCCGATTGTCAACTGGAAGTTCACAGTTGCAACAAGCTCAGCTACCTCCATGGTAGCGCGCAATGCTCTTTCTGGAGCTGTCGGCAATGTGGTGATCAAAGAAATCTCGGGGGATCGAAAAGTACTTAGAATGAATTCTGGTTTATACGATGAGGCGCGAAGCGGAAATTACGATTTGTACTTTACGCCCGACTATCTTCCTATTGCGGACTGCCCGCTGCCGTATATCTTTGCTATCCATGATGCCATACGTCTACAATATCCTGAGTGTACGTATAGAGATGACGATATCCGTAGGTTCTTCGGTCACGACGAGCTTGAGCGGTTAGATAGCCGCCGCATGGATCTGCTCAATTCCGGTTTCAAGAGTCGCTTTAGAACTGGACACTCGCACTTCTTAGATTGGTTCGACTTAGAGACGCGAAAGTCGATTCTCGGTAGCCTACAAGTGATTACGCCAAGTGCTTCGTCTTTATCCGAGATCAAAATTTTCTGGCCCGAAGTCGAGGGACTAGCGTCCGTTGTTCCAGCAGGTATTGATAGCTCCACCTTTCGACGAAGAACTCGCCGGGAAGTGCAGGCGGTAGTTAGCGGTCTCAATATCACGAAACCATTCCTGCTATTCGTTGGTGGCGCGCTCCGCGGTCACAAGCGGATGGATGTCGTTGTGAATTGGCATAGAGCTGCGCGCCAGATCGAATCCAAAATCAAGCTAGTCGTTGTTGCTCATGGCGAGTTTCAAGACTCTGTGCTTGGTCCGCTCCGAGATGACATAAGATGTGGAAAAGTCATCGTTACGGGCCCAATCTCTGATTCACAACTAGCGAGTTTATACTCGACAGCATCGGCTACTATAATTGCGTCGGAGAATGAAGGATTCTGCTTACCCGCGCGCGAGGCACTTGCATGCGGCTGTCAAATCGTGACGCCTCGCTTAGCAGCTCTCGCCGATCTATCTCCGCTCACCGGGCGGGGAGTATTTTGGCTCGAATTAGACGCTGAGTTCGACGAGGCCCTAACTGTTTGGAGTAGCGTAATAGATAGATCATGTTTAGTGGGACTCAGCGTAGCCCCGTACAGCGGTGACGGCTGGGCTGGCGCAGCGAACACACTTAAGGTAATAATCGACGCAGTGATTCCAAGGAAGCGATACGGCTAAGGCTGAGCTAGCTCTCCAGAACGTGTTCTAGGCGCTTAGGCGCTTAGGGAACTCCGATCGACAAGATGTTGTCTATGCGGCGGCGCGGATGCCCAGGTCGTGGAGGAGGGTTTGCATGTCGATGCGGATCTTCTCGTAGTCGCGGTCGACGCGGGTCCAGGTGAGGGGTTTGCGTCCCATCCGGGGGCTGCGGACCCCGGCGAGGATCGGCGTGATGACCTGTTCGCGCAGAGCCAGCAGTGCGGCGATGGTGCCGGCGGTCTGCGGTTCGAGGTGGTAGCGGCGGGTCCGGCCGGGTTTGGTGATCAAGTCTTTGCCGCGGAGCTTGCGCAGGTCGTAGGCCGCTTGTCGGACGGTGTAGTCGGTGTGCCCGGTCATGGCGTGGACCTTGGCGGTGAACTCGGCGACGGTGAAGCCTTCGGACGCGGCGGACAACGCGAGGACCGCGGACAGTGCGTGGCGGATCCGAGGCTTGTTGAGATCGACTCCGCCGACTCGGGTGGCGCCGACCTGGGTGGGTGTCGGGAGCAGGTCGAGGATCCCGTCGCCGATGAAGGTGAGGTCGACGCAGTCCAGGGTGGTGGTGAACCGGTCGACCATGCCGGCGAGCTTGCCGACGATCGTCGGGAAGTTCTCCAGTACTCGGCCGCAGCGTAGTGCTCGGGTGTTGTGCACGACCGCTTCGAAGCGCAGCACGTGTTCGCCTTTGGTGTAGGCCTTCAGCGTCAAGTTCCCGAAGTGGAGCTTGAACAGGGTCAGGTCGTACCGAGGTGTCTCGATCACGGCTGCCGGCCGAAGTGACAGGTCCGGGGTGCCGTTGCGGCCAGGGCGTTGCTTGGCGCCGAACAGGGTTCGCAGAATCGGCACGTCCAGTCGGGACCGGGTGCGGTCGACCACCCGGTCGAACACCCGGTCCATCTGGGCGCCGATGGTGAACAGCAGGTTGCGGCTGTACTCGGCCTGGTAGACCGAGTAGCCGTAGCGGAACCCGCTGTGCACTTGCTCGTCGACGTCGAGGCCGAAGCACAGGCACGCGGTGTAGATCCACCGATCACACACCCGGGTCAGTCGCCCTATCGTCTCCTGCTGCGACAAGGTGTCTGCGATCTGCGCCAGGGCCGGCGGGTCGGTGATACAGGTGAAGCAGTTGCCCTCCTTCGCGAATCCGATTCCCGCCGCCCGCGCCGCGGCGGCGACGTACTCGTGGCCGTTGAGGATGACCTGCGCCCCGAACGGTGGGTGGCCGGACATCTTGATCGTCATGTGTCCCCACTCCGGGTCCATGATGTGGAAGGAGTAGTGGTTGACGAAGGCCCGCTTCTTGGTCAGGTTCCCGATCACCCCGGTACTCGCTGAGCGCGTGACCTCCCACACCGGCGCGACCGCGCGGGCCACCAGGATCAGGAACACCCCGGTCCCTACGGTGTGCGTGGCGAGGTACTCCTCGGCGATCTGGTGCTTGCGTCCCCCGCGTTTGCAGTCGATCACCGGGATGTCGTGGGCGTGGGCCGAGGCCCGGACCCGGCGGGCGAACCGGCCGGCCATCCGCATCAGGTGCGCGTTGTCGAGCTGCTCGTCGCTGCCGTCGTGCAGCCGTCGCCACCAGGTGCGGAACCCGCCCGGGTTGTAGCCCAGCGGATAGTAGGCGTTGAGCACGATCCGATCCACGCAGTCGTAGCTGCCGTAGAGGAGATCGCCGTACCGCTGACTGAACCCGTCGCCCATCACGGCAGGTTCCCATCAGCTGCCCCGAAGGGGCCACCGGTTCCGGGCAGGGTCCCGGAACGGGACTGGCGACCCTTGGTCGCTGAGACTTTGGCACTTGAGCAGAGTTTTGGGGACGCCTACCGTGGGAGCTGCCCGCTCCACACTTTGCAGACGGTAGGTCTGACCAGCCACTTTGAGGTGGTATGGCCGGTCACTACGGTGATCGGACTTCGGCGCAGCGGGTGGCGGCGGTCTGCCGATCATGACCGCAGGTCCCTGCGTGAGCCTGGCCAAATCACGTCACCCATAGCTGCGAACGCGGCCACGGACCTCGGGCGGTCCGAGGCGGAGCCTCACTGGTCTCGTCCCGATCGGCCGCACCCAGTTCTTTACTAACGAATTTATAAATTTCTGGACTTTTCCTATATCCGTATGGCATACTAGCAGAGGTGGCGAAGAAAAGTCGCAGGCGACAGAAGAGGAGCGGATCTGGTCTCTGCCGAGGGCAGACTCAGCATCTTCTTTCTCCAGTTGTTCTTCCGAGCTAAATACGAATAAGTGAGGTGTGGAACAACGTAAACGCACTCAGATCTACCGCCAGGTCTCCACCAGCCAAAGTTACTTGTGGGAGTATCGCTAAGGAAGCCCTTCTCCAGCTGCAGCAAATGCCGAGTGTTGTTCAAGGTTTCTTTGGAGGTCCACATCTTGTGTACATCACCGCTAGCAGAATGTATAATTATGATCTAGGAAAATATGTTTTGGTTAGTAGCCGCTCAAGTTGGAACGGCCATGAATATTGGGTACTACTTAAGTGAATGCGCATGCATCGCAGCTTTTCTGGTCCCTTGACGTTATTTTGAAAGGCAAGGTAAGCGTGGAACTTGCACTTAACATAAGTTTTGGCGTAGTCGGAGTTGTCTCATTTTTTTACGCAATCTGGCAGAATCAAGCATTGCGTAGGGCGGAACAGCTCGCTGCGAGAGTTACGCATAATATACAGCAGCTCGCTCGTGAGATAATTGCAGAGTCTCCCGGTACGCCAGCAATGGCATATGCCAGAAGTATCGTCCAGGTTTCTGGTAGTTTGATTGACGGACGGCGAACAAGTACCCGGAGCGCCGATGTTGGGGTGTTTGAGATCGAGTATATAGCTTTGCAATTACGATCACGGATGGCGCGCCCAGAAGAGTGCACAGATGCAAAGTATCTTACTGCTATTAGTGGAAAGTTCAGTGGTCAACCATGGACAGTTGATGACTTTGACTCGACAGCTCAATGTGATCGAATTCAGCGCGAGTCGGCACTGGTTTACGGGCCGTACAAAAACCTGCCCATAGCAGGTGTATATGAAGTTGAGTTTCGACTTCGTCGTGGTGAAGTTAATCGAATGTCGAGCCATGGCCTTGTCCTGCTTGATGTCTATCAACTATCAAAGAAAAGTCAGTTGGCTAGGTTGCAGCTTAGTTCCCGCGACGTGATTCACAGCTGGCAATCTGTAAAGCTTACGTTTGACTACGTAGATCCAAGTGCCTTGCTTGAATATCGAGTGCTCGTTATGCAGGCGAACATTACGATTGCATTGGATTTAGTTATCGTGCGATTAATATCGCGTTTTTAGCCCAAAACTGTAGGCGTCGCACGCAAGATCGATCTGCAACCATCGCCCGTGATCCAGCCGGTCGACGATCTTCGCTCAGCATCAGGGATGATGTGACGAGTGGCGGAGCGTGCAGCCCCCACGGCACACGTCAGAAAGAGAGAGGAAATTTCATGGCAAGCTCTACAGAACTCGGCGTCGAGAAGACACTCGTGCTACTCAAACTGGATGCGATTGTTCGTGGGCTGGTGGGTGGCATCCTGGCGCGATTCGAGAACGCCGCTCTCAAGATTGTCGGTGTCAAGATGAGGCAGCTCGATGCCGAGTTTACGCGAAAGCATTACTTCGACCTGGAAGAACGGCTGGGTGCTGAGATCTACAACTCGACGGCGGCGTTCATGCAGAGTGGCCCGGTGATCGCCGTGGCTTTGCAAGGGGTTGATGCTGTCGCGAAGGTCCGAAAGATCATCGGCGGCACGTATCCAAACGATGCAGCTCCCGGAACTATTCGAGGCGACTTCGCGCATCAGACGAAGGCTTCGTCCGAAGTCAGCGGCAAAGCAGTGATGAACCTTGTTCACGCATCCGGAAACTCCGAGGAGGCGAAGTACGAAACGGAACTGTGGTTCTCCGACGAGGAGCTGTTCAACTATGAGACTCTCGCCGAGAAGCTTGCCTACTGAGTGCCGAGCTTCCGTCAGCATGTCTGAAAAGTCGCCAGACATCACTCACCCTGACCAGTTGGAGGGCAGTTCGACCGCGAAGTCAGTGTCGATCTACGTGCCGCTGCGGAAACAGCGTATGCGCTAGCGTTCCGGTACCGGGACCACGACTTTAAGGGCTCGCGGCGGTTCGATCTCGCGAAGGCATGGGCACTCCGCGCGATCGAAATTCTTGACGAGCTGCCCTCTGACACGATCGATCACGTCGCGAGCACCCGACAGTCTGTGGGGGGAGTGGCTATTCCTGAGCTGTTACACTCCGGCGTTGTAAGGGAGCGTCTCGGCGACGTTCTCATCTGAGTGCGTCGATCACGGTACGCAGATCCAGCGGCCTCGTTGCGTCCATCGCAGCGAGGCCGCTGGCGTATCAGGGTGCGAGGATTGAGTTCAGATGAAGCTGTACTGGGTCGTAAAGACCGTAGGGAACATAGTCCGGCAGGCAGCTGAGCGTAGACCAGGCGATCTCCACCAGTTCCTCATCGTCGGCCACGGTGGCGTTGCCGTCGATCACCTCGCATGCGACGTAGAACATCCTTCGCCCGGTGGCTGGGTGGACTCTTTCCCCGAGAAATTTCGAAGCTGCGACAGAAAGTCCCGTCTCTTCGTATGCTTCGCGGACAGCGGCCACATCGGGAGATTCGTTTGCCTCGATCTCCCCGGCAGGAAATTGCCACGACAGCTTTCCTTCGGCGACGCGTCTTCTCACGAGAAGAACCTTTCCCTCACGTGCAATGACTGCTGCCGCAATAGCTGGTCGCTGCGGGTCGTCCGTAGCCGGGCTGCTCATCAGGTCTGTACCTCCAGTGCAGTCAGGACCGGTGGGTATATTCGTTCCGCCGGGATGAAGAGGGTGAGTCTCATCGTCGGTGTCCAGGTAACGCTAACATTCTCGCCGGCGTCCCGATTCTCGGCCTCGCCGCTGAGGTAGTGACACAGGACGTACTCGCACAGGACGTTCGTTGCGGGATGGATCCTACGTCCGAGGGTTCTGTCTACGGCACAGTGGATGCCGGTCTCCATGAGAGTCTCCCGTACGGCGACGGTGTGAGCTGTCAGTCCGGGCTTCACCATCCCTGCTGGAAACTGCCACGCATCGTCCTCCCCGGCTTGTCCACGCCGCTGAACGAGCAGCACTCTCGAATTGTCCAGGACGATCGCGATCGCGACGGTCAGGGTGTGGGCGAGATCGCTTGATTGGTTGTCCTCGCGACGTGTTAACCCTTGGCGGCCATCGGCTTGAAGAGCCGCTGCGAACCTGTCCCGAGCAGGGAGCGGTGCTTGTTCCAGTGCCGTCGTGAGGAGCTGCTGCATCTCGGTGTTGGGCATCCGGTCCGGCATCTGATGCCAGGCTGCCACGGTGCGAAGTCCGATACCGAGGCGTCGCGCGTACGCGTCGTTGCTCAGTCGCAGCACGGCTTGCAACAGGCAGGCTGTGAAGCCGTAATGAAATAAATTATCTGTTTGAGGGGGTCGTCGACGCCCTGACCAGCGCAGATGCCATTCTGCACCATTTATGGTGAATTAGTTATTCAGTTACGCCTCCTGTCCGCCCCGTCCAGTGATCGCCTACATCGACCATCGCCGCGTCTACTCAGTCTCGTTCCGGTAACGGGCTAAGTATGCACTTCTGCTGCACTGATTTGGCAATAGATGAGCGTCGGTTGTGCATCGCTTGTGCCAAGGATCCGCCGTTGACTGAACGGCATGAAAAGCAGTCGAATCCACCGCTCATCCATCTCTCTCGGTCGTCGGTGTGGACACCCGATCGAGCACCTCTTCGACGGTGGCGTTGATCTGATCGAGTTGACGGGATACGTCTCCGATGTCGCTCATCTTGTCGGTCAGCTCACGCAGGTGATGCTCAATGACCGAGAGCCTGCCCGTGATGTCCTCGTCGGATCGGACAGATGGCTCGCCAATCTTGGGCAACCTGCGCTCCGCAAGGACCGCGGCCAGATGTCCGGGATGCCAGTCGAGAGCGAGAGACAGCGCTTCGAGCGTACGCGCGCTGCGTCGACGCTGCACCACGTTGTGCTGGATCTCCCGCACAATTGCTTTGGACAGGTGCGACCGTTCGACCAATTGTCGCTGACTGATTCCCAGCTCAGTCATCCGTTCGCCGATCGCTCGCGCGACCGCAGTCCAGTCCTCCGACACGTACTCCTCCGCGCTCCGCCGTCCGGCGCGAGAGTAGCGCGTAGGTGATTGCGGTGGTCGCGGCGTAGCAAACGTCCCGGCCGCATGGGGCGACGATGCATGGCCTTGGATGAAATCGACCCAATTTTACGGATGAAATCATTCCTCAGGCACAAGATAGGGGAAGTTTCGATGATCACGAACCAAGAACACGTCCGTCCGGCCTTCTATACGGTCCGCGAAGCGGCGCAGATCCTGCGCGTCGCTCCGTCCACCCTGTACCGCTCGATCCGGGACGGCGACTTCCCTGCGGTCCGGCTTCGCGGCCGCTACGTCGTCCCCGTCGCCGTGTTGGATCGGCTTGCACGCGAGGCGATGGAGACCGGCGGTCTCGTCGATCCCGCCAACGCGGCCGATGAACGGCGGACGGCGCAGCAGATCGAGCGTCTTGTTGGGCGGTCGTCACGATGAATCCGGAGAACTTCTTTGCGGGAATCGCTGCGACGCTTGATTCGTATGCGAATCTTGACGGTGACTCATTGTGGGAGCTGGTCTTTCGAAGGGGAGCCTGCATGAGGCCGGACTTCAACGACGAGTTGCCCGACTTTGCGAGCGAGGACGAAGACGAGCGTTTGGCAGCACTGCGGATTTGTTCGAGTTGCCCGGTTCGATGGGAATGTCTGGAACTCGACCTCCGGACCTCGGGAGCGGAGCCGTCAGGCGTGTGGGGCGGTTTCGGTCCGGAGGATCGCAGCGCGATTCACGAGTACTGGGTTGCCCGCCGTCGCCAGGCAGCGGGCGGAGCGCACAGATCTTCGATACGTGGTGAACACGAGGCGGACGGAGGGCAGCGGACATGAGTGGGATCACCCTGAGTACGACAGAGCTGGTCCTCGGCGGGATGGCTGCGTTCGCGATCCTCACGATGGTGGTCAAGGCCTGGGCGGGACTGCGGCGGGCGCGGGTAGCGGCTGAGGTTGCCCAGGTCGGTACGGGTGCGGTGTCGCTGGTCGGGCGGGTGCTGCTCACGGCAGGGGCGATCGCGGGCACGCAGTGGTTGGTGATCAGCTATGCGGCCGGGAACACGACGCTGGTGTGGGTGGTGCTCGGAGCGCCCGCGCTGTTCGCGGCGCACACGCTGGCCAAGGCACTGACGGTCACCGAGGTCCGGCCGTCGCGGAAGGGGGGTGCTCGGCGATGACCGGACCGGAGAATCCCGAGCCCCCTGACGAGCAGCATCGCGCCGAACTGGTGGTCACCGCTCCGATCGTCGAGGCCGAGCTCGTCGACAACGCCTCACCAGCCCGGCCGGGCACCGCGGTCGAGCGGTGGCACCGTGTCACCCTCGTCCCACCCGCGCTGCGGACGCGGGCGCTGGCCCGACCGGCGGCACGCGACGTGTTGGCGCGGGTATCGCGGGCGCCGTGGCGCCTGCTCCGCGCTGTCGCCCGAGGTGTGGTGCACACCGGACGGGGATGGCGACGGTGGGTGCGGGTCCACGACTACCGTCACGCCGCCGAGCAGGCCGAGAAACTCGCCGATAAGTACGTCGAGATCCGCGCGCTGACCCTCTTCCGGTGGAAGGTCACACTCACCGTGCTCACAACCACGGGGATCGGGCTCGCGGTCATGGTCGCGATCTACGGACCCCGGGTGTGGTGGGTGCTCATCTGCGCTGTCGCCGGAGGGCTGGCATGGGTCGGGCGTCGGAAGGACGGCGCCCCCGGTCGTACGGCGGTGTTGGCCGGGCCCCGCTCGTTGACCTGGACGATGGACCCCCAGGTCCTCGTCGACGCGTTCCGGGACGCGAAGCTGGTCGGGAAGGACGAGACGCTCCGTCTGGTCGAACGTGCCCACCGGCAGGGCAAGGGCTGGGCCGTCACGATCGATCTCCCAGCGACCCGCAAGGCCGCCGATGTGATCAAGCATCGGGATGCGCTCGCGTCGGCGTTGGCCGTGGATGAGGTGCAGCTCATCGTCGACCGCGTCCGTGGGCGCGGAGGGCATGCCGGACGGGTGGCGCTGTGGGTGGCCGACCAGGACCCCTATGCCGCACCTCCGATCCCGACACCGCTGGTGACGGTCGCTCGGTGGGATGCGTGGCGGCCGGTGCCGTTCGGCCGCGACGCCCGTGACCGTCACGTCGACCTGCCCCTGGTCTGGACCTCCCTGCTGGTCGGGGCGATCCCCCGGCAGGGCAAGACCTTCGCCACCAGACTCGCGACGGCTGGGTTGATCCTCGACCCCTACACGCGGCTGTACGTGTTCGACGGCAAGGGCGGCAAGGACTGGAAAGCCGCCGAGGCCGTGGCCTACCGGTTCGTGTGCGGTGACGAGATCGACCATGCCGAAGCCGTCCGGGACAGGCTGGTCGAGCTGGTCGCTGAGACGCAGGCCCGGTTCGCGCGGATGGCCGTACTGGACGACACCGTCTGCCCAGAGTCGAAGATCACCCCACGGATCTCCCGGGAGCCGGCGCTGAACATGCCCATCACCGCAGTGGTGATCGACGAAGTGCAGGTGTACTTGGAGAACCCGACGAAGCAGGAGGTCGGCGGGCGAAAGACCACGATCGGCGGCTACATCGCCGAGCTGCTCACCTACCTGGCGAAGAAGGGTCCGGCGGCCGGGATCATCGTCATCCTCGCCACCCAACGCCCGGACTCCACAACCATCCCTTCCGCGCTGCGCGCCGTGCTCGGGTCGCGGTTCGCGCTACGGGTGATGGACTGGCGCGACTCGAACATCATCCTGGGCGAGCAGATGAACACCCGCGGTTACGACTCCAGCACCCTCCTGCCCACCCATAAAGGCGTCGGCATCCTCCGACCCGACGGCGACACCGACACGGGCACCGACGTCGTCGCGATCACCGTGCGGTCGTACTACGTGCCCAACGCCGAATGGCGGACCATCTGCGAGCGCGGCCGGGCGCTGCGCGAGCAGGAAGGAACTCTCGCCGGACACGCCGCTGGTGACATCCCCGCGCTGGCCATCGACGCGGACGCGGTCATCCGCGCTCTCGGCAGCGGCCCCAGCCCCGCCGATGACGCGGACGGGCCGAGTCTGCCGGAGCCGCTCGCGTCCGTGGTGGAACACCTCGGCGACGGGCTGACCCGACGCACCTTCGTCCCGACGGCCGAGCTGGTGGCCGCGTTGGGTGTGGAGCCGACCGCCTTCGGGCGTGACATGGGCGAGCTGGGGTGCGCACCCCGCCCCAGCCGCATCAGCGACGTCGACGGCACCGTCCGCCAGGTACGCGGATACTTCACGGCCGATCTCCGCGCCGCCATCGACCGCTACCGCCAGGCGAGGTAGCCCGTCACAGCACCGATGGACCCGTCACGTTACCCGTGACGGGTCTATCACCTTCTTGAACAGCACAAACATGTGGGGTGACGGGCGTGACGGGTGTTGGGGACCTCGTCACGCCCGTCACGTTCCCGGCCTCGTGCGGGGGGTCCAACGAAGCCGGGAAGCTCGACACGCCTGTCACGGTGATCACGGCGATGGACACTGCGGCGGCCGTCATACGGCCCCGGACGGCCGTTGTGCAGTGGTAAGGACCGAGACGACCGGAGACGGTGCCGACCCGGTCGCCACCAGCACCTCAGCCATTGCCACACCGCTCGACCTCCGCCCACGACCTCTGACAGACTGAAATCATCCTGCGCGTTGACCCGTCGTGCAGGAAGGCCACGCGCGGGACCGGCGGCAGCCGGGAACGTGACACACGAACGCTGAGGTGACGTCGTGATAGATACCGAGTCTGTGGTACCGCTGGGAGAGGCCACGCGAACCGTGCTGGAGCGGCGAATCCGGGAGCGGAGACAGACGTTCGAGGAGTTCGTCGCGTTCGCTGAGACGTTCGCTCGAAAGAACGGCGAGGTCGGAACCCTGAGCGTGCGTCACCTGCGACGGCTGGTGGCCGGTGAAACTCAGGCCTCGCGGGTGCGCCCGGCGACAGCCCGGTTACTCGAACGAATCTTCGATGACGACATCGGACGCCTGCTCTCCATCCCGGGTGAGAGAGGCCCCGAGACGTCGCAGTCGCTCGGCTCGGCGAGCGCTGGCGGTGCCCACGCGCTGTGCGTGGCCGTGGCCGTGGTCGTCAAGAAGTCACAGGTACTGGTCGTTTCCCGACGTGACGGCGTGGCCAGCCCACTGTGGCAGTTCCCGGCTGGGATGATCAAGCCTGGTACGGCGTCGCGTGCCGTCGCGGTGACCGAGACCCTGGCGGAGACCGGCGTCCACTGCGTGCACGTTCGCGAGCTAGGAAGACGTCTGCACCCGGTGACGCGGGTGTACTGCGAGTACCATCTGTGTGAATACGTCACAGGTGAGGTCGCAAATCGTGACGCTGCGGAGAATCTGGCGGTCACGTGGGTGGAGAAGTCGAGCCTGACACGGTTGATTGCGCCGGATCTGATCTACCCGCCCATCCTCGAAGAGCTTGGCCTCATGTCGATCTGCGTCGGACATTCAGGTTGATGACGTCGGCATCCATGCCGTGCGCGTCGATCACCACGGCTCGGCGCCCTCGACTTGCGGCCACCAGTCCGCTCGCCTTGAGTTCAGCGATCGCCCGGTTAGCGGTTCCAGCCGATACCTGGTAACGATCCTTCAACTGTTCGACGGTGGGCAGGAGATCGCCGGCACGTAGTGCGCCACACGAGATAGCTCCGCGAAGATCCGCGGCAATTCGCTGGTACGGGCTCACCGGCGCGCCAGGAGCGACTTCGGGCGCAGCCGGGGTGGAAGCTGCGTCGAGCGTGATGGGCAGCACGGGCATGCGCACGCTGAACGTGCCAGCGGCCTTCTGGTCCGCTTCCGACACCCACGCCGAGTAGACGCGCAGGGTGGTCGACCCACCTCCACCGTGCCCGAGTCGCCCGGCGACGGTTCGGACGTCCACGCCAGCCGAGATGAGTTCGGTAGCCGAGTAGTGCCGGAGCTGGTGGAGGTTCATGTCCCAGCCGAGCCGCGCGCACATCCGCCGGTAGCGCTGCGACACGGTGCCCGGTTTCCACCACGTCGCGTGGTCGACCGACGGTGAGAACACCCGCCCGTCGGGTGCGATCGTCGCGTCGACCGCCGACGCGTCCGCCTCGCACTGCTGGCGATACACGCGGAGCAACGCGACGGTGGCGGCGTCGAGCGCGATGCGCCGTTGCTGGTGGGTCTTCGTGTCCTTCTCCCACGTCGTCGCGCCGTCCTCTGCGATGCTGGTCCGGATGACGAGAACCGCGTTGTCGAGATCGAGGAGATCCCAGCGCAGCGCGCACAGCTCGCCGCGCCGGGCGCCCGTTGTCATCGCGAGCCACAGCAGGACGCCCCACGCGAGGTCAGGGAAAGCGGCGTTGAGGATCGCGGCGGCCTGTTCGGACGTCGGCGGGTACGGGTCGTGCGCGACCGAACGCGGCGGCTCGGCCTGGTCGAGCGGGTTGACGCTGATCCAGTGCCAGCGGACCGCGCGCTTCAGGGCGCCGCTGAGGCAGAAGTGCACCTGCCGGATGGACGACGGGGCCAGCGGTCGGCACGTGTGCGGCCGACACGTCTCGGCGCATTCGTGCGTGCCGCTGACACCATGCTCGACGTACGGTCGGCCGTCGCAGTGAGCGCGGCAGGTCCGGAGGATCGCGTAGAACGAGTCGAGCGTCTCGCCGTTGAGCTTGCCGACGGGCAGCCTGCCGAGCAGCGGCCGGATGTGGTTGCGGATGTAGCCCTCGTACCCCTTGTGGGTCGTCACGTCCACGTCGAGCAGTTCGAGGTACCGGTCCATCAGTTGGTCGACCGTGGCCTTCGTGCGCGGGTTGCGCTGCTCGTCGACCTGGTTCTGCAGGCGGGTGCGCGCCTTCTTGGCCGCGACGGCGGCCTTCGGCCCGGCGGGGATCGTCTCGGCGAGGTAGTGGCGCCGTCCGCTCAGCGGGTCGAGCCCCGCGTACACCTTCACCCGCAGCGAGCCGCTCGGCAGCGCCGCGATCTCCCCGCGCCTGCGTCGCCGAGGGCCGCTCATGGTGCGAGCGTACCGACTCGCACCACGTATGGCTACACGCTAGCTGGCTTGACCAGGAGGCCAAGCCTCTGACCTGGTGCCCCCGGCAGGATTCGAACCTGCGACGCACGGTTTAGGAATGACAACTGCACACCGGTCCCAGGAACGCCCCTGGCCTGCGGGAAGGGTGGAGTGCCGTCCGGCGGGTTCTCCGGCGCGGGCACGATACGGGCACGCTGGACACGTGCTGTACGCGGGGGCACCCGACCGTACGGGACTCACCACGGCAGGTCGTCGCCCGTCACGAGCCCCCGTTCCGCCAGGGTCCGTTTCACTGACTCCCGGCGCCCCGCGTCCCTCGCCAAGGCGAAAACAGCCCGCTCGACCCCAGTACGAAGCTCGGGGACTAGCGCGAGGAACCAATCAAGCGCTGCCAGCTGGGTATAGATCGCTGCCTGAGACGTCGCCCTCACCGGAGCCCCGTCACGCAAGGAGCGTAGCGCGCCCCATCGTCCTCGGTAGAGGTCGAAGGACGGTAGCGTCGAACCCGCCCCGGTGAGTACCGCGGTGGCTACGGTCGGCGCGACGGTGACTCGCGTGTAGTTGGGCTCGGTGTTGTCCATGCGCCGCATCTGGTCAGGGTCGAGCCACAAGACATGAAGCAGAGCCTGCTCATCGCCCTTGGCCCGGACAGGGATGAATGGAACGTATCCCGGCTTACTGATGTGGGCAGAATGCGCTACCTCAAGGTTCGCGACGAACGCGCGTGTAATTGGGACGACGGTGGCGAGATCTAGTGTTCGATACTTGTAGGCCAACTGGGCCGGCGCCGCATTCGAACCGACGGCAACGACCGGCAACCGCCCGGCCATGGGTGTGGCTTGCAGCGCCGTCAAAACTCTATCGAGGCCGATCGTCCCGGTTAGCGCCAGGGGGCCGCCATCGGCCTGGACGGACCACTCACGCACTGGGGAGCCAGGTTCGGCAGCGAGCCCGTATATCCAGGAGTCGACGAAGACGACACTCTCCTCGACCAACCTACCTGGATATGCAGTCGGGTGTTCACTCGGATTTTGATCGAGGCCGAGGTCGCGAAGGTGTGGCACTAACCTGCCTCGACTTCGTATACGAGCACGTTCCGGTCACCCGGGGCGATGGTGACCATCACGCGGAGCGGCGTACCGTCAGCCTCATAGCCGGTGCGAGTTACCTCGGCTACCGGGGTACCGGTAGGTAGGCCGAGACGGGCGGCCTCCTGGACGGTCGGCATTCGTATCCCAATCTCGTCGGCGAACCTGGCCTGAATGTGACCTAGCGAGGCGAGCACGCCACCGGGCGCGGAGACTGATCGAGGCTCGGCGAGGGGCGTGCCGCGTGCGATCTGCTCAGGAAAGTAGCTGTCTGCAAGCTGGTAGGGCTGTCCATCTGCATACCGGACTCGGCGGCGGACGACCACGAAGCCGGACGAAGGGTCCATCCGTAGCCGCTCGGCGACTCTCGCGGGCGGTACGACGATGCCAACGTCGATGACCTCGGAGGGCTCCCGGCCCTGGCTCTTAACCTCGGCGGCCCAGGCATCCACCGAGCCGGCCGAGTCGGCACGGGCCGGACCCTCGAAGGTCGAGAGCGACCACCGTAGCGGCGCGTAGGACCGGATAAACCGACCACGTCCTTGGCCGCTCGTGATCAATCCCTCTTGGGCTAGGAGTTCGAGGGCTTTCCGTACCGTGTCGCGGCTGACGCCGTGCTGGCTGCGTAGCTGAGCTTCGGACGGGAGGGGTTCTCGCGCGTCGAAGTCGCCAGCGAGGATCGCGGAGCGCATCCGCTCCGCCACCTGCTCATACAACGGCCTGCCGTCGGTGCCACTGCTGATCGCCATCGAGTCTGTCCCCTTCGGAGGTCGTACGGACAAGGCTACCCAGGGGGTTGACAGCGATCGCACGCCATGCGAGCTTGTACGTGCAAGACGTACCAAGGCACTTAGGCGGACATGGAGGCCTGTGATGGGTTGGTTGAGCGATCCGGCGGCGCAGGCCGTGGCCGGTGCCGGGCCGGTGTGTCCGCGTCCGGTGCGGGAGGCCGGGGCGGTGGGGATGGTGGCGCCGGCCCGGATTCGGGTGCATCACCGCAACATCCGCCGGGACCTGGGTGATCTGTCCGGGCTGGTGGAGTCGGTGCGTCGGGATGGTGTGCGGGCCGAGACCATGACCGTCCTCGACGAGCACCGTCCGAGCGGCCCGGCCGGCGCCGGGATCGGGGCCCCCGGCGTGGACTTTCGGTATCGGGCGGCGTGCCGGTCGGTGGACCCGGAGGTGTTCTTCCCGACCGCGGTCCGCGGTGCGGTGTTCGCGGTGCAGGTGGCGGCGGCGAAGGCGGTGTGCGCGGGCTGCCCGGTC
>Ga0136634_10000013_pt1 | contig 88637 bp, 85 predicted proteins | sample AntDrymUQ8332106_2_FD_104654 | JGI IMG/M metagenome (GOLD analysis project Ga0136634, IMG submission 104654) | Polar desert sand microbial communities from Dry Valleys, Antarctica - metaG UQ833 (21.06) | ecosystem: Environmental > Terrestrial > Soil > Desert | place: Antarctica: Dry Valley... | reverse complement strand
TGTTTTGCAACGCATCAATAACCATCCAATCAATAAGATCACCGAACTCCTACCGCAGAACTGGAATCCACTCTTATAATCTTTTATTTATTAAACAATCGATGTACTTGGCCGGAGGGATACAGAGCGAGAAATAAACTATAAATTTTGATTTTTTGATCACTTCCTTATTTATGATGTTTCCTACATTGTTATATGTCAAAATATCATATCCCTTTACTCCCCGACGGAATGTATCATATTCACTCCCGTGCTGTTGGAAATGAAAAGCTATTTTTAAATGATGGCAACTATGAATTCTTTTTAAGAAAGTATAAAAAATATATTCTTCCAGTAGCTGATACTTTTGCTTTTTCTTTACTCCCCAATTTATTTCATTTCCTGGTCCAAATAAAACCACCGCTACCTCTTGAATCATATTTTATTCAAAAGAACGGTGGTAACTCTTTCGATCTCAATCAAGCACCCAATCTCATAATGAAATGTTTTTCAAATCTATTAAACAGTTATACCAAATCGTTCAACAACGTGTATGAACGAAAGGGTTCTTTATTTATAGATTATTTAAGAAGAGTAGAAATTAATAGGGATAAGCAATTGGGGCCAACAGTGTTTTACATTCATAACAATTCGGTTCATCATGGCTATTCTAAAAAAATTTCAACATGGCGCTGGTCATCATATAATATGCTGGTAGGAAATTCTGAAACAATTTTAAAAAGAACTGAAGTCCTGGATTGGTTCGGAGGCCTTCCTGCATTTGAACAATATCACAAGCAGCCAATCTATTTGAAAAATGCTCAGATTATTGAATATTAAATACTCAACCTATAAGGTCTTCATCAGCCTTTCGTAAATTAAAATCCCTTTTGCCGTAAAGGTCTTCATCACCCTTCGGAAATTAAAATCCCTTTTGACGTTATAGGTCTTCATCAGCCTTTCCTAAATCAAAATTCCTTTAGACGTTATAGGTCTATTTTTATAAATTCACGATAGGTATAGTGACCTCAAAATAAACAACGCCTCAACGAGGCTTCCTTAATGAAGACCATGAGCAAAGAAAAATAGCATTATAAAAGCTACTTTCAAATCTTTTCAGTTAAGTTTAATTTTAACTTATTCAACCCCCGGCATCCGTTGACGAAAGAACAGGCATTACAAAAACTAAAACATTACTGCGGCTACCAGGAGCGTTGCCATGCGGAGGTAAAAGAAAAACTATACTCCTTTGGCCTTTGGAAGAAAGATGTAGAAGCACTCCTTGCGCAACTTATTGAAGAAAACTACCTGAATGAAGAACGGTTTGCACAATTATTTGCAGGAGGTAAATTCCGCATGAAACATTGGGGCAGGATTAAAATAAAATATGAACTCAAACAAAAAAAACTGAGTGACTATTGCATCAAAAAAGGACTACAGGAAATTGACGAAGACGATTATATGAAAACACTACGGAAACTGGCTGCCACTAAATGGACAAGCCTTAAAAACGAAAAGAATATTTTCACGAGGAAAAACAAAACCATGAAATATCTCTTGCAAAAGGGATATGAATCAAATCTGATAATGGAAACAATTGTAGGGTTTCAATAGTTTGTCCTGCATAAATTCCATAAACATTAAAAGGCCAGCATTAAGAAGGTAGGACACCTTTTATATTTTTACCTTCTCCAGTATTGAGTATAGCTCATTTCTTTCGTCATCATTTGTATAAGAGAGAATAAAGGATAAGCAAAAACCATTGATAACGGTTGAAATATATTCCTGTGTAATTTCTCTATTTCGGAAAATTGTTTTAGCCTCCATGATATCAAAAATTTTACTCCCGATCTTCTTTTCATAGATATCCCTTTCAAATGAATAGGTGATCTGAGCTTGCTCCAATAAATTCTTAGCATGGAATAAATAATCTTCGCCCCTCTTAATTCCCGGTAGAGATTTTGTATTTTCAGATACCACTAAGAAAGAAGGATTAAAGGATACCGGAGAGCCCAATTCATATTTAAAAATGGACAATAAACTCGCGGTATTCACCTGGGATGCTTTGATAACAGCTTGCAAATTTTTATTATCCCCCGCGATTAAATCACGTCCTGTTTTACTAAGTCTTTCAATCTGCTCTTTGTTTTGTACAAACCAGGTAGTATCGAATGTAATATCTACTTTAAAAAAAGAATTGTGGTAACCGTTTTTATCAATGTTGCCATAATCGAAATTCTCCGGGAAATCCTTTTCCTGCGCAACACAGATAATTTGTAAGAATACAAAGCAAAGTAGTTGCAAGGAGGTAATTCGTTTTCGCATAATTATGTAGTTAGATCAAATATTGCAATAATATTCTGAACTTACAATCTTCAACTAGATCTAATTCTGACAAGGATTTTATGAACCAGATAGCCAAACCACTATTGATTATTTCACAACAACTTCGTTGTCCGACTTGGTTCCGTTTTCAAAATCTGACAGGTTTTGCAAAGTGGTAATCGTGATTTCTTCCAGCGCCTCTTTTGTAAAAAATCCCTGGTGTGAGGTGATGAGCACATTAGGAAATGTGAGTAAGCGTGTAATGAGATCATCCCGTATAATACTTTCGGAAAGATCCCTGAAAAAAAGATTCCCTTCCTGCTCGTATACATCAATCCCTAGGTAGCCTATTTTTTCAGCGGCCAATCCTTCAATAGCATCTGCAGTATGAATTACGGCACCCCGGCTGGTATTGATTAGCATAACTCCCTTCTTCATCTGATCAATAGCTTTTTTATCAATCAGGTGCATGGTTTCTGGAGTTAATGGACAGTGAAGTGAAATAATATCCGACACTTTAAAGAGGTCTTCAATGGACTTGTATGCAACTCCCTTTTCTTTTAGTTCATCCGATTCATTGATGTCGTAAGCAACAATATGGCACCCAAAACCCTTCATAATATTACAAAACATCACACCGATTTGCCCGGTACCGATTACACCGACCGTTTTGCCATACAAATTAAACCCTACCAATTTTTCTAAGGAGAAATTACTCTCTCGAATCCTGTTATAGGCTTTATGTGTTTTCCTGTTGAGTGTTAATATAAGAGCTACAGCATGTTCGGCAACCGCCTGCGGGGAATATGCCGGAACTCTCAAAACTTTAATATTGTTTTGAGCCGCGGCCTTTACATCAACGTTATTAAAACCGGCACATCGAAGAACAATACATTTTACACCACTGTTAGAAATTTTATCAATCGTTTCACTGTCTAGTTTATCATTTACAAAAGTGCAGACAGCATTGAAATCCTTAGCCAGAATGGCGGTGTCTTTATTAAGAGGTGCTTCAAAATATGTTATTTGATGAAGGTTATTATTGTTGATTCTTTCAAAATATTCCTTATCATATGAGTGGGTACTGAAGAACGCTACCTGCATAAAGTCAATTGGTTTCTGTAAGTTACTAAAGGTTTGCGTCGAAGATTAAATATTTGATTGAACCCCGTGTTAGGATATTCACATCAATATTCAATGAATCTTCCCGCAATCCGGTAATTTCGTTGCTCAGATTAAATCCCATGTCAACGCTCAACATTACAACCATTCAAACGCAACTCCACTGGGAAGATAAAGAGGCGAACCTACGGATGCTCGAACAAAAAATTTATTCCATAAAGGAAAAGATGGAAGTCGTTGTTTTGCCGGAGATGTTCAGCACAGGCTTTAGCATGAAGCCACAAATGCTGGCAGAAAAAATGGATGGAGACACGGTCCAATGGATGAAGAAAATAACGGCTGAAAAAAATATAATCCTAACCGGTAGTGTGATCATCGAAGAAGAAGGAAAATATTTCAACCGACTTATCTGGATGCAACCTAATGGACAGTATGGTTATTACGATAAACGACACCGGTTTGCCTATGCAGGGGAGGATGAACAGTATGCTGCAGGAAATAAAAGACTCATAGCATCGGTAAAAGGGTGGAAAGTCAATTTACAGGTTTGCTATGATCTTCGTTTCCCGGTATGGAGCCGTCAATGGAACCATTCGCAACTTGCTGAAGATAACGGGAACCCACATGCTACATCAGAATACGATATACTTCTTTATGTAGCTAACTGGCCTGAGCGGAGAATTCATGCCTGGAAAACTTTATTGCAGGCACGCGCCATAGAAAACCAATGTTACGCCGTTGGAGTAAACCGCACAGGAAATGATGGCAATGATATTTATTATAGTGGCGAAAGCATGATCATAGATGCGATGGGTAGTGTTCTCTATACTAAAGTGGAAGAGGAAGATATTTTTACTATTACCTTGCAAAAAGAGAAGCTCGAGGAAATCAGGAATAAATTTCCCTTTCTGAAAGATGCTGACCGGTTTTCTATTGATCCTTGAGCGCAAAGCAATTTTATATATGCCTAAAGCCATAATAAACGCAACAATTTTTACGGGTTGTACTATCGAAACTGATAAGGCCATATTAGTAGACGGGAGAACCATTGAAGACATTGTACCGATATCGCAAATTCCCGCACACTATACTATTGAAAACTTACAGGGCCTGAACCTGGCACCTTCATTTATCGATCTTCAGATCTATGGTGGCAATGGAAAAATGTTTTCACATGAACTAACTGTTGAAGCATTACAATGTACTTATGACTACTGCCTTTCAGGTGGCTGTTCCCATTTTATGATCACCATGGCAACTAATTCTACTGAGAATTATTTCCGGGGGATCGATGCCGTTCAGGAATATTGGGAAAAGGGTGGAGAAGGAGTACTGGGGTTACACCTTGAAGGCCCTTATCTGAACCCTATTAAAAAAGGGGCCCATGTTGAGCGATACATGAAGAAGCCGGCCCTTGAAGATGTTCAGCAATTACTTAATAGAAGAAAAGGTGTAGTAAAAATGATCACTATCGCACCTGAACTATGTGATGAAAAAGTAGTAGCATACTTACTGAACCAGGGAATTATTGTTTCGGCCGGCCATACCAACGCTACGTATAAAGAAGCAACAGATGGATTCAATAAAGGACTCCCTGCTGCCACTCATTTATTCAATGCGATGTCTCCGCTGCAACATCGTCAGCCGGGGATGGTTGGAGCGATTTATGATCATCCCACAGTAATGAGCAGTGTAGTATGTGATGGCGTGCACGTGGATTATGCGGTAGTGCGCATCAGCAAAAATATCCTGAAAGAAAGATTGTTCTTCATTACAGATGCAGTAGCAGAAATCCGCGAAGGCGAATATCAACATCATTTTAAGGGTGACCGTTATACACTGCCGGATGGCACCTTATCAGGTTCTTCCTTAACCATGATGCAATGCGTTAAAAATGCGGTACAAAATGTTGGCATTCCGCTCGAGGAATCCCTAAGAATGGCATCCACGTACCCAGCCAAACTCTTAGAACAACATCATAAGCTTGGAAAAATTGAAAAAGGATACCGGGCTTCCTTTGTAGTATTTGATAATGATCTTAAGATCATCCGGGTATTCAATGGGGATAGCTAAAACAAAAAATTATTAGCCCTTTTTTATGCAACTTTATTCCATAGGGAATAAAATTAGTGTTGACTCGTATGATTCTGAGCTTTTTTTATTAACTCTTTAACTGCTTCAACTTTCGGATCAATTCCCTTCCGGATCATTTCCGGTGTGGCATGCACCTCTATATCGGGCATTACTCCCCTTCCTTCTTTCACCATGTTCTTATCCATAACCAACCTGAACTTGGGTAACCGGAAACGGACACCGGTAACAGGTAATTCAACATCCGGTATCATCCAGGCAGTATTCCCATAGGCACCTCCTCCCGTTTCTTCGCCAATAATTTTTACATTCGACTGCCCCTGCAGCACTTTTAAAACCAGGGTGGTCGCCGAAAAGGAATTTCCTCCGGTAAGGAGATAAATATTCCCATTAAAATGATGTTTCTTTCTTGGCTTAAAGTAATGACGTTCAAAATATCCAAAATGATAGTTTCCATCTGAATGTTTCCGGGTCACAAATCTTGTCATTAACCAATAGACCCGTTGCCATTTGATATAACTTCTATACTGTGATGTTCTTTTACTAGTGTACAGCGAATCTGCAATTTTAAATTTTTTATCGATAAGGAATTTAGTAAGCAACGTAGATATTCCCGCATCCCCTCCGCCATTGGCCCTGAGATCGATCACAAGGTTCTGAAGGTTCAGGGAATGAAAAGTGCGAAAAGACTTTTTGAAAAACCCTTTCAACTTATTGCCTCTTGAAAAAGTATTTACCGTCATATAGGCCGAATTTAGGGAAGGGTCAATCTGCACATTTCTTGTAGCAACCAATTCACGTTGGCGAATTTCTCTTTTACCAGGCTCAGTAATATTTATTCTAAGTTTACCAATGGTATCTTTGGGATCATAAGCCTTTAGAAACGTATGTTTCATTTCCCCGGAAGAATCTAGATATTCAATTTGCATGGTATCCGGCACACCAAAAACATTCCTGTAAAGAGTTGCAAAGTTGCCCCGGTTGCTTAAGGACTGATATTTTCCTATGGTGGCATTACCATCTCCCGTAACATAATTCAATAATGTATCAATTAAATAAGCAGTATTATGGCCTTCAATAGAAGTAATGATGATTCCCCGTTTAAGGATGGTATCCCGGCGATTTACATTGGAAGTAACCACCATCGAATCGTTCCATATTTTCATACTTAATGGAAAAAGCTTAAGCTTCGCAGTATCTAAGTAGCGATTATATTTTTTAGACGCTCTCACAGAGGTATGGCCACATCTTATTTTCGTAATTACATAACTCAGCACCATCCTGAAGTCCCGTTCATTCATAGAATCATTAATCTGCCGGTAACCCCAGTCAAAATAGAAGTCCATACTGTCTTTGGGAGTAAACCAATATAAGCTGGGATGGGATTCTTCAAGAATGCCCCGGAACAAATTATAATCTTTATGAAGCTGTTCCCTGGAGTATTTCCGGGTAGGGTGACTGCTGTTCTTTGAAGCGGTACAAAATGTGCACAGGAAAGCAACCAGCACTAAGATGCAATAATTTATATAATACTCAAATACACGGGTTCCAGAATATTTCCTCATACACTTACAATCCAGTTATCCTTTTATTTAAATGCATTCCATCCCTGCGCTGTAATTGCATGCTTATTACCACCTTTAGTGATAATATGAGTCCCTTCCACCGGGTCAGTAATATGACCGATAACACTGATCTGTTCATTTAATACCAGTTTATCATAATCATTTTGCGCAATGGTAAACAGCAACTCGTAATCTTCACCCCCACTTAACGCACAGGCAGTAGGATCTATTTCAAATTTAAAGGCTGCTCTTTTCATTTCTTCATGAATGGGCAGTTTATCTTCATAAAGGGTACACCCCACATTGCTTTGTCGGCATATATGCAATATCTCGGAGCTTAAGCCATCGCTGATATCCATCATTGCAGTTGGAATCAGCTTACTCTCTTCAAAAAATTCAATAGCATCCTTCCGGGCCTCCGGCTTCAACAATCGCCCTATCACATATTGTTCCCCTTCCAGGTCGGGTTGGATCTGGGGATTCTCTTTATAAATCGCCTTCTCTCTCTCCAGGAATAACAACCCGATATAAGCCGCACCCAAATCGCCGGTACAACAAAGTAAATCTCCTGTTTGAGCAGTACTGCGCCTCACAAATTTATCGGTCAATACTTCTCCTATCGCCGTGATAGATATGATAAATCCTTTTTGGGAAGAACAGGTATCTCCTCCCACCAGGTCTACCCCGTATTTATCACACGCAGCATAGATCCCTTCATAAAACTCATTGAGTCCTTCCAGGCTAAAACGATTGCTTATCCCAATGCTCACTGTAATCTGTGTTGGGATCGCGTTCATGGCATAAATATCACTCAGGTTCACAACCACTGACTTATATCCCAGGTGCCGGAGTGGAGTATAGGTAAGGTCGAAATGGACGCCTTCAAGTAACAGATCTGTAGTTACTACAGTCTGCTTGCCAAAATGGTCAATAACTGCAGCATCATCCCCAACTCCTAATACTGAAGAGGCATTCTGCAATTCTATATTTTGAGTTAGATGTTCGATCAGCCCAAATTCGCCTAGGTTGCTGATTTCTGTTCGCTGTTCCATATGCTAATTTAGAAATACGAAGAGTACACTTCATATCTTTTATATATTGTTAAGCTCGGAGTTTCTTTTGAGGTGTTAATCGATGCTACTATCATTTTTAAAAATTCTGTGCCCTAACGAATTAATAAAGTTATAGCAATTGAGGCCGCTGTAACCGATTTCCAGCTTACTTCGTATTTCTAACTTTTCATTTCATTTTGACTTTCCAAACAAACTTGTCCTTAGAACTATAAAAATGGATGACCCCGCGAAATCTGTTTAGATCCGTTCTATCCTCAGGATCCAGATAAAGTTTCTTCCTATAATCATCAAAATAAACAATCACCTTATCATTTTTTTTATGGACGAAATCAACCAATCGGTATTGAAAATCCTCAATTATCGTTTTATTTTTTATCGTGTGAAATGTTAATTGTTGTAAGGTAGAAGGCCAAACACCGGTAGACTCACGAAGATCAACCACGGCCATCATGAATTGTATATGCGGCCGTGCAAAGTATTTTGTTTTGCTGATTTAGTAAATAGACAAAATATTTACAGCTGCAAAACCAAATAATCAATAAAAGTATTGAAAGCTTACGAAGCCTTATCATCATTGATGGCTACTAACATCTCAGCATGAATTTTTCCATTCGTTGCCAATATGCTGGGTTGGTAGGGGGAATAATTTTTCCCTTTAAAGTCAGTTACTTTCCCTCCCGCTTCTTCCACTATTAAAAAGCCTGCTGCGCTATCCCAGGCCTGCAGCTTATGCTCATAAAAACCGTCGAACCGTCCGGCGGCAACCCAACAAAGATCCATCGCTGCGGAACCCAGGCGACGAACCGGAACCCCTCTTCGAATAAACCTCGAGAAAACCTCTAAGGGCCCATTAGGCATATCGAGGTACGTATATGGAAATCCTGTCACCAGGCAGGCTTTATCTACTTCGGTTTCCGTGCTAACAGAAATAAGTTCACCATTTAATGTTGCCCCTTGGCCTTTTTCTGCTATATAAAATTCTTTTAAAAAAGGATTGTAAACAGTTCCCATCACCATCACCCCATTGTGCTCGACGCCAATGGAAACACAACAAATCGGAATTCCATGAGCATAATTAACCGTGCCGTCAATGGGATCAATGATCCATTTGTATTCAGACGCAGTAGCGATCTCCCCCGCTTCCTCGCTTAAAATAAAATGATCAGGAAATTGTAATTTGATGGTATCCATAATGGCTTTTTCCGAAGCATGATCGGCCTCGGTGACCAGATTATTAATGCCTTCCTTATTACTGATCTGCAAATTCTTACTGGCGAAATAATGCTGCAGAACCCTGGCCCCAGCTTCTGTAGCATTGATAAGTGTTTCTTTTAACATGGCGCAAAGATAAATCCCAATTTGAGATTGCAGATTTTAGATTTTAGATTTGAATTCTTATGGTGAAGGTGTCCATTATTATAGTGAGCTATAACGTAAAATATTTTCTTGAACAATGTTTGTGTTCGGTGAAGAAAGCCATTGGTGAGTGGAAGGCTGAGGTTTTCGTTGTGGACAATAATTCTTTCGACGGCACCATTCAATACCTTCAACCCCTGTTTCCTTTTGTACAATTTATTTCAAACAAAGAAAATCAAGGCTTTGGAAAAGCCAATAACCAGGCAGTACGCAACGCAACCGGACAATACATTTTGTTTTTAAACCCCGACACTATTGTTCCTGAAAATTTTTTTTCAAAATCAATTGCTTTTATAGAGATGTATCCTCGTATAGGTGCATTAGGGGTGCAAATGATTGATGGCGGGGGCCACTTTTTACAAGAATCCAAAAGAGGATTTCCCACCTCATGGGCCTCCTTCTGTAAATTATCAGGCTTAACATCGCTGTTCCCGGATTCAAAATTATTTTCAACATATTATCTTGGTCATTTGGATCGGGAAAGCAACCATGAAGTGGAAGCATTATCAGGCGCATGTATGCTTGTTAAAAAAGAAGTGTTGGATTCATCGGGCGGTTTTGATGAGAGGTTTTTTATGTACGCAGAAGACATTGATTTAAGTTACCGTATTCAGCAATCCGGGTATACGAACCATTACTTGAGTGAAGTTGTCATTATTCATTTTAAAGGTGAAAGCACTACAAAAGATATACGTTATGTAAAATTGTTTTATAAAGCCATGGTTCAATTTGTAAAAAAGCATTATCCCGGAGGAATCACGGGACGTATGTACACGGGAATTTTAAAAATGGCCATTGCTTCCCGGGCCTTGTTCAAAGTTGCCAGTTTGCCCTTTCTAAAAGACGCTCATAAATATCTACCGGTAAACAGCAAAATATTTCTTCAGGGTAATAAGGCCAGTATTAATGAAATTAAAAGTGTTCTATTTGGAAGCAACATTGCAGTAACTACAAATACGGCGGATGAAATCATATTTTGTGAAGGAGAAGATTTTTCATTCAGTGAAATCATTGATACCATGAAGCTTTCACCAGGTAAGAAATATAAAATTCACGCAAAGAGCAGTTTCAGTATAGTAGGTAGTCATGATAAGCGTGGACCCGGTAACGTGATCGCTCTTTAATTAAACCTTCATTTTTTCATTTGCTACTTTGAATTCTTCACCTCATGGTCAAGGAGCCATTTTTTCCTCCAGATCCCTCCCCCATAACCAGTAAGATGCCCATCTTCACCGATCACTCTATGACAAGGAATAACAATGCATAGCCTGTTATACCCATTTGCCTTTGCTACCGCACGAACTGCAAGAGGATTGCCAATTTCAACTGACTGGGCTTTGTAAGACCGTGTAGTTCCATATGGAATTTCCTGTAATACTTTCCACACAGATTGCTGAAAGGGAGTACCGGGAGTTACCAAAGGAAGCTCGAAAGTTTTCCTTTTTCCATCGAAATACTCCGCCATCTGTTCTTCTAACAATCCGAAATATTTGCTCTTCCCGGGAAGTATAGATGCTTTGTAAATGTTTTGCAACTGCTTCAATTCTGTTTCCAGCATCCTTCTATCGGTAAATTCAATCAAACAAATACCTTCTTCTGTTGCAATGGTGAGCATAGGTCCCAATGGGGTTGCTATTCTTGTTGCCGTAAGAGGATACAGCTTCTTGCTTTGAAGTGGCGAATGATTGGTAGCTTTTTTAAAGCTATGTTGGAAACCGCTAAGAGATTCATAGCCGTTTTCAAAAGCCGCTTCAATCACCTTATCGCCATTTCGGATATGCGTCATGGCGTTGTTGATACGTGTCAGTCGCTGGTAAGCCTGGAAGGTAATGCCATGATGTTTCAGGAACCATCTTCTCACCATAGTAGGATCGATCCCCCTTTTAAACAAAGTGAAATCTGTAAAACGCGAATCCGGATTCGTTTGTAATTCTTCCATTACTGACTGGATGCCTATAGGGACCATGCCTGATTTTTCTAAGGGACGACATACCTTACAAGCACGATAGCCATGAATGATAGCCTCTTTTGTAGTTTCGAAAAATTCAACATTTTCTTTTTTCGGCTTACGTGCCGTACAGGTTGACCGACAAAAAATTCCAGTTGTTTTCACGGCGGCATAAAACAATCCTTCAAACTGGCTATCTTTTTTTACTAATGCATCATACATTACATTCTCCGTTAGAAATAAACTTGCCATAATTTTGATTTAGAAAACAAAAGTAAAAAGTACCTCACTAGTAATCAACCGAAAACCTGACAAGTATTTTCTGTATGCCCCGTTCAACCATGTAATGTATCCTGTTTCCCTTCAATACCGTAATTTTGAAATCGCTGTTAAAACCCGGCTGACGACTGAATGGCTTTATTTGATATTTCATTGCCAGCTTCGATTGCTAAAGCACTGCATTTACCTGCTAAATCTCCAAAAAGACAGCAGATTAAAGTATTAAAAAAACTGCTGAAAAAAGCCCGTTTTACCGAATTCGGCCAGGCATTTCATTTTGATGAGGTACTTCTTAATAAAGAGATCATTAAAAAATTCCAGCAACAGGTTCCTACATTTGATTATAGTAAAATCTACAAACACTGGTGGCATAGGACACTTGAAGGAAAGCCGGATATCTGCTGGCCTGGAAAAATAAAATATTTCGCACTGAGCTCAGGAACATCCGAATCGGCCAGTAAATATATTCCCATCACCAATGATCTGATGCGAGGTAACAGAACCATCATGATCAAGCAACTTCTTACACTCAGAACCTATCATGATATCCCGGTTAAAAGTATTGGTAAAGGATGGCTTTTCATTGGCGGAAGTTCCGATCTTCAAAAAGGTCCGGGGTACTATGCAGGTGATCTTAGTGGTATTACTGCCAAAAGAGTCCCATTCTGGTTCACCCCTTTTTATAAACCAGGTAAAAAAATTGCCCGCACCCGCGACTGGAATAAGAAAATCGAAGCGATCGTTGAACAAGCGCCTAATTGGGATATTGGATTCATTGTGGGTGTACCGGCATGGATACAAATGTGTATGGAGAACGTTATAAAGCGCTACAATCTTAAAACCATTCATGATATCTGGCCCAACCTGGCTTTTTTTGTCCACGGTGGTGTTTCCTTCGAACCGTACAAAAAAGGTTTCGAGAAACTGACCGATAAGCCTCTTACCTATATTGAAACTTACCTCGCGTCGGAAGGATTTATTGCTTACCAGGAGCGGCAACATGCAAAAGGTATGAAGCTGGCATTAAATGAACATATTTTTTTTGAATTCATCCCATTTAATGATACCAATTTTGATCAGAATGGAAACATCGTAGAGAACCCAGACGCATTAACTATCGACGAAGTGGAAGAAGGAAAGGATTATGCAATTTTGCTGAGCACCACTGCAGGAGCCTGGCGCTATATGATTGGTGATACCATTCGTTTTGTTGATAAGAAAAAGTGCGAAATTATTATTACGGGTCGCACCAAACATTTTTTAAGTTTAGTAGGTGAGCATTTGAGTGTTGACAACATGAATAAGGCCGTTCAGCTAGCCAGCGAAGAAATGAATATATACGTTCCTGAATTTACAGTGGCCGGTGTACCTCATGGATTATTTTTCGCACATCAGTGGTGGTTGGCCTGCGATGACCAGGCCGATGCAGAATTGCTTCGGAAGAAAATAGATGGAAAACTCCGGGAACTTAATGATGATTATGCGGTAGAACGGGAAAGCGCACTGAAAGACGTGTATATAAAAATACTACCTGAATCGACCTTCATGAAGTTCATGCAATTAAAAGGAAAATTGGGAGGCCAGCATAAATTTCCCCGGGTAATGAAGGGAAAAATGTATGAGGATTGGGTACGTTTTCTTGAATCTGGAAACATTTCTTAAGAATATGTACGAGGTACGACGTGCGATGTACGAAATCTTGTAGGAATTAGAACACTATCTAAACGGATTGAAAAATATTATTTTTAAAAAAACTCTGACATCTCACATCGTACATCGGACATATTCTTCCTACTTCTAACTTAATATTCACACTGCAAAACATTATGTGGGAGGCCATCTTAAGCGGGTTGACTTTAGGACTTGTTCTGGCAATTTCAGTGGGGCCGGTGATTTTTACTATAATCAAACAAAGCCTTAATAATGGTAAGGAAGGCGGTTTTTGTTTCGTTGCAGGGGTATGGTTGAGTGATATCGTACTGGTTGTTGTGAGCAATGTATTCTCCGAAGTAGTGACAAACCTTATGTTGTACAAAAAATCACTTGGATTAATCGGAAGCGGATTTCTGATAGTGATGGGAATTTTTTATGTTTTCTTTAAAAAAATTAAACTACAACCGAATCTGGTAGGAACCGTTTCGCGATTTCGCAAAAGAGATATGGCTAAAATATTTTCTTCCGGATTTTTGATCAATACCTTAAATCCAAACGTTTTTATTTTCTGGCTAGGCACAGCAACCACATTTGCAGTGAAATATTCCTTTGAACAGCGCATTGTTATCTTTCTGATTTGTCTTGCACTCAATATAGCGGCAGATACTTTTAAGGTGCTGATGGCCGGCAAACTACGCAATCGACTCACCTTACATAATATTTCCGTTATCAATAAGATTTCAGGTACAATTCTTATTGGTTTCGGTGTTGCGTTATTTCTCGGAACTATCTTCTTTGGAGAAAAGATCCAATAGTATTAACAGAATCTTAGAGTACTCTTTATAGTTTGTAACATAACTTGGCTACGCAATGCCCAGACTTCTTTTACCACTACTGCTTCTTTCCTTTTCTTTTACGGCTCTTGCTCAGCCATCAGATTATATTGTTTTAAAAAAAAGAAATAATAGAACACTCAAAACTTATTTCCAGGGATCCTTTATTTCAGCCATCACTTATACCGGTTTTACTTTAAGCGGGATTATCAGACAAATAAAAAATGATTCTGTTTTTATAGAACAGCGGGAGGTAAGGCAGGTACCCACGCAGTTCGGTACTCCGGCCCTTGATACTATTTATCGTACCATTCGTCTTCACTATAAAGAAATAATGACGTTTAATTATACAAATAATAAGGCCGGAAATGGCCCTCGGCTGAGGCGAAGTTTTGTTGGAGGAAAACTCCCCCGTATCATGGGGTTAGGAGGCGCGGGTTTCATTGTTTTGGAATTAGTCAATACTGCTTACCGTGGTGAATCCTTATCTGAAGGAAATAAACTAACCGTTTTAGCCATTGCTGCAGGAGTGGCAGCAACCGGATTTCTTTGGCAACACCTTCAAAACCGGAACGCCAGGGCGGGCACTAAATATGTGGTAGTCTATGTTAACATGAGTATTAAGAAAGGCTTTTGATGTTTCTTTCAATTCATGTAATTAAATAGAATGTACTCCGTTCGTATATTGCAACAAAGCGTAATGTCGAATGACAATAAAAATACCTGAGAGAGGCTTACGCATCTGGCGATTCGCTAAACGGCTATTTCTGATTCTGTTTTTTCTGCAATTATTTTATATTCTTCTACTAAAATGGGTAAACCCTCCCATTACTGTTACCCAACTTGCCAGCTGGATCAGCGGTCATGGGCTGAAAAGAGACTATGTGGCCATGAAACAAATTTCGCCTTATCCAAAACTCGCAGTTATGGCTGCTGAAGATCAATTGTTCCCCGATCATAACGGGTTCGACTGGAAAAGCATTGAAAAGGCGATGGCTCACAATGAAAAGAGACCTAAAAAAGTAAAAGGAGCTTCCACAATCAGTCAGCAGGTGGCAAAAAACGTATTTTTATGGCAGGGCAGAAGTTGGATTAGAAAAGGACTTGAAGTGTATTTCACGTTTATGATTGAACGGGTTTGGGGGAAAAAAAGAATTCTTGAAATGTACATGAATGTTAGTGAAATGGGTACGGGTGTGTTTGGAATTGAAGCGGCAGCACGGCAGTATTTTAAAAAATCTTCAAAAAAACTTACCCGGCAACAGGCAGCTATGATCGCAGCATCCATGCCTAACCCCAAGAAATATGCTGTTAAGCCAATATCTAAATACGTTTCCATAAGGTACCCATGGGTATTACGTCAAATGCTGATTTTGCAGAATGATCCGGATGTGCAAAAGCTAATTCAATAAGAGAAAAAATAATAATGATGACATTAGTTTCGTTGGTTGCCATCAATTCAGTAATAACATAAAGATCAATTAACCCGTATCCGAAAGCTGGGGCTATTTAAGCTAGGATGCCCGGGGATTGCGGTTGAAATGCCCAGGCGTGCATCATATATTCCCTTGGGCAGACCCAGCGGGAAAGTTACTGACAAGCGAGAATATTTATTAGTAATTTGTTTCACCCTTTGAGTTGATGGAAAGTATCTGATGGTATCGCTGATATTTAAAATACCCAACTGAATAGACGCAGTATCAAAAGGCGGACTTGAAAAAAATGACAAATAGCTTTCCGGAATTCTGACATCAAAAGTGGTGGTGATGGATTGAGCAGAAGCCTGGTTTTGCACTTTAAAAAACTGGGCTTTCATAAATGAATAATAAAAAGGAATGATTGCAGTTCCTACTTTCCGGAATCTTGGCGCTATGAAAGTATCCTTCAGAATAAGGGAATCATAAGTTCCTACAGCATATACTGACTTCCCAAAATATTTATCTTCTATTGGCCAGTAATTAAAATTGTTTCTCCTATAATCAGGTGTATTCATTCCTAAAGCAGGCACACCGGAGTAAAACCAAAACTTTGAAGGACGTTGATAAGAATCTAAAAATACAACGGGAAGCCCACGAGCATTATTTGAAATTTTTTCTACCCAGGTTGTATTTTGATGAAATTCATCTTTGCCGATTTTATCTGAAGCCTTTATGTCAAGCATCATATAAATTCTCACAGCAATAACAAGTAATAAAGTAATGGGCAGTACTTTCACAACCCATCCTGCCATTCGTGCCCTGGTAATTAAATATTGATGACTCAACACAATTAATGCAACAAACGCAGGCACGGTCCAGTTGGCCTCAACCCGTCCTTTCAAAGTACTTATCAGAAAAAATAGGTAAAAGCCTATCAATGTAAATTGCAATGCTTTTTCTGATGCAGTTAAAGTTTTGTAACGGATAGCCGACCAAATCAACAGCCACCCCATAACCGGACCTGCCAATGCCAATTGGCCCAAAATATATTCAGTAGTATATTTTAACCGGTATGTGCTTGCATTTCTTTCAAATAAATGAAATTGTACCGAAGGGAAATCATGCGTGTATTGCCAATAAAGATGGGGAGCAAAAAATAAAAGTGAAACAGCAGCAACAACATAAGTTTGATACCTGGTAAACAATTGTATGTTAGACAACAAAACAAAAAAAACGATCAGGATACCATGATACTTTGTATATACCATTAGTGAAATACTAATTCCAAGCAACAGGCTGTTTAACCAGTTCATGTTATTCACAAATTTTCTGTACATCAGAAAGAAGAGGGTAACAAAAAAAAGAAGGGGGGTATCGGGTACAGCAATCATGCCCCCAATCTGAGCCACGGCAATAGATCCCGCTATCGAATAAAACAATTTGTCATTCCGGCCTTCAATTAAAAGACTGATCAAAAGAATTGTTGCCCCATTCATCAGGACAATAAATAAACGAACACCGAATTCATTTTGGAAAATAGCATATCCCAATTTGATGAGAAGAGCAATCATGGGAGGATGATCGAAATAGCCCCATGCCGGGAATTGCGAATACACCCAATAATAGGCCTCATCATCAAACAATTCAGTTTCGCCTGCCTGGAGGAGATTTAAGATAAGCCAGCCCGCAAAAAATAAAAATCTATGATGTTTATTCAGGAATGACTTCATAATTAAAGAGGACAAAAATAGATGAGTTTTATTGTGCAGCCAATAAATCATCCACTGCCACTACCGCTCTCTCAAATCTTTGCTTGTAATCTCCACTGATCTCAACCCAGGGGATAGATTGATTGACCATGATTTCCTTATAGATATAGAAAAGATTTTGACGCGATTTAAGATCGGGGTATTCTCTCAGCTCGTCCTTCACCCAGGGAAGATCCGTATTGCATAACAGATACAAATCATACTTCCGATCAGAAACCTGGTCAAGTATCCAATCATGGCATTTATTAAAAACAAATTCACACCAAACTTTCATTACGTGCATGTTGGTGTCTATTATTAAAAGTGATTGGTGAGTGTTGTTGGGTGACTGGTTTGAACGGTTTAGTTGTAAGTCGTTGAAATATTTGTCTTCTAATTCAAGCTGGCCCGTAGCAATAGTAAGAAGATCCTGGTACGAATAGTTCATGCCATGTTCAAGAAGGTAGGCTCTTGCGAATTCGGGTACCCATAGTGTATTATAATGGAGAGCCAGCTGTTCGCACAGAGTGCTTTTGCCTGTTGATTCCGGACCAAGAACTACTATTTTTTTAGTCAACTCCATGAATCAGTTTTTTACGCCAGGCAAAATATCCAAGAATACCCAACACCAGAAAAAAAACGTACTGAACACTAGTAAAAACGGCGCCTTTATAAAAGTACAATGGAATGGATGCAATATTTGTAAGTGTCCACCAAATCCAATTTTCCAGTTTTTTCCTGGCCATCAGCCACATCCCGGTATAAGCAGTAGCCGAAGCAAATGAATCGGCAAGGGGAACATTACTATTAGTATACTTTTTTAAAATCAGAAACAAAATAATCCAGGAGGTAACGAAGAAGGTTAAAGTCAAAAACCATTCTTTTTTGGATGACCGGGTAATCATCCATTTACTTCCCTGGTTACTTGTATTGCGTTGGGCCCATAAAAACCATCCATAAATGCTCATGATGGTATAATAGAAGTTCACGCTTCCTTCAGCATATAATCCCCACCATGAAAAACAAAAATAAGTGTACAGGATGGTGCTGATCATTCCGGTTGGGTATACAAGAATATGTTCCATCCGGGAGAAAACCACACTTGCAATCCCTAAGATAACAGCAACAAATTCCAGCCATGTGGTATTTTGAATGCCCGCTATAAACTGTTCATAAATCTGCTGCACGTTATATATTGATGGATACTTTTATAAAACTGCCGCCGGGCCGGGAATACACTTCCTACATAGTAACCATCGCATAGGCATGACGTTACAATTAGATTGATTTAGAGAAGATAAAAAGTGAGAACTTAACTCATAATTAAAATCCTTCACATAAGTTTTTTAGATTGTTTAATCCTTCGGCGAACTGCTTATTTAAATTTTTTTTCAGGAAAGGACCCATAAGACGTGCCAGTGGAAATGGTAGATCACCATTATTCTGCCAGGTAACCTTTGTTTCACCCCTTCCCCATTCTTCAAACAACCAATTATCCTTTGCTTTCGCTTTCCATGGCTTAATAAATTCAAGATCAAAATGAACATGCTGGTAATCCAGATCACGCAGTGTTAAACTACCAATTCCAGTTTTTTTGCCTTGCCAGCTATATTTGTGTCCCGGGGTTTTTGGAGTGCCTGTAACGTGATACTCGCCTTGCTTCTCCATTATTTGCCAGGGATTCCACTTGGCATAATTATTAAGATCTGCTACTTTTTCCTTCACATCACTAATAGATCTTTTGATTACGGTAAAATGTTCAATATGATATCTATCCGGAAGCATCGCAGCAAATATTAATAATAATATTACCAGACCTAATACGATATAAAGAAAAACCATATCAATAGTTTAAAGCAATTTACTGTATTCAAAACAAAATATATGGTTTGGGCCTTAAGGTATAATAACGCATTCCGTTTTTGAGGAAGTGATCGGTGAGCATACGTGTTATTTCATAATGCCCGGTTGAAGTTTAAATATATAGAAAGATTACTCTTGCGATTTCTAATTTCATATATCTATGTAACAATCTAAACTGCATTTGATTAAGAGATCACATATTACACGGGAGAATATAGGGCACTACAAATAGCCAAAAAAAGACCTTCCTGCAAGGAAGGTTTAAAGAATAACATTTTGAAACAATATTTATTCAGCTTCCGCTACCACTTCTTTCACTTCAGGTATCATACGTTTCATCATACCTTCAATACCTGCTTTTAAGGTAATCATGGAAGAGGGACAACCGCTACAGGATCCCTGCAACATTAAATTAACTACACCATCTTTGTATTCTTTAAATTGAATGGCTCCACCATCCATTTCAACGGCAGGTTTCACATAATTTTCCAATAACTCTTTAATTCGCTTTACCACATCATCATCATCTGCTGTTACCGTATTGCTGCTTTCCTGTTTCATTGCAGCCACTTCTTCTTCATTAATAACAAGCTTTCCTTCTTCGAGGTATTCTTTTAAAAATTGACGAATAGTAGGGATTACGTCCGTCCATTCTGTGTCAGGGATTTTTGTAAGCGTCACAAAATTACTGGCTATAAACACCGCTTTGATAAAAGGGAACCCGAACAATTCAGTAGCAAGAGGAGAAGGTTTTGCACTGTCAACATCCGGAACGTCGAGGCTTTTACCAGGATACAACAATTTGTTAGCCACAAACTTCATTGTTTCTGGGTTAGGAGTCATTTCTGTATATATACTAATAACCGGATTTCCTGTTTTTATCATTTCGCATTATTTAATTGTACAAATTTAAAAAACGGAAGCGGCTTCTGTTTGTTAAATTGGGAAAACCTTAATGATTACAATCATCCGAGTGGGCATGGTTATGAACCCTACATGACCGATAATTAATAAAATGAGCAGTAATGATGAATATAATAGCAAATGGCAGCAGCCACATCTGATAAACATGCCATAGTTGTTTGGCAACCAGTAACAAAATACCCACAGTGAAGATGATCACTGGCTTAAAACTATGATGATGCTTGCGATACCCATGCCAAAGCGAATAGCTTCCAATAAAAAAAGCCAGCAGGATCATGGTGTATTCAAAGGCAATATTATTAATGATATTGATCCCGAATATAGGTAAAGTAGTAAGCACCAGGGGGAGTAGAGCACAATGTATGGCACATGCTATTGAAGTGGTGATTCCTAATGCATCCCAATTGATCCTAAGACTCATGCAGCAAAGTTAAGGGTCTTGTACTTGTATATGCAACAAAGTTGCAAATAAAATGTTATTCCTTTTTCTATACCTCAATCTAGGCCTAACGCGTTGTAACTTTACTTTAATTGAATATTTATGAGCAAAAAGTGGATGTTTTATATTATTTTTTTTACTCTTTTGGTTGTAGGATTTTATTTTACCCTTGCTAAATTGATCCCGGGCTATGCAGATAAAAAATTTCAAGTCCTCAATTACGTCCAGCCTTTTTCATTTACAAACCAGGATGGACAGTTATTTTCACAGCAGGACGTATTAGGAAAAGTGTACGTAGCAGAATACTTTTTTACGACCTGCCCCAGTATTTGTCCTATCATGAACACAAACATGAAAAAAATTTATGAGTCCTATAAGGATGAGCCTGATTTTCTTATTCTTTCGCATACCTGCGATCCCGATCATGACAATGTAAACCGTTTGAAAGTATATGCTGATTCCATGAACGTAAACACAAAAAAATGGATTTTTCTAACAGGAAGAAAAGATAGTCTTTACAATACCGCCAGAGTAAGCTATTTATTAGATGATCCAAAGAATAATTCTCAGAACATAGAACAACAGTTTTTACATACGCAATTTTTTGCTTTAGTAGATAAAAATGGAAATGTTAGAAAAAAAATATATGATGGTTTGAAAAAAGACGAATTACAGGAATTGAAAAAAGATATTGCTGTTTTGCTGAAGGAGCCAACACATAAACGCTTTGTAAATAATTCGTTTAGCAATTGATATGAAAATTCCCATTAATACAATATTAAAACGCAACCAGTTAAGCATTACGGACAGCCGCAAGAAAATCCTTGAGCTTTTTGTGCAAAATAATGGAGCTCTTGAACACGCTGATATTGAAAAAAAGACTGGTGAAAAATTTGATCGCGTAACTATTTACCGAACCTTACAATCTTTTTTGGAGAGAGGGATTATCCATACGATCCCCACTCCAGACAATTCTGTACGGTACGCCTTATGTAAAGATGATTGCAGGGATGGACATCATCATGATAACCATATTCATTTTTTTTGTAAAGAATGCTCAACTACAACTTGCCTCGAAGGAGTAACTATTCCCGAAGTGAAACTCCCTTTGGGATTTCTGCCTACAGATTATCAAATGGTAGTTACTGGTATCTGCAAAGAATGTCGGTGATGTATTTACCTTTTTTAAGGTTTATTTGGTTGTTGCAGAACTTATAAGAAATAGAATCACCACTTAGACTTTTGATATAGCCTATTACAAAAAAGAAAGCCCCGGTGTAGAAACACCGGGACTTTTGGTTAAGGCTCTGATTAGTAGCTTTTTTATGAAAGAAGATCATTACTGATCTGTCATTTATTAATTGTTTTACAAATATAGATTCTTGTTTCTGTAATTCTATACTACTATCTGGTAATTTTCTATGCCAGATTATGGATAAATAACATCCAATTCTCCTTTTACAAACTCCATAAGCGTTTTGATATGCCCAGGTGAAAAGTCGAATTCAAGTCCTGCCGCCCGGTATAGTTCAGGTAACGTTTTCGTACCCCCCATGCTTAAAGACCGCATGTAATTGTTTAATGCTGCATCTTTATCTTTTTTATATTGCATCCACAATCCAATGGCTCCCAATTGAGCTATTCCATATTCAATGTAGTAAAATGGAACTTCGAATAGATGTAATTGTCTTTGCCAGCCATATTTACGGTATTCCTCTAAACCGCTAAAGTCAATGGCATCAGATGAAAACTCATTTAAAACCTCAACCCAGGCTACACTTCTCTCTTCTACAGTATGCTGCGGGTGTTCGTAGATCCAATGTTGAAATTTATCAATTGTTGCTACCCAGGGAAATATAGTTATCACTCTTTCTAACTGGTGGGCTTTTGCTCTTTTTAAATCTTCCGGATCTTTAAAATAAACTTCCCAGTAATCCATGCTAAACAATTCCATGGCCATACTGGCAACCTCGGCAATTTCCATTGGATACTCCTTGAAAGAAGATAATTCCAATGGATGGGCAAGGAAAGAATGAACTGCATGACCGCCTTCATGAACCATTGTTGTCACATCACTCATTTGCCCGGCCGCATTCATAAATATAAAAGGAGCACCGGTTTCAGTTAACGGGCAATTATATCCGCCCGGAGCTTTGCCTTTACGACTATCCAGATCAAGCCTTTTCATTTCATGCATTCGCCGGAGACAATCTGCAAAAAAAGGCCGCATATTTTGGAAACAAGAAATGGTTTTTTCAAGTAATTCTTCCCCCGTTTTAAAAGGATTAAGCGGCTGTATTCCTTCAGGTTCAGCTTCAATATCCCAGGGTCGCAAAGTATCTAACCCTAATTTTTTCTGTTTGTTTTTATAAATAATATTTACCAAAGGCAACACATGAACCTTAACTGCCTCATGAAATTGATAACATTCTTCCTTGCTATAATCAAATCGACCAAGCTCTTTAAATTTATAATCCCTGTAGTTCCCGAACCCTGCATTTATAGAAATCTGATGTCTTTTTTGAACCAAAGACGTAAAGAGATTATGTAGAGTTTCCTTATCCAGTAATCTTCTTTCATTGATTTTCTTATATACTTCCTCACGAAGAGCCCGGTTTTTATCTTCGAGAAACTTGGAAGCCTGTTGTAATGTATATTCACCTCCATTTACTTCTACGGTCATCTTTCCTGAAATCACACCAAATTGTTGTTGCATCACGCTCAACTCAGCTTGAATAGGTATGTTTTCTTCGCGAAACAATTCAATACTTTTTTTTACACTTCTCAGATAAGTAAAATATTTGTGTTCCGGTAATTCCCCGGTAAAGGAACTATTAACCAGTTTTCGGTTAAGAGCATCGCCATAGGGCTGAATGTTAGGCTGAATTTGCATGCAGAAATATGTAAATGCCTCTTCAAGTGCTTTGTTTTCAGTGTCGCAGGTCATGCGAATCTGGCGCCAGGACGCATCTTCACTAACCACAGCTTCCATTTCGCTCATATCTTTTAACCATTTTTCCAGGCTCGCCCTGGAGTCAACTGGCCTGTCAAGTAGTTCCTTAAAATAAGGTTCCAGGTTTTCCCAGGTTGTAACAGCAAAATCTTCAGGTAAAAATTCTCTAGGTAATTTTTTTATATCCGCTGACACGTTCTCCATATATGTAGTATTTAGACTTCCCATTTCTACAATAAAAAAACCCGGAAAATCAAACAGAAGGTTACTACGCTGTATTGAAAACCGGGTTAAACTTTATTTGCCTTCTTTCTTTTTCTTTGGCGCAGATTTTTTAGGTTTCGCTTCTTTGGTTTCCTTTTCCTTTTTTTCTGCTTTCGGTGTGGTGGCCTTTGCCTTAGTTGCTGCCTTCTTTTTTGCAGGAGTTTTCTTTTCCTCTTTTAGTTCTTTCGGTTTTTCCTCTTTTACTGCTTTCGGTTTTTCCTCTGCTTCTTCAATGACTGGCTGCTCTGGTATACTTATTTCTTCGGGTTCTTCAGCAGATGGTTGACTTAGTTTAATCTCAATTTCATTGGCTTTCAAAACTTCGAACCACTTTACCATTTTCTTAAGATCACTTGTGTATACGCGTTCAAAATCAAGATCAGGATAAACTTTTTCAAAATATTTCTTTAATGAATTGTTATCCTTCCCATCAGGCACCTTCATGGCATCTTTTTCCATTGCATGAAAAATATCTACCAGGTTTATATTTTCCCTGACAGTGAAAACCTCAATGCTCTCCAGGTGCGAAAAATTATGTATGCGCGACGAAACAAATTTAGTACTCTTGTCTTCCAGTGATCGTACAATGGCTCCATCACTTTTGCTACTTAACATTTCAAACAACCCAGGCATTCCGGTAACGGCGATAATCTTACTATACTCCATAATTCTAACCCTTTTTAAGGATGTGCAATATAACAGGAATTTTTTATATGAAGGCAGGCAATACAGGAGATAAAGTTCCGGGTGCAGGGGGAGGATTGAAGATAATATTCTGTATTTTGTCTCCTGTATTCTGCCTTCTTTTTAATTCCTATTCCACCACAAACCCACCCTTGAATTTAAAGAAAATAGTTTCCTGGTGAAAGAAAGCGGCTGTTACCTGGATACCTTGATTCGACTTAGAAATAATGGCTATATCCACTTCTAACAGTTTATTTTCTCTTGGGTTGATAATGGTCAGAAACTTCAAGTGATCTGCCTTGGCCAACCTAAGTCTTTGACCAGTAAAGTTTTCAACCAATTCCTTTACCATTTGCATCATACAAACCCCAGGTACAACAGGTACCTCCGGAAAATGGCCGTCAAAAATATGATGCTCAGGATTTATTTCCAACATTACATTAACGGAATCTGTTTTCGATTGATCCTTCAGAATTTTATAGAAATCTCCTTGTAACATTATCGCTGTATTCTTTTTAATCCAATAGTAAACTGAAAATTAGTATGTGTGATTCCAATAGAGTCAGGAATACCATTTTTATAATCCACCATAACGATCCTTACAACCGCCTTTCTTTTCGAAGCTTTCTCTATTCCAAGCATTGTATTACAATTAAGGTCTGTAATATAATAATTGCTTCCGTTTTTTTGAGGAAAAGCATAGTACATTCTATCGTTGTTTTTAAAAACTTCCGCAGATTTCGTATTCAATTGTTGCATTAACAATAATTCAAAATCCTGCCTCAGGGTTTTAATGACCGCCTTCCGGTTCATTTTTTTAATGATATAGTGAACTTTAAAATTGCCATTGGGATTTATTTCAAAATCAAAAAAAGTTAGGCCCATTTCATTTGAAAACACAATGCGCGTGCTACTGTCGGGCATTGTTTTAATAAATAGCAATCCGCTTAAATAGTTTCCAATGATATTTACTTGCGAAATATAAATTGCGGTAGTAAACTGCGGTCTGAACTTATAGATGCAATTGACATCGCCATCCAACTTTTGCAATTGCTTATAGGAATGAGTACAACCCCATAAAATCAAAAAACAACTACTTAATATTAAATAACGCATCAGGAAGGGTTGTATTCAGTTCTTTGTTCGAGTAACTAATGACCGTTTTATCGCCCGACTGCTCATATAACTCAAGCCTTGTTACAGTATAATCTTTTTTGGATACAAAAATATTAATGTTCTTAAAGAACTCTCTCAATGCTTTAGCTGAAGGTGACAATTCGATCAGGAAACTTTGGTTGTTTTCAAACACTTTTATTTTGTATTCAGGATTATCAATTACTGTTCCCTGGATACAATCAACCGTTATTCTATTAATCTGTTGAAAAAGCTTATTGGATTTCGTTGAAATTTTGTTTTCCTTTTGTCCATCTTTGATATAAACATTGTTCTGGTTAATAATCATCAGGTACTTAAAGGGGTGAACATATTCCATTCGGACTTTATTCTCTTTCTTAAACCAGAATTTGCCATTTGAAACTATTTTTTCGGATAACATGCTCAGGTTTTTCTCCTGGACAAAATCACTTTTGATAGTTTGGATATTTTTAGAGGTTACAGTGAAAAGTTCTTTAAAGTGCCCTAAATCAGCCACCGATTTAAATCCCGGATACTGGGCTTGCATAGTGAATGTGCCACACAAAAACAGGATCATCAATGTAATTTTATTCATACACTTTTACTTTAAGTAATTTATCCAGACGAACAAATTCATAACCCTCGTTGCGTGCGGCGAGGATGAATCGGGGCAATACCGATAAGGTGATTTTTTGGGTATCGTGCAATAAAATAACTGCGCCGGGGTGTAATAGTTTCATTAATTTATCCAGAAATCTATTTTCATTGGTCGCCATTGTATCGAATGATCTAACATCCCATCCAATAGCCGTATAATCTCCTTTTGCCATTACTTTTTTCATAGCAGGGGTTGTTATTCCATATGGTGGGCGAAACAATTTAGGCTTTAATCCAAGAGACTGGCTTAAAGCCATATCAGCCAATCGTACATCTTGCAGCATTCGGTTTGACGGCAGCATATCAAATAATGGTGTATGAGAATAACTATGATTTCCAATAATGTGACCTTGATCATGCACCTCTCTAATCAACGATTCATTTTGCACAATTCGCCTGCCAATGCAAAAAAAAGCTGCGGGAACTCCGTGTTCTTTAAGCACCTTCAATATATGTGGGGTATAAAGTGGAACAGGCCCGTCGTCAAAACTAATAGCAATAATCTTTTCTGTAGTTTTTGCCTCACACAATACTTTCATAAAAAAATTACTGCGAACAGAGCACGAACCGTAAATCAGGAAAACAAAATACACGGCAATCATTCCAATATAAACAATCAAGGGAATGGTAACCCATACCTGCAATAGGAGAAGGCATACAATAATGATTCCAAAGAAAATATTCGTGTTGCGGAATGTTAACATGCGGATACCAGCATTAGGGAATGATGGATCATTTGATAATGATTATAAATAAGTATATGTTTAACCTGCTTCTTTTCAGGGTTAATAAATACATGCGGCATAGAGCCATTTCTAACAATACCCGCAGCCAGCCATAAAGCAAAGGCTGAACTTGTTGGGTATTCTCCACACAAAAATTTATAATTAATTATCGATGCCTGGCCGAACGTTGTAGCCTTTAAATTGTCATAAATTTTATCGCCTTCCTCATCTCCATTTCTTCCGGTGATTACGATATCGATATCTGTGATTGAAATCAATTGCTCCTTTAAAAATGATTGAATACCTTCCTTTATTTCGTTACTATCAAAAGGTTTATAAATAGTAGAGACTGCCTCAACCACAGCATGGTCGTTTGATGATGGTTGATTCTTCAACAAAAAAAATGAAGCCCCTTCACCTGCAATACTCCCCCTTGAAGGTGTTTTGTATAAATCAAGATTTGAAGTAACTCTTTCTTTAAACAACCCAAATCGACTTAATACGTCAAAACTGAAATCTGTCAATTCATCAACCCCCCCTATCAAAACATTATTGACCGCTTTTTCTTCCAGCAGCATATTTGCATCAAGCAAAGCACTTTCAAAAGAAAAACCACGATGTACAAAGGTGTTGTTGTAGCCATTACATTTTAACAATAGTGCAATCTGGGCACCGATGGTGTTGTGAGTTGATTGAATGAAGGCCGTGGGAGTTAGCATTTCTTCCTTGTTCTGCACCATTTTCTGTAAAAAAATGCCGGTATCTTCAAGACATCCATAGGCAGTACCTGTAATAATAGCATCGGGGTTGTCGATACCTGCATCCTTTAAGCACCGCAATGCTGCAGCTACCCCCATTTTAATTATACGGCTCATTCTTCGGATATACTTAACGTCGATCAGTTTACTATAATCAGGCTCTATACATTTAAGCCGGCTGGTATTATATTCCGCAAGTTCTGCAGGCAAAGATGATTGTCCAAGCGTATGTTGAGGAGATATATTTCCTGTAGCGCCAATGTACATTCTCATCTTAAATAGTTGAAAAAATTAAAGATGAGCAATTACCGCCAAAACCAAATGAGTTACTCAATACATGCCGGATCCGCTGGTTCTTTAAGAAATTTTTTTCAGGAGTAAATGGAAATGCTTCCATTCTGGTGGTTAATCTTAAGTTAGGATAGATAATACTGTTACTAATAGAAAGCGCGGCAAAGACTGCCTCAATTCCACCGCTTGCACCTAAAGTATGCCCGGTAAAAGATTTGGTAGAACTCATTTTAGGATAATTCGGATCGAACAAACGCTGTATAGCGGTGCCTTCAGAATTATCATTATTCGTGGTACCGGTTCCATGTAAATTAATATAATCAATATCGGAGGGTTGCAACCCGGCTTGCTCTAACGCATTTTTCATGGCTAAAAAAGACCCGGTTCCTTCTGGAGATGATGCGGTTTGATGATAGGCATCATTGGCATTACTATACCCACTTAATCTGCAATAACAATTCTTCGGTAATCTGGCAGCAACTTTTTCTGAAACCAATACCACATAACCGGCGCCTTCTCCCAAATTCAAACCTCTTCGATTTTCATCAAATGGGGTACATGGCTTTTCATCAAGTATTTGTAATGTATTAAATCCATTGATGGTAAATTTCGTCAGGGCATCTGTACCTCCGGCAATAACAACATCAATTTTGTTATGCTTTATTAAACGAGCTCCAAAAAAAATGCTATTGGCCGATGAAGAGCAGGCAGTGCTGATTGTTGTAATTATATTTTTGATCCCCAATTTATCTGCCACTAACTCTGTTACGCTGCCACATTCATGATTAACAACATTCCTTAATTTTCCACCATTTTGAGGATTACCTACAAATTCAGAAAAAAAATCTTCAGTTTTATCCATGCCCCCAACGGTGTTGGCTGAAACAAAACCTGTTCGTAGTCCTTCAAACGCATTTTCTCCGGCATCTTCAAAGGCTTCTTTCGCTGCCATCATGCTTAATAATGCGGTGCGGCTTATAGAAGAAGGCAATCCTGTGAGTTTTCCCAGGTCTTCATTACTGTATTTCACTTCAGCCACAGGTAATCTTCCCCTATGAATTGAATCGAGTGATGTTATGGGGCCAATCCCTGCCTGGTGATTCTCTAATGCACGTAATGTATCGGCTGTACTATTCCCTATAGCAGATATGACACCAATTCCGGCGATATATACATTTTCGCTCATTGCTCACATTATGCCTGCTGGTTAGCAGTTATATATTCGGCCATTGAACGTACACTACTAAATACCTTAGGACCGTCTTCGGCATTGTTGATCTTTATATTGTATTGCTGTTGCAGGAGCACAATCAGCTCAAGTGCATCAATTGAATCTAATCCCAATCCTTCAACGAAAAGAGGCTGATCATTACCGATCTGGTCAGGTGTAATATGTTGTAAATTCAATTGTTCAATAATCTGTTTTTTCAGATCCGCCATTAGTTTATCCATTGGTTAGCTGATATATTTTATTAATATTTTCTTTTGTAAATGGAATTGCTGTTCCATTATCACTTTTCTCCACCAGGTACATTGCTGCTTCAATAGTTGTTCCAAAATATTCCAACCAACCACATATGCATGACTGTACTGAACCGGCTGTAAAAAGACCCTGAACGTATTGTAGCATAAATCCGATGTCAAATTTTTTTGTGACAAACAATACATTCTCCCCTTTCAATTGATGCCTGATACTGATCTCCCCTATAACAATATTTGGAAGCGTATAAACGAACAAGGCCGGACTGGCTATCGTTTTAACCGTTTCAAAATATTTAAAATCGGTATCCAGGCTACTACTTTTATTTGTCAATACGATACCAACATCATGGGGCTGATACGTTTTCAAATCCATATTTTGTAACAGAACCTCTGTTGCCAGCCATCCCAGTTTACTCAGATTATCCATCTTGTAAAATTTAGGATACCCAAATCGGAAATGTTTATAAACCATTAAAAGCCATTCGGTGCCAACAGAGTTACCTTCAAATAACAAACTCTCATCTTTGAAAACATGGTGGCTATTAATAGTACAACTTGAACTTATGTAGAGATGTTCTGACAATTATACAATATTTTAAACCCGCTGTTCATTTAATTTCTCTTCTACATCCACTAGCCGCGCCAACCTTTTCAAAGAAGATGCGTGATCACTTACATACGGGTTCTTCATATCCCATACATAACCCGCGAGTACAGAACAAATCATATTCTTAATTTCAAGATCCGGTTTCTTTGCAAAAAATATTTTATCCAGTGTTCCATCATACCAACTCATTACATACGATCGAAACGTATTTACGCCCTGCATTACGGGCTGCATATATTCTTTTTCCCAGTCAACGGTTTCTCCATGTAATGTACGAATCACTAAATGAGCGGCTTTTTGACTGGAAACTGTTGCAAGCGTAACTCCTGAAGAAAAAATGGGATCCAGGAATTCAGTTACATTACCGGTTAGTACAAAACCATCGCCATAAAACTTATCCGTGGTAGCTGACCAGGATTCAAGAATCCGTGGCTGGAATACGAGCTTCACATCTCTGAATCGTTCTGCAAGGTAAGGTTGTGACTCCACCAGGGATCTGAATTTTTCTTCATCATTCCCTTGCAGGTCGTTAAAAAATTCCGGATTGCCGACAAACCCAAGTGATGTTATTCCTGTGGAAAATGGGATGATCCATATCCATACACCCGGCTTATGGACAACTATCGTAATGCGATTAGGTTCATCTGCCATCGACCGTTTAATATCTTCAGTATGGACAAACATGGCTTTGCGGGGAACTAAATTAGACTGCTTTTCCATATTGAATAAGCGTGGGATCACCCTTCCATACCCACTTCCATCAATGATAAATTTTGCTTCTATCTCAGCCTCGTTTCCGTTTACATCTTGTACCGTTGTAACTGACTCCCGGCCATTGAATCGAATAGCGGTAACCGTTGTTTCATAATGAACAGGTACGCCCATTTGCTCAACGGTATCTGCAAGGGTTTTATCAAAATCCGCACGAGGTACCTGCCATGTCCAGTTCCATCCCTCGGTAAATTGATCAGCAAAGGAATAGTCGCATACAACTCCATTCTTCACAAATTTTGCCCCAAACTTCTGCTGAAAATTTTTGGCTTCAATGGCTTCCAGGAAACCAGCTTCCTCCAATGCTTCCATACATCGCGGCAATAAGCTTTCCCCTATAACAAATCGGGGAAACTTTACTTTTTCCACGATTGTAACGCTGAAACCAGCCTTCTTCACGATAGATGCCGCTACAGTACCCGCAGGCCCTGCTCCAATAACCAGCACATCTACTTTTTCATATTGCATAAGATTTCATTTTTTTACTTCCTTTCACACATTTTAAAAGTGTATGGCTGAACCCAATGTTATCAATTTGCTCCTCGATGATAAACCCAGCCTGCTCAACACAACTGATAAAAGTTTCTGATTTGTACATTTGGCTATTCCCATTCGCCAGTGCGGTAAAATACAATGATGTTTGCTGCATACAGAAAGCGGCTACTTCAAATTTTTGCCGGTCCCAGAATGGTTCCAGTATCAGTACTGATCCGTTTTCATCCAATGCCTCATAACATCTCTTTAAGATGGAAACAATTTCCGCATCAGAAAAACAATCCAGAAACTGGCTCATCCAAATGATATCATGTCCTTTTGGAAAAGGAAGTGTTTCATCGAGAATATTAGTTGGATAAAATGATACGCGGTTGGTAAGCTTCAACTCCTCCATCCTGGATTTAGCCATATTTAATTGACCTGGAAGATCCATAATGGTAACCTTAATATCCGGATTGTAAGTGGTGCAGGCAATGGCCCATTTTCCTGTATTGCCTCCAATATCTAAAAGGTTATGAGGGTTGTATTTGAACACCTGGGGTAATGCGTCGGGAAATGCATGATCTGAATGATAATGATCAAATCCAAACCAACTCTTCTGAATATGGGCAGGTAATTTAGAAAGACCCTCATAGATCGTAGCCCATTCACCAAATACCTTTAATCCTTCCGGTTTTCCATGAGCAATACTTTTGTCCAGTGAAAACAGACCCTGATAACATACATCATGAACGAAGTTCATATGGATTTTTGTCAATTCATCATGCAATATGAAATAGCCGGTTTTTGTTATCATGAATTTTTCTTCATGAAGCTCCACTAAACCAATGCCCAGGCCTGATTCTAACAAGACCCGCACACCATAAACCGACAATGTAACTTTCTCAGCTACTTCCTCAAGAGTTAATCCTTCACGGTTGTTCTCCAGTTCCTGCAAAATCCCTGAGTCTCTAAGTACTCTTGCTGATTGAAAAACTACCGGTGCAAAAGCTATCCATTGTGCGGCTTCTTTAGCTGCCAATGCAGATTTCTGGTGCGATTTGGTCAAGATCATGTTTAAGACTGATTAATAAAATTATGAGTACGATTGTTTAAATACCAATGCAGCATTACAACCACCAAAACCAGACGCCGTTTTGAGTAGGGAGCCCCCATTTATCGATTGCGTCTTTTTACAAATATGTATGTTAGTTGCAACCCCCGATTCTTCAAAACCTGCTGTTGATAAAATAATATTCTGCTGCAGTGAATGAATGGATATAATGGTTTCAATGATTCCCGCCGCACCTAATGTATGCCCATAATATCCTTTCAAACTATTTACAGGTACGGATTCCAGTTTGGCAAGTGCAAAAGCTTTTGCTTCCATTTCATCATTATATAACGTAGCGGTACCATGGGCAGAAATGAAACTAATTTCATCAGGATGGAGGCCCGCATCCGTTAAGGATTTATTGATAGCTATACATAACTCTTGTCCTGTACGACTTGGACCTGAAATATGATTGGCATCATTGCTCACAGCTCCAGATGCAAATTTTATATTTCTACCGGAACCGGGTTTTTGGAATGATAATATTATAGTGCCTGCTGCCTCCCCAAGCGTAATCCCATTTCTTTTTAAATCAAAAGGCTTACAGGGTTTATCGCTTATGGCCTGAAAAGATTGAAACCCCGATAAAATAAATTTCGATATAACATCAGCTCCAACTACAATCGCATGGTTGAATTGGCCGGATTGAATCAACCGTTTAGCAGTAAGAAGAGCCGTTAACCCCGAAATGCAAGCATTGCTTACAACAATCGGTTGATTAGGATTATTAAAGTGTTCAGCTACAAGTTTTGCTGAAGTATAGAGTGCAACACGTTGCTCCAATTGCGGTGTATGATTTTCCGTTTCAAGTAAACTGATATTTCCTTTCGTGGTGGATATAATAATAATAGTATTGCTTTCTTCTGGATCTATATCCGATTTTTCTAAGGCTTTAGTTATTGAAGAAATGAGTAGCTTTTCAAATTTTGTATACTTAACATTAGTAGATAGTTTATCGGACAATTGGTCGTTTTGTTCCTGATTCAAAAGTGAAGCATAAAAGGCGTCAGTCGCCATTTCCGTGCGGTTATGAAGAGAGATTCCTGATTTATTTTGTGTAAGCTGAAAGAAATTATCATCCGTTGTACAACCAAGCGGTGAAATTATATTATCAGAAACTATAAAAACAGCTCTCATCATTATCAAATTAAATCAAGTCATGTCTTCTTTTCCACTCCTCAAAAAAAGGGGGATTGGTTAATTGGAGGGTTGAAGTTTCTTTATCAAGAAAAACCTGCAGTGATGAACCCTTTGCTACAAGTTGCCCGGATGTAGGATTGTACAATGTATACTGAAAGATTATCTTGGCAGCATTACATGGCAAAAAACGGCTTTCAATTAAAACTTTATCACCATACCGGAGACTTCGCTTATAATCGCAATCGATTTTCACTATCGGAACTATAAAACCCTGCCTGTAAAAGTCCAGGTAGCTAAGGCCATGTGAATTCCCGAATGCTTCCCGCCCATCTTCAAAATAACGGATGTAATGACCATGCCATACAATGCCAAGGGGATCCGCTTCATTAAAGCGTACTGCTATTTCCGTTCTTTCAATTAAAAACTTACTCATGCCTTTATTTTTTCCTCACTTACTTTCCCGGATATGAGCTTGTATTCCTCCAATGAGTTATCCTTGTGATCAGCTAAAGAATGAAGCTGGCCATTCATCAAGCATTTTTTTTATGGTTTGATATGAAAATTTTCATTTCACATTGAGCTATTATTTTTTGGTTACAAGTAACCTTTCCAGTAATAACTGTTATATCAAAAATCTGATTGGTAATAGTAATTTCGGTTTCCAACTCTTCGTTAACCTTCGGGAGATCAAACACCTCAAAATTTTTAACGGCCCCTATATATCCCATCGGAGCGGGTTTATTTTCTTTCTGGACGATGTAACCTACCCGGGCAGCGGCCGTTTGAGCAATATTTTCAAGCAATCCCGCTTCACGAAAAAGTCCATCCATAACAAAAATATTTTCCTGCTTTACCAGGAAAGTGGTTTTGGTTAGCCGGTCGTCAGAATGTAATAATGCATCGATCATTACAAAAGGCTTCCTTTGAGGAATAAGTGGTTGAATATGTTCTTTTGTAACTATCATGATTGCTGCCAAAAATTATAATAATTAAACCATTGTTCCGGATATTGTTTCACTTTATTTTCCATCTGCCAGATAAAATCTGTTAGCATCTGAGCGGTAATGATATCTTTTGGACCTGAATCATACTCTTTCATTTCACTTGCATATAAATGATAATGATTGTTGTTTTCCTTAAAAGCGAACACATAAGAAATAGGTACTTTAAAGGTGGCGGCAAGTACAAATGGACCTATGGGAAATCGAGCAGCTTCTCCCAGGAAATTACCACTTATTGATTTATTTCCTTCAACAAACCTGTCGGCATGCATGCATACCAATTCGTTTTTTTTAAACGCCTCGTTAATGGCATAAATATGAGAAATATCGTCTTTAATGACAATTATATTCATGTTTGGTTTGCCGGTTACCTGCTCAAGGTAATTTTTTATTTGCCGATGTTCCCCATCAAACATTACAATATTGATGGTTGTACTCAATCTTTTTAATAAATGCCCGGCAATGTCCCAGTTACCCAAATGAGCACTTAATAATAACCCCCCCTTTTTGAGAGCTGCAATTTTATGCAGATTTTCTTCTCCATCAAAATGATAAGTGAATTTGTTTTTTATTCCGGACATTACCACCACTTTGTCAATTAGCGTTTGCCCAAAACGATAATAATTTTTATACATCATGGCCAGAGATTTCAGTCTTCCATATCCCATTTTTTGATGGAAGTAATGAAAGAGAGGCCTGGAGGATTTATAAGAAAATAACCAGAAGTACAAGGCCACAAACCGGAGTAACCAATATGCAGAAACAACACCAAAATTTTGAAGCACGCTTACAAAAATGCGATAGCCCAGTGTAGTTCCCTTACTTTTTCCCTGCCAGGCTGGCATTATGCAAGTACTTTATCATTTACCCGGTTTATCACATACTCATAAAAGTCTTCGAATGTTACGATGGCAGTAAAATCTTCAGGTTTTACTTTGAAACCAAAGTTATTTTCAATCACAACAACCAGGTCAATGTAATCCAGGCTATCTAATTCAAGAATATCTTTTAGGTTAGCCTCCGGAGTAATTTTTTCGGATTGTACTTCAAACTCTTCAACCAGAAATTCATTTATTTTCTGGATAATCTTTTCGTTGTTCATAATGGGTTTTTTATCAGGGTTAATTTAATAATTACATTTCTTAATGATCAGTGATGAATTGGTACCACCGAATCCAAAGGAGTTTGATAAAAACATATCAAAATCTTTCAGTAGTGTTTTGGTGACAATATTTAATTTGGCCGAATCTTCGTCAGGGTTTTCAAAGTTAATATTCGGAGCAATAAAACCATTTTCCATCATCATCATAGAGTAAACAATTTCACTGGCCCCGGCCATCCAGCATTCGTGGCCAGTCATAGATTTGGTAGAGCTTACATAAGGATCAGAGGCGGCAAATACATGATAAATAGCTTTCGCCTCACTAGCATCACCAGCCGGAGTAGAAGTGGCATGAGCATTTATGTATTCCACATCCCGGCTTTGAACCCCGGCATCTTTGAGCGCCATGGAAAGTGCCCGTACGGGTCCATCTACAGTTGGATTAGAAATATGTCCCCCATTGGATGAAAATCCATATCCGATCACTTCACCTAAAATCGTGGCCCCTCTTTTCTGTGCGGATTCCAAACTTTCCAGGATAACAGTAGCCGCCCCCCCACTGGGAATCAATCCATCCCTATCCCGGTCAAAGGGTCTTGATGCCTTAGTTGCATCATCCTCACGAATGGAGAAGGCAGAAAGAGCATCAAAATTTCCCATCGAATAATGGTTAATTTCCTGGGCTCCACCACATATAATACAATCCTGCAGGCCACTTTTAATAAAATGGTAACCCATACCAATAGCATGTGACCCACTTGCACAGGCGGCACTGATGGTTAGATTAATACCTTTTAATTTAAAGATGGTGGAGAGATTCATAGTTACCGTTGAGTTCATCGTTTGAAAAACCGACCCTGAACCTACCAGCATAGTATCTTTTTTCTCTCTGATAATATCAATCGCTTCAATAACGGGTTGTGCCGAACTATCATTGCCGTATAAGATCCCCACTTCATGTTTATCAATATAATCCTGGTCAATTCCGGCATTTTTTAGTGCTTCAGAAGTTGCCATATATGCGTACTCTCCCTGTTGGGGAAGCATTACCCTTGCTCTTCTATCTAAAATTCCTTTCAATACCGGTTTTTGTACAAACCCTGTGAGACCGCTTCGATAACCAAACTGTTTGCGTTCGGGATCCACCACAATACCGGATTTACCTTCATAAAGTGATTGCCTTACCTCATCAAGGTTTTTGCCGATGCACGAATAAATTCCCAACCCGGTTATCACTACTCTGTTCATACTTCAACTTCGTATCTACAATTTATGAAATCTGATAATTAATTGTTCAAAATAAGAATACTAATTCAGGAATACAATCCTCCATTAATTGATAAAACCTCGGCAGTAATATAAGAGGCTTCTGGAGAAGCAAGAAATCCTACTGCATGAGCAACTTCCTCAGGTTCTCCAAAACGTTGAACGGGTATCATTGCTTTCATCTCTTTCTCATTTAATGCCTCGGTCATATCTGTTCTAATAAACCCCGGAGCAATGGCATTCACTGTTATACCCCTTCTCCCCACTTCCTGTGCCAGGGCTTTGGTTGCACCAATTACACCCGCCTTGGCTGCAGAATAATTTGTTTGACCCGGTAACCCTTTTAAGCCTGACAAGGACACGATATTTATTATTCGCCCATACTTCTTTAACAGCATTCCTCCATTTAATACTAAACGGGTAACATAAAAAAAGGCATCCAGGCTGGTTTTAATTACACTCTCCCATTGAGCATCTTTCATCCACATTAATAAGCCATCATCTTTTATCCCAGCATTATTCACCAGCACTTCGATAAGTTTATCTGAATTGGTTTCAATCCATCCTCCTAATACTTTTTGAATATCTTCTTTATCTGAAACATCAAAACGTAGTATTTCACCATTACCCCCTTTTTCCCGGATTAAAGCGAGTGTTTTATCAGCCTCTGATTCATTTGCTTTATAATTCACCAATATGAAGTAACCCATATCTGTGAGCTTCAAGCAAACCGCCCGGCCAATTCCCCGGGACCCTCCAGTAACTAATGCACATTTCATGAATAATTATTAACCCTTGCTTTGAACGGAATGAGATAATTCTTTATTAAAAATCGCCATTAATGAAATGTCCGGAGCCAGAGTATCCAGGTCAATTTGGCCAGATAAAAAAGGGTCAATAGTCTCAAGATGTTGTTTCACCTGCCTTAATTCCTTGTACCTGGTTTTATCCTCAATCTGTACGGGCATAATTTCCCTGATATTATCGTAAACGGTACGTGTATATCCTGAAAGGCGAGAGGTGCAATCTAAATAATCAATGGCCTGCAGTACAGTGGCCATTTCAATGGCAAGTACTTCAAAAGAGTTTTCAATTACTTTTTTAGTAAGGTTAGCGGCGTTGCAGCCCATGCTTACAATATCCTGGTTGTCGTTGTTATTGGGAATACTATGAACGTACATCGGAAAAGATAGGGTTTGATTTTCAGCAACAGTCGAGGTAGCTGTAAACTGCATTCCCTGCATTCCGAAGTTTAATCCTAAAGTTCCAAGGTTAATAAATGGAGGAAACTTATTATTAAGTTTATCATTGAGAAGAAAATTGAGTTGCCGTTCTGCAAGCATTGATAATTTGGTGATGGACATTTTCAATTTGTCCATTTCCAGGGCAACATAATCACCATGAAAATTTCCACCGTGGAATATATTGTTGTTCTCCTTGTCTATAATCGGGTTGTCATTAACGGAATTGAGTTCGTTTACAATTACTTGTTCGGCTTGCTGAATGGTATCATAAATGGGTCCTAATACCTGGCTCACGCAACGAAGTGAATAATATTCCTGGACCTTATCCTCAAAGACATTCTGTTCTATATTTTCAGATTTATATAAATGTTGTGAACGGCTGCGAATCATATTACTATCGCTCAACATTTCTCTCATTAGACCCGCAATCCGATTTTGGCCAATATGTTTTTTGACAATATTCAATTCATAGGAAAAATGATCGTCATAGGCTTCCATCACTTCATTAGTCATTGCCGACAAAGTAACAGACCAGGCCAGTAGTTTTTTAGCCTGAAGAATATTTACCAGGCCAATGCCCGTCATTGCAGAAGTGCCATTTAAAATAGCCAACCCCTCGCGAATATGAATACAAAGAGGCTTTATCTGCAACTCTTCAAATATTTTTTCTGTTGGTTCGATCTTATCGTGGTAAACGACTTCACCTTCCCCAATTAAAACCAGGGCAAGGTGTGCTAACTGTATCAAGTCCCCGCTGGCACCTACGCCACCATGCTCATAAATACAAGGGTAAACGTTATGATTGATAAGGGTTGTCATTAACTCCACCGTATCCGTGTGTACCCCTGAATAGCCCTGCATTAAACTGTTCAGGCGCGCTACCATTAATGCTTTGGTTAAAAGAGGAGATAAGAGTTTACCACTACCTGAGCAGTGACTGCGGATAAGATTATATTGAAGTTGAATTAAATTTTCATCGCTGATCTTATACTGGGCCATAGGCCCAAATCCTGTATTGATGCCGTAAATAAGTTTGTTTTTTGAAAAGGCCTGTAAAAAAGAGTGACATTCACTTACCTTTTTTAAAGCTGAAGCTGCAAGTGAAATCTTTTCATCTTTAAACAGTATATCACTACACTCATTTAAGGTTAATGGCCGTTCAGCAATTGATATCATAACACAAGGTTAAAGTGGTCAAAAATAACGCAAACCAACCAAATTATTGTGGTGATTCTAAATGGATAAGAGTTTTTATGGAGCATGGAAAATAACAATTATCTGCGGTCTATAAACCGAATGGCCTTTCGCCCCAAATCGGGGTACTGAAGCTTTTGTATTTCAATAGAAGAAATATACTGTATATGAGGACTCACCCGAAGTTTTGCCTGCAAATATGCCCGAATCTTTCTATCAGTTTCGTCATTGTGTTTTTGGGGTAATATATACAGCAACACTTCATCCATACCCAGATCGTTGCTATATACTTCTGCTACATAATCAACCACCTCCTCCATTTCATTAAGGAGATCAAATAATGCCTGAGGATACAATGTGGTTCCTTTATACTTAATCATTTGTTGTTTACGGCCTAATACCGGCGATAATCTAAGGGAAACACGGCCGCAATCGCATGGTTCATCACTATAGATACAGATATCTCCCGTTTTGTAACGAAGCAAAGGCATTCCCTCTACTCCTAATGTAGTAATTGTAACTTCTCCCGGTTCTCCCGGGCCCACCGGCTGGTTGTTATGATCAAGAAGTTCAACAATCAATAATTCTGCATTAAGATGCCCCCCTTTACCAGCTAGGCATTCGGTAAATGCTGTCTGCATTTCTGTACTTGCATAAGTTGAATACAGTTTAATATTCCAGGCTTCCGTTATCTTTTTTCCTAAAATATTAAATGAAAAGTCCGTATTCTTGATGTTTTCTCCGATGCAAATAGCTTTTTTTACGGAACACTCATTTGGATTGATGTTATGTTCTTTGGCATATGCGATCAATTTTAGAATGAATGATGGAACAGCTACGATCGCTGTTGGTTTTATATGCAGAATGGTTTGCCATTGTAATGAAGGCACTCCTGGTCCTACCCGGATAATCCCTGCTCCCAGTTTTCGGATACCTGAGTAGTACGCCATTCCTGCCATAAATTGACGGTCAAGCGTAAGCATTAACTGGTAAATATCCTGTTCCGATCCGTCGGCACATACAAAAGACGCAAATTCATTTTCTGCTAAACGTTGCAGATCCTTTTCAGTTAATGCTACTATCACGGGTGCACCTAGCGTTCCGGAGGTGGATGTATATTCAATAATTTTATGCCGGGGTACACAAATAAAATCCTGATTATGCTGTTGCAGATCTTCTTTTCCCGTTGTAGGAATTTTATATAAATCTTCAGTGTTTTTAATGTCGGCAATATTGAGTTGATGGGATGAAAATAATTCGCGGTAAAAAGGTGAATATTGCTGGAGGTATTGCAATAGCGATTGCAGTTTTTGTTGCTGTATTTTCTGGATAGCGGGAATTGTTTGATATATTGGTAAACTGTGCATATTAAGATCCTCTGTTATTCGTCTGCATCCGAAAGTTGTTTTTCTAATATTACTACGGCTGATGAAATGGTGGAGAGATGAGATAACGATACCCATGTTTTACCAATGCCATAGGCTTCCAGGAATTTTGATGTTGCGCCTACCAGATTGAGTAATGGCTTACCATTTTTATCGTTTGAAATTTCAATTTCATTAAAAGCAATTCCACTGATCCAACCCGTCCCTATAGCTTTTAAAAATGCCTCTTTTGCTGCAAAGCGGGCTGCATAATGTTGATACTTATTTGCTTTCCCTTCACAATAAAGAATTTCATTTGGAGAAAATACCAATTCCCGAAAGCCTTCATCCTTACTGATTTTGCCAGCGAGACGGTCCACTTCAATTAAATCAGTTCCAATACCTGTTATCATATTTAATTGGCTTTTTGGATACAATTTTCAATTTGCTTTTTAATATGATCCTCCTCTTTTTTCGTAGCTATCAATTTCGTTTGCGCCCTTTGGTAGTATTGTTTGGCAGTATCATATTTCTTTTTCCGATATAAATAGTCTCCTGCCAGCACATAGGTATGATAATAATGCGGATTGGTAGCGATCAGGCTATCTACGTTGACTTCCTTTTTATCAGCAATCAGTTGTTTGAATTTCCAAAAGCGTACAAAATTTTTATATTCATTTGAAATTAAAAAACTGTCTGCAGGAATTGTTAATGCAGACTCGCAGATTTCGCGGTTTTCTTTCAGTCCACGCAAAGCAAACACCTTGTTCAGATCATAAGCAACATATTTTCCCAACTGCCAGGGAGAAGTAGAAACCCATACTAATAATTTTTTGGGTTCAAAAACAATGGAATGATGAGCCATTAACTGATTAATTGCTTTTTCATTTCCCATTCCAATGTTTGCATTGTTCAATCCATTCCGATCTCTCAGTAATGCCACGGTTTTCTGAACGGTATTGTTATTGGTGTCGATCAGTTGCATCAATCGCTTATACCTGTATGCTGATGCGCTTTCGGTGATCTGTTCAATATTGGGATTACTTATACTTAAACCTTTACTTTGAAAGTGATTGGCGCAGACAATGAAATTTTTTTGAGGGTCATAAACATCTATATTGTCAGGGGTTTTTTCTATTACTATTGCTTTATTATCTGCAGCAGAACCTACTAAAAACGATTCGGACACAAACATCTTTCGTTTTTTTGCAATTTGTAATGCTTCCTCGATGTTACGTGCATATTGTAGAATTTCCCTCGCAACCAGTGAAACAGGCGTAGCTGAGCCTGAAGGAATACTGGTTTTTGCAGCATTAAGGGTAACCGTAAGACCTTTATCATTCATGCCCGATACGGCTCCTATAAAACCTCCCCAGGTAACGATCATATACTTATGACCTTTTGAAGGACTAAAAAATGCAACAATCTTGTCTTCGGCGAACTTATCACCTACATAAAAATCAAAGTTGCGGCCAATGATCATCGAGCTATCGGCCGAACCCCAGGTTCCAAATGAGGTACATCCAACCAGCGCCATACTTTGCAGCGCATGCCCAATATCATGGGCAGCATGATAGTTTAAAATACGCTGATAATTTGAGCCAACATAATTGTACTTATTTGAAGCCGCATGGGATACCCCAAAGATCTCTTCTTTATACTCTTTGTCTACATTATTATCCAGGTTGCGATTAAACCAGGCAATGAAGTATTTTAAAAAGTGCCTGTAAAAAGAAGAAGGCACCATCTTGTTAATCTGTTCGCTAAAATGATCTTCCTGGCGTTGAACCAACTCTTTCGTCAGTTTTCCGTTAATTACACCTCGTTCAAAAGGATCGCCTTCAACATAAAGTTCATACAATCCACTATTGCTTTTTCGAAACCAATTGTTTTTAATTGTATAAAACCCGGGCGAAAGCTCCTTTCGCTGCAACTGTAAACTACTTGTATCGAAAGGTCGAGGAGGATGATCAATTGCAACAATAGCCAGGTAAATAAAAAATATGATCAACAGACTAAAAAAAGCCAGGAACACATAGACTATTCTCTTCCACAATTTCTTATTTCTAAGCATTTCTGATTTTTTCAATTAACCTATCATTTTTCAAAAACACAGAACATGTAACCAATGCACTCATCGCTGCTCCTAAAACTCCATGCAAGTTCAGGTTTTGGCCTGTAAAATACAGATTTGGCAACCTGGTACGTGGTGATATCAAAGTTTTGAGGGGATCTTTATAATCTTTTACAATCCCATATAACGACCCATCGTCTGTGCCAATATAATCGCGGAACGAGAGAGGCGAGGCAGTATAATAAGAACGAATATGGTTTCTGAGGCCCGGAAATTTTTTCTCTACACTATCTAATAAAGTTTCGGCCTTTCGCTTTTTAAATTCTTCATACTCTTTTCCCCGGTCTTCATCCACTGAAGAAACCGTATTGAATGAATGTTCCCATTGCTTTACTTCTTCATACCTCATATACGTCAATATTGTCATTCCTTCAGCGTATTCCTCACTTCTTGATGAAGCCGATAAAAATAATGCATACCCCAAGGGCCAGTCCTCCTCCGTATAATCCCCTGCTGTCCAAACATGGCCTTCACAATGGACGTAATAATTATACTTGAAATATTGAAATGAATTTTTCTTCAATACAATGTTGAGTGTAAAAGAAGATATCGAGTTCTCCAGGCTGCTTAACCTTTTCCGAAAGGCCGTCCTTATTCGATCACTTTGAGTTATTTCCAGCGTTTTAACTGGATGTATATTCGAAATAAATTCCTTCGCATAAATACGAGATCCATTTGCCAACTCTGCATAGCTTACCATTCCATTTTCTTCTACAATTCGTTTCACTTCGGCATTTCGATAAATTTGACCGCCTTCATTCCTAATTTGTTTTGCTAATATTTTTGAGATTTGCGACCCACCATCAACGCATTTATAAGAACTTTCAATATAGCTATTCAAAATAAGTGCGTGAACATAAAAAGGTGTTTTGCCCCCTTGCCCAGCATACAATGCATTATTTCCTGCCAAAACTGCCTGTAATTTTTTATTGTTTGTCAGAGACTCGATATATTCTTTTGTATCGATCTCCAGAACACCTATTTTCTCGTCAGATCCTCCACCTGATCGTAAATTATATAGAGGAAACCGGCTGCATACTTCTTTTATTTTATTACAATACTGGGTAATGGCTTTTTCCTCGTCTGGAAAATCTGCAGCGAGTTTGGAGATAAAATTATCATAGCCCTGTGCATATATATATTCTTTATCATCGGTATCTATTACAATTTTATCAAAAACATCCACATCCATTTTTTGCAATTTGAGTTGATCCATTAAGCCGAGGTATTTAAAGATCTGGTATAAGTTTTGGCCTTTATCCAGGCCACCTAAATAATGCACCCCTGAATCGAAGATCACTCTGTCGCGTACATAAGTTTGTAAACAACCCCCCAGTTGTTTGTTTTTTTCAACAATGCAAACCTTATAACCCTCCTTACCAAGAAAGGCAGCGCAGACCAGCCCGCCCATGCCACTTCCAATAATGAGTACATCATATTGCTCCATTGCTTCTATGATTGTTTTTTAATACAAAAATGATGTTGGATGTAAATGTACTGTTGTCTAACTCAATACAATCCATTTGTTGACTGGCCGCCATTTCTTTAATCAGATTGCCGGACAAGAACGATAACCCCTTTCCAGATGTTTTGTTAAAGCCCAGGATCTTTGTAGAAAAGAGTTCTGTAAGCCTGGTACCCCTATGCCTCTCTTCAAGATCGCTATTCCCCTCCCGGATGATGATACTGCCACCTGGCGATAAATGAAGTATCGATTTTTCGATAACATGCTTTTGACCTTCCGGGTTAAGATAATGAAGAATATCGCTCATTACGATGGTATCATATTGTTCGAAAGGATACTGCATGACATCCCCGAACACAAATTGAATATTATTATTTTTACTAAAGCAATGATTGGCTGTAGCAATCTTTTGTTCATCATAATCAATCCCTGTAATTATTCTTTGATCCGATATAAAATGCAGCATGTAGCTCATAAATCCATACCCGCAACCGATATCAAGAATTTTGCCTTGTTTTGGTATTAAATCATTGAATACGTTATAATATTTTTCCAGCCTGATCTTGATTTTCATGTACCATTCCAGTACAGGCCCCTTATATAAATAATTATATTGTAGTTGCTCTTTAAAATAAATGGGTTTCTCTATTTCTAACTTTAACTTGGTAAACTCTTCCCTGAAATACCGGCTAATTTTTTTTGATCTATCCGCATATCCTTCTCCCCACTGCTGGTCTAATGGTGTAATTCTAGGCAAAAACTTTAAAGAAATGGTACCATCCTTCAATAAAAAATCATTTTTGCTCATTGTATAACCTGTACCATGTATTACAATTGGCAAAATATCAAGGTCAAGTTTTTCAGCTAGTAAAAAAGCACCCTTGTGAAACCGTTTCATATTTCCATCCGGTGTACGGGTACCTTCAGGAAATATTACAACCGAGTATCCTTGTTTTACTTTCTCAGCCAAAGTGTCAACTCCTGTTTCTGCACCCTGCATAACAGGGAAGTAATCTGCCATCCGAACCGCAAACCCGAAAACAGGAGAATTCCAGACCCATTTGTTAGTGAATAGTACAAATTTGGGATGCAACATGATCATTAACAGAATGTCCAGGAAAGATTGATGGTTCGCGATAATAATAGCGGGTTTATTGAATTGTTCATTGAGAGGATTAAAGATTTGCTTTTTTACGTTCCCCATAATATATATAAGGCTCCCCGCAAATTTTGAAAGTATGGTATGGTAAATTAATTTTCCCCTGGCTTTATTGAATGGATTGAGCTTGATAAACAATAAACCCGAAACGGTTAATAAAATACAACCCAAAACAAAATAAGTAAAAGCAAAAACTGATTTCAAAAGCCCGGCAATTGTCCAGGGAAAAAGTTGCTCCCGTGTTCGGTTTTTAATTAAAGCATGAAAGAAAAATGGAATTAAAATCTGCGACATCATTACTACGCAAGCAATTCCAATGATTGCTATTAAAGCTATGGATCGTAATGCGGGATGTTCCGCAAAAATCAATACACCCAATCCAGCCATCGTGGTAATAGCAGAAAGAAATATTGACGACTTATATGAATCCAGGTTTTTCTTACCAGTCTTATACTCCTTCAGTAACCCATCCATAATGAATAAACTGTAATCATCCCCTAAACCAAATATCAAAGTAGAAATGATAATATTCACAATATTGAAATGAATGCCGAATAAGCCCATAATGCCTAAAATCCAAATCCAGGTAATAAACATAGGAATAAAAGAAACCAGAGCCAGTTCAATTCGCCCATATGAAATCAACAGGACCGCAAATACCAGCAAGGATGACATTAAGGCAATACTTGTAAAATCAAGTTTAACTATTTCAACAAGTCTTCCTGCCAGGTATTGTTTATCAACGACCGTTATATCATTGTTTTTTTCAAAAGCATCATACACCTGCTGTTTATGGTTACGGGCAACTTTAAGCATAGTTACCACGGTGGCGTTTCCTCGCTTTTCCGTGATGAAATCGTTAAGAAAAATGTTGCGTATTGCTTTCGACGTTTCATTGTCGACAGGAGTATAATCAGTATCAATAAGATTTTTAAATCCGTTAAACGCATCGGGGTTATAACCGAGACTGTTTCCTTCTTCACGGAGAACCCTTAACAATTCCTGTTTTTTTTGAAAAGTCCAGTACCTGTTCCACTGTTCAATTCTTATTTTTTGTAATGAGTCGGAAATTATAAGCGAGGAAACCCCTGAATATTTATTAATTATTTTTTTTTGCCTGAGATCCTCGATGGTCCCAATGGCCTTTTCATTATTGATCAATGCATCGTTAAGCGTTTTTCCAGAGGATACCAGGTACACCGATTGTAATGAATAGGTATTGATAGTGTTCAATTTTCTTTCTGCATCCACTAATTGGGGCGACATATAATTCATTCGCATCATATCGCTTTCAAAACTTACATGCTGGCTCGTATACGCAAACAAAAGGGTTACAAGCAATATTGCCACAACAATGTATTTATTTCGCTCGGGCCTGTACGATGCCAACCTATCAAGAAGAGTATGTTTGCGGATAGGGGCGCCCGCTTCTGCTTTTGGATGATTGATCAAATGTGGTAAAAAAATTAAGGAACATAAAGCGGCTCCAATTAAACTGCAAGCTGCAAACAAACCAAGATCTTTCAACATTTCTGATTGTACAAACTGAAGGCATATAAATCCTCCTATAGTCGTAAAACCTCCAATGATCATTGGTGTTGAAAGATCATTGATAACAGATCTTATATTTCCGGTATGGCGAAAATGATTAAATACATGAAGGGAATAGTTTATAGCTATCCCCAGAACTACTGAGCCTGTGGCTAATGCAATAACAGAAATTTTTCCTTGGATCAGGTAAATCAGCCCTAATGAAAATACAGATCCGAATATAACCGGCACCAACACCAGTAAAGGAGCCTTTTTATTTCTAAAATATAATCCGATAAACAGGATCAGGAAAAAAACTGTAATGCCTTGAGTAAGTAAAGTATCCTTCCGCAATTGTTGGGCATTTCCTGCTGAAACTGCGGAAGCCCCAAAATAAGAAGCCCCTATCCTTTGATCGGTTGTTACCTCCAGGCTATCTATTAAATGATCGATTTCATCAAGGAATAATGTATTCTTTGCCGTATTATCAGGAGGGTAACGAGGCGTTATGAACAACATCAAATGCCGCTTGTCGTTTGTGATTATATAATTATCGTATAGCTCAAAATTTTCATCATATTGCAGCTGTTGCAATTTTTTTATACCCAGCAAAGAAATACCTGTTGGATCCTTGGTAATGATGTTTTTAAAAGCAACGCCTGTAGGCGAACTCAAGGTGCGGATATTATTCTGTAAGGTTTGTTGTACCGTTGCCCGGATTGTTAAAGAATCGATAGAATGATAATCTTTCTCATCCAGGTAGATGGGTAGGTTTTGATAAATATTTCCAAACATTTGCCAGGCGAGTTCGTCATCCACCTTATCCTGGATACTACTGATGTAAGTTTTTACATTTTCATTCAACTTTAATACAAGAATATCTGCAAAAGCAACTAAACTATCGGGTTCAGCGATCACGGTAGAGTCCTCTATCGAAACAGTAATTACCAGTTTATCGAGGAATTTGGAATCCTGAAATACCTCGTTCAACTTTTGAATCTTTCTATCGTTCGGTAATATCTTACTGATATCTTCTTCAAGTTGTATTCTTGAAGCAAAGTAGGCTGATACTAAAAAACAAGTCAGGAAAATGATATAGAACGCGACTGGTTTCTTTTGGAAATAATTATAGACCGGTAAGAATATCTTTTCCATTGCTTCACAACTTAAGCTACTACAGAAGTATTTCGTTTGAAAATTTTAAGTAACAGGAAGGATATCAATCCAAACGACATAGCAGCAAAAATGGCAAGAGTAATGCTTCCATAAATATATTGTTGCATGTTATGATAAATGGTTTGCAAAGTAATGCTTCGATCGAAGGATAATTCCAAAGCGCCGGAACCGATCCAGTATGCTCCCATTTTATAGCTTAGATAAATAATAAATGGGATCATGGGAGGTATGCTGATATTAGCGGCGATAATGACCAATGGCTTATTTAATTTGAAAACGATAGATAAGAAAATAGCTGTAGCCAGCTGAAAACCCCAAATAGGAATTATTCCCATAAAAATTCCAAAGGCAATTGACGCAGCTTTTAATTCATCTGAATGATGGGGGTTAAACAAATGATCATCCAGTAACTGCGTTCGTTTTTTTTTGTTAATGAGTGCACGAAAAAAATTACGCGGCACAATGTATAAGAATGTGAGTATCACAAGAACCGTATTTAAAATGCTGATCCGTGTAAAGTCTTTAAAAGGGCGAAAATGTGAAATCCTTGAATCTTTAGGTGCATAATAAACAGATACAGGAACAGATTCAATTTTTACCCCTTTCCAGGCTGCACGTACCAAAACCTCTATTTCAAATTCATATTTGAGAGTTATAAAACGGATTTCCTTTAGTAAAAATAGCGGGTACATCCTGTAGCCGGACTGCGTATCGGGGGCTGAAATACCGGTCTCAACTTTAAACCAGAAGTTTGAAAATTTATGGCCAAAGCTACTTTTGCCGGGTACCGTTTCCTGGTCCATATCCCTTGCCCCTATAATAATTGCCTCCGGAAATTGCTGAACTTTTTCTAAAAACCGTGGAAGGTCTTTTGCAAAATGCTGACCATCTGCGTCAATTGTAATAGCGTACTGATAGCCTTTATCCGCTGCCAATTCAAATCCCTTTCGCAAAGCCCATCCTTTGCCTTTATTGTTTGTGTAGTTTACCGTAGGTATCCATGGTAAAGATTTTAAAATATCTTCTGTTGAATCTGTGCTGCCATCATTCACTACTATTATATTTCGCGTGTATGCTGAAACATCCTCAATCACCCTCAAAAGAGTATTTGCATTATTATACGTGGGGATCACTACACAGGCTTTCAAAGTTTGGAAAGGTTCCTGGTATGAGGGCGTGATATTCATTGCTGACTGGGTAACCTTATAATTATTTTGCTGCAAGTGAATGGATTGATGGAAAGGTTTTGCAAAAGTACGGGTAAAATAATTTGTCAGGGGCTGATGATAGTTAAATGCATAGCTCGTAAACCCTCCTTCAATTTGTGAATATGGAGCAGAGTTATCAGGTATCTGACTAAAAATTTTTTAGAATAATAGTCAACAATAATAAGAGATCGTGTTTTTACATTTAAATTGAAAAGAGCTTTAAATAGGGCGAGGCTAATTAGAAGTAATTTATAAATACAAGATGCAAAGAATTCAAAACACCAGCAATACCTTATATCTAAGGGATTGAATTGATTTTAGCCCTTATATCATACCCTGGTCAAATAATCTTCCGAAGGTTTTTGTTTTGATTGCCGTCCAAGAATTACAATTACAGTTTATGTTCAGATTATGGACCCTCTTATTATTACTTGTTTCGGTTACTGTTCAGGCGCAAACATTTTCTATTCAAGGAATATTGCACGATCAAACAGATAAGCTTCCACTGGCGGGAGCAACTGTAAAGCTTATTATTAAAACCGATTCAAGCTGGAAACGTAATGTGATCTCTGGCAAATCCGGAAGTTTTGAGTTTAATGACCTCGCTCCCCAATCTTACATCCTTCTGATTACTGCGATAGGCCATGAGGCCGATTCACAATCTGTGATACTGACAGATAGTAGCAAAAATCTTGGGGTTATTCTCCTCTCCAAACAGGCTAAATTATTGCAGGAAGTTACTGTGCAGGGAACTACACCTCCTGTAAAACAAAAAGCAGATACACTGGAGTATGCGGCAAGTGCCTTTAAAGTAAATCCTGATGCTAATGCAGAAGATATGGTGAAAAAAATGCCAGGGGTAACCGTAGACAGAGGAACCGTAACTGCCCAGGGAGAGCAAGTGAGGAAGGTAACCATCGATGGTCGGGAATTCTTTGGCGATGATGCCACCGCTGCTTTGCGTAATCTACCGGCTCAGGTAATTGATAAAATTCAGGTATTTGACCGGATGAGTGATCAGGCTCAATTTACCGGATTCGATGATGGTAATTCTACCAAGGCAATCAATATTGTTACACGGGCGGATATGCGTAATGGGCAGTTTGGGCGCTTGTTTGCCGGTTATGGTACTGATGATCGTTATGCTCTAGGAGGGAATGTAAGTTTTTTTAAAGGATCCAGACGTGTTTCGCTCGTAGGGCTTTCTAATAATGTAAATCAACAAAATTTCTCCACACAGGATTTGTTGGGGGTTACCAGTAGCCAGAATAGGGGAGGGAACCGTGGAGGTGGCCCCAGAGGTGGTGGAGGTGGTGCTCCTCGTGGTGGGGGAGGAAGCGGTGGCCCACGTGGCGGCGGTGGATTCGGAGGAAATTCAGATAACTTCTTAGTAGGCCAGCAAAATGGTATTAGTAAAACAAATTCATTCGGTATTAATTTCGCTGATATCTGGAACAAGAAAATAGAGATCAGTGGTAGTTACTTCTTCAATAATAGCAATAATACGAATGAGGAAATTTCAAGCCGTGAATATTTTGGAAATATAGATTCAGTTAGGGTGGATAAAGAAAATAGTGTTTCCAGTAGTAAAAATGCCAACCATCGCCTGAATGTAAGAGTTGAGTATAAAATGGATTCTAATAATTCAATCATCATTACTCCCAGTATAAACTTTCAAAATAATAAATCAATTAACAGCTTTGAAGCTGAAAATTTTTATAAACCCTATAACCTGATAAACAAATCTATCAATCAGAATAATTCCAATTCTGATGGATTCAATATCAGCAATGGTATATTATACCGACGTGCATTCCGCAAAAGAGGGCGTTCCATTTCAATAAATTTCAATACCCGTTTTAACCGCAATGAAAGGGAAAACTATGTGGATGCTATTAATACTTACTATAAGGGAGGGTTTGTTGATGATACGGATACGCTCCGGCAATTTTCAGATCAGGGTACTAATGGCTACCAGTTATCTTCAAATCTGGCATATACGGAACCCATCGGAAAAAAAGGCCAGCTCCAAATAAATTATAATCCTTCCTATTCAAAAAACAAAGCAGACCAGCAAACCTTTCAATTCAACCAGGGCATAGGTAAATATTCATTATTTGATACCAGCTTGTCGAATAAATACGATAATAATTACACGGCACAGCGGGCGGGGATCACCTATCGAATCGGGGACAGGGATAATATGTTCTCCATTGGTGCCTCTTACCAATACGCCAGCCTGGAAGGAGACCAGATTTTTCCAGCTACGACCAATATTAGCAAAACCTTTAGTAACCTGTTGCCTGAAATGAATTTGAGAAAAAAGCTTTCTGCCAAGAGTAATATCAGGATGTTTTATAGAGGATCAACTAATGAGCCTTCCATTAATCAATTACAAAATGTAATTAATAATAATAATCCTTTGATGATAACTACAGGAAATCCTGATCTTCAACAACAATATACCCATCGGCTGGTGACCCGGTACGCTTATACCAATTCAGCAAAGTCACAAAGCGTATTTGCAAATTTGTTTATTGAAAAAACGGATAATTATATAGGGAACCTGGTTTTTTTCAGCGACCGGGATTCAGCATTGACTCCTACGGTACTACTCAGGCGAGGTTCCCAATTATCTAAACCTGTAAACCTTGATGGTTACTGGAGTGTACGCTCCTTCTTAACGTATGGCATTCCATTAAAATTTATAAAATCCAATCTAAATTGGAATGTTGGCTTTAGTTGGTCAGATTTACCTGGCATTGTAAAATTACAGGGCAAGCCCACGCTTACAAATACTTCTTCGAATACTTTTAATTATAATATTGGTGCTGTACTTGCAAGTAATATCAGTGAGTTTATAGATTTTAATATTAATTATTCAGCAAACTTCAATGTTGTTAAAAGCTCTTTGCAACCAGATTTAAATAGCAATTATTTTAGTCACGCAGCGGGTTTCCAAATGAACCTTTTATCAAAAAAGGGCTGGGTGTTTCAGAACGATATTAGTAATCAATATTATAAGGGTTTATCAGATGGCTTCAATCAAAACTTTTGGCTTTGGAACATGAGTGCAGGTAAGAAATTCCTAAAAGACCAAAAAGGTGAACTCAAATTATCAGTTTTTGATCTCTTGAAACAAAATCGAAGTATCACCCGCACAGTATCAGAATCTTATACTGAAGATGTAAGGAACCGGGTGTTGCAACAATATTTTATGCTCACCTTTTCATACAGACTCAGAAATTTTGGGGTTACCGCCAGGCAAAGAAATATTGATTAATTTCAGTAATATAGTACCAGGAGTTATAAATAAACCGTTTTGAGTGAATGGATTCTAATTGAGCAGCTTAAGGAGGGAAATGAGGCAGCCTTCAAGACCATTGTGGAAGCCTGGCAGGATATGGTATACAATACGGCACTGGGCATTATTCAAAATGCCGAAGACGCGGAGGACATAGCCCAGGATGTATTTGTGCAGGTGTATGAATCAATTCATACTTTTAAAGGGGAAGCCAAGTTTTCAACATGGTTATATAAGATCACCGTTACAAAAACGATGGATCATATCCGGCGTAAGAAAAGAAAAAAAAGGTTTGCTTTTATCCAGAGTATTTTTGGGGCTAATGATGAAATCGCCCATGATCCTCCGGATTTTCATCATCCCGGCGTTGTATTAGATAAAAAAGAAACAGCAGCGGAACTTTTTAAAGCAGTTGATCAATTACCTGAAAATCAGAAAATAGCATTTACCTTAAATAAACTGGAAGGACTAAATTATCAGGAAGTCAGCGAGATAATGAACACTTCCGTTCCTTCGATAGAATCACTGTTACACAGGGCCAAAAATAATTTAAAAAAACTTTTGGAACTTTATTACATGGAAAAATACGATGGCGACAAGTTTTAACCCCTTTAAACGTCAAATACATATGAAGAAGAATGAAATGGAGAAAAAAATTGAGACGGCCCTGAATAGCCTCGATCATGTTCACCGTGTTGGTCCGGGACCTTTCTTTTATACACGTGTTCACGCCCAGCTAAACAAAAAAGAAAGAACAGCGTGGGAAAAAATCAGCGCTATCATTGCCCAACCTGCCGTAGCTTTTACCGTTATTTGTCTGGTTATTTCTATAAATACTCTGGTTATCTTTCAAAAGGAAACAACCCCTTCATTTACAGAGCAAAGCACATTGCTTTCCTCAGACGATACCGAAATAGATACCATTGCCTTTTATGACGAAGAAAATAATAATACAGACACTCAATGAGAAGCGTACTAAAAAATAAAGTTCTAGTATCCATTATTGGCATTTTATTGTTAGCCAATATAGCCATGCTGGTCTTTTTTATTACAGGCATGAAAAAGCCTGAAAAAGAAAATTCCCAAGGTAATAGGTCGGGTCATTCAACAGTATCATTTCTTCAAAATAAAATAGGGTTTACCACACAACAAATTAATCAATTCAACGAGCTAAAAGAAGAACATCGTTTAAAGCTGAATCCCCTTTTTGAAGATCTTCGGATAACAAAAGATGATTTTTTTCTTCTCGTAAAAGATTCCCTTACTGATTTCCGTGTGGATTCGGTCGCCTCTTTAATAGGTGAAAAACAAAAAACGCTGGATATCCAGGTTTTCGGAACAGTCCGCGACATTAGAAAATTATGCACTCCCCAGCAACAGCTCAAATTTGATTCCCTGCTTCCGAAAATTGCGTATAAGATAATCGGCCATATACGCAGAGGTAATCCGCAACAAGATAGCCTGAAAAGAACCAACTGATTTTTATCCTTACGCTGGTTTTTTCCAAAAAACGCTTCAAATACAATATTACCACTAAAAAATATTTATGAAATTGAAACTTGTTTTTATTAGCATGCTTTTATTTGCCGGAGCTTTGATCTCTCAGGCCCAAGGCCAACGTCCCTCTGTAGAAGACCGTGTCAAGAGGGTAATGGATACCCTGACATCAGTATTTAAGTTTGATAAAGCTATTCAGGACCAAACCGCTATTGTGTTTACGGATTATTATAAGGCTACTGAAAAGTTACGCGAAGGCTTGGCCGAAGGGGAACGTCCTGACAGAGCACAGATGGAGAAATTATCGGCAGACCGGGACGAGCGGTTAAAAAAAGTTTTAACAGAAGAGCAATTTAAAAAGTTTAAAGATGAAATAGAACCTGCCATCCGTCAAAGAAGGAGACAGGGTTAAGAATTTGTTTTTTTTAGCAATACACATCCCCGCATTAGAAGCGGGGTTTTTTATTGGGCCATCCAATCTTTGAAGGAAGCAACGTTTTCCTGGCTTATAAGTATTTCTTCATTGACAGACGGTTCCACCTCTACCTGAATTTTACTTTTAGGGTAAGATTTAATTTTTTTAATGGCCTCCATATGTATGAGATACTTTCTATTAACCCTATAAAAAAGCCTGGGATCAATTTGTCTTTCAAGATCTGATAACGATTGGTCGAGTATGAATTTATTTCCTTTGATATCCACCAGGCATACCAATTTATGCATCGCATAAAAATAGGCGATCTCTTCAATCTTAATACTAATATAATCTACCCCCCTCTTCACCAGGAATCTTTTTTTTGTTTCACTTTCTGTTGCTTTTTGCGATATCAATAACTTTTGGAAATTTTGGGCGAAATGTTTTTTTAATCCCTCATATTTTGCCAGGGCTATTGCCAGCTTCTCCTGCCTGACTGGTTTTAACAAATAATCGATACTGTTATGTTCAAATGCCTCCTGCCAATAATCATCATATGCTGTAGTAAATATGATTGGGCATGTGATGGTTACCTCATCAAAGATTTTAAACGATAACCCGTCTGTTAATTCAATGTCCATAAATACCAGGTCAGGCATCGTATTCTCCTTTGACCAGGTAACCGTTTCACTGATGCTCTTTAAAATAGTTATGATCTGGATCTTGCTATCACATTTCAACAATGCAGCCCGTAATTTATCTACTGCAGGTTTTTCATCTTCTATAATCACAACTTTCATAATATCTTCTTGCTGAGTTATGAAATTTTTAAGATAGGCAGTTTTACAATAAACTCCTTTCCATCATTCTGAACAACAATGGGCTTATCAGTTGTTAGCTTGTAGCGTTCATTTAAATTATCTAACCCTATTTTCGAGGATGATTTGCGTAATTCTTTTTTATTACAACTGTTATGTACATGCAACTCGTCGTTTGTGAAGGTGATCGTAATCACTAATGGTACGGCCTCTGAAAATTCATTATGCTTGATGGCATTTTCAACCAGCAACTGCAATGAAATAGGCGGAATGATGTAGTTATCAGGGATATCTTCATTTATTTTAATATACAATTGTATGGCTTTATCAAAACGAATAACTAATAAAGAAAAATAATCATTTAAGAACAATAATTCTTCACGCAAAAAAACCAGGTCTCTTGTTTTATTTACTAAGATATATCGATACACATCAGCAAGATTATCATTGAACTGCTTAGCTTTCTCGGGCCGCTCTTCAATGAGGTGCGAAAGCGTATTTAAAGAATTAAAAATAAAATGCGGATCAATCTGATTTTTTAATGCTTCCAGCTCAGCCTGCACTCTGGCTTTTTCCAACTGCGCATTTCTTACCATTTCAGTTTCTGAATCTTTAACCAGAAATACGGTTTCATAAACATGCGTAATAAAAATTACACAGATCATGATAATTAATGTGGCGGTGAATACACGTTCCCAATAAACCACTCCTGCTGCGAAAACATGATACCATCCTGTTAAAAGTAAGGCGCTTACGGGAATAGTATAAAAGGATACCATTACCAATAAAGCAATGATCTTTCGCACCGGTCTGTTAAACCAGTTAAAATAACTGCGCAGAGTAAATAACAGGTAGCGATTCCCTTCCCATATAACAAATGCGATACCGATAGTATATAAAAAACTAAACTTGCTTTCCCAGATTGTAAAAGTGGTATGATCCACCATGCCCGTAATTAGGGGAATTGCAATGCCAAAAAATGGAATTAGTATAATTCGAAAGCCAAGGTCATTCAATTTTTCACGATGAGCGTTTTGTTTTGTCGTGCCCATTCCTATATTAGTCGGGATATTTTCCACTTTGATCGCTTTCTGTTTTCATTGTATAAATTATAAAAATAGATTCGTATTAACTCATCCTTTAATCTTTAAATCTTTATTTATGACTTTAGACACAATTAATTGGTTAGCTGTACTTGCCGCGGGCATTTCTGCTTTTATAACGGGAGGGATCTGGTATTCACCAGCCTTATTTGGAAAAGCTTGGATGAAAGAAAATCAAATGACGGTTGAAGATGTTCAAAAAGGGAATAAGGGAAAAATATTCGGCTGGTCATTAATCCTGTCCCTTGTTATGGCCGCAAACCTTGCGATGTTTCTGGCAGGTCCCGAAAAAAATATGTCTTCGAGTATTATATACGGCCTGCTCACCGGGCTCTGGATTTTTTGTGGAATTGCAATTGTAGGGTTGTTTGAACACAAATCTGCTCGTTATATATTTATTAATGGAGGATATATGCTTTTTGCCATGGGATTAATGGGTGCCATTCTGGGAGCCTGGCGATAAGGACATAAAAAATGCCTTGAGGCTAAAATCCTCAAGGCATAACTATAAACAAAGTTTACTTCTTGGTAAATAAAATTTCCATGCTCTTAAATTCTTTCCCTCCCTGGGTCATAAACATTTCCATTTTTTGTTTGTTGGGATCAATCCAGGTAAAAGTTTCCCTGACAGCCATATCTTTTCCCGTTGAAGGATCGGTTGATTTACCGGTAAAATTGATGGTTTTAGTTTTATCATCCCATTTTCCCTCCATGAACATGATACCCGTTCCCAAATTATCGATCCAGGAACTAACAAAAATTTTTCTACCGTTATCATAACCCATCAGCCCATATCCTTCAAAAGGCATTCCCATGAAATTGCCTGTGTGTTTCGATTCCTGGTATCTGCCTCCCATAATCATTTTATTAATTACTGTTCCGGTATTTTTGGTAGGAGGGGCGCCGGGTGCCATCCAGATAGTTATTTCTTCGCTCCACTCCCCGTCGTCTTTAGCCAACATTTTATGTAAATCGCCAGGAGTCATATAACTCATCCAGGCTTTCATGGCTGCATCCTGGTCTGTTTGGGCGACTAATTGATTGCTGAATGCGATCAGCAGAATACTGTAGATAGTTAAGGTTATTCGTTTCATAAAAAAAGTTTCTTTAAAGGTAACAAAACCTTTTGTTTGAAAAACAAACACCATTTGTTGTTTTATTCCTATCCATTCCATCTACCAAGTGATCATTCGATCTATTTTACTATTTAGGAAATTGAGATTTATCGATATTTGGTATAATCCTGATTGCATTTTTATAATATACTTTTTTTAGGATTTCATCGCTTAAACCCAATCCGTACATTCTCCAGTATGCATGATATTTCTTGTGATAGGGAAAATACTCATCTTCTGTTTCCAATACACGGAAGTAAGTGGCGTATTCGGCGGGTACCCAGCTATCTTTTCCAAAGAGGATCCGATCCTGGAATTTTTCAAAGAATGCTTTTGCCGTCCGGGGCTGCCTTCCAAGTTCAGCGATCACAGCCCCAAACTCAACATAAACGTTAGGCATATCTTTTAGCAACAGACTAAGTTTATCAAGATCATTTGGATACCATCCGAAATGGGCGGCTATAAATGTTGTATTCGGATGTTTCTTAAACAGGCCATGTTGTTCTTCAATTAATTGTTCAAAAGGAACAGGATTTTCCGGGCCCCTTTTCCGGTTTGGATGTGTTGTCAACTCAAGCCACCGCTCGTTTTTATCATCCATAGGGTCCCAGAAAGATTTCGGATCTGCAGTATGAATAAGGACAGGTATTTTTAATTCGCCGCATTTTTTCCATACAGGATCAAGCCGGGGATCATTTACAGGAACACGCTTACCTGTATTATCATTTACAGAAAACCCAAGGTTTTTAAAAATCTTTAACCCATTCGCCCCGTTTTTTACATCCTCTTCAAGTTGCCGGGCAGTTTTCTCCGCCCAGTCATTTTCCCCAATACCCTTAAAATCTACATTTGCAAAAATTATAAATCGCTTCGGGTAATGTTCTTTTATATTTTTAATAGATTGAATTAATTTCTCGCCGCCCTGGCCGCTAAGATTTACCATTACCGCCATATTGAGCAGCTCCATATCCTTAATAAGCCCCCCGAGATCCTGTGTGGGCATGTCCCTTTGATGATTATGAACATCTATAAAAGGATATTTTGCTTTAATAGTCTTATGCTCCGGCACCACCAGGGTAGAGATGGGTTCATATTTTTCAAAGTCCATCCTTGATCCGGTTTGTGCACATGCTGTTCCAAGCAAAAAGATATAAACCAGGGAAAATAAGAATTTAATCATTCGATGTTTTTTAAATAAAAAGTTAACTGCGTTCAAATTAAATAATAAATAATTCAAATAGTCAAACTTAACATTCCCTTTAAAATGTCTGAGTTTAAATATCAGGCATACCGATTTTTGATGGCGCCAGCAGGGCTTTGATATTCTTTTACTAACTTTCCCGTTGCACTAATGGAATCCTATGCGTCCAGATAAATATCTTAATCTTTTATTGCCGGTGTTTAATACAAAAAGGACTCGTGAGATATTAAGTATTAATCCGGTATTGCCTGTTGAACGTGAAGAGGCCTCCGAAGTAACCATATCTGTTTTTGAATACAATGCTTCTGAAGTAAGGGAGCATCGCTTTAACAAAGTTGAAGACTGTCTGCATTTTGCTGGGAATGATGGATTCATTCATTGGATTAATATAGATGGATTGCGAAAAGCAGATATTGAAATGATCTGTGACCGCTTTGGTATTCACCATCTGATTATTGAAGATATACTTAGTGTTGGGCAAAGGCCAAAAATGGATGAAATAGAAATTGTTTTATATGGTCTGCTTAATATGTTGTACTTCAATTCCAATAGCAATACCGTTGAGCAGGAACAAATAAGCATAGTGTTGGGGAAGAATTTTGTGCTTTCTTTCCAGGAAGACGCTCAACGTGATGTGTTTAACTCCATAAGAGATAAATTAAAATTGAATAATAGCAGGATCCGGCAACGGGATCCGGATTATCTATGCTATTCAATGCTCGATATGATTGTTGACCATTATTTTGTAGTAATGGAAAAACTGGGAGAGCGGATAGAGATTTTAGAGGAAGAAGTTATCCGCTATGGTAATAATAGAAGCCTTGCCCGCATCAACCAGCTAAGAAAAGAATTGATCGTTTTAAAACGCAATATGGGGCCGGTCAGAGATCTGGTAAATGGCTTTATTCGCAGTGAAAGTGAATTATTGGATGACCGCACAACGAAATATTTTAAAGATATCTACGACCATATTGTTCAGGCCACTGACCTAAGCGAGAACTATCGTGATATGATGATGAACTTACAGGATCTTTATTTAAGCAATCTTAACAAAAAAACAAATGAAGTGATGAAAGTGATGGCTGTTGTAACGTGCCTTCTGGCCCCCGCCACGGTCATTGGTGGAATTTTTGGAATGAATTTCGACATCATTCCCACGGCTCATAATCAATGGGGTTTCTACACAGCCGTTGGATTAATGCTTTTCATTCCATTGATAATGCTTTTTATTTTTAAGAGAAGAGGGTGGTTTTAAATAACACCTTAACCGATCGTCCGATCGGAGATTATGAATGTACCCGAATTCAATATTTCTTATTTTTATAAATAGGTACTGTACTGCAAGGTTCCCCGTACATAATGCTTTTTGCAACTGGCAGTAATTTTTTGGTAATCTCCATGTACGCAAATTCACCAATCAGAAGATCTCCGCAACCTTTTACAACAATACGTTTATTAGAAAATCCGCTCACATCTATAGATTCAATGTTTTTTATGAATTGTTTTTGTAAAGCGTACTTCTCGTCCCCGAATATCAAATCTTTGGCAATTGGTTGTAAATACGAAGCAACCAACATATATGCCCATACTGGAATGATAGCATCCGCAGAACAGGTGACAGCCACAATTTTATTTTGGTATTGGGTCCAGTCGTGATTTTGTAACTCGGATCGAAAGTCCTTTTCTTTCAGGATAAGTTCCATAAACAAATAGGGCTTTAAATCAAAAACTACTATTTCTTCTTTCGGATAATATTCCTCCAGATCCACACTTAGTAGAGGACTTAAAGCTACCTTATTAATAATATCATCAGTCATTCAAAAACTAATTTTGAATTCAAAGTTACAGCCTAATTGTGGGTTATTTGTACCTCTCTGGATTTCAAGTTTGCCAATTAACAGATTGAGAAACAAAAAAAGCAGGCTTACGCCTGCTTCGAGATTTTAAGAAAATAGAATTAAAAGAATTTAGCTCTGTTGTCTTTTATTGTAATCGTTTTTTTAAGAATTTCTAAGAGTGCCTGAGGATTTGAAATATTTCTTTGTTGCATTTGTTGCATGGCGGCCTGCTGTTGGGCTGCGTCAAAATCCGGATTGGAGGTGGCGCTGATATTGTTAACTTTTAAAACAAAAACTCCTCCGTTCCCGGATATTGCTTCAGATATTTTTGTCTGGTTCACTTTATTAAAAGAAGCCCCAACAAATTTTAATTCCTGTCCCACATTCGGAACATAGGGACTATTAAACAGAATACTATCACTCTGAGAGATCGGCTGATTGACAGCTTTACTTACCGCATCAAGTGTATTGGCAGAACCTATTTTATTAATGATCTGTGCGGCCTTTAATTCATTTCTTACGATAAATTCAACCATTGGCCTTGCTTTCTGGGTGCCCATCGTTCCCTCTTCAAAAACCTGTGTTAAAAGGGGCACAACATATTTATCGCCCACCCGGTAAGGACGATCTGCTACATCCCCGGGTTCTGCATCATACATCCATTTTACAAGCTCCCTCGTTTCACCCAGCCCTTGAATATTGCTTTCAAGAGGCTTAATATCTATCGCAGTAAACCTGTTCAGGTTTTTCTTTTTTGCATTTTCTTCAAATTTTTTATTGGTCCTGCTTTCTGCCGCAAATTGAGACGCCAATCCCATGGCAGAATTATCAGTTGCATCACTGGCAAGTATTGCTTTTGAGAAATAGGCAACTTTATATGCAGGTTCAAAATTCTTCTGGCTCAACACTTCTATATAATGATATCCTCCATAGGATGCGTTATCCACTTTAACTGTTTTCTTATCTCCGGTTACTCCATAAAACACTACTTCTGCAAACTCTTTGCTCAGATTTCCCATTTGAACTGATGCAAATTCATATTCTCCTTTTTTGTCCTTACTTCCAGGATCATCACTATATTTTATTACCATGCTATCAAAACTGGCCCCGTTATCAATGGCATTAACAATGCTGTCGATCCTCTTCTTTGCAATGCTATCCTCTATAACCGGTTTCCCCTGTTCTGCAAATTTGATCAGGATGTGACGACTTTTTACGCTATCCGGAAGATTTCTTTTGGCAATCATTTTGCTAACTACATAATTGCCTCCGTCTAAATAAGGTCCAAACACGGAACCCTCCGTTAGTTTTTGAATGGTATCGGTTGCAGCAACCTGCATTTTTGATTTTAGGACGAATCCATCATAATAAGGAGTTTCACTACTATTTCGAATCAAAAAAGCTGGAGCGTCATCCGTGGATGTAAATTCGTTTTTCAATGCAATCACCTGGTTATAAACTTCTAAACTATCTGCTTTATTAGGCGCCGCATTGAAGGTCACATACTCAATGGATCTTGATGCCTCTTGTTTAAATTCTTCTTTATGTTTGTTTACATAGGATAAGATCTGATCATCATTAATTTTTACCGAAGAATCAGAAATGGTTGAATAAGGAATATTAATAAATGAGATGGATGCTCTTTGACTGTTATCTGCATTTGTTTTCTCTACCATCCATTTAGGCACATAAGAACTATTAGCAAGAAGGGAAATATACTTTTCCTTTTGACGACCTTTTTTTAATCCCGGAAGATACTGCTCAAAGAAACTTTTGTACATCGGACTATTTTTCTGTTTTCTCAGTGCTTGTATTTGTTGATTGGCAGCATTGGCATCGTATTGACCAGTATTAGGATCTGTAAATTGTTGGCGGATATCCTGAGGAGGGTTAGCTCCAAATAATATATCACTAAGCTCTCTATCGGAAGTCTGGATACCCAATTTCTCATACCTTTTGATCAAAATAGCATCTTCTACATACTCGGTCCAAAGAGCCTCACGAATATTTTGCCGCATTCCTTCATTCATTGGATATCCCTGACTTGTATACTGAACTTCAGCCTGTTTGAATCTTTCTTCAAATTCCATTGCATCAACATCATTACCCCCTATGGTTCCTAAAGTAGTAGAATTGCCGCTCAAAAAACTTTGATTTTGGAAAGCATCTTGTACAATAAAAGCTATCAGGGCTAATGCAATTGCCGCGATAATGATCCAGGCAGCCTTGTCACGGATAGTTTGAATGATTGACATATGAGTTAATTAATAATAATGTGCGGTGTAAAAAACGGAGGGCAAAAATAGGGGAAAATTGGTTATGAACAAATTGTGGAAAATCATTAAAACCAGCATCGATAGCGGGTTCTATGCACTAATTAAAAAATTAATCTGTATACATTCTTGTTGAATTTGTTTTATGTGGAACATATTGTGAAAACATGATTAACAGACAAATCTTAATAAAGTACATTTCCGGTGGAGAAAGGCACTATGTGACCCTCGCCGTGGTGCACACTTGGAACGAAACTTTTGAAACTGTTTTCCTTTTATCAAACCATGTATACAAAGGGCTTGTTATACCCGTTGGTTTCACATCGAAAAATTGATTTCGCCTAATCAAATTTTCCTACGATATTGTTTTCAACATATGTGTGGAAAGCGGCAAAAGTGGACTGAACACTCCATTAGGGTATGTTAGTATAGCGTTGAATGAAGTGGATAAAATGACTATTTTGTTTTTCCTATTTTTAATTGTAGAAATTTATCCCCTAATTCACACCCCTAATAGTAATAAGATTATATATAAATAATAAAGTATTATTAAATACTACGGAAGTTATGAACATAGAAACTGCACAGAAAAATTTAATGGATCGAGGATTTTTAGATATTGAAATAAATCCAACTATCGACCTTTTTCAAGAAATTGAAAAATTAAAAAAAGAAAAAAATGCAATCATTCTTGCACATTACTACCAGGAACCCGATATACAAGATGTAGCAGACTATATCGGAGACAGTTTAGGCCTTGCTCAACAGGCTGAGAAAACGGATTCTGAAATCATTGTTTTCGCCGGAGTTCATTTTATGGCTGAAACTGCTAAGATATTAAACCCAAAAAAGAAAGTTTTATTGCCCGACCTTAAAGCAGGATGTTCATTGGCAGATTCTGCACCCCCTGAGCTATTTAAGAGATTTAAAGCAAAACATCCGGGTCATGTTGTGATTTCCTACATTAATTGTTCAGCGGGGATAAAAGCACTGAGTGATATCATTTGCACTAGCAGTAACGCTTCGTACATTGTAGAAAGTGTACCAAAAGACCAGCCTATAATTTTTGCACCTGATAAAAATTTGGGAGCATGGCTAATAAAAAAAACAGGGCGAGATATGGTTTTATGGAACGGAGCCTGCATGGTGCATGAAATTTTTAGCCTCGAAAAAATAATGAAGTTGAAAGTAAGGCACCCTAAAGCAAAATTTATAGCACATCCGGAATGTGAGGAGAGTATTTTACGCTTAGCCGACTTTGTGGGTTCTACAACCGGACTTTTAAAGTTTACTGAAAAGGAAGGTCAAAATGAATTTATTGTTGCTACAGAAACGGGTATATTACACCAGATGCAAAAATATTCACCTCACAAAACATTTATTCCTGCACCGCCTAATAACAGCTGTGCCTGCAACGATTGTCCTCATATGAAATTAAACACATTAGAAAAATTATATATTACTATGAAATATGAAATGCCTGAAATCATTATGGATGAAGCGGTTAGAGTCGCAGCTAAAAAGCCCATTGAAAGAATGTTAGAAATTAGCAGAAATTATGGACTTTGATTTTACAGGTGCCTTCTTTTGTGCTTCGTGGCAAGGCCCATAATTTGTATAAAAAATGCTCAAAACCGGTAGATGACAACGGCTAAGATTATTAGGCATAGGCATAAATATCATCACTATTTAAACGATGATCTTAAATCGGTAAAGGAAGAAACTTTTTTTAAAATAGTTTTTTCAGATCCTATTGAATTTGAACTATTTAGAAAATGGTGTTCTGATAATGATGGAGAATATGATTACGATAAAGAAAACAGTTGTCAACGTGGGGCACTTCCAAAAATTGAACTTTTTAAGGATGAAATATGCTGGTGTGATATTATGACTTATTACCTGTTACATGTTTCCAAGTACAACTTTTACTCTACTATCCATCCATACAAAGGTGAAGTGTATATTAAATAATAATGTAATTCTAACGTCCCATATAAACCATAAGTATCTGTACATCACTGGGATTTACACCACTTATCCGGCCTGCTTGCCCTAAAGTCCTTGGCTTAATTTTTTTAAATTTCTGAAGGGCCTCTGTTGATATAGCAGCTATCCGGTCGTAATCGAAATTATCAGGAATTGCTAATTCTTCCAATTGGCCCATCCTATCTGCTAAGTCCTTTTCTTTTTGGATGTATGTATTATATTTAATTTGAATTTCAGCCTGCGATAAGGTTTCAGGTGTATATCCTGATAATGCTCCGAATAATCTAGGATTATTTTCAATAAGTGAGAGTAAATCTACATTGGGCCGTAGTAAAAGTTGGATTACCTTTTGTTTTTGAGTTAAAACACTACTATTTCGGGAAGATAAGTAATCCTCCGTTTCGTCACTTTCAAGCGTGAAATCCTGAAGGATGTCCTTAATCTTTTGAACCCCTTCTTTTTTTGCAAATACTTTATTCATTCTTTCCTCTGAAGCCAATCCGAGGCGGAAACTTAATTCAGATAAGCGAAGATCTGCATTATCCTGTCTTAGCAAAGTCCTGAACTCAGCCCTGGATGTAAACATTCTATAGGGTTCTTCGGTACCCTTGCTTATGAGATCATCGATCAATACTCCAATATATGCTTCACTTCTTTTTAAAACGAAAGGATCGTTATTTCTGGCCTTCTGGTGGGCATTAATTCCAGCCATTAAACCTTGGCAACCAGCTTCTTCGTATCCGGTAGTTCCATTAATTTGTCCGGCAAAAAAAAGATTACTTATTAGTTTGGTTTCCAGTGAATAATTTAATTGAGTGGGTGGGAAGAAGTCATATTCAATGGCATATCCTGGTCTGAAAAAACGGACGGATTCAAAACCCGGAACCATACGAAGAGCCTCGTACTGCACTTCTTCAGGTAAAGAAGTAGAGAATCCATTTACATAAATTTCAACGGTATTCCATCCTTCAGGTTCCACAAATAATTGGTGGCGATCGCGATCAGCAAACCGGTTAATTTTATCTTCAATGCTTGGACAGTACCTGGGGCCTGTTCCTTCAATTCTACCGCTATACATGGGACTTCGGTCGAAGCCCGTTTTTAGAATATCATGAACCGCTGAATTAGTATATGTTATCCAACAACTTTTTTGCTTCTTCGGTTTTGGAATATCCAAAAAGGAAAATCCTACAATTTCAGCATCCCCCTGCTGCTCTTCCATTTTGGAGTAATCTAAACTTCTTCCGTCTATTCGGGGTGGAGTTCCGGTTTTAAGTCTATCGCTTTCGAAACCTAAACTAACTAGTTGTTCTGTTATCCCTGTCGATGATTTCTCAGCAACCCTGCCACCACCAAATTTCTTTTCACCAATATGAATAATTCCGTTTAAAAATGTACCGCTAGTTAACACAACAGTCGTAGATAAAATCTTATGGCCCATACTCGTAATAACTCCTGATACCTGGTTATTTTTAATTATTAAGGAGCTGACCATATCCTGGTAAAAATCAAGATTTGGAGTTTTTTCTAGAAGTTCCCGCCACTTCAAAGAAAACATAGTCCTGTCATTTTGTGATCGCGGGCTCCACATTGCCGGACCTTTAGATTTATTCAACATTCTGAACTGTATCATACTATAATCTGAAACAATTCCCGAGTAGCCACCGAGGGCGTCAATTTCCCTAACTATCTGTCCCTTCGCAATCCCTCCCATAGCAGGATTGCAACTCATTTGAGCAATGGTTTGCAAATTCATTGTAACCAACAAAACCTTAGAGCCTAGGTTGGCTGCTGCAGCGGCTGCTTCACACCCTGCATGGCCGGCTCCTGCAACGATCACATCATATTTTGGAAACATCTTTCAAAGTTACAGGAAAGAGTATGTTTCACGTGGAACGTGTTTCACGTGAAACAAGCTTAAAATACCGGGATAGATAAAAGTTCTCTTTTTCACGCATTTGTTTTTTATCAACAAAGGATTTATCCTTATAACCACAAAGGTGTAAGACCCCATGGAACATTACACGGTGTAATTCATGAGAGATCAAAGAATTGTATAAGCGGGCGTTAATTCTGACACGAGCCTGGCTGATATAAATTTCTCCTTTAATATGTGATCCCGAAGAAAGATCAAAGGTTATAATGTCCGTCAATTCATCATGGTGGAGAAATTCCTGATTTATTTTTAGTAGGTAGGCGTCGGAACAAAAAATAAGATTCAATTCATGAATTGGCTTTTTTTCTTTTTTAAAAATCTTAAGTATAAAAAGCTTTAAAAATTTTCTTTTTCTAAGCCCTATTGTAACATCCAGATAATGAAAATTTACTTTTTTGATCAAATCTGAATCAGCCATTTCCAAAAATCGTAATGTTATAGTGAAGCACAAAGCTACATTTGTGTATAATGAAACGATTATCCGATATAAGGCCAGGAAAAACAGTTAGGGTCTTCTCTTTTGAAAGCAATGAACTGTTCTTAAAATTAATGGAAATGGGGTGCGTACCCGGGGAACATATCCGGGTTGAACAGGTTGCTCCTCTTGGCGATCCCATTTCAATTAGCGTTGCCGGATATAATTTGAGTTTACGTCTCAACGAAGCTCACAACATCTTTGTCGAAGAAATTTAATCTATTATTTTACCTTATAATGCAAATAGGATTATACTTCGGTTCTTTCAACCCCATACATGTAGGGCATTGTATTATCGCAAATTTTGCTCTTGCAAAAACCTCACTCGATCAGGTTTGGTTTGTGGTTTCTCCTCAAAACCCCCTAAAACCCTCTGGAGGTCTTTTGAATGAGTATCATCGACTCCATTTAGTTCAGTTAGCCATCGAGGGAGAATCTACATTGAAAGTTTGTGATATTGAATTTCGCTTGCCAAAGCCATCCTATACAGTAGACACACTTTCTTATTTACAGGAAAAGTATCCACAACATTCATTTGCTATAATCATGGGGAGCGACAGTCTAAAAAACTTCCCGAAATGGAAAAACTACAATCACATAATACGGCACTATCCAATTTATATTTATTTACGACCCGGACATGAAGAGCTGCCCTTCTATGAAGAAGCAAAAATAACAATATTAAAGTCCCCGGTATTAGAGATTTCGGCTACTCTTGTACGTAATAATATTAAGGAAGGGAATTCTATCCGGTACCTGGTTCCTGATAAAGTTTTAGAAGAAATTACAAAAAACGGATATTATCGTAATTAATAATAAATCTAAATATTAGTGAAGAAAATAATTATTTTCTACTGTTTCTTTTTGTCGGGAAATACAACATTTTCGCAATTAAAAATCGATAAGAAGCTTCAAAAACAAATAGAAATATTAGTTCGCGGATTTAAAGGGGATATTGGAGTATATGTTAAGGAAATAAAGACAAATAAAATTGTTGCTATTAATGCAGACTCTATATTTCCAACGGCAAGTATGGTAAAGGTCCCTATACTCATTGGTATAATGGACAAATTAGAGAAAGGGGAATTGCAATATCACCAGGAGCTTATTTATAAAGACTCGCTGCTTTATGAAGGAGTTGATATATTAGGCTCGTTTAAGAATGACGAAAAAATTGAACTTAGTAAAGTAATAATGCTCATGCTTACAATGAGTGATAATACAGCAAGCCTATGGCTTCAAAATCTGGCTGGCACGGGTAGTCATATCAATAAAATTTTAGATAGCCTGGGACTCTCGCACACAAAAGTTAATTCCAGAACTCCGGGCCGGGAAGAAGCACGTAACGTTTATGGATGGGGACAAACAACTCCCAGAGAAATGTCAGAACTATTGGAAAAAATATACCGGCGGGAAATGATCAGTGCGAAAGCAAGCAATCAAATGATGCGTGTATTAGGACGAAATTATTGGGATGAACAGGCGCTTTCAGCTATTCCACCTACCATTGAAGTATTTTCTAAAAGCGGAGCCGTTAATGCATCCCGAAGTGAAGTGTTATTGGTAAATGGCCGCTCCTCACCCTATGTTGTTTGTATATGCACAAAAAATATTAAGGACGAAAGTTGGCTGCCGACCAATGAAGCATGGGTACTTATTACCAGGATATCTTCCTTATTATGGAATTATTTTAAGTAGCAGTTTATTGTTTAGAAGTGGACCAATCGCAATACTAATTTCTATACAAAGCAGTTTTACTAAATTGTACATGTTGAATTAGAAAACTCATGACCTAAATGATCTTGCTTCGACATCTTCCTTTTTTACGTGCTGTTTTTATACATAGCATTACTGCATTTGGTGGCCCACAGGCCCACTATGCAATGATGATAAAAACGTTTGTGCATCGCAGGCATGATGTAACAGAAGTTGAACTATTGGAATACAATTCTTTTTGTCAGCTCCTGCCAGGCGCATCTTCAACCCAGGTACTCACCCTTATAGGATATAAGAGAGGAAGTGCGCCACTAGCCATTCTGACCCTGATTATCTGGATATTTCCGGCTTGCTTTTTAATGGGGGCTTTGGCTTTTTTATTGAAATATATTGATCAAAAAGAACTGAATGCAAGTGTATTTGAATTTATACAACCCATGGCCGTAGGTTTTTTGGCATTTGCGGCTACGATATCATTTCGCATTTCAATACATAATACAATCACTAAAATCATTTTACTGATCAGCGCCATTACAACCTTTCTCCTTTTTAAAGCCCCCTGGATTTTTCCGTTGCTTATTGCTATTGGTGGAGTAATTACAAATCTAAGTGACAAACGAATACCTCAAAAAGGCGAACCGCCAATTAAAATTAAATGGGGTAATATCTGGTTGTTCGGAATTATTTTCATTTTAGCCGGTATAATCAGTGAACTGGCAAGAAAAAAGGATTGGCCTAACAGGCGGCCACTCAATTTATTTGAAAATACGTATCGTTTTGGTAGCCTGGTTTTCGGAGGGGGACAGGTCTTGATACCCATGATGTATGAACAATTTGTAGAAAGACCTACTTCAGATATAGTGATAAAAAAGAATCAAAATAAATCGCAAAATGTGATAAGTATCGAAAAGGATGATTTCTATACGGGTGCCGGTATCGTGCGGGCTATACCAGGACCCGTTTTTTCTATTTCTTCTTTTATGGGAGGTATGGCAATGAAGGACCGGAATTTTCAATGGCAGGTATTGGGCTCGGTCATCGGCTCCATTGCTATCTTTTTACCAAGTGCACTTCTGGTTCTGTTCTTCTTTCCTATTTGGCACAACTTAAAAAAATATGCAGTAGTATATCGGGCCCTTGAAGGGATCAATGCGGTTGTTGTGGGTATTATGATTGCGTCAACTTTCTACATGATGAAAGATATTTCTCTAACAGAATTTAAAACAATCAGCGCATTAAATATTGGTGTTATTCTTGGAACCTGGCTTACACTTTCCTATACCAGAATACCATCTCCGATTGTAGTTTTAATTTGTTTATTACTGGGATGGATTTTTTAAATTCAAAATTTCAAAGCTTCCGCCGGGTATGGACGCACTCATCATAGAGGCGAACGCGTTGTTATCGGATTCTTACGATGGCTACTATTTGAACGGCTATTATAAAAATCAGGGGTACGGATTGTTGGATGAATAGATACATGCGATCTAGTTGCTTGTGATTCCGGGATTCCGAAACAATTACAGAGGAGTTTGATCGTTTCTTTTTTTATTTCTTGAAATATGGAACTCATTTTTATCTGATTTGAATGTCACTGTATAAGATAAAAATGAGATTCAAAAGTTAATTCCAGGTTAGTTAAAGTTTATTCAAGAAGGATGGGCAATTTCATTGTTGGGAAATCCAGCATACAAAAATGGTCCTGGAACAAAGAAAATAAAAACCCTTTTGGATCTTTAAACATATCCGGAATCAAAACTGAAGAAATTGCTGGATAATTTTGTAAAGTAATACCGTATTATTTCTTTATCCAGCCGGTTAGGTTGTTCCTTGTAATAACAAAATAATAGCTGTCGAACATTCCAAGTATATCTACTGTTTCACCTGAGGGGATACTCGTTTTTTTTGCACCCGTGCTGTACGGGTTGTCCAATAATGGAAGGATTGAATTGAGAGTATGAGATCTTAATGGCTTCGCTGTTTCAATTACCAGAACATTTTTAATAAATCCTTTCTGACCATCGGGGAGGCGTATTTTATACCAGTTTGAATGGGCAGCTTCAATCCTCAACAATGTGTTACCCGGGAGGAGTGTATTTGTTTTATCGCTTGTAGTTGGTTGGATATAGATCCTTGCCGGTGAGGCGGTAGTTTTCGCTAATTTTCCAATCAATTTGGTTGAAGAGGTTATTTTTTCAGGTTCATTTTCCACGGGGTTTACAAAAGGCAAAGGATCTACTGCTCCGCCAAAAGTATAAATGCCGAAATGGAGATGTGGCGAAGTGAAACGGGCATTTCCTGTATTGCCCATCAATCCCAACGTGTCTCCTGTTTTTACTGTTGCCCCATCTTTTACAATTTGTGTATCAAGGTGTGCATAATACAAGCTATACTCCTTTTTCTCTGGCCTCATCCAAACCACTTTGCCTCCCAGGGGGGTCTCATTTACTCTGGTTACAGTGCCATTTGCTGAAGCAATTACCGGCGTTCTGAATGCTGCAAACAAATCGATCCCTTCATGCTTGCGGCCTCCTCCATCCCGGTCAGCACCCCAAAAACTTTTTATGTGATTCTTGCCAGGAGCTTTTATGGGATATGCCAAAGAAGGGCCTGCTGTTATTGAAACAGTATATTCTCCATTGCCTAATAATTCGGGTTGTAATCGTAATACGAAACTTGTAGTTTCGTCAACCTCCTGTTGAATATTGTAGGTTGATGTATCGGCCGTTGCAAGATATTTTGGGAGATTGTTACCTTCTGCCGCTTTCCACAAATCAATGAATAGGATGAAATTCGAAACAGGCTTTCTTTCAACAGAGATTATTAATTTCTGACCCCGGAGCACTCCAAAACGAAGCCCTACAGCGTCGGGCCGATCCGCAGAAAAATAGCCGGTTTCTTTATAAGGGACCGTTATTGTCAACGGAGATGATATGCTTTGCTCCGCTACTTTAAACCAAGAACTTCCCAGTGCCGTTGATTTAAGACCGGCATTTGTAATTTTATCGGCATATTGCTCATGTAGCGATTTTTTACCGAAAATTCCGGGGCCTGAGGTTTTACAAGAATTAAAAACCAGGAAAAGAAGTAGAAAAACAAATTTTATGCGGATAGAAAAAGTAATCACCATACTCTAACATTTATAATACCACTTATTTCAATTTCTAAGCCATGAAAAAAAAGTTTGTTAGAAAACGGCAAATTGTGAAATGACTCGGAGGCATAAATTTTTATATTCTATACTAAATAAATTTGTACATCTTTTAATGATAACCATGGAAAATAAATCAGAAAAATCTAAGAAAGAGCTGGAGCAGGAACAAAACGATAGGGATGCTCAGAAAAATAAGGAGGCCTTGAAAATTGATGATACCGGGATGGGGGGAAATAAAAAAAACATAGGGAACGATATTTCCTCAGAAATTAAAATTGCAAATGCTGAAGGTGAACTTGAGGGGGGAGATAACAAACAATGGCACATGGATCAGGGAAATTTTGAGGAGCATGAAAAGAAAGACTTCGAAAATAGCGATGATAAAAACCAATAAAGAAATCGGCGTTTACCTTATCACAAGAGAATTCCGAGGATTTAATAATTGACATTCAATTCAAGGGGTTATTACAGCCTGGTTTAAATCGCATCAAGGGATAACATTCTTTTTAAACCTAGATATAATGTATTTATTTGGTTATCCCCGTTGCACGTCTTAAATACTTTTCACCATAGCGATGTTTTACACTATCTATTGCCTGGTAAAGACTGATCATTTCAGGTGTATCTTCAAAGAGATTGATTTGGTAATTTCCAGGGATCAGATCCGTAAACCGAATGCCTATAAGTCTTATCAGTAATCTTCTCTCATAGAGCTTGGCGAAAAGCTCCTTTGCAATTTTTAAAAGAAGATGATCGGAATTTGTATATTCTATAGACAGTTGTTTGGTAAATGTTTCAAAATTGGAATATCTCAATTTCACCGTTACACAGCCTGTAAGTCTGTTTTGTTCCCTTAACTGAAAAGCCAATTTTTCAGTCATCCGGATGAACTCAGCCTGTAAAAAATCAATATTAATAGTATCGGCTTGAAAAGTATTTTCTGTTGAAATAGATTTTTGTTCATGGTAAGGGATAACCGGGCTTTCATCAATACCGTTTGCCTTACGCCATAGATCAATTCCGGTTTTCCCTAATAAGTTATGTAACATCTCGAGGGGAATATCACTTAATAGCTTTACCGTTTCTACCCCCATTTTAAAAAGTAACATAGCGGTCTGCTTCCCAACGCCTGGAATTTTTTCAATACTTAGCGGGGCCAGAAAGTTCTTCTCATTTCCAAAAGGAATTTCGAGCTGACCGTTAGGCTTGACTTCATTAGTGGCAACCTTACTGATCAGTTTATTGCTGGCAAGTCCATAAGAGATTGGCAATCCGCTTTCCGAGGCCACCTTTTTTTTAAGGTCCGCCGTAAATTTGCTACTACCAAAGTATTTGTCAAAACCGGTTAAATCAACGTAGAACTCATCAATGGAAGATTTTTCAAATACCGGAACACTATCCTTTATGATCTCTGTTACCAGGGTTGAGTATTTACTGTAGGCCTCAAAATCTCCGCGTAAAATAATCGAATGCGGACAAAGCCTTCGAGCTAATTTAATCGGCATGGCACTATGTACCCCATATTTTCTTGCTTCATAGCTGCAGGATGTAACTACCCCACGGTCTCCGGTTCCCCCCACAATGAGGGGCTTACCTTTCAGTTTTGAGTTTTTCAAACATTCTACTGATACAAAGAATGCATCCAGATCAAGGTGGGCAATATGTCGTTCATTCAATAACAGCATGGTTACAACTTTGTATAGCTTCTTTCTTTGTAACCTCTCTTTTTCATTTGGGTAACTTCCAGGCTATGGAATCCGAAATCTTCAACGACTTTCCCGGTTATGAGATAAAACCCTTTTCCCTGTAAGGGATAATGCCGTAATGAATCAGGAAAGTGTACCGTATCTATCCAATTCATTGCTGCATCGATAAAAGTTCCAAACGACATGGTTTGTTTATTTTTGGTGGGAACGATTTTATCTGTAATAAAATAGGCCAATACAGTAACGGTTTTACCAAGATGATTGATCAAATCCTTTGAGGATAAGTATTTAGACGGATCATCATTTGAAATTTCAAAAGGATTTCTAAATGGAAAACCAAGAATTTCCATTTCATCATAATAATCATCTACAAGGTGATAGGTGAGTTCGGGCAATATGAATTCTTTTTGTTCTTTTATAAATAAGGAAGAACCAGCAGGTATTGGCGTTTTGGTTTTCTTCTGAAGAAAATTAGATTCCCAGAGGAGTTGTTTTTTATTTTTGCCTGTGAATCGAAAGGAGTCGATGCTTACAAGAATATTTAATTGCTCGGCGCTTAGGCTTGTACGATCAATGAAATCCTGTAAATGCAGGTAAGCACCATTTTGATTTCTTTCATTGATTATTTTTTCAGCAGATTTTTTTTCCAGGTCTTTCAGATGAATAAACCCGGCATACACATCAGCCCCGCGAATGTTTGTTAGATACAGGCTGTTGTTTATACACGGCAGGTGAATGCTGGCACCTGCTTTCATGAGTTGGTAGAAATAGACACTGGTTTGATAGAATCCACCAAAGTTATTGATTACGCCTACCATAAATTCAAGGGGATAATATGCCTTTAAATACAAATCCTGGAAGCTTTCAACTGCAAAAGAAGCCGAGTGCGCCTTGGAGAAAGAATAACCGGCAAAAGATTCCATTTGTCGCCAGACTTCCCGCGTAACCTCTTGCGCATATCCTAAGTTGTTACAATTTGCAAAAAATTTTTCCCTCATAAGTTCAAACCGGTTATTCTTACGGTATTTGCCGCTCATGGCCCGGCGAAGTACATCAGCTTCGCCCATGTCCAGGCCTCCAAAATAATGGGCTACCTTGATCACATCTTCCTGGTAGACCATTACACCGAATGTTTCTTTTAATAACCCTTCCATTACAGGATGCAAATATTTAAACGAAGCCGGATGGTGATACCGGGTAATATATTCTTTCATCATTCCGCTACTTGAAACACCCGGACGAATAATAGAACTCGCAGCCACAAGCGTTAAGTAATCACTACATTCCAGCTTTTTGAGCAACTGGCGCATAGCAGGAGATTCAACATAAAAACAGCCGATGGTATTTACATTCTTTATCTGCTCTTTCACTACCGGATCTTGTTTAAACTTTTCAACCTCCCCGATATTGACATGAATGTTCTTGTTTTCCTTAATCAGCCTGATAGTTTCTTTGATATGACCTAATCCACGTTGACTTAATATATCGAGTTTGTAAAGGCCGATACTTTCGGCGAGATACATATCAATCTGTGTGGTAATAAAATTTTTTGGAGGGAGAAATGTAGCAGTGTAATTATAGAGTGGCTCTTCGCTGATCAGCATGCCACCCGCATGAACACTTAAATGATGTGGAAAATCATTGATCAGCTTCCCATACTGTAATATCAGGCGATGTATTTTATCTTGTTGTTCATGATTTGGGAAATTCTGAATACGACTCGGACCATAGTAATATCCTTTTTCGCCCAGCTCGTCTATTTCACTTTTTGGCAGGCCGAACACCTTACCAAGTTCCCGTACGGTAGCATTGAATTGGAACGTTGAATAGGATCCAAGGAGCGCAACATGCTCAGATCCATATCGCTTGAAAACATAATCAATCACTTCATCCCTGTCAAGCCAGGAGAAATCAATATCAAAATCAGGAGGCGAAGTTCTATAAGGATTTAGGAATCGTTCAAAGTACAAATCGAGTTCGATGGGATCTACATCCGTAATACGAAGGCAATAGGCTACAATCGAGTTCGCACCGCTGCCCCGGCCCACGTAATAAAACCCCCGCTTCTCCGCATATCGGATAATGTCCCAGGTAATGAGAAAATAGGAATTGAATCCCAGGGTATCAATGATCTCTAATTCTTTATTCACTCTTTCTCTGGCAACTGCATTTTTGCCATAACGACCTTCTAATCCATCATACGCAAGTTTTTTCAGAAGCTCCCGGTCATCCTTCTTTGAGCCCCCGAATATTTTTTTATTCTTATCAGTACCAAAGTTCATCTGGATATCGCATCCATCCATCAAACGGTAGGTATTGGTAACAATAAAGGAATATTGTTTGAAGGCTTCCAGTATTTGTGTAGGCGGAAGAAAGGTTTCATTCACCGATGCTACCTCATCAGGCGAAAGTTTAGATAATAGAGTGTTCTTATCAATCGCCCTTAGTAAGCGGTGTACGTTGTAATTAATTTTATCCTGAAAAGTTACAGGCTGTCTTATCACAAACTTGTCTTTGTGCTTCTGCATATTTAATCCAAACAACTTATTTTGCTCCCAGGGAGTGATACCTATATATTCATTATGCAATAAATTCTCCACAGATTTTTTTCCTAATGGATAAATGACAAAGCCATCAGCATCATGTAAAAAAAATGGGGATGTATCCGTTTGTTGGGGGAAAGCAATTTGTTTTTGCAGGTGGCCAGAAAGAAATTCATTTATCCAGGAAAGGCCTTTGTTATTTCCGGCCAATAAAATATAAAGCAATTGATTGTCATTTCTTATCTCAACTCCAGCAATGGGTTTAATGCCATTTTCAATGCACAACTTCACAAAATCCCAGGTATCGCAGGTGCTATTAATATTGGTGAGGGCAAGAGACGATGCCCCGAGTTCTACACCCGCCTTCACCAGTTCTTCAGCAGTGAAGGTGCCATACCTGAAACTAAAGTTTGTTTTACAGTTTAAATACATACTCTATCATTAGCTAATAAATTTAGTATTTATATACTAATAAATTTAGTATATATTGAATTAATAAGGGTTATTGAAAAATTAGCATCAGAAGATGGAGCCGATTAGATGTCTTATTGGGCTCATTTTTTTACTATAAAGGAAGAGTAAGGCAAAAGATATTAGCCCGGATGTATGCTAAACATTATTGCAGTTTGATGGCCTAAATTTCCCAAATAATGAGAAGGAAGTTTTTGGGTTTTTTTAGCCGTATTCTAAAGCTACAAAACCCTTTGCTTATTCGGTCACGCATCAAATTTAAAAATGACAAACCACGACGAATCGCTTAACTATGAATATCAAAAAAGATAAGAAAAGTGGATAACCTCTAAAAATCCTCTTATTTATTTTGCTCTCCAATAACACATTATTATGGAGCAAATCATTCTTTCGCCGGTTCCCCTCGATAGTTAGGCAACAAGGTGTTAACGAAGAAGAACTAAATGAAGTCGTTAGCCAATTAACAACATAGGGCGGGAATCGGGAATGTATTCTAAGACTTTGTGTTTGGAAGTAATGTATTTTCAATGAGAAAAATTAATTCAGCAAGAAGCATTATAATAAGTTCGTTGAGGATTGGATGGTGTAAAGAAATACGGATCAGGAAGAATTTATAAGCCGTTTAGGCCGGTTTTATATTGCGTCGATTGAATACAATTAGGCGCACCTATTTTACGATTGACTTTCACCAATTAAAATATCCATTAACTTATGATTTACATAATAAATTTCTTTGCCTGCCTTAAACGAGTGTAAGATTTTTTTATCAACTAATTCTTGTAAATAGTAGGACGCAGCTTGACGTTTGGCTATTCCCCTGTCAATTAACGTTCTTATCTTCACATACGGAAAACTGAATAACAGTTCATTCAATTCATACGCAGGCATCTTCTGGGAAATATCTTTAATCAATTTTAGATTGGACTCTTTCAAAGTAACAATAGCTTTGATCGTATTTAATGTTCCAATTGCGGTTTCTTTTATTGCATCTAACATAAAGCCAACCCAACCTAACCAATCATCCTTCTCAGTAACTAATCTTAATCTTTGGTAATATTCTTCTTTGTGTTGGATAATGTATTTGCTATGATACAGCAATGGATGGCCCAATAAACCCCGATGGATAAGAAATAAAACATTCAATATTCTACCAGTCCTTCCATTTCCGTCACCGAATGGGTGTATTGCCTCAAACTGATAATGCATTAGAGCCATTACTATTAAAGGATCGACATCATTGGTCTCATCATTGACAAACAACTCCCAATCTCTTATCATCTTTTGAATTTCAGATGGACTAGGTGGAGTGTAAATAATTTTTTTACTGGCAGGATTTAGAAGTTTGGTCCCTTCAATTTCCCTATATTCTTGGCTTGTGTTTTTTATTCGTTGCATTATTTTTACCGCCAGGTTCCCTGTGAATACATTTCTCTTTCCTAATTCAGATGCGCCGATTTTCATCGCTTCCCTATAGCTGATCACTTCCTTTGCATTTGGTGGAATATTTTCGCTAGGGTTTAAAAGGGCTCTGTAAAGATCATCTTGGGTCGTGACTATATTTTCAATCGCCGAACTATCCTTGCTCTCTTGCAAAATTACAGTGTTGAGCAATAATTCGGGGTTTGGTAGAGTTTGACAATACCCTTTTAACTCTGCTAAAAATTTATTTGCTTGGATTGCTTTTTTCAATATCTCCGGCCGATCTAAATCTATACGAGGCGGCAAAGGCTTCAAATCATTGAATGGGATATTTGGGTTTAACCATGTCATGTAAGCTCATCTTTGGTAATCAAACTATAAAGGGTCTTCTAGTATTCGGATATGTTTATGTTATAAGTATATATCAAATATATGGTTATATTTTCCAATAATATAAGCATATAATGAGAACATGCATGCAATAAGGATATAATGTGGATAACCTGGAGGCAGTAAGACCAGCTAAAGGGCCTACCAATCGAAACAAAAAAGCCACATGTTACTGTGGCTCAATTACTTAATGCACGTTCTTTGTGGTGTGGGGCGGGATCGAACCGCCGACACAAGGATTTTCAGTCCTTTGCTCTACCGACTGAGCTACCGCACCATCCTGATTAATATTGAAGATCTCATATTGTTTTTGAAGCCACCAGCATTAATCGGGCAGCAAAAATAGGAGATTCCGTGTAAAAATCTGAAATCCGAAGTACGAAATCTTAAAAAGAGTTCTCAGTTCCCATAAACACTTAAGAACTTGATCCGCATGATCTTCAATTGTTCCCAGGTAAAGTTCGCTTCTGCCATTTCCTCCTGCGCTATTTGTAAGGAGGAGGTTTCACATCCCTTAAAATATTCGAGAATATCTTCCTGCTCGTACTCATCAAGCATTTCATCAATCGCATAATCAAGGTTGAGCCTTGTTCCGCTGGCGGCTATGGTTTCCATATTTTCCAGTAAGGCATCCAGGCGCATATCTTTATTCTTAGCAATGGTTTCTAATGGTATTTTTTTATCAACCTGCTGAATGATATAAACCTTATTCACACTCTTGTTTACGACACTCTTCATCACAAAATCATCTGGCTTCACAATATCGTTCTCTTCAACATATTTTGATATCAATTCAATAAAAGGTTTTCCGTAACGGATGGATTTGCCCTTACTAACTCCCTGGCATCTTTCCAATTCCTCCACCGTTGTAGGATATAAGGTGGCCATATCCTGTAATGAAGTTTCCAGGAAAACTACAAATGGGGGCAACCCTTTTTTCTTTGCTTCTTTCTGACGCAGATCTTTCAGCATCTCAATAAGCTTCTCATCCAGGGCTCCTGCAGCAGAAGTTTCACTTCCTTCTTCATCATCGGCATTGGCTTCTTCATACAGGTTATTCAGAACGATTTTGAATGATTTTGGTTTTTTCGCAAAATCAAATCCTCTTTGAGTAATTTTTAAAACCCCATATTCCTCAATATCCTTACTCAATAACCCTTCCAGCAACATCTGGCGGATAAGAGTATTCCAGTGATGGTCTGGCTGTTCATTTCCAATGGCGAACTCCGCGATACCTTCATGCCTGAACATCGTAATATTAGGAGTTAAGCGGCCAATCAAAATATTTACTATATACTCGGTTGCGAAACGCTCGTCAAGCGATTTTATCACCTTCAATACTTTTACAACACTTTCTTTTGCCTCAAATTGTTCTTTTGGTTGAAGGCAGTTGTCACATTGCCCACAATTTCCCGTTGTATATTCTTCACCGAAATAGCTCATGAGAATTTTTCTTCTGCACACACCGCTTTCCGAAAAAGCTACTGTTTCGCTGATCAGTTGTGCGCCGACTTCCCGTTCGCTTAATGGCTTATCCCGCATCAGGTGTTCAAGCTTGGAGACATCTTTATGAGAATAATACAAAAGGCATTTGCCTTCCAATCCATCTCTTCCGGCGCGGCCGGTTTCCTGGTAATAATTTTCTATACTCTTGGGAATATTGTAATGAATTACAAAACGGATGTCTGGTTTATCGATGCCCATTCCAAAAGCAATGGTTGCTACAATAACAAGAACATCCTCATTCATGAATAGATCCTGGCGCTCAGCCCGAAGTTTTCCATCCAGTCCTGCATGATACGCAATGGCCTTGATTCCATTAGCCACCAGAATATCTGCAAGTTCCTCTGTAGTTTTTCGATTTAACGTATAAATAATGCCGCTTTTATTTTTCATCTGGGTAATAAAGCGCACCATATTTTTAATGGTCTGATCTATCTTGATCTTGGGCTGGATTTCATAATAAAGGTTAGGACGGTTGAAAGAAGAAATAAAAATATTCGCATCCCGTAAACCTAAATTTTTGATGATATCACTTTGAACTTTTGGCGTTGCCGTAGCGGTAAGTGCAATTACGGGTACATCCGGATTTATCTGGATCATCATCTCCTTTAATCTTCTATACTCAGGCCGGAAATCATGTCCCCATTCCGATATACAGTGAGCCTCGTCTACTGCAAAGAAAGAAACGGTAAGATCACTGAAAAAGTCGAGGTTTTCCTGTTTGGTAAGGGTTTCGGGGGCTACATAAAGCATTTTTGTTTTACCCGAACGGAGGTCATTCTTTACAACCGCAATTTGTTTTTTACTAAGGGTAGAATTTAGAAAGTGAGCAATTTCATCGCTGCTACTGTAACCGCGAACCAAGTCTACCTGGTTTTTCATTAAAGCAATCAGCGGACTTACTATAATGGCCACGCCAGGACTGATTATCGCGGGCAATTGGTAGCAAAGGCTTTTTCCTCCCCCGGTTGGTTTGATCACAAAGGTATCTTCACCCCGTAACAGGCTTTGTATGATCGCCTCCTGGTTTCCTTTAAAGCAGTCAAACCCGAAATTTTCTAAAAGAGCCTTGTGTAATGCAGAATCTTTAGGAGTATTGCTGATAGCAGTAATCCTGCTTTTAGGAACAGATGATGATTCTTTTAAAATTCTGGTTTTTGTTGTGCTTGTTTTTGGTGTTGGCATTGTAAATAATTTCCTTCTTAACAGGAAGGTAGTCAATAATCAAGATTTAGGTGGTGTTGATCCTCAAGGGAATGAGCCCAAAGAGAATTTGGAAACTGTATTGACAAGCGTTAGAATAAGTTCATTTTTCATTAAAACAGATAGGCAATAGAAAAATGAACAGCCGCGAATTTACTTCATTTACTCCTGTTTATTTTTTCAAAAAGTTATAATTCCCTCAAAAAACAGAGTTAAATAATTAATAATTGGGTTAAATCAAATCCTATCTAAGTATCATGATTACAATGTTCAAACGTGTTTGTAGTCTTTAAACTGGGAATAACACCGCATTTTTATGCTCACATTTTCAGTAGGTTTGCGCCTTATTATGACTGCTTTACCAGTTACCGACATTAAATCCATAGCTCTTCGTACGATCCGGCTTGAGGCCGAAGCTATTGCTGGTCTCCAGGATATGGTTGATGACAACTTTGAAAAAGCAATTCATGCTATTTCAAAAGGAAAAGGGAGGCTTGTAATCAGTGGCATAGGGAAAAGCGCCATTATTGCGCAAAAAATAGTAGCCACCTTAAATTCAACCGGAACTCCTTCAATTTTTTTACATGCGGCAGATGCCATTCATGGAGATCTGGGAATGATACAACAGGAGGATGTAGTCATGATTATTAGTAAAAGCGGGGAATCACCAGAAATAAAAGTTTTATTACCGCTTTTAAAAAATTTTGGAAACACATTGATCGGAATGGTCGGGAATACCAGTTCTTATCTTGCCCTGTTATCTGATATTGTTTTAAATACTACAGTGCCGCAAGAGGCCTGTCCGAATAACCTGGCCCCAACCAGTAGTACAACGGCTCAACTGGTGATGGGCGATGCGCTGGCAATTGTATTAATGGAACTTAAAGGTTTTGGCAGTGAGGATTTTGCGAAGTTTCATCCCGGGGGGATATTAGGTAAAAAACTTTATATGCGTGTATCCGACCTGTTTATTCAGAATGAAAAACCTTCAGTTAAAAAGGATGCCTCATTAAAAGAAGTAATTGTTGAAATTTCTACTAAAAGGCTTGGAGTTACAGCTGTAATTGATGAAGAAGGGAAATGTGTAGGCATCATTACAGATGGCGACCTTCGAAGAATGTTGGAAAAAAATATACCCATAGATTCTGCCACAGCGGCTGATATCATGACCAGTAATCCTAAAGCTATTCATTCAGACCAATTAGCTGTTGATGCATTAGACCTGTTGCGTAAACAGAATATTACTCAATTGCTTGTTAAAAAGGGAGACGAGTATCTTGGAATTTTACACTTACACGATTTAATCAGGGAGGGTCTGATTTGATCTATCAAATGCCATCACCATGAGTACCAAGACTACAACAGGCGCGTTCTCCGTTGGGGGAACCGGTCTCGCAAAACACCACTACGTAGTAATTATGGCTGGTGGAATTGGCAGCCGTTTCTGGCCTATGAGCAGAAGTAATTTTCCAAAACAGTTTTTGGATATACTTAATATCGGGAAAACATTGATTCAATCTACCTACGAGAGGTTTTCTGGATTTATCCCCCCAGAAAATATTTATGTAGTTACATCTAATGAATATGTAAATATTGTAAAAAAACAATTACCGCAAATACCCCTTCAAAATATATTAGGGGAACCTTCGCGGAAGAATACTGCACCGTGTATTGCTTACATTTCTTTCAAACTGCATCAGCTCGATCCAAGCGCATCCTTAATTGTTGCCCCGGCAGATCATATGGTAATGGATACAGTAGCATTCAAAAAAGTGTGTTGGGAAGCGTTAAGTTTTGTAAACAAGCATAATGCCCTTATTACCCTTGGTATTAAACCCACTCATCCGAATACAGGATATGGATATATTCAATATGAACAATACCCGGTTACTGATAATGTTTTTAAAGTAAAAACATTTACGGAAAAACCAAATCTGGAACTTGCAAAAACTTTTCTTTCAAGCGGAGATTTTTTATGGAATGCCGGCATCTTCGTGTGGCAGGTAAAAAATATAATTACTGCATTTGAAAAATTTCTGCCTGAGATGTATGATGTTTTTGCCACTGAAAAAGAAAAGTTTAATACCCCGGACGAACAGGCAGCCTTGCAGGAAATTTATCCATTATGCACCAGTATTTCTATTGATTTTGGGATAATGGAAAAAGCGCATAATGTATATGTGATTCCTTCATCTTTTGGATGGAGCGACCTGGGAACCTGGAACAGTGCTTATGAAAACCTGAATAGGGACCAATTTGGAAATGCACTTGCTGGTAAAAACGTGATGATACTAGATGCAAAAAATTGTATGGTCCACACACCGGATGATAAATTAGTGGTACTTCAAGGCTTGGAAGAATTTATTATTGTAGATACAAACGACGTTTTAATGATTTGCAAAAAGGATAAGGAACAGGAAATAAAAGATTTTGTAACAGAAATAAAACGTAACAGGGGGGATAAATATCTTTAATTTAATTAGCAAATTAGCAAATGTGAAAATTTGAAAATGGGCTAGAGTCTTCATTGTTACAGTATCGGATTAGAAAGTTATTCCAAATTTAAAAATCACATTTTCACATTTGCTACTTTGCTAATTTTCAAATTACCATGGTTCCACTTCAAAATATTTTATTCCTCGATATAGAAACCGTATCACAGTACGCTTCTTATGATGGAATGCCAGATGAATGGAAAGAACTTTGGTCGAAGAAAGCCGAAGTGCTATTGCGCAATAAGGAGAATCATACAACAGAAAGCGTATACGAACGTGCAGGAATTTATGCTGAATTCGGAAAAGTAATTTGTATCAGTTGTGGAATTGTGCAGGTTAACGGGAATCGGAAAAAGTTGCTTTTAAAATCGTTCTCTGGGGATGATGAAAAAGGAATGTTGAGTTCATTTTGTGATATGATCAGCAAATGGGCTGCAGAAGGCAACAAATATTTATGTGCGCACAATGGGAAAGAATTTGATTTTCCATATCTCTGTCGTCGCATGGTGATCAATGATGTATGTGTACCCGCAGTATTGGCAATCAGCGGAAAGAAACCCTGGGAGGTGAACCATCTCGACACGATGGAACTTTGGAAATTCGGTGATTTCAAAAACTACACTTCATTGAATTTATTGGCATGTGCACTGGGGATTCCAACACCAAAGGATGATATCGACGGAAGTATGGTAGGGGGCATCTATTGGAATAGTCATGATCTCCCCAGAATAGTTCATTATTGCCAGAAAGATGTAATAACTGTTGCACAAGTCTATTTGCGATTGAACAGAGAGCCCTTAATTCCGGTAGATAATATCGAGATTAAATAAGCTTCCGAGGGAAGTAGATTAAAAAGCAAAAAATATTTATATGGAAAGAACAAATTATTCCTCCGGCGCAAAGTGGGAGGATATTGTGGGATATAGTCGTGCCGTTAGGATGGGAAATACAATAGAGGTAACCGGAACAGTGGCCGTTGATGATAATGGAGAGGTTGTGGGGAAAGGCAGCCCTTATGAGCAAACAAAGTTTGCAATTGAAAAAATAGAAAAGGTTTTACAAAAGGCGGGTGCTTCTTTAAAAGATGTTATCAGAACCCGAATGTTTGTAACGGATATTTCAAATTGGGAGGAATATGGAAAAGCTCATGGAGAATTCTTTAAACAAATAAAACCCTGTACATCTATGATTGAGATAAGCGCACTCATTGATCCGGAATACCTTATCGAGATAGAAGCTACTGCAATCATAAAGTAAACGCAACATAGCTGACATTTCTCATGGCAGTATACCTGAGACAATAATGATGTAATCCTGCTATTTTAATTGTTTACTATCTCAATATGATACCAATCATTCAATCGAAGTTGCCCGGTGTAGGCACTAATATTTTTACGATCATGAGTGCGTTGGCTACAGAATCCAATGCCATAAATCTGGGGCAGGGCTTCCCGGACTTTCCGATGAGTACCGAACTTCTCGTGTTGGTTAATGAAGCCATGAAGAACGGGCACAATCAATATTCTCCTATGCCTGGCTGGATGCCTTTGCGGGAGACGGTTAGTGAAAAAATAAAATTTCTATACGGTACAAATACAAATCCGGGTACAGACATTACTATCACCCCTGGAGGAACGTATGCAATATATACAGCATTAACAACTGTGCTGCAACCGGGTGACGAAGTAATCATTTTTGAACCTGCATATGATAGTTACATTCCTAATGTTGAAATAAATGGTGCCATACCTGTTTTAATTGACTTAAAATTTCCACTGTATAAAATAGACTGGCTTGAGGTTCGCAGTAAGATCAATCCAAAAACCCGGGTCATCATCATTAATTCACCGCACAACCCAACAGGTGCAGTACTTACCTCAGAGGATATTGAAGAGCTTCGAACCATTGTTGAGGGAACAAATATTTTTATTGTATCTGATGAAGTGTATGAACACCTCATCTTTGACGATATACCTCATCAATCGATCTTGAGATATCCTGACTTGTTGGAAAGAAGTTTTGTTTGTTTCTCATTTGGCAAGGTCTACCATTGTACGGGATGGAAGCTTGGCTACTGCGTGTCGTCCCCAACCCTGATGAAGGAATTCAGAAAAGTGCACCAGTTCAATTGTTTTAGTTGCCATACTCCGTCTCAGGTGGCATTGGCGGAGTTTCTTTCAAATAAAAATTCTTATCTCAGCCTGGGTTCTTTTCTGCAAAAAAAACGTGATTATTTTCAGCAATTGATGCAGCAAACAAAATTTACCCCGATGCCAAGTTACGGCAGCTATTTTCAATGTTACCAGTACAATCGCATCAGCGAAGAAAACGATAAAGATCTTTCGATGCGTATCACAAAAGATTATGGAGTAGCATCCATTCCCCTCTCAGCATTTTATCATTCAGGAAAGGATGATAAAGTAATCCGCTTTTGTTTTGCAAAGAAAGAAGAAACACTCGAAAGGGCCGTTGAAAAGCTGCTCAAGATAGAATGAAGCTCACCTCTTTTGTTCCCGACTGACGGTTTCTGAAAAAAAAATTGGGTGCCTGACTTCTTTAATCGTATATTTGCGATATAAGATTATCAATTGCATTTATTAATATTATGGCTATCCACAAGAAAGAAGAATTTGGTCTCAGGGAACAATCTCTGGCGGATTTTGCTAAGGCAGTGTCACATCCTGCCCGTATCGCAATATTGAAATTACTCGCACAACGAAACGAATGTATCTGCGGGGAGATCGTAGAGGTTTTGCCATTAGCGCAATCAACGGTATCGCAACACTTAAAAGAATTAAAAAATGCGGGATTGATTGATGGCACTGTTGACGGACCGCGGTCCTGCTATTGTATCAACTGGAAAGCATTTGAAAAATTCAATAAAGAATTCAGTGAATTATTCAACCGCCTGAAAGTTCAGAATGAAAAAGCGTGTTGTTAGACTTGTCAGGCAGGCTCGGGATGACCGGAGAAAAACGGGAATGACAAATATGAATGATAAAAATCAATCATTATTCTTAACTATAAATACTATCATCATGACAAACAACAAACAATTACAAAATGAACCAGGCTGCTGCATAGCAGGAAGCGACTGTTGCACCGGCATTATAGAAACCGGATGCTGCTAACAAAAAGGCAGGGGAACCATTTTCTTCCCCTGCATCTTTATACTTTAAATCATTTATATGAAACAATCAGATTCTGAAATCAAAGCACTGGTCAAAGAAAAATATGGTGAAATTGCCGGCCAGTCCCGTAGTCAAAACATTTCTTCTTGTTGCGGTGCTACCTCCTCCTGTGGTACTGAAGTATACAATATTATGGCGGATGATTATGCAACACTTGAAGGCTATAATCCAGATGCCGATCTTGGGTTAGGTTGTGGCCTACCCACCGAATTTGCAAAAATAAAAGAAGGAGATACAGTGATCGACCTGGGGAGTGGTGCCGGGAATGATTGTTTTGTTGCACGAAAATCAGTAGGTACAAGTGGAAAAGTTATCGGTATCGATTTTACAAATGAAATGATTTTCAAGGCGCGTGAAAATGCAGAAAAAATCGGGTTTGAGAATGTAGAATTCAGGCAAGGCGATATTGAAGATATTCCTGTTACTTCTAATGCTGCAGATGTTGTGATCAGCAATTGCGTCTTAAACCTGGTTCCTGATAAAACTAAAGTATTCAGTGAGATCTTCCGGGTTTTAAAACAGAAAAAACATTTTTCTATTTCGGATATTGTACTTGACGGTGAACTCCCAGCCAAACTGCAACAAGCTGCAGAATTATATGCCGGTTGTGTTTCGGGTGCCATTCAAAAACAAGAATACTTAAGCATTATCAGGCAAACAGGATTTGTAAACATTGAAATTCAGAAGGAGAAAAAAATTATCATTCCTGATGATATTCTTCTTCGATATATTTCCCCCGTTGAGTTGCGCCAATGGAATACCTCCGGAATAGGGATTTATAGTATTACGGTTTATGGTGAAAAGCCCTGTTGTGAACTGGGAAGCCTGTGTTGCTAATCATACAAAACATTCACTACCCTCTGTTGATCATCATCTATAGTAATGTAGAGAATATTGTAACGAAGCAGTTTATATTATGGAAAAAAAGAAATTATTATTTGTTTGTGTAGAAAATAGCAATCGTAGCCAGATGAGCCAGGCCTTTGCAAGAATTCATGGTAGAGATTCTGTAGAAGCTTACAGTGCTGGTAGCAAACCCAGTGGCATCGTGAATCCTAAAGCTATTGCAGCAATGAAAGAATTAGGATACGATCTCAACTCGCACGACTCAAAATCATTATCTGAAGTTCAAAATAATGCTCCCTTCGATGCGGTGGTCACGATGGGGTGCGGTGATGCTTGCCCCTGGATGCCGGCAAAAAAGTTTATTGACTGGGAGATACCAGACCCTAAACATATGGAGCCCACAGAGTTTAACAAAGTGCGAGACTTTATTGAAGAAAAAGTAAAAGAATTATTGAAAAGTATTTAG